>Ga0255338_1000682_pt1 | contig 89958 bp, 69 predicted proteins | sample MeOH1_35cm_T4_19_FD_203715 | JGI IMG/M metagenome (GOLD analysis project Ga0255338, IMG submission 203715) | Sandy soil microbial communities from University of British Columbia, Vancouver, Canada - MeOH1_35cm_T4_195 | ecosystem: Engineered > Artificial ecosystem > Sand microcosm > Unclassified ... | reverse complement strand
GACGACTCCTCCTGAGCGGTGGGCTCTCTCGACCCTGGCCACGCGCTTTCTCGGCTCGCGATCGCCGCCGAGCACAGCTCCCGTCTGTCCTCAACTCCCCGCAGCACGGCGTCTACCGGACGGTTACTGGCCGGGAGCCAGGAACAAGCGCCACAATGGGTGCCATGAGGCTCGGCGACTGGAAGAGCGCAGGAAGGATCTTCTCTTTCGAGGGACACCGCATCTTCTACCGCGACGAGGGCGCGGGGGAGGTGCTGCTGTGCCTCCACGGCTTTCCCACCTCGTCGTGGGACTGGTCTCACCTCTGGCCCCAGCTCACCCCACTCTTCCGAGTGGTTGCCCCGGACCTGCTCGGCTATGGCTTCTCGGACAAGCCCTCACGCCACGAGTACTCGCTCCTCGAGCAGGCGACGCTCGTCGAGCGGCTGATGGAGTCGCTCGGCCTCCCCCACGCTCACGTGCTCTCCCACGACTTTGGGGTCTCCGTCGTCCAGGAGCTCCTCGCACGGCAGCTGGAGCATGAGCATGCGGGACAGCCGGGGCTCGTGCTCCGCTCCTCGTGCTTCCTCAACGGTGGCCTCTTCCCCGAGGTGTATCAGCCCCGGTTGATCCAGCGGCTCCTGGCAAGCCCGGTGGGCGCCCTCGTCGCGCGGTTCGTGACCCAGCGCTCCTTCGAGCGGAGCTTCACCGCCGTCTTCGGCGAGAGGACCCGCCCATCGAAGGAGGAGCTGAAGGAGTTCTGGGAGGTCATCACGTACAACGGCGGCTCACGGCTGGCCCACCGTCACATCCGCTTCATGGCGGAGCGGGTCCGCTACCGGGAACGCTGGACCGGCGCGCTGCTGCGCACCCGCGTTCCCCTGCGGATGGTGAATGGAGCGGCGGATCCGGTCTCGGGCGCGCACATGGCGGCCCGCTACCGCGAGATCATCCCCCACCCCGACATCGTGTCGCTGGAGGGCATCGGGCACTACCCGATGGTAGAAGCCCCGCAAGCCGTCCTCGAGGCGTTGCTCGCTTTCGCTGCGGTCGCTCCCCCAGGGGGACACGGAAGGTCGTAGATCCGCAGCTCGAGTCCATGCAGCACCCAGGTGCGCTCGAACGTCTCGCCCAGCCGCTCGGCAACGTGGATGGAGGCGGTGTTCTCGGGCGACTCCACCGGGTTCTCAGTCTCGTGCCGCGACAGCCATCACCGTCTGAGCCTTCGGCAGCTCCACGTCGAAGCGCGCCCCGCCTGCCTCCGCGCGTCCCGCTGTAACCCGCCCGCCGTGCCGCTCCACGATTCCCCGCGCGATGGCCAGCCCCAACCCCGTCCCCGGCCTCGGCCCCTCCCGCTTGCGGCCCGTCACGAACGGCTGGAACAGCCGCGGCAACAGTTCCGGCGCGATGCCCGGCCCGTTGTCCTCCACCACCACTCGCACCCGCTCGCCCTCCTGGGCGCACGTCACCCGCAGCCTCGGTGATGGCACCTCCCTCAGCGCCATCAGCGCATTCTCGAAGAGCACCACCAACACCTGGGAGAGCTGCGCCTGGTCCGCCTCCAGCTCGATCGCCTCCCCCTCCGGCTGCTCGAATCCCACCTCCGGTGCCAGCGCCCCCAGCCCCTGCCGCGCCGTCGAGTACGCCAGCGCCACCGTGGCGCGCAGATCCACCCGCCGCAGCTCCAGCGGCCTCGGGCGACCGTAGCGCAGCAGCTCGTCCACGAAGTGGCTCGCCCGATCAATCTGCTCGCGCATCGCCGTGATGGCCTCCGGATCCGTCCCCTTCCGCTCCAGCAGCTTCAGGTGCGCCCCGAGCACCCCCAGCGGATTGCGCACCTCGTGGGCCACCGCCGAGGTGAACTGCCCCAGCTCCGCCAGCCGCGCCGCCTGGTCCGCCCGCTCCTCCTGCTTCACCAGCTCCTCGGCCAGCTCGCTCGCCGCCGCGCGCCCCTTGAACAACCGCCGCCCCAGCCACTCCTGGAAGCCCTGGCGCACCGGCTCGAACGCCAGCGCCGCCAGCGCCAGCAGGAAGAACGCGCCCACCCGGTACTCTCGCAGGTACGGCTCCCCGCTCCCCGCCATCAGCGTCAACACCCCGAACAGGAACCCCGCCGACAACACCGCCGCCAGCGCCGAGTACAACAGACTGCGCTCCAGCAGCCGCCGCTCGCTCTCCGCCTGGTGCCCGCCAATCACCTGCGCCAGCACCAGCAGCCCGCCCAGCACCAGGTACATGCCGAATGGCAGCGCGTACCCGCCCGAGAGCAGCACCGCGTTGGTGATGCCTCCCAGGTACGTGAGCACGCCCGCGATGCCCAGGCCGCGCAGCAAGGGCCGCCGCCCGGGTGGGGCCACCCGGTACACGCGCACCAGGTGGACCAGCGGCACCGTCGCCGCCACCACCGCCAGCACCATCGCCGGCCAGAACAGGGGGCCTCGCGTCATCGCCAGGGGGCCGTAGAGGACACCGGGCTCCACCGCGCCCAGCACCGTCAGCCCCAGTGCCACGAGGTACGCAAAGCCCACCAGCCGGTACGAGCGCTGCCCCGTCACGTTGTAGGCCGCGTGGAGGAAGCCCGCGGCCGTGAAGGTCCCCATCGACACGAGGCGCTCTCCCAGCCACGCCGTGCGCGGCATGCACAGCATCAGCAGCGTGCCGCTCCACGCCGCCACCGTCAGGCAGTAGAAGGCCAGCCCTCGCGCGTTCCGGGCGCGGAGCGTGGCGGTGAAGCACAGCAGCAAGGCCACCGAGAGGACCGGCACGAGGCTGTACGCGAAGAGAGGCCCCATTCCGGGCGACTTTGACAGAACCCGGGCCGGTGTCAGCCCGCCGCGAGCAGCCCCTCGGTCACTTCCTCCACACTGGAGGCCACCGACTGGAGCAGCTCCACCAGCTCCGCGTCCGGCCGCCCCGCGAACTTCAGGAGCTGCAGCCGCGAGCCCACCTCCTCCAGCTGCAGCACCACCCGCTCCAGGTCCGCCGCCGTCCGCTCCCGCATCGCCACCAGCCGCTCCATGTTGCGCAGCCGCGCCTGGACGCTCTGCACCCGCGCGTCCTCCGGAGGCAACCCACGCCGGGCCAGCGCCTCCAGCTGCCCGGAGGCCGCCGCTCGATCGAACTCGGGCGTGGCCAGCAGCGCGTCCATCTCCGCCACGCGCGCCTCCATCTTCCCTACCGCGTCCACCAGCCCGCGCAGCCGCGCCACCTCGGGGCGCAGCACGTCCGCCGCGAGCCCCTCCACCTGCCCCAGCGCTCCCACCAGCCGGTCCCTCGCGGCCCGTGCCGGCGGAGTCCCCGCAGCCGCTGGACGCGCGGGAGCCAGCAGGAACGGCGCGAACACGGGCCAGAAGAAGACGCCGCTCACGAAGGTGACGAGCCGCGCGCCCCGGCCCTTGCCCTCGGCCCGGAGCACGAGCGCCACCGCCACCACACCGCCCAGCAACAGATACAGGATGCAGGTCTCGACGACGCCCATGGAAAGGCCCTCCTCACAGGTGCGAGCCGAGCGCCTCGCCCAGCCGGTACAGAGCCACGGGGGCCACCACGCTGTAGACGCCGCCCCAGCACAGGACGAGCCGCCGCAGGAAGTTGCCCCGGCGCTTGTGGGTGATGGGCAGGTGCTCGGCCAGCTCGCAGAAGCCGCGGTACACGGCCCGGATGCCCAGCAACCCCACCCCGAAGGGCAGACACATGCCCGCCAAGAGCGCGGTGCCCGGCGCGTCGAACACGCCCACCACCGTCCCCAGCAGCCACGCCGCGTAGAACGGGAGCACGCCCAGCAGCAGCACGGACATGGTCGCCTGCGCGCGCAGCGCCTGCGCCGTCACCAGCCGGAACGAGGCGTCCAGCCCCGACAGCTGCGTGTAGAAGTAGAAGGACGGCAGGCAGATGCAGAGCGCTCCCAGGAAAGCCGCGATCAGCGCCAGCGGCATCCACACCACGGGGTGCCCCGCCTGGTACCAGGCCAGCGAGGAGTCCTTCTCGAACAGCCCCGCGGCCAGCCCCAGCACCACTCCATGAATGGTGAGCCCCAGCACCGAGAGCGCGAGGAGCTTCTGGATGACCTCCGGCAGCCCCGCCTCGTCCCGCATCAAGCGGTGGAGGCGCGTCTCGCCGCGCAGGATGAGATCGAACATCCCCGGCACGGGCACGGGGTCCGGCTTGAGCTCGGGAGCCGGAAGCGAAGGAGCATCGAGGATCGAAGCAGCGTTCATGGCGGCCTCCAGCGGTCAGGCGTCGAAGTGGAAGAGGGAGAACAGCGTCATCAGCTCCGCGCCGATGACGCCCACCAGGGCCAGCCAGAGCGCGGCGTAGGCGCGGCTGCGCTCGGGCTCGAGCGCCTTCATGGTCCTCAGGAAGACGTCCACCATGCACACCCCCACGCCGGCGAACACGGCGAAGTTCACCGCCAGGCGCACGAGGCCGTACGGGAGCGCCAGCCCGAAGAACCAGGTGATGGGGATGCTCGCCAGCAGCGCCAGCGAGCCGAAGCTCACCGTGGAGAGCGCCGCCAGCAGCGTGGTGGACGCGTCCAGCTTCGAGCCCAGCGCCGAGTTGAGGATGTAGAGTGCCGGCAGCGCGATGGTCCACGCCAGCCCCGCCGCCACCGGGGCCTTGAGCATCCCTCCCAGCATTCCGCCCCAGCCCTCGTGCAGCCGCATCACCAGGCCGTACGCGGCGATGCCCAGCACCGCGCTCATCAAGAGCACGGGGAAGACGATCGGGTGCGGCCCTGGGGCCAGACGGCGGTCCCTCCAGCGCGTGGTGAACTCCTCGGGTCGGCGCAGCGCCACCCCCACCTCGTGGAGGGCGGTGCTCAGATCACGGGTCAGGCTCATGCGGTGTTCCTCCTCTGCCCCACCCCTGAGCACCCGCCGTGCCATGAGCCCGGGCGCCTGGAATCGCGGGGTTGGCGTAAGCACTGTCACCGCCGTTGACGGTGGGTGACGCCGCACTTGACGCCTGCCCGCCCTGCCGCCGGGAGGCGCCGAGAAACCGGTGGCTACCCCGCAGTCCCCGTTCACATCCCGGCGCCCTGGTCTAGTCTGCGCGCCCTTCCGGGGCCGCCTGCCCCGGTTAGCCAGGAGCTCACGTTACGTGCGGTACTTCGCCATGGTCGCAGCCGGGGCAGCCCTCTGGGGCTTCTGGCCGCTCTTCTTGCGCCCAGCAGGACTCTCCGGCGTCCAGAACGCCCTGCTCGCGATGGCCACCATGGCCCTGCCCGCCCCCTTCCTCCTTCGGCGCGAGGCGCTGAGGGATCACCGGGCCACGCGGGCGCTCGTCATCATGGGAGTGGCGGACGCGATCAACGTGGCCCTCGTCTTCGCCGCCGTGAAGCGCGGGCCCGTGGCCATCGCCTTGCTCACCCACTACCTGGCGCCCCTGCTCGTGGCCCTGACGGCGCCCTGGGTCATCGGGGAGCGGCGCTCCCTGCGAGCCCTCCTCGGCGCTCCCCTCACCTCGCTGGGCCTGGCCATGCTCATCTGGAAGCCGGGTGAGGACTTCTCCGGGTGGACGGCCGCGCTCGGCGGCGCCAGCGCCCTCTTCTTCGCCGTCACCGTCTTCTGCGCGAAGGAGGCGGCACGGGCCTGGTCTCCTCTCGGGGTGACGTCCGTCCACGCCGCCGTCGCCGCGCTCACCCTGCTGCTCCTCTTCGGGCGCAGCGCCCTGCCTCCGCTCGAGGTGCCCGTGCTCTGGGTCCTCGCGGGTGGCGCGCTGAGCGGCCTGGTCGGCAACATCCTCTTCAACCGGGGCCTGCGCGGGATCTCCACCGCCGCCACGGGCGCGCTCACCTATCTCGAGCCCCTCACCGCCACCGTCCTCGGCTGGATCTTCTTCCGCGAGGCGCTCGGCCCCTGGGGCCTCTTTGGCGGCGCCCTCGTGCTTGCCGTGGGCGTCTGGGTCGCAACGGAGCCCCGAACCTTGGATTCGCCTTTACCATCAATTTCTGGTACTCCTTGAATAACACAGCTCACTGTTATGTAGTATTAGGGCCGTTATCCTAGGAGACCCTCTCTTCCGCGTCGTGCCGTATGGAACCGTCCGTCGACAGCCGCGACTATCGCGTCCTCTTCTTCTGCCCCGCCTCACACGCGCGTGTGGAGCGCATCGAGGCGCCCGTCCGCCGGCTGCTGTCTCGCATCCAGGCGCCTGCCGCGGAGCTGGTGCAGCTCGAGGAGGCCGGCTCGCTGAACGAGGCCGGGTGGAAGGTCTTCATGGTGCGCTCGCTCGGTGAGCGCTCCGCGGCCCATGCCCTGGCCGCGTACGTGAGCGAGGTGACGTGCTCGCTGGCCGCGGAGCTGGACGCGGAGGTGCTCGGGCTCTACATCGACGTGACGGGAGACTCGGCGCGCATCTGCCGGTGTGGCCCGGAGGATGGGCCGGAGACGTTCGCGGGCCGCCGCCACGTGGCGCTGGGCCGCACCGCCGAGTGGCTCGAGGTCTCCCCGGCCGCCCTCTCGGTCCTCTTCCAGGTGGACATGCCGGACGACTACGAGCCGGATGCCGAGGATCGCTACGTGGAGCAGAAGCTGCGCGAGGCCCGCGAGTTCATGGAGCAGTACCGGCGCGGTAACAAGATCAGCACATGAGGTGCATGTTCAGTCCATGAGGTCTCGCACCCCGCCGGACCTCGCGGGCCGCTGCCCGCGGTGCTACCTGCCCACCCGGCTGTGCCTGTGCGCGCAGGTGCCGCGGCTCGACACGCGTACCGAGTTCCTCGTCATCCGGCACAACAAGGAGAAGGAGAAGTCCACCAACACGGTGCGGCTGGCGGCGCTCGCCCTGGTGCGCTGCCAGGTGCTCACGTACGGAGCGCCCGGCCAGCCGTTCGACGCCTCGGTGCTGGAGGGCCCCGACACCTGGCTGCTCTTCCCGGACACGCAGGCGCCCGAGCCCCAGGCGCCTCCGCCCCGGCGGCTCATCGTGCTCGATGGGAACTGGGGACAGGCCCGCCGCATGGTCCAGCGCCTGCCGGCCCTGCGGAGGCTGCCGGGCCTGGCGCTGCCTCCGCCTCCGCCGAATACCCGCCGGCTCCGCCGCCCGCCCAACCCCGACGGCATGTCCACGCTGGAGGCCATGGCCGGTGCCGTGGCCCTCCTCGAGGGCGAGGAGCTGGCCCAGCAGCTCTACGCGCTGCACGAGCTGATGATCGACCGGGTCATGGAGAGCCGCGGGCGGCTCAGGTAGCGACCGCCGGGATTCTCAGCGGACCTTCTTGAGCTCCTCGGCGAACGGCCTCGGCTCCAGGAAGCCGGTGACGCGGGGGTCCCGGAGGATCTCTCCATTGGAGGACACGAAGGCCACCGTGGGCAGGCCCTGCACGCCGAAGCGATCCATCAGCGCGTCGAGCGCGTCCTCGCTGTTCGTCGCGTCGATCTTGATGCTGAAGAAGCGCCCCGCCTCGGAGATGACCTCGGGGGACGGGTAGGTCTCCCGATCCAGCTCCTTGCAGGCCGCGCACCAGTCCGCGAAGAAGTCGATCAGCACTGGCTTGCCCGCGGCCCGCGCCACGGCGAGCGCCTTCTCGAACTCCTCCGTGGAGAAGGAGGCCTGCTTGGCGGGCATCACATGGTGCCACTCGAAGGTAGGGGCCTTGGGAGGCTCCGCCCAGCCGAGCTTCACCCAGATCGCTCCAGCAGGGGTGGTGTCCATCACGCCCACGCGGACGGTGATGGCGGCCACGACGAGCACCACGCCCACAGCCTTGATGGCGAACTCGCGCGGCCCGGACTTGAACGAGAGGTGGATGGCACCCACGAGCACGCCCACGGCCGCGAACGCCCCGGCGAGGAAGGCCCCCGGCATGCGCCCGAGCTGCGCCGCCGCGTCCTTCACCGTGTCCCGGGCCCAGGGGAACGCGTCCCTCAGGTACGAGAGGGCAAGCGCCACCAGGACGATGCCCAGCACGCTCTTCACCCACTCCATCCACACGCCGCCGCGAGGCAAGCGCACGGTGAAGACGCCGATGAGGAAGAAGGGCACGCCGATGCCCAGCGCGTAGATGAAGAGGAGCCCCGCCCCCAGCCCGGTGTTCGCCGTCTTCGCCACGAAGGCGAGCAGGCCGGTGAGCACGGGGCCGGTGCACGGCGCCGCGAGGAAGCCGGACACGCTGCCCATGAGGAACGCGCCCGCCACGCCCGCGCCGCCCACCGAAGTCAATCGCTGCTGCATGCTGGCCGGCAGCGCCAGCTCGAAGGCGCCGAACATGGAGGTGGCGAGCACCAGGAGGAACACCGCCAGCCCTGTCACCACGGCGGGGTTGCCCAGCAGCGAGCCGAAGGCCTGCCCTGTCTTGGCCGCCAGCACTCCGAGCGCGCTGAACACCACCCCCATGCCGATAATGTACGAGGAGGTGAGCACCAGCGCCTTCGCCCGCCCCTCGGCCTTCCGAGCACCGAAGACGGAGACGGTGATGGGGATGAGCGGGTAGACGCAGGGCGTCAGCGCCGTGAGGAGGCCGCCGAGGAAGACGACAGCGGCCCCCGTCAGCAAGCTGCCGGAGGCCAGAAACTGCGTCGCATCCAGCCCGATGCCAGGGCCGGTGGGCAGGAGCCAGGGAACAACCACCACGGCGATGCCGCACACCGCGGCGAGAATCCCAACCTTCTTCACGGCTGACGTACCTCCTGTGCCTCCCCGCCCTCCTTATATACGCCAGACCGGGGCCTGGTTACTGCGGCTGCTGGGCGGGGGTGGGAATCTTCAGGCCAGCAGAACGCGCGAGCCCCATCACCCCTTCCACCGCCGCGGCGATGTACCCGAATGGATTGGCCCCATCCACCGCGGTGACGTGGACCTCGCCCATCTTCTGTTGGAAGGCGGCCGCCACCTGGGGGAGCTGGTTGGCCAGCGTCATCTGGATGACCTCCGGGCTCAGCGTGTTCTCGATGTCGCGCATGGCCCTGGCGCGGCTCAGCTCCAGGTCCTGCGTCACGGTGAGCTTCTTCGTCTCCAGCTCCGCGATGGCCACCTCCGCCTCGGCGATGGCGCGGCGAGCCTGGGCCACCTGCACCTGGGCCTTGAGCCGCTCCACCTCCTGCATCGTCGCCGCCAGCTGCCCCTCGTGCCGGGCGCCGGCCGCCTCCTGCTCGTGGCGGATGCGCTCCATCTCCGCCTGCTGCTCCTGGCGCAGGCGCTCCAGGGCGGCCTCGGCCTGGGCGGCGGCCATCTGACGCTCGTGGGCGAGCTGGGCCTCGGACAGGGCGCGATCGTGCGCCAGCCGGGTCTCGGCCAGCCGCGCCTCGCTGGCCAGCTGCTCCAGCTTCGCGTTCTCCTCCGCCTCCTCGCGGCGCCGGCGCAGCTCCAGCTCCGCGTTCAGCTTGTGGAGGGCGAGTTCCCGCTCAGCGTTCGACTGGCCCTGCTTGAGGTTGCGCTCCTGCAGGAGCTTCGCCTCGGCCACGCGCGTCTCGGTGGCGAGCTGCTCCAGCTTCGCGGCCTCCTCGGCCTGCTGCTTGCGCTGGCGGATCTCGATCTCCGCGTTCAGCTTGGCCAGCGTCACCTCGCGCTCGGTGTTCGCCTGCCCCTGCTTGAGGGTGCGCTCCTGCTCCAGCCGGGCCTCGGCCACGCGCGCCTCGGAGGACAGCTCCTCCAGCCGGGCCTGCTCCTGGGTCACGGTCCGCTTCTGGCGAACCTCCTCGTCCGCGGCCAGCTTCGTCAGGGCGATGACGCGCTCGGCCTCCGCCTCCTCCCGCCGCAGGAAGCGCTCCTTGTTCAGCTCTGCCTCACGCGCCTGCCGCTCCTGCTCCTGGCGGTAGCGCGCCTGCATGTTCTCGAAGACGGTGGAGCTCAGCACTCGCACGTCCTGAATCTCGATGGTGTCGAGCACGACGCCCCACCCGGAGTCCGTGCTGTCATCCAGCCGGCCGCGGCCGGACACCACCGGGGCGATCTCGTGCATCAGCTCGGTGGCGATGCCCTCCTTGCGCTTGGTGAGACACTCCTCCACGGAGAGGTTGGCCACCAAGCGCCGCGCCGCGCCCACGAACATCTCGCGCAGCAGATCCTGCAGCTTCTCGGAGGCGCGCTCCGGGAAGGAGAAGTTCAGCATCCGGAACGCCACCAGCGGATCCACGATGCGGTAGACCGCCAGGCCCGTCACCGACACGCCCACCTTCTCACTGGTGATCTGGTCCGCGGTAAACTGGAGCCGCTGGACGCTGGTGGGGACGATGGCCACCGCATCGCCGGGGAACTTGAAGCAGCTGGCGCCCTGGCCGGAGACCTCGCGCACCCGGCCGCGGCGCATGTGGATGAGGAACTCGCTGGGCCGCGCGGTGATGAGGCCCCACTTCTTCATCTTCTCGGGGTCCTCCTCGGGCTTACCTGCCCGCCAGCCTTGCTCGTAGCGGATGCCGTTCACGCCATTGGGGGCTCCCTCCTTCACCACCTGCATCCGCGACTCAGTGCCGTTGACCCCGTTGCTGCTGCCATTCATCCGGTTCTGCTTCTCGTTGGCGCTCATGCGTTCGCCCTCCGAGCCGGGGACAGTGCAGAGATGCGGCCAAGTCCCGGTTTACGTGGTTCCAGGCACTTACCGGATGAGGGCGATCCATTCCGGAGCGGTTGCCTCGGAACAGGGCAGGCAGGCTGCGCCAAGGCGGCACAGGCTCAAGGCCACCGAGCAGAGGTGGACCAGCACTGCCTCCGACCAGTCGGAGGCACCCGTCGGGACATCGTGGGATGCTGCTCGGCTCGCTCTTATGTTCCCTTGACCGGGAGTGGTTCGCTTTAATATGAGACCGTTCTGGTCCACATTGGTAGGACAATGTAGGCCAGTGGGAAGGTTCTTCGAGAATGAAGCTGCCGATCTACATGGACAACCACGCCACCACGCCCCTGGATCCGCGGGTGCTGGAGGCCATGCTGCCGTACCTGCGCGAGGACTTCGGCAACGCCGCGTCGCGCAACCACGCCTTCGGGTGGAAGGCCGAGGCGGCGGTGGACAAGGCCCGCAAGCAGGTGGCGGAGCTCATCGGCGCGTCGGACAAGGAGATCGTCTTCACCTCCGGCGCCACCGAGTCCGACAACCTCGCCATCAAGGGCGTGCTCGAGTTCTACAAGGACAAGGGTGACCACATCATCACCCTGAAGACCGAGCACAAGGCCGTCCTGGACACCTGCAAGCGCCTGGAGCGCATCCGCCAGGAGCGCCTGGACGAGCTGAAGATGCTGCGCCTGTCGCAGCTCGCCGAGACGGACGTCACCCAGGACAACCTGGCGGAGCTGTCCGCGAAGTACCGCATCGAGGAGGACGCGCAGTACCAGAAGTGGGCCTCGCGCCCCACCGGCGGCGCGCGCGTCACCTACCTGGACGTGGAGAAGGACGGCCGGGTGAACCTGGAGCAGCTGGCGGCGGCCATCACGGACAAGACGGTGCTCGTCTCGGTGATGTTCGCCAACAACGAGATCGGCACCGTGCAGCCCATCGCGGAGATCGGCAAGCTGTGCCGCGAGCGCGGTGTGCTGTTCCACTGCGACGCGGTGCAGGGCATCGGCAAGCTGCCCTTCCACGTGGATGAGCTGAAGGTGGACCTGGTCTCCATCTCCGCGCACAAGATGTACGGCCCCAAGGGCGTGGGCGCCCTCTACGTGCGCCGCAAGCCGCGGGTGCGCATCGCCCCCATCATCGACGGCGGCGGGCACGAGCGCGGCATGCGCTCCGGCACGCTGAACGTGGCGGCCATCGTGGGCTTCGGCAAGGCGGCGGAGCTCGCCCGCGAGGAGCTGGCCGAGGAGTCCGCGCGCATCTTCCGCCTGCGCGAGAAGCTGCGCACCGGCATCATGAGCCAGCTGGACATGCTGACGATCAACGGCTCGCTCGAGCACCGGCTGCCGGGCAACCTGAACATCTCGTTCGCCTACGTCGAGGGCGAGGCGCTGATGATGTCCATCAAGGACGTGGCGGTGTCCTCGGGCTCCGCGTGCACGTCCGCCTCGCTCGAGCCCTCGTACGTCCTCCGGGCGTGCGGCGTCGAGGAGGACATGGCGCACAGCTCCATCCGGTTCGGCATCGGACGCTTCAACACCGAGGAAGAGGTGGACTTCGTGGTCCGGCTCGTCGTGGACAAGGTCCGCAAGCTCCGCGACATGAGCCCCCTCTACGAGATGGCGAAGGACGGCATCGACCTCAAGAGCATCGAGTGGACAGCACACTAAGGAATTTCCATGGCTTACAGCGACAAGGTCATTGAGCACTACGAGAACCCCCGCAACGTGGGGACGCTGGACAAGAACGACCCCAACGTCGGCACCGGCCTGGTCGGCGCCCCGGCGTGCGGCGACGTGATGCGCCTGCAGCTGAAGATCACCGACGAGGGCATCATCGAGGACGCGAAGTTCAAGACGTTCGGCTGTGGGTCGGCCATCGCCTCCAGCTCGCTGGTGACGGAGTGGGTGAAGGGGAAGACGGTGGACCAGGCGATGACCATCTCCAACAAGGAGGTGGCCAAGGAGTTGTCGCTGCCGCCGGTGAAGATCCACTGTTCCGTGCTGGCCGAGGACGCCATCAAGGCGGCCATCGAGGACTTCAAGAAGAAGCGCCAGGCGCGGCAGGGCAAGCAGTCGGCGTCCTGAACGAGGCCCTGCAGAGCGGGCCAGGAGACGTGCCGTGATGAGTGAGCAGACGACCCCACAGACCCAGCAGCCCTCCGCTGCGTCTGCGCCCGCGCCGACCGGCAAGCCGGCAGGCAAGGGCATCATCCTCAGCGACAGCGCGGTGAAGCGGCTGCGCCTGCTGCTGGAGCAGCGGCAGACGCCCGAGGCCGGCCTGCGCCTGGCCGTCAAGGGAGGCGGCTGCTCGGGCCTGCAGTACGCCATGGAGTGGTCGGAGAAGCCGCGCGAGCGGGACAAGGTCTTCGAGCGCGAGGGCGTGCGCGTCTTCGTGGACCCAAAGAGCTACCTGTACCTGATGGGCACGGAGCTCGTGTTCGAGGAGACCCTGATGGGCTCCGGCTTCAAGCTGCAGAACCCGAACGTGAAGGGCGCGTGCGGCTGCGGCGAGAGCTTCACCATCTAGTCCTCCGGGCGCTCCCTGTGGAGGAGAGCGGCCAGGCCCTCCCACCGCCGGTCCCCTCCTCGTGCATGGGCGCGCGACACCTGACATTTCAAGGGGCTCGGCATGAGACCGGGCCCCTTTCCATTTCGCCCGCCAGGAGTGTGGACACGTGAAGTGCTGGAACTGTGAGAAGGAGACGACCGGACGGCCCTTCTGCCCCGCCTGCGGAAAGATCGTCCCGCGGCCGCCGGGGGCCACGCTCTTCGAGGTTTTTTCGCTGAAGCCGAGCTACGACGTGGACATCCCCGCGCTCGAGCGGCAGTTCCGCGAGCTGTCGCTCCAGCTGCACCCGGACCGCTTCGCCCAGGCGGATGCGCGGGAGCGGCGCCTGTCGCTGGAGCAGACCACGGCGCTCAACGAGGCCTACAAGACGCTGAAGGATCCCTCGCGCCGGGCCTTCTACCTGCTCAAGCTGCACGGCGTGGACCTGGACCGCGAGGACGCGGGCACCCAGAAGGACATGCCCGCCGAGTTCCTCGAGGAAGTGATGGAGCTGCGCGAGGAGCTGGAGGGGGCCATGCACCACAAGGATCTGACGCGGGCCCAGGCCATGGCGGTGGACGTGACGGCGCGCCAGCGCGAGGCGCTGCACGAGGCCGCGGACGCCCTGCGAGCCCTGCACCAGGACGGCAGCAATGAAGAGGTGTTGGTGAAAAAGGCATCGCACGCGCTGGGGCGGGTGCGGTACTTCACGCGCTTCCTCGAACAGGTAGAGGAGTTCGAGGAGGAGGCGGTGGTGTGAGCAAGAACGGCTATCTGCAGATCCACGATCCCCTGAAGCCCAAGGGGCACGCGGTGGGCATCGATCTGGGCACCACGAACTCGCTGGTGGCCTCCGTCGTCCAGGGCAAGCCCCGGTGCCTCCCGGTGGACGAGGGCGAGGCGATGCTGCTGCCCTCGGTGGTGCACTACGCGAAGGACGGGGGCGTGGTGGTGGGCGCGCGGGCTCGCAAGCTGGCAGCCGAGCACCCCACCGACACCATCATCTCCGTGAAGCGCTTCATGGGCCGCAGCCCGGACGATCCGGAGACGCGCAAGCTGGGCCACTACCAGTTCGCCGAGGGGCCCGGCCGCGTGGTGCGCTTCCAGGTGGAGGGCGGCCAGCCCGTCACTCCCATCGAGGTCTCCGGGGAGATCCTCCGGGCGCTCAAGCGCCGCGCCGAGTCGCACTTCGCGGGCAAGGTGGAGCAGGCCGTCATCACCGTGCCTGCCTACTTCGACGACGCCCAGCGCCAGGCCACCAAGGACGCGGGGCGGCTGGCGGGGCTGGAGGTGCTGCGGCTGCTCAACGAGCCCACCGCCGCGGCGCTGGCGTACGGCCTGGACAAGGGCAGCCAGGGTACCTTCGCGGTGTATGATCTCGGGGGCGGCACCTTCGACGTCTCCATCCTCAAGCTGGTGGAAGGCATCTTCGAGGTGAAGTCCACGGGCGGGGACTCGGCCCTGGGCGGCGATGACTTCGACCGCGCCATTGCTCAGCGGGTGCTCCAGGCGATGGGCCAGGGCTCGCCCTCCCCCTCCCTGGTGGCGGAGCTGCTCGCCGCGGCCCGGAAGACGAAGGAGGCGCTCACGGACGCGCCCGAGGCGGAGCTCGTCGCAGGCGGCCACCGTCAGGTCATCCGGCGCGAGGACTTCGACGCGTGGATCCAGCCGCTGATCCAGAAGACGGGCGTGGTGTGCCGGCGGGCGCTGAAGGACGCGGGGGTGACGGCGGCAGAGCTGGACGGGGTGATCCTCGTCGGCGGGGCCACGCGCGTGCCCGCGGTGCGCCGCTATGTGGCGGAGCTGTTCGGCCGCGAGCCACTGGGCGACATCGATCCGGATCAGGTGGTGGCGCTGGGCGCGGCGGTGCAGGCGGATCTGCTCACCAACACGGATCGCCAGGACGAGGTGCTGCTGCTGGACGTCATCCCCCTGTCGCTGGGGCTGGAGACGATGGGCGGCATCGTCGAGAAGCTCATTCCTCGCAACTCCACCATCCCCACGGCGGCGGCCCAGGTCTTCACCACGTTCAAGGACGGGCAGACGGGGCTGGACGTGCACGTGCTCCAGGGCGAGCGAGAGGCGGTGGAGGACTGCCGCAGCCTGGCGCGGTTCCGGCTCTCGGGCATCCCCTCCATGGCGGCCGGCATGGCCCGCGTGGAGGTGCGCTTCCAGGTGGATGCGGACGGCATCCTCTCCGTCACCGCGAAGGAGCAGAGCACCGGCGTCAGCCAGAGCATCACCGTGAAGCCCAGCCACGGGCTCACGGATGAGGAGGTGGAGCGCATGCTGCTGGACTCCATCGACTACGCCGAGCAGGACATCCAGGTGCGCCAGCTTCGCGAGCAGCGCGTGGAGGCCGAGCGGGTGCTGATGGATGCCGCCAAGCAGCTCGGCGAGCACGGGGCCCTGCTTCAAGACGGGGAGCGGGCGGCCATCGAGGCAGCCATGGCCCGGGTCCAGGAGCAGGCGAAGGGCGAGGACTCCCACGCCATCAAGGAGGCCATCCACGCGCTGGACGAGCTGTCCCGGCCTTTCGTGGAGCGGGTGATGAACCAGGCCCTCAGCCAGGTGGTCGCCGGGCATTCCGTGGAGGAGTACTGAGGTGCCGAAGGTCCAGTTCAAGAGCCCCCTGGACGACATCACCGTGGAGGTGAAGTCCGGGGCCACGCTGCTGGAGGCCGCCGAGCAGGGCGGGGCCCACGTGGGCCACAGCTGTGGCGGGGTGTGCGGGTGCTCCACGTGCCATGTGTGGATTCGGAAGGGCCTGGATTCACTCTCCGAGCAGTCGGACGCGGAGATGGACCGGCTGGACATGGGCTTCGACGTGCGGCCCTACTCCCGGCTGAGCTGCCAGACGGAGGTGGGCTCGGAGGACGTCCAGGTCGAGATCACCGAGGAGTCCCTGACGGCGTATATGGACGAGAACCCGGCCCTCCGGCACCAGCTGGAGGGGGCGGGGAAATGGCCGTTGAAGAAGTGATGTTGTAGCAGTCGGTTCCGCTTGACGGAGGCGCGGCGGTTCCCTATATGTCCGCCCCCACAGCGACACCCCACCTGCCCAGGTGGTGGAATTGGTAGACACACTAGATTCAGGGTCTAGCGCCTGCAAGGGCATGGAGGTTCGAGTCCTCTCCTGGGCACACAAGAAGGGCCCCGGCTTTACCGCCGGGGCCCTTTTTCTTTTCAAGGTGCCACCGGCTCCACGGCCTCATGCGCCACATGGTGCGCGGCCTCGCGGGCCAGGCTGCCGCCCCGCCGCAGGTCCTTCAGGCGCAGCTTGCGCTGGTGCATGGAGATGGCCCCCACGGTGACCTGGCTGAACACCGTGCCCAGGTGGGTGAGCGCGGAGAACGCGGCCGCATCCGCCTCCGAGGCCCCGAGGCTGCGCGCCGCCCAGCTCGTGACGAAGTAGTAGAGCCCCATGCCCGCAGGCACGCCGGGCACGGCCTGCCCCAGCGCGATGGCGCCCAGGACGACGGCACCGGCGAAGAGGCCCCCGGGGATGCCCAGGCCATGCAGGGCCATGCCGTAGCCCAGCGCGGGCGAGAGGACAGGCCCCACGGAGTAGAGCAGCGCCACCGCCATGCCCCGGAAGCTGCGCGCGGTGCCCAGCCCCTCCGCCACGTGCAGGAGCAGGCCCTGCAGGCGCAGCATCCGGTGCCGGCGATGCAGGGCGTGGGCGAGCGGCCTCGAATAGTGGGCCAGCAGCACCACCAGCGCCACCAGCCCGATGCACAGGGACACCGCCACCTTCAAGGCGCCCGCGAAGTGGGCCATCGTCTTCCCGAAGGGCCCCAGGAAGGACAGAGCCACGAGCAGCATCAGCGCGGCGAACTCCAGCAGCTTGCACACCGCCACCGAGCCCAGGCTCTGCAGGAAGGGCAGCCGCTGCGTCCGGGAGAGCAGGAACGAGCGGATGATGTCGCCCAGCTTCCCGGGCAGCGCGTTGTGCGTGAAGGCGCCGATGGCCACCAGGTGGTAGCGCTCCTTGAAAGGAACCCTCCGCTGGAGCGTCTGCTGCCACTGGAGCGCGCGCAGCGGGATGACGGAGGCGGACAGCAGCATGAACGGGACGAGCCACACCAGGTGACCCGGCAGCTCGCGGAAGAACTCCCGCAGCGGGAAGCGGGGCACCAGCAGCGGGCCGTCCCCCCGCAGGTTCCAGTGGAAGAAGGCCGTGGAGATCAGCACCACGGAGAGCACCACCCCGACGACTCCCAGCAGCACGCTGAGGACCGCCCCACCCCGCCTCGCTCGAGCCCACGCCTCAGGCACGGTAGGCCTCGGAGAGCCGCTGGTGCAGGCGCACGCAGTGGCTCAGGCCGGAGAGATCCACGGGCGCGTCGCTCGGCCAGCACACCGTGCTGCGCGTCTCCGTGCGGGTGAGCCCGCCATGCGAGCCGAACTCCCAGGCGAAGCCCACGGTGGCACCGGGCTGCACCGCCTCGCCGAAGAGCACCAGATCCCCCGCGGTGCGCAGGTGCGGCAGCTCACGCAGGTAGTCCGCCACGGCGCGCCGGCAGAACTCCTGGGCGAGCGGCGCGTTCGACACCTCGTCCGGGCCGTACACCTGGCCCTTCACCAACGCCACCGCCGAGTTGCCGCGCCGCACCACCACCATCCCGATGTCCGGGTGCCGTGAGGCCCGGGCCAGCACCTCCCGGTGGTGGACAACCAGCTCGGCGGCCTCCAGCGGCGTGGGCTCGCGCGTGAGGTACACGTGCGCGAAGTTGCCGCACTCGACGACCACGGGCGTGTCCGTTCCTCGCGGCGGCCGCGTGGCTCCCGGCGTGCGCCCGTCCAGCAGCCCGCGCTCCACGTCCAGGGACAGGGGCACCGGCGCTCCCCTCAGGAGCATGTCCTCCAGGTGCTGCCCCTGGCGCTGCTCGAACGGGAGGCTGCCCACGTGGCCGTGGTCGGTGACGAAGACGACGTCGTACGGGTGCTCGACGGCGCGGGACATCGCATACAGCTCGGCGAGGTAGGCGTCGACGCGGTGCAGCTCCGCGATCGCCTGCTCGGAGCGAGGCCCGCGCCGGTGCGCCACCTCATCGTAGTTGCCGAAGACGAGGTAGATGGCGGGCACGCCGCGCACCATGTCCACGAGCGCCTTGGTGTGCGCGAAGCTCCAGCCCAGCCGCTGCAGCATCACCCGGCTGACGAGGAAGCTCTGCTCATGACGCCAGTCCCCCAGCGCGCGAGCCCACCGCCACATCTCCTGCATCGCGCGCCACGAGTCCGCTCCGAGCGAGCGCAGGTACCGCCAGGGGCTCTCCGTGCGCGCGACGAGCAGGCCCTCCAGCTCGGAGGACAGCGAGCGCGCCATGACCTTGAGGCTGGCGAGCGTGCTCATGCACAGCCGGTTGTGAGCGCCGGCCTGGAACAGGGAGAAGTACGTGTGCCCGCCATCCGCGAGCAGGCTCGTCTCGCAGCTCCGCCCGAGCCGCTGCTCGATATGGAGCGCATCCTTCGGGGTGTTCATCTGGACCTTGCGCCCCAGCTCGCGATCGAACCACGAGTAGGCGGGCAGGTTCGGGTGCTCGATGCCGTAGAGCAGCCCGGCCTGGAAGAAGGGCGTGGAGGCAGGCGAGCCCCAGAAGGCCCCGTCCAGGTGATACGTCCCTGAGCGAACCAGCCGGGACAGGAAGGGCATGCTCCCCGCCTGAACGGCATCCTCGAGCAAGGCTTTCGGGACGCCGTCAAGGTGGACGACCAGCAAACGGCGTGGCCGCTTCGAGGAGACGGGCGGAACTTTCCGGCCGATCCGCCGAGCAAGCGTACATGCCCACGCCTGCAACTCTGAGGTGAGGATCTGGCTCACGTTGACGTCTCCCCGCTTTGGAGAGCCAAAATGGGCATGTCAGGAGACACCAGCCGCGCGATCGCGTGAGCCCTCTCGGAGGGCGAGCGGGCGCGGCCCTGGGACCTGAGAGTGGGTTGGAGAGTCCTGGCCCCTTGGGGCATGACGGAGGCTCGCATGTTGCTCCCCTCACTCGTGCTCGCCCTGGTGAGCGCCGCTCCCGTTCCGTCCACGATCCCGAAGCCAGCCGCGAAGGATGGCCGCGTGGATGGCATTGCGCTGCCGCTGCTGAGCTTCAACTCGGACTTCGGCGTGGGCTACGGGGTGGTGGGGGGCATGTACCTCTACGGCGAGGGCCATGAGCCGTACCAGCATGGCCTGGGCGCGCAGGTGTTCTTCACGAGCCGCGGCGTGCAGAACCACTACCTGCGCTACGACGGGCCCAGGCTGCTGGGCCCGCTGCGCGTGGAGGCACGGTTCGAGTACAAGCGAGAGTTCCGCAGCCCCTTCTATGGTGCCGGCAACCGCTCGGCGACGGAGTTCACGGGGGATGTGAAGGACGCCTGGTACAACTACGACAAGGGCTCGCCGGGCGCGTGGCTGCGGCTGCGCGGGAAGCCCTGGGGCGAGGATCATCCCTTCCAGGCGTATGCGGGCTATTCGTGGAGGTACACGCGGGTGTCTCCCTACGAGGCGTCGATGCTCGCGGAGCTGCAGCCGCTGGGCATCGAGGGCGGCCCCACGGGGCAGCTCCTGCTGGGAGCGCTCTGGGATACCCGGGACAACGAGTCGGATCCGTCAACGGGCGGGGTCGAGGAGCTGGCGCTCCGCGTGTCGGGGCACACGACGGGGAGCCGCTATCGGTACGCGGGGCTGACCCTGAGCGAGCGGCGGTACCTCCAACTCGGCTCGAGGTTCGTGTTCGCACAGCGGGTGTCGCTGGACATGCTCTTCGGCGAGGTGCCCTTCTTCGAGTGGAGCACGACGGGTGGGGTGAACTTCACCGAGGGGGTGGGCGGGATGAGCAGCGTGCGAGGCATCGAGCGCAACCGGTTCGTGGGGAACATCAAGGTGTTCTCCAACTCGGAGCTGCGCTTCCACGCGCTGGACCTGCGGATCCTGGGCCAGCCGATGAAGCTGGGCCTGGCGGCGTTCTTGGATCTGGGACGGGTGTGGCACCCGGGCGTGAAGGACGGGGCGTGGCACGAGTGGCACCCGGGCGCGGGCGCGGGCCTGCGGGTGACTCGGCGCGCGGCGGTGATCCGGGTGGACTATGCGCTGTCCACGGAGACGGGCGGCCAGCGCTTCTACATGAACTACGGCCACATGTTCTGAGGCGCTCCGCCTAGTGGAGCGCCTCCGGCCCCAGGGACGGGTTCCTCGGGACAGAGAGTGAGGCCCGGGGCAGCTCGACGGTGAAGGCCGAGCCCTGGCCTGGCTGGCTGTGGAGGTGGATATGGCCTCCCAGCTGCCTGACGATGCGCTGGGCGATGTACAGCCCCAGGCCCAGCCCGCCGAAGTGCCGGGCGGAGATGGCCCGCTCGAAGGGCCCGAAGATGCGCGCTTGATCCTCCGGGGAGATGCCCATTCCCTGATCCCGGATGATGAGCTGCGCCATCCCGCCCTCTGCCTTCACCTGCACCTCGACAGGCTTGCCCCCGCCATACTTCACCGCGTTGGAGAGCAGGTTCTGGATCACCTGCTCGAGCCGCAGCCTGTCCCACAGACCCGTCACTCCCGGCTCCACCTCCAGCTTCAGCAGGGAGCCAGCGCGCTCCAGCTCGGGGCCAAACTGCTCCACCACCTCCCGCGTCACCTGCCCGAGCTCGAGCTCCTCGAGCTCGAGGCGAAGCACCCCGGCCTGGATGCGCGAGACGTCGAGCAGCTCCGACACCAGGCGCGACAGCTTCCGCGTCTGCCCGTCGATGATTCGCAACAGGGGGCGGGACGGGAGCGCCTGCTCGCTCATGGCGCGCTGCAGGCTCTGGGCCGTGAGGCGGAGCGAGGTGAGCGGGGTGAAGAGCTCGTGTGCAGCCACCGAGAGAAACTCCTCGCGGATGCGGATGGCCCGCTGCGCCTCCTCGTAGAGGCGGGCGTTGTCCACCGCGAGTGCGACCCGCGCGGCCAGATCCTCGGCCAGCATGCGCTCCTCCTGGGTGTAGAGACGATCCTCCTGGGACAAGACCAGGGTGAGCACCCCCAGCGTCAGGCCCCGAGCCACCAGCGGAACAGCGAGGTAGGCCGCGGCGCCCAGCTCCCGGAGGAGCGCCAGGTGCTCGGGGCTCCGCAAACCGAACGGCGCCAGCGGGAGCCCGGGGGTCCCGCCCGCCTCCAGCACCACCTGGCGGGTCCGCCCCACCCGAGGCGCTCCCTCGAGCAGCTCGAGCGGGAAGCGCTGGTGTAGCAGCTCCCCAAGCCGGACCTCCTGGGCAGCCTGCCGGTGCGCAACGGCGCAGACACGCATGGCATTGCCCTCGACCAGGAGGGCGGCACACCAGTCCCCCAGCTGTGGCACGGCCATCCGGGCCGCCTGGGCCAGCACATTCTCGGCCTCCAGGTATCCCGCAAGCCGCCGGCTGGCCTCGGCAAGAAAGGCCGAGTGCCGACGCGCCTCTTCGGCGGCCTGACGCGCGGCCTGCTCGCGCTCGAGGAGCCTGGCTCGCTCCTCCTCGGCCTGCTTCCGCTGGGTGATGTCCCGAAGGTACCAGCCACGTCCGGACACCCTGCCCTCCGCATCCCTGAGCGGCGCGGTGAACACCTCCAGGCTGCGCCCGTCCCGCAGGACCAGCTCCTCGCTCTCCTCCTGCTCGGGAGCCAGCACGACGCGCCGCACGAACTGGAGGAAGCGAGCGGCGTCTCGCATCCGCGTGACGACCAGCGGGAGCAGCGTCTGGGCGACGCCCGCGCTCTCCACCTCCTCCCGGGTGAGTCCCCACAGCTCGAGCAGGCGCCGGTTGTAGCTGATGATGCGTCCCTTGGCTGAGACGACGAGGATGCCGTCCAGCGTCGCCTCGTTCTCGGCCTCGAGGAGCATCTTCTGCTCGGTGAGGCGCCGCTCGCTCTCGCGGACCCGGACATCCAAGGCCCGGTGGTGCAGGGCCCGTCGCACCACCCGCACCAGCCGCTCCACCAGCCCGAAGTACTGCTGGGACAGGCGCTGGGAGGGATCGAAGAAGAGGAGGAGCGCCGCGAGCGGAGCCGGCTCCTCCGGCGCCGTGGCAAAGGGGAACTGCCACATCGCCAGAGGAGCACCCGTCAGCTCGGGATAAGGGAAGGAGACCGCTGCCCAGTTCGTCTCCGGGAGGAGCGTCCCGCCCCCCATCTTCACCTGCGCGGTGAGCGGCAGCTCACGCGAGGCATGCGACAGCCCTGCCGAGCCCAGCAACCGCACCTGTCCCTCCGGGGACAGCTCCACGCAGAGCGCGGCAAGGCAGCCGAGCCGAAGGGTCAGCCGCTGGAGGAAGTCGTCGAGCAGGCCCTCGGGGTCGAAGAGGTCCAGGGCTGCGCTCGTCAGCTCCTGCAGCACACTCGCGAGCGAGACCGCCTCCTCCGGGAGCGGGGCTTCCACTGCTGGAACGGCGCAGAAGGGGGGCACGGGCAAGGCGGAACCTCAGGCGGGCAGTGACAACACCACCGTGGTCTTGTTGTGGAACTGGGGAAGCGCAATGCCTTGAGAACCCACCTCTCCGAAGGTGAGGCAGCCCAACACCGGAACCCCTGCTCCCAGCACCTGCTTCATTCCGGCCAGCTCCTCGAGGATGCGTGAGCCGAGGACACGCGCGCGGGAGACGCAATCGAACACCAGCGAGAAAGCCAGCTCGCCCCCCGCTCTCCTCCGAGAGGTGGAGGCCGCCTCGCACGCGGCGGCGATGAGGGTCTCCGGCTGGCCCTGCATGACCCGCAGCAGCGAGCCATCAGGGACCTCCGCCAGACATCGCAAGGCGCCATCCGGCTCGACGGAGATCGGATCGCGGATGACATAGTGCCCGGAGGCACAAGGGATCCCCAGCGGGTGGAGCATGGCGAAGCGCGCGAAGTCGTCCCGGCTCACCTCGTCTCCTCTGCGGGCAGCGGTGGCGCGGTACACACTGAAGGCGTTGTCGAAGTCGAGATCGACGACGGCCTCAGCCCGGGTGTGGGTCGCGAGCACGGGAGGGCCATAGGGCAGCCACCCATGCGCCAGCCCCACCCCGAAGGGGCGCTCCGCCTCCAGCACCACCGCGACCACATGATCCCGATAGGCGTGGCCAGCGAACTGGGCGGTGCGCAGAAAGCGCAGGTTGTCACCGGAGCCGCCACCCGCCCAGGCCACGCCCCCACCGGCCTCCCGGACCGCCCCTTGCACCACATGCTCCACGTTCCCGCTGAAGGCATCGGTGAGGAGGAGGACTCCGCGGTGGTGCCCCTCTCGAGGAGCGGAGAACCCCTGGAGAGCCTGTTCGACCGCCCTGCGTCCAGAGGAGAAGGGCTCCTGGCTGACGGGCCCCGCTACCCCGATGCCTGCCTGGAGATCTCCAGCGAGGACTCCCACCGCCAGTCCGTCCCAGAGCAGCTGCTCACCCACGATGACACCCGCGGCGCAGCACCCGGCCCAGGGGAGTGCCCCCAGCTCGCGAGAGAGGGCCGCGGCGAGCGCCACCGGGTCGTACTGCTCGCTCCCGAAGACGAGCGCCACGACAGGAGGCTCCTGGCAGGCCAGGGCTTCCCGGGCGGCCTCTGCTGCTGCTCGCTCAGGTTCGGGCGCTTGGCTGACGCCGATGTGCAGTGCCACTCCCATCCCTGCTGTTCCTCTCGCAGGCCTGCCACCCCGCTCTCATCTGCGGCTTCATGTAGATGGGCACCGACGGGAGGCCCTGCGCGGGCCCAGCAGGCGACCGCGTGCCTCCATGTTCAGGGTGAGCGGAGGGCAACCGCGGGCCTTCCCGGCTGAGAGAGGGGCATGCCGCTCTTCGTTGTCCACGGAGACGGGCCGCCTGCGCTTCTCCATGAACCACGGCCATATGTTCTGGGGCCTGTGGCAAGCTGGGCCCCCTTCCCGCCTCGCCAGACGCGGCGGACCTCTTCCTGAATGGAGTCCCACCGTGAGGCCATGTTCGTGGGTGCTGCTCACGTTCTTCCTGGTGGCTACCGCCTGTGCCACGGATGGCGGCATTCCTCGTCAGGCAGACGCGTCGGACACGGGCTCGCGCATCACCCTCTTGGCCGAGGGTGCGCCGCCCCTCGTCATCCGCCCCCCGGTGCACCGCGCGCCCGTGGAAGTGACGGAGGCGCAGTACCACGCGGCCATGATGCAGCTGGCGACCCGCCTGCGGCACACACTGCCTCCCCGGGCTCCCACCCAAGTGGCAGTCCTCTCCTGGGGGAACCCCGAACGGCCCGATGAGCAGGCCGAGTTGGTGCGCGAGTACTACCAGTGGTGCGAGCAACGGGGCACTCCTGGAGACTGCCACGGGCTGCTCCAAGATGGTCCCCTGCTGACCGATGCGGACAAGCGAGCCTTGGCCTTTGCGTTAGCCACGCGAGGCGTCTGGAGCGGCACGGCTGCTGTCATCGGCGAGGTCCTGGATCCCGTGCAACTCCAGATTGCGCTGGTGAGCACCATCACCATGACGATGGCACTCTTGGCCATTCCCGAGCCCATCTCGAAGGTGGTCGTCATCGTGCTCACCGCTTCTCTCGTGGGCTACGTGGGCTGGGACACGCTGGTGGGACTCATTGAAGGCTGGCGTCGGCTGGAACAGGAGTGCCAGCAGGCGCGCACCTTCGCTGAGGTGCGTGCGGCCGGCGAGCGCTACGGGCAGGTGATGGGAGAGAAAGTCACGCGGCTGCTCATCCTGGCAGCCACAGCGGCGCTGTCCTCGGGAGGCAACAAGTTCATCAGCGGTGGGCTGCCGGGATTGTCCCAGGCTTCGCGTCTTGCGACGACAGAAGGGCTCAGCTTCGAGGTGCTCGGCTTCGTACGCTCCATGACTGTCACGGGCCGCATCCTCACCGTCTCCCTGGAGTCCAACGCCCTGCTGATGGCCAACCAGGGAATGAGCAGCGGCAGCGACAATCAGCCTCCTCGCTCCTCCTCGTCCGCGCCAGCAGCTTCAGGCTCGAAGCACCGGCTGATCTCCGTCGAATCCTGGCGCAAGCCACGCCTCACCGGGGACGGCCGGATCCAGCCATTCAAGAACACGCGCACACCTGTCGACCCCATTGTCAATCTCGGACGGAATCGTGCGGGGCAGACCATCACCAGGGGCACGACCCGTGTCCGGTTTGACAAGAATGGCTTCCCAGAGTTCGAGCCGACATTTGAAACCTTGATCGACGACGCTCACATCGGGAGCGGAAAGCACCTGTCTCACTTCAAGGCGGCGAACGAGAAGCTCCTGAGTGCTATCGAAAGAGACCCCGGCCTGGCCAAGCAGCTTGGCTTGGGGCCTGAGGACATCCAGGCTCTTGCTACATCGCATCAACCTCCACCTGGATTCAGGTGGCATCACCATCAGGACGTCGGGAGGATGCAGTTGATCACGGAAGCGGAGCATCGAGCAGCCATTCCTCATACAGGCGGCATGGCCATCTGGGGTGGGGGTTATCCCAAATGACGGTTCACTGGACGCCACGTATCTGGAAGCGCCCCTACTTGGCGACTCCCCCTGATGTCGAGGCGCTCGAAAGGGCCTGGGGAGTCAAGTTCCCCGAGGACTACAAACAAGTAGCAATGAGGTATCAGGGGATGACGCCTTCTCCTGACGTGATCGACATCGGCGCAGGAAACACCGTCGTCAGCGAACTCCTGACCCTCAGCGAGAGCGAAGACGAAGATCTGCGGATCTACTCGATGTCCGACACCTATGAACTCATCAAGGACCACGTGCCACAGGGCATCTACCCATTCGCAGGAACAGGGGCTGGAGACTTCATCTGCTTTGATTATCGAAGCAACCCCGACGCACCCAAGGTCGTCTTCTACTTCACGGAAGAAGCGGGGGAGCAAGCCATTCACCTGGTCGCGAATAGCTTCACGGAGTTCCTCTCCAAGCTCCACGACTGAGCAGACTGCTCATCCAGGCTAGGCATGCGCGTCGAGCCAGGCCCGAAGCCGAGGGTCTGCTTGGGCCTCGCCGCGCAGGCCTGGCTCCACGTCGAGCGTCATCGAGTGGAAGCCCCGCGCCTCCAGGCCCTTCATCAGCTCGGCGCGGATCTCCGTGTTCGGAGCGAAGAGGATGCACCCGTCCCCGCCTCCGGCACCGGACTGCTTGCCCGCGCAGTCGTAGGACGCGGCGATCGCCAGGATCCGCCGGATGGCCTCCGTCTCCGTCGGCCCCAGCTCCTGCAACAGCGCCTGCTGTGCCGTGACGGCTTCCTTGAACGCCCGGAAATCTCCGCCGCCCAAGCCCACCTCGAGCTCATGCCCCAGCGCGTCCGAGCGCGCCACGAAGGCCTGCCGGGCCGCCTCGTCCATCCGCGCCTCCACCTGCGAGATGAGCACCCGCGTCGAGGCGCTCTCCCCCGTGAAGGCATATGCCAGCGCCAGCTTCGGCGGAGGCAACCGCCACAGATCCACCGGCGGAGACTCCAGCAGCGCTGCCCGGAACCCTCCCGCGCTCGACGCCGCCATGAGCGCCGCGACGTCATACCGCCGGTAGCGCAGCACGCCCCCAGCGAAGCTCGCCGCCACGTCTCCCCCACTCCCCTTCCCGCTCTGCCCCAGCGTGTGCGCCACCAGCGCCAGCTTCAGCGCGTCGAAGCGCTCCTCCAGCACGTACCGCGCCGCGTCCGCCGTCAGCACCGTCGCGCAGGCGCTCCCGCCCATGCCCAGCTTGAGCCCTCCAGGCCCCACCGCCGACGGCGCCACCGCCAGCTCGAAGCCCACGCTCTGCCGGCCATGCGCCCGCAGCGCCTCGTCCAGCGTCCGGGCCACGAAGGCAAACCCCTCCGGCACCTCCCCGTCCCACCGCACGCCCTTGGGCGTCGTGCTCCCCTTCAGCGTGCCCGCCTCCAGGCACATGTGCACCCGCGCATCCGCCCGCCGCCGCACCAGCGCCGCCGTCCGTGGAGCCACCGCCGCCACCCGCGCCACCCCGCCCCACAGCACGGCGTACTCGCCAGACACGAACAGCTTCCCAGGTGCGGAGAGAGCCCGTTCCATCAGAAGAGGTGCTCGCCCTTCAGCTCCGCGTCTCCACCCGGCACGCAGCGCACCACGTCCTCCGCGCCACACGCCCGCGCCAGCGCCTCGGCCGCCACCTCATGCGCCGCGTCCGTCAGCAGCACCGGGTTCGGCCCCGCATCCAGCGTGAACCACACCGGCATCCCCTTCTTCCGCTGCTCCCGAAGGTGCTGAATGAGCCCCAGCGTGCCCGCATTCATGTAACAGAGCGGAGGATCCGCCGCGAACGCCGTCGAGTGCATCCGCCACGCGTTGCGCTCCGACAGCTCCCCCAGCGCCTCCAGATCCTTGCGCTGGATGATCTCCACCGCCCGAGGCACCTCCGCCTCCGCGTCCTTCACCCACGCCGCGTAGTAGGGGCTCGTGTCCACCGTGTGCTTCATCCCGTCCCGCGACTTCACCTCCTTCTCGTCGCGGTTCAGGATCGCCACCACCATCCGCAGCTCCGGCCAGTGCCCCGCGTCGAAGCGCTGCACCGCGTAGCTGTCCGCCCCATCCTCCCGCTCGCCGCGCCGCCACTCGCAGAACCCACCCTGCACGCTGCGGCACGCCGAGCCACTGCCCAGCCGCGACAGCACGCTCGCCGCCTTCGGGTCCGCCTTCAGCCCCGCCGCCGCCCGAGCCGCCACCGCCAGCGCCGCGAAGCCCGCCGCGCTGCTCGCCAGCCCCGCCGCCGCCGGGAAGTCTCCGCGAGACACCATCCTCGCGTGCCCCAGCTTGCCGCCCGCCTCCTCCCGCACCGCCTCCAGCACCCGCAGCACGCGGTCGCGCTCGCTGCCCTTCGCGGTATGGCCGTTGATCTCCACCTGGTCCGACGCCGCGCCGAACTCCACCGTCGTGGTGACGGACAGCGGCGCCAGCGTCAGGGAGAGGCTCGATTGATGAGGAAGAATCAGCGCGTCGTCCCGCTTCCCCCAGTACTTCACCAGGGCAATGTTGGGATGCGCCAGAGCAGTCGCTTTCATGGATGCACTCACAGCGCTCGCGGCCCCGCGAGCTGGCTGGTGAAGCACCGAACTCCCAGTTGCAGCAGCTTCGCCACCGCCGGCTCGGGCTCCAGGAAGAGCCCGATCACCGCGCCTCCGTCCCCGCCCGCCCCCGTCAGCTTCGCGCCCAGGGCCCCAAGGGCGCGCAGCCGGTACACCATGTCCTCCAGCGGCGGCGAGGACAGCCCCAGCGCCGCCAGCAGGCCCTGGTTGACGTTCATCGCGTCCCCCAGCGCCTCCAGCTCTCCCGCCTCCACCGCCTTCGCCCCCTCGGTGGCCACCATGCCGATCTGCTGGAACAGCCGCCGGTACCGCGCCGGCCACCGGGTCTGCCGCTCCCGCAGCGCCCCCACCGTCTTCTTCGTAGGGCTGCGCTCGCCCGCCAGCGCCACCAGCACCTTGAGCGGCCGGGGGCTCTTCACCACCCGCGCCCGCCCCGAGGACTGGTTCGGCAGCCGCTTATAAAGGATGAGCTGCTGCATGGCGCTCGTGGTGTGGTCCACCCCCGAGGGAGTGCCGTGGAACTCCTGCTCCATCTCCAGCGCCACCCGCGCTACCTCGCTCGGCGAGTCCTTCCGCCCGGCTGCCTTCAGCAGCACCCGCGAGCACGCCACCGAGATCGCCGCCGAGCTGCCCAGCCCCATGGACAGCGGCAGCTCGGACTCCACCGACACCTTCACGCCGGGACTGCGGCACAGGCGCGCCGCGCGCTGGAAGGCCGCCGTCAGCAAGGCCCGCTGCGCGCGGCTCAACGTCCCCGGCAGCGCGAGCTGGGGCTTCCGCGCCTTCACCCCGCTCGCCGTCACACCGTAGCTCAACGGGCCCGCCAGCGCGGGGTACCCGTACACCACGCTGTGCTCACCCAGCAGGATGACCTTGCCCGCACCAAAGCCCACCAGGGGCGCCGCCTGTGGATCCATAGATAGGAGGGGACCCTAGCCTGTGGTGCCCGTCGCCGCAGCAGCCTCGTCAGCCGCCGCCAGCGCGGCGATGATCTCCCGCGCCTTCTCCACCTTCACGTGGCCGACCTTCACCAGCTCGTTGGCGATCCGCTCCACCAGATCCCCACGCGCCCCCGCCGTCACCGCCACGCACCGCGCGTGCAGCGCCATGTGCCCCTTCTGGATGCCCACGCTCCCCAGCGCCCGGAGCGCCGCGAAGTTCTGCGCCAGCCCCACCGCCGCGAACACCATGGACAGCTCGCGCGCCGAGCTCACCCGCATCAGCTTCAGCGCCACCTGCACGCCCGGGTGGACCTTGATGGGCCCGCCCACCGTGCCCAGCGCCAGCGGCAGCTCGATGCGCCCCACCAGGTGCCCCTCCTCCAGGTACCAGGTGGACAGCGGGCGGTACTGCCCCTCGCGGCAGGCGAACGCGTGCGCCCCCGCCTCGATGGCCCGCCAGTCCTGCCCCGTGGCAATGGCCACCGAGTCAATCCCGTTCATCACACCCTTGTTGTGCGTGGCCGCCCGGTACGGATCCGCCTGCGCGAACCGGCTCGCCTGGGCAATGCCCTCGGCGATCGCCTCGCCCGGCATCTCGAAGTCCGCCAGCAGCGGCACCGGAATGCGGCACATGGCCCGCGCCAGCCGCTTGTCCGCCAGGTTCGACAGGATCCGCAGGTACACCTTGCCGCCCGTAATCTGCTCGATGTACGGCGCCACGCCCTCGGCCATGGTGTTGATGAGGTTGGCGCCCATCGCCTCCTGCGTGTCGATCACCAGGTGGACGATCAGCAGCGGCTCACCCCGCGGGCCCTCGGGCGCCGGCAGCAGGCGGACCTCCACGTCCTTCGCCCCGCCACCCCGGGCCACCATCGCCGGGTGGAAGCTGTTGGCCAGCGCCAGGATCTGCTCCTTGGCCTCCAGGACCCGCTGCGAGGCGATCGTCGGATCCCCGAAGCGCGTCACCTGCACCTGGCCGATCATCATCGAGGTGTCGGCCTCGGCGATGAAGCCGCCCGACTCGCGGACGATCTTCGCCGCGAAGGACACCGCCGCCACCACCGAGGGCTCCTCCACCGCCATGGGAACGATGTAGTCGCGCTCGTTCACCATCATGTTGAGGCCGAGCCCCAGCGGCAGCGAGAACGTGCCCACCGCGTTCTCGATCATCTGGTTGGCCAGCACCGGCTGCAGGGTGCCGACCCCGCGCAGAAACTGCAGCTCGTCCTCGGCGAGGCGGAACATCTTGCCCACCTGCGCGAGGCGCTCCTCCATGGGCAGTTTGTGGAACCCAGCAAGCCTGGACGTCACGGTGTCAGACATGTCGTTACCTTCCCAACCAAGGGCGTGGGGGGAGCGCCCCTCTACAGTGCTGCGAGCCAATCCTTCAACTCGCCCGTCATCACTACCGGCTTGCGCCGCAGTTCAGCGCAGCTTTTGCTGCCCGTCAGCACGAGCGCCTGGCGCAGGCCCGCGAGGATGACCTGCAGGGCCTTGTCCGCGCCCTCCAGCCCGCCCTCCTGCTGGGCCCTAAACAGCGGGAGCGCCATGCCCGCCACGTCCGCGCCAATCGCGAGGGCCTTGGCCATCTCCAGCCCGGTGCGGAGGCCTCCGGAGGCCACCAGCCGGACCTCGGGCCCCACGGCCCGGCGCACGGCGGCCGTGGCGGCGGCGGTGGGGATGCCCCAGCTCGAATACTCGGCGCCCAGCTGCGCAAGCATGCCCGAAGCGCGGAGCTGCTCCACGCGCACCCAGGAAGTCCCGCCCAGCCCAGACACGTCGATGTTGCGCACGCCCAGCTCCATCAGCCGGCGCGCCACCTCCGGGCCGATGCCACACCCGGTCTCCTTCACCAGCAACCTGTCCCCGAAGGCCTTCACCAGCGCCTCCACCACGGGGTACCCGCCCCGGAAGTCGCGATCCCCTTCGGGCTGGGTGAGCTCCTGGCCGGCGTTCAGGTGCAGCGCCATGGCGTCGGCGCCAATGGCCTCCGCCAGCCGACGCACGCCGTCCACGCCCATCTGCACCGCCTGGTACAGCCCGATGTTGCCCAGCAGGGCCACCGTGGGCGCCACGTCCCTCACCTGATACGAGGCCGCGCGGGCCGTGGACTCGGCCATGGCGCGCTGGCTCCCTACCCCAAAGGCCACCCCATGGCGCTCCGCCACGATGGCCAGCTCCCGGTTCACCTTGCCGGCGCGCTCGGTGCCTCCCGTCATGCCGGTGATGAGCAGCGGGGCGCGCAACCGTTTTCCAAGAAACGGAGTGGAAAGATCCACATCCTCCACCGCCATCTCGGGCATGGCGCAGTGAACCAGGCGCACGCACTCGAGCAGGGTGCTGTTCTGAACGGGTTCGACTTCTTCCTTGGCGCACAGATCGAGGTGGGCGTCTTTCCGGCTTCCTGTGATCTCGTCGCCCATGGAACCGAAGCCCTCACCTCAGCCGCGTGCGCAGCTAAGTGCCTGAATGGTGAGTGGATTTTCTAGCAAGCGGGGGAGGGTTGGCGCAAGGTGAGTGGGGGTGAACGGTCGGTGGATCCGCTTCAATGGACGACCCCGGCCCCCGAGCGGTAAGCAGGCCCTGTGAGCCCAGCGCCCTCCAAGGTAGTTATCTTCCTACACAGCGGAGACTACGATCGCGTCCACCAGGGCCTGTCCATCGCCGCCGCGGCGGTGGCCACCGGGCGCCAGGCCGAGGTGTACCTCTTCTGGTGGGCCCTGGAGCGTTTCCTCCAGGATCGGCTGGACGAGCCGGACTTCCAGCCGCCCCGGGAGGACGTGGCGGATCGCTTCGAGAAGCGTGGCATGCCCACGCTGCGCGCGCTGAGGGAGCACCTGCGCGAGTCCGGCCTGTGCACGGTGCACGGCTGTACGGGCTCGCTGGCGGCGCTCGGGGGCGAGCCTGTGGCAGACAAGCAGGCGATCGACGGGTGGGTCGGCTGGACGGCGATCCTCCAGAGGACCGCTGGCATCGTCGACCGCTTCTACCTCTGAGGGCGGGCGGGGCTGCATTGACGGCCCCCCTCGTCTGTTTACGTTCCCAAGGAGTCCACGAAGGGAGCGGAACAACACACCATGACCTACTCCAGCAGTACCTATGACACGGCCCCTCGAGGGGGGACGCCGCTGCGAGGGAGCGGCTGGCACCGCCTGGGCAACGCGCTCAAGACGACGGTGCTGCTGGCCGGGCTCACAGCGCTCGTGCTGCTGATCGGCCAGAGGCTCGGCGGCCCTCGCGGGCTGGCCATGGCGGGCTTCTTCGTGGTGGTGATGAACTTCGTCTCGTACTGGTTCAGCGACAAGATCGCGCTGGCCATGCACGGAGCGCAGCCGCTGCCGCGCGAGCAGGCGCCCTGGCTGCACGAGATGGTGGAGGAGCTGGCCACCCGCGCGCGCATGCCCAAGCCGAAGATCTACCTGCTGCCCACCCGGGCGCCCAACGCGTTCGCCACGGGCCGCAGCCCCAAGCACGCCGCGGTGGCGGTGACGGCCGGCATCATGGAGATCCTCGATCGCCGGGAGCTGCGGGGCGTGCTCGCGCACGAGCTGGCCCACGTCGCCAACCGGGACACGCTGATCGGCACGGTGGCCGCCACGCTCGCGGGCGTCATCAGCTACGCGGCGCAGATGCTCTTCTGGTTCGGCGGCTCGATGCTGAGCCGGAGCGATGACGACGAGGGCGGCGGCGTGGCGGGCGCGTTCTCCAGCCTGGGCCTGCTGCTGGTAGCGCCCATCGCCGCCACGCTGCTGCAGCTGGCGGTGAGCCGCTCGCGCGAGTACGGCGCGGACGCCACGGGCTCCGAGCTCTCGGGTGATCCGGAGGCGCTGGCCAACGCGTTGCTGAAGCTGGAGCGCGGCGCGGAGCTGATGCCCTACGATCGGGCGCCAGCCACCTCGCACCTCTTCATCGTCAACCCGCTGTCGGGCCGCGCGGTGATGGCGCTGTTCTCCACGCACCCGCCCATCCCCGAGCGCGTGCGGCGCCTGCGCGAGCTGGGCGGCCGCTCCTGGCAGCGCGGCTGGTAGCGGTGGGCCCTACCCCGCGGCCTGGACGGGCTCGCTCTGAGCCTCCGAGGCCGCGGGCAGCGCGTCGAACTTCTCGAACGGGTTCTCCAGCATCTCGCGCAGCGTGTTGGCGAGGACGCCGGCGTGGAACCCGTCGATGAAGCGGTGGTCGAAGGAGGCGTTGATGTTCATCACCTTGCCCACGACGATCTTCCCGTCCTCCACCACGGCCGCCTCCTTCACCGCGCCGGGCGCCACGAAGATGGGCACGCGCGTGTAGGGCACCAGCGGCACGTACGCCGTGTCCAGCCCCAGCGAGCCCACGTTGGTGATGATGACGGAGCCGAAGGCGTCCTTCGGCATGCCGATCCCGCTCAGATCCAGGTTCAGCGTGTACATCAGGAAGCCGATCAGCCACGTGAAGAGGTTCAGGAACATGTAGGGGATCTTCTGGATCGTCCCCTTGCCCTTCTCGAGGGCCACGTCGCGGCGCTCGCGCACCCGCCGCACCGCCTCCTCCATCTCCTGGGTGATCTCGCGCAGGCTCTTCTTGTCCGCGTCGTCGATCTTCGCCGAGGTGAGATCCACCTTCCCCGCATCCGTCTGCACCACCAGCGCGGAGATCGTCACCTGCTTGCGCAGGTAGATCTTGTTGAAGCGCAGAATGGCGTTGGCCTCCGGGCAGCGGCGCAGCGCCTCGCCCATGGCCTTGGTCATCAGGTGCGTCACCGTGACGCGCAGGCCCGTGCGCTGCCGGAAGGCCTCGATGTAGGCCAGGGCCTTGTCCATCCGCACCGTCAGGGTGCCGTAGACCGTGGGATCGTAGGTGGTCTGCCAGCTGCCGATGGCCAGCTTGCGAAAGCTCGAGATGTCCGTCTTTGGAGTCAGCTCCAGGTGCGGCATGACGCGGTGACCTCGTGGCGGTGCGGAAGTCCCCCAGCATCGCCAGTTTCCGCGAGCACAGGAAGCCCCGGGCTCGCGGAGCACCGCGTCACGCCCTCCTCTCTCCCAGCCGGCACGGAGGCGCTCGGCTCCATGTTCCCTCTCCGGGGCGGGGCTCTCCCCCCTCGGGCCCGGGGGAGCGGGGCACGCGAGGAGTGGGTTTTCGCTCCCAGGATCTGCGCGCGGGTATTGACGCGCCGGTCCCTTAAGTTAGGTTGCGGCGCTTTTTTTGCAGAACCTCGTGGAGGTCGTACTCGTGCTGGTTGCCCTTATCCTCGTATCCATCGGCTTTGCCATTACGCTTGGCATGCTGCTCTTCGGCTCGAACCGGGCCGCCGTCCCCGCCTCCACCATGAATGTCAAGGGGGAGCTGGAGGACCCGTCCAAGGCTCGTGCCCGCTTCGAGTCCGAGCTGCAGCGCAAGCAGAAGGAGCTCGACGAGCAGCGCAACCAGCTCCAGGAGGTGAAGGAGCAGCTCAAGCAGACCAAGCGCAAGCTGTTCGACCAGAAGGAGGGCGAGAAGGGCGAGCGCGATCTGGTCAAGGCCCGCGTCGAGACGGAGCGTCACGCCTCCGTGCAGCTGGACGCGGTGCGGGTGGAGCTGGCCAACGCGCTCGCGGAGATCGAGCGGCTGCGCAGCGAGCAGGGCGGAGGAGCGCGGGCCCGCCGTGCTCCGGCGCCCGTGGCGGCTCCGGCGCCCGTGGCGGCTCCGGCCCAGCCCGCGGCCTCCGAGGCTCCGGCAGCGGGGCAGATCTCGGCTCCGGCGCAGGAGGGTGAGCGGGTGGTGACGGCGGCGGTGCAGGTGACGCCGGCCGCGGAGCCCGCCGCGGACAAGGCCCCCCGCCGCTTCCGCGAGCTCAATGACGTGGACCGCGAGAAGATGGAGCGGCTGGAGCACACCGCCAACAAGGAGCGCACCCGCGCCACGGAGCTGGAGCGCGAGCTGCGCAAGGTGAAGGGCGCGCGGGAGACCCAGCAGCGCATTTACAACGCCGTCAAGGGCGAGCTGGATCTGGTGAAGGACAAGTACAAGGCGCTCGAGAAGCGCATGAACCGGACGCTGCTGGAGCGCGATCTGGTCCGCCGGGCCATCAAGGACCTGGAGAAGAAGACGGGCATGCTGGCCGACCGGACCGAGCTGACGCCGGACGAGGTGGCCGCGAGCGACCAGCGCTCCGAGGAGGCGGCGAAGGAGCGTGCCGCCGCCGAGGCCCAGCGTGCCGCCGCGCAGGCCCAGGTGGAGGCGGAGGCCACGAAGGCCTCCGAGGCTGCCGCCACCGCGAGCGAGGCTGCCGCCGCTCCGGCCGAGGCCCCTGCCCCCGCGGGCGAGGCCGACAAGTCCACCGCGCCGAGCGCCTGAGCTCGAGCCAGCGGGTAGTCCGAGGCCCCTCCTCCCACCCGGGACGAGGGGCCTTCGTGTCTCAGTCCTTGGGCACGGGCATGAAGAGGTAGGTGCCCAGGGCCAGCCGCGCGTCCCTCGAGCCGGCATCTACCCCACCGGAGACGAGCACCGAGCCATCCGGCAGCGGCGTGCAGGTGTGCAGGTAGCGCGCCGGCTGAACCGGCGTCATCCCGAGCACGCCCCCCGTCAGGCCCTCGGTGGGGGTGATCAGCTCTACGACTCCGCTGCTCGCGAGCCCCCCTTCGCTCCCCTGCCGCCTCCCCCCCGCCGTGAGCACCCGGCCACCCGGGAGGGTCACCGCGCAGAGCTCTCCCCGGCCCACGATGGACGGGCCCTGCGAGATCGTCGGCGCCTCGCCGTTGAGATCGAGCAACTCCGAGGCGGGCACGGGTCTCGCGGTGTCGTCCGGGGCCGCGGCCGTGGAGTAGCCCCCCAGCACGAGCAGCCGCTGCCCATCCCCAAAGGGCGTGGTGACCGCGTCCCGCCGGCCCTGGCGAAGGAGCACGGTGATGTTGCCGGGAGCGAAGGTGCTCCCGTTGAAGGAGAACGACAGCACGTCCCGGAAGACCGCGTCCCCGTTCGAGCCGCCGATGACGGCGATGCGCTGCCCCTCCTGGAACGGCGCCAGGCTCGCGCCCATCCGCGGCACGACGGTGGGCACGGGGAAGCTCCGCCTCGCAGCGGGCTCGACCCCCTCGGGCTCCTTGATGATCGTGCCGTCCGCGCTCACGCCCCCCACCAGGAGGATCCGGCCCGCGATGTCGATGGCCGCCGCATGGCGCGAGCGGGCCTTCGCGAGATCGAACTGGAGGATCCGCTCCGTCTCCGGATCGAACACCGCCGCGGTGCTCAACGGGGTGGCGGTGCCCCCCAGCGCCTGCGCCTCCCCTCCGACCAGGACCACCCGCCCATCCAGCATCAGCGAGGCGGTGTGGAACGCCCGCTTCGCCGCGCCGGCTCCTGGATCCGGCAGATAGGTGAGCGTCCGCTCCCACGGGTCGAGGATCTCGATGGAGCTGAGCGTCTCGACCTGCCCGGTGTCCGTCACCCGGAAGCCTCCGGCGAGGACCACCCGGCCATCCGCCAGGACCGTGGCCGTGTGCCCGGCCCGCGGCTCAGTGAGCTCCAGGCAGGTGCCCGGCTGCTGCGCGCTCTCCAGGGGGACGAAGGTGTTCACCCGGTACAGGGCGACGCGGACAGGGTCGGTGGGGGCTCCCACCTCCGGCATGGTGAAGGGGAACGAGCGGCCCACGGCCACCACGGAGCCCGCGCTGCTGGGCTCCCCCGAGTAGGCCCGGACCTCGAGCACCCGCTGGGTGCCGGGGGGAATGGCCGGGACGTCCTCGGGCCGGAGATCCACGGGGGTGATGTGCTCGATGGGGGTGGCCAGCCCCTCTCCGGTGACACGGAGGCGGAGGTGGGTGACCCCCTCGAGGGGCAGAAGCCCCTCACAGGTGGTGGTGAGGAGCTGGACCTGGGGCGCGGCTCCGGGGTCCCGGCAGGAGGGAGCGAGGGCCAGGAGGGCAGCCAGGAGGGCATATCGGAAGGGGCGAGGCCACATTCAGCACAACGGTATCAGCTTGCGCTCGGGGCGGCGCGAGCGTAGCGATGCGGCTGGGGCCCGTGTGCCCGGACTCTTGCTGATGAAGCTCTCGCTCGCCACGCGCATCTTCCTGGGCTACGCCGTGGTGCTCGTCACCTTCGGGGCGGTGTCGCTCTTCAGCGTGGCGGAGCTGCACCGCAACCAGCAGGAGATCCGGCTCGTCAGCCAGGGCTACCTCCGGCTCTCGCAGGATGCGGCGGCGCTGGAGACCTTCCACACCAACCAGGGCAAGGACACCGAGCGGCTGCTGGACGAGCAGAACGCGGAGACGCGGCGGACCCTCATCCGGCTGGCCCGCCTGTACATCCCGCCGTTGATGTCCCAGCGCCTGGCCACCACGCGGACCACGGCGCGAGAGATCCTCACCTATGCCCCGGCCAGCGAGCTGCCCTTCATCCGGGAGCTGGAGGCGCACTTCGGGGAGCTGGAGACGCAGTACGCCACCCACGGGCGCACGGTGGAGGCCGTCTTCACGGCGCTGGCGGCGGACACGCTGGACCGGGAGCAGGTGGCCGCGTCGACCGCCGAGCTGCGTCAGGTGGAGGCCACCATCGGCCGGGAGCTGCGCGCGCTGCGGGCCCGGCTGGACAACCGCATCCGCGAGCGGGTGGATCGCGCCGAGGAGCGGGAGCGGCGCACGGGGCTGGCCATCATCACGCTCTCGCTGCTGGCAGTGGGCGTGGGGCTGGGCGCTACCCTGCTGTCGGCGCGCACCCTGCGGCCGGTGCGGACGCTGATCGAGGGCGTCTCGCGCATCGGCCGGGGCGACTACAGCGCGCAGCTGGGCGTCCAGGGCGAGGACGAGGTGGCGGTGCTGGCCCGGGAGTTCGACGCCATGGCGCGCTCGCTCCAGGCGCGCGAGTCCCAGCTCAAGGCCCAGGCCGAGGCGCTCGCCCGGGCCGAGCAGCTGGCGGCGGTGGGCCGCATCTCCGCCCAGATTGCCCACGAGGTGCGCAACCCGCTGTCCTCCATCGGCCTCAACGTGGAGATGCTGGGAGACGCGCTGGAGCGCGCCACCTTCCGCACGGAGCCGGAGGGGCGCGAGGCGAAGGAGCTGCTCGCCGCGGTGACGAGCGAGGTGGATCGCCTCACCGACGTCACCGAGCAGTACCTGCGCATGGCACGCCCGCCCAAGCCCACGCTGGTGGCCGAGGACGTGACGGAGGTGCTCGGCGGCGTGCTGGACTTCTCGCGCGGCGAGCTGGAGCGCGCGGGCGTGGAGGTGGTGCGCGACTTTGCCCGGGACACCCCGCCGGTGCTCGCGGACGAGGGGCAGCTGCGCCAGGTGCTCCTCAACCTCGTGCGCAACAGCCGCGAGGCCATGCCGGACGGCGGGCGGCTCACCGTCTCCACCCGGGGGCTGGAGAAGGAGGTGGAGATCACCGTCCAGGACACCGGCCGGGGGATGACGGAGGCGGTGCGCGGGCGCCTCTTCGAGCCCTTCTTCTCCACCAAGGAGGGCGGCACCGGCCTGGGGCTGTCCGTCAGCCAGCAGATACTCCAGGCCCACGGGGGCACGCTGGCCTGCCAGAGTTCCCCCGGCCAGGGGACGACCTTCGTGTTAAGGCTCCCTCGCGCATGAGCTTCACACCGTATCGGGACGTGCTGCCCTCGGGGCTGCGCGTCATCACCGTCGAGACGCCCCACCTGCACACGGCCCTGCTGGCCGTGTACGTGCGGACAGGCAGCCGCCACGAGACGCCCGCCAACAACGGCGTCAGCCACTTCCTGGAGCACCTCTTCTTCCGCGGCAGCGAGAGCTGGCCGGACACCGTGAAGATGAACGCCGCCGTCGAAGAGGTGGGCGGCAACCTCAATGGCGTCACCGGCCGGGATCTCGGCTACTACTACACTCCCCTACACCCGTCCTACCTGGGGGTGGGGATGGAGATCCTGGGGGACATGCTGACACGGCCGCGGCTCACGGACATGGAGGTGGAGCGGCAGATCATCCTCGAGGAGATGCTGGACGAGGTGGACGAGAAGGGCCGGGACATCGACCTGGACAACCTCTCCAAGCGGCTGCTGTTCGGGGATCACCCGCTGGCGCTGAAGATCGCGGGCACGCGCGAGTCCGTGTCCGCGCTGAAGCATGCGCAGGTGCTGGAGCACTTCGCGCGGCACTATGTGGCGGGCAACCTGGTGGTGACGGCGTCGGGCCGGGTGAAGCACGCGCAGGTGCTGGAGCTGGCCGAGCGAGCCTTCGCCCACCTCCCGCGAGGCCCCGCCACCACCGAGGCTCCGCCGGTCTCCACGCCGCCGGGCCCTCGGTTCCACTTCGTGGCGCACGAGGAGGCCCAGACGGAGTTCCGCCTCAACTTCCGCATCGTGCCGGAGCAGCACGAGGACTACCCGGCGCTGCAGATCCTCCGCCGGGTGCTGGATGACGGGCTGTCCTCGCGGCTGCCGTTCGAGATCGTGGAGAAGCGGGGGTTGGCCTACTCCATCAACGCCGGGCTGGACTCGTTCCACGACGTGGGCATCCTCGAGATCGACGCGGCGAGCGCGCCGGAGAAGGCCTCGCGGGTGGTGGAGGAGGTGCTGCGGGTGTTGGCCACGCTCTGCTCGGAGGAGATCCCCGAGGAGGAGCTGAAGCGGACCCAGCGCCGGCACCGGATGCTGCTGGAGTTCTCGGAGGACTCGCCGGGGGAGCTGGCCGGCTGGTTCGGGGGCACGGAGCTGTTCCGGAAGCCGGAGTCCTTCAGCCAGCGCGCGGATCTGGTGGACGCGGAGACGGCGGCGCACGTGCGCGAGGTGGCGCGGCGCTACTTCACCCGGGAGAACCTCACCGTGGTGGCGGTGGGCCAGCGCAAGGGCATCAAGGCGCTGGAGCGCGTGGTGGAGGCCGCGGAGGGACTGCCCTCGGCGGCGCGCCCGGCCGTCAGCGGTGGCGGCCGCCACGCAGGATGATGGGGCCGGTGAACTTCTTCTTCGGGGGCACCGGGGTGAGCGTGGCCTTGAGGGCGACGTACTTGGGGTTGCCGGGCTCGCGCTGAAGCAGCTCCTCGACGATCTTGCGGCCGCGCTCGAGGTTGGACTTGCTGTCCGCGTACATCTGCGCGAGCGCCACCTTCTCCTCGAGCGAGGCCTCGCCGAGCTTGTAGAGCCGCTGCAGGGTCTCCTGCGCCTCGCTCTTCAGGCCGGCCTCCTGCTGCATGCGCCAGATGTGTGAGAGCGCGGGAGCGAAGTGGGGGTCGGCGGAGAGGGCGTAGTTGTAGTTCTCCTCGGCGCCGGCCTTGTCGCCCTGGGCCTCCAGGACGCGGGCGCGGACGAAGAGGGCGCGAGGGTAGCGGGCCCGGATGCGCAGCACCTTCTCCACGAGATCCAACGCCTCGGTGTTCTTGCCCAGGTTCAGCTTGGCCTCGGCGAGCTGGCCCAGCGCGTCGATGTTGTCGGGGTTCTCCTCCACGAGCTGGGTGAGGGCCTCGGCGGCCTCCTCGTGCTTGGCCAGCCGGGTGAGGATGCGCGCGTGCATGAGGACGACCTCGGGGCGCTTGGCGTCCTTGCCCTCGATACCGGAGATGTCCTGCTCGGCCACCTCCGGGTAGCCGCTGTTGAGGAAGTAGCGCACGCGCAGCAGCCGGGCCTCGATGAGCCCCGGGTTCTCCTCGATGAGCCGGTCCATCAGCTTGGCGGCGAGCAGCTCCTCGCCCTTGATGAGGAGGATCTCCGCCTCGACGACCTTGGCGCCGGCGTCGTCCGGGCGCTGGCTCTGGATGGGCTCCAGGGACTTGAAGGCGCCGTCAGCATCTCCGGAGCGTGCCTGGAGCCGGGCGAGGGAGAGGATCTCGGAATCGGAGAGCTCCTTCTCGTCCCTCAGGGCGACGAGGGTGGTGATGGCCTCGGCCACATGGCCCTCGCGCAGGTAGAGGTCCGCGATCTGCTTCTGGATGGCGGGGTCGTCTCCGGGCGCCATGGCCTCGGCCTCCTTGAGGGCGAGGATGGCAGAGCCCTCGTTCCCGGCGGCGCGGTGGGCCTCGGCGAGCAGGAGCAGGGGCTCCACGTTCTCGCGGGCCATGTTGGAGGCGGAGCGGAAGGCCTTGGCGGCGCGCTCGGGCTGGTTGGCGGCCATGAGGGTGCGGCCCTCGGACAGCTTGGACTCATAGGTCTCGGCGCGGGCCTGGACGGCGGCCATCTCCGGATCCTTGCAGGCAAGCGGGAGGAGCAACGAAAGGGCGGCGGTCAACCGTAGAATTCGCAAATGCATCGCTGAGCGGCAGGGTACCGGATGTTATCCTCCCCCGTCGATGGACCCCTTTGTGCGGCGCCTCGTGGAGAGGCTCCATGACCCGACCCGGCCGTTATCGCGGAACCGGCACTTCCACACCTTCGACACCCCCGAGGGGCGGTTGGCGCTGAAGGTCTCCCGCAGACTGAAGAGCCTCCAGCGGGACATCATGGCGTGCCGCAAGGAGGGCAGCCAGGCGCGCTTCTTCCGCCAGGTGGGGCCGGACGGGGAGACGCGCATCGAGCTGCAGATGGAGCGCATCCAGGGCCGCCGGGTGTCCCTGCTCCAGGATGCCGAGTTCGCGCTGCTCTCCCAGCTGCCGGGCGTGCAAGAGGCGCTGCAGGAAGTGCTGGAGCCGGCCGCCTGACCCTCCCCTCGCCGGGCTGAGCCTGAGGGGCGCGGAGGGGAGTCCGAATCCGTGGACCCCACCGTCCACGGCCGCGGACTCTCCCCGTCCATCGGGACGGATGCCCCGCTCGTTTCCCTCTGGAGCGTGGCCTGCGAGCAGGCAGGCCCGGGGCTTGCACAGGGGGCCTCCCACCTCACGCCCATCCTGACTTCCGGGGCGTGGGAGGCACTCCATGATCCCTGCCCTGCTCGTTGTCCTGTCCGCCCTGTCGTCCACTCCTCCTCCCCCGCTGCGGGTGGACCTCACGCCGCCACCTCCTCGAGTGCAGGTGGACCCCACCGCGCTCCAGGAGCGCACACGCCAGTTCGAGGAGCTGCGCGCCCGGCACCAGGCCTCGGAGCAAAGCCTGGCACCGGAGGACTCCCTGGAGGTGCTGGGCGTAGCGCGCGCCCTGTGCGCTGAGCCCCCGGGCTTCTGGGACCGGCTGCTGCCGGGGGGAGCGGACTCGTCCGAGACGCTCAACGCCTGCCGGGACGCGGCAGCGCGAACCGAGCAGCTCGCCGGGAGGGTGGCCCAGGGCCAGAGCGCGGCGCTGCGCTACCTCGATGCCGTGGCGGCGCGGCTCGAGAGCTCACCCGACCGGGAGGAGCTGCTCGCCCGGCTGGAGCGGCAACGCGCCCTCCTGAAGGAGCGGAGCACCGAGGCAGAGGAGCTCGCCCGGCGGACGGCTGCGGCGCTGCGAGGCGGCGGAGACTCCTTCTCGGAGCGGCTGTCCTGGCACTTCCTGCCGGGCCGAGGGGAGGACGCCTCCCAGTTGCTCTCCACATTCGAGGCGCGGCTGCGGAGCTGGAGCGCTCCGGAGCAGCCGGTGCTCGGCGCGGAGCTGACGTACGTGCAAGGGAGCGTGGAGGCCGGGGCGATGCCGACGGGGCAGATGACTCCGGCGTACCTCTCCTTGAGCTCGACCCCGGCGCTCGACGACTCCTCGGAGGGCCGTGAAGTCGAGCTGTCGCCGGCGATCATCGCGAAGGCCCAGGAGCTGGGCACGGCGAAGGCGGCGTACGACTTCGTGAAGAACGAGACGCGGCTGGACTGGTACTTCGGCTCGCTCAAGGGCTCGACGCAGACGCTGAGGGATCGGCGAGGCAACGACGCGGACCTCTCTGCGCTGCTGGTGGCGCTGCTGCGAGCCCAGGGCACGCCGGCCCGCTTCGTCCACGGCACGGTGGAGTTGCCCGTGGCGCAGATCGCTGCCTCGCTGGGCATGCTCACGGGTGAGGAGGTGGCGCAGCTCGACACGGCAGCCGCGGCAGGCACGGCCTTCTCGCTGCCGCCGGAGAAGCGAGACCGCACCCTGCAGGCGCTGACGGCCGCGGCGGCCCCCTACGAGCCGGTGGTGCGAGGCGGCACGGTGGCGGCGGTGCGACTGGTGCGGATCTGGGTGGAGGCCTACGTGGACTTCGCGGAGTACCGCGGCGTGGGCAGCGGGAAGGTGGGGCGGCAGTGGGTGGCACTCGAGCCCTCGTTGACGGGGCGAGCGAAGGCAGCGGCCACGCCGCCGTTGTTGGATGCGCTCACGGGCATGGGGGAGACGCCGGACTCGCTCACCTCTTCCTGGCTGAGCGCGCCGCAGCAGCAGTCGATGGTGGAGTTCGTGCGGACGCGAGTGGAGACCTGGCTGGCCGCGCAGCACCCGGACACCTTCTACTCGCAGGTGCAGTGGACGGTGGTGCCCCGGCGCGAGGAGCTGCCGCTGCTGCCGGGGTCGCTGCCCTACGAGGTGCTCAGCGTCCACGGGGAGTCCGCGTTCCTGCCGGAGTCGCTCCAGCAGCGGGTGCGGCTGACGGCCCGGAACGAGGCAGGGCCGCTGTTCGAGACCACCCTCCCCCTCCATCGGCTCACCGGCCATCGGACCGTGCTGACCCACGTCCCGGCCACCGAGGCGGACAAGGGACTGGTGGACATCGCGGGCGGGCTCTACGCGGCGCCGGCCTCCCTGGTCGAGGTGCGTCCGGTGCTCCACCTCGATGGGCGTGAGGTGGCAGCGGGGAGCCGTGGCGTGGGGCTGGGAACGGAGTACCAGTGGTCGGTGGAGGTGCTGCTGCCGGGCGGAGGGAAGCGCCGCATCGACAACCGGATGGTGGCGGGCAACGTGGTGGCCATCGGCGTAGGAGCGCCGGGCAACGGCCACCAGGAGCCCACGGGAGAGGACGCGAGCGACCTGGACGGCCCGGCGCCGAAGTTCCTCTACGCGCGGGCGGCGGCCTACGTGAATGCGTGGACGCAGGGAGAGGAGGAGCTCGCGCGGCTCCTGCAGGTCCTCCCCGTGAGGCCGACGGCCAACGTGGTGTTCGTGCAGAACCAGCTCCGGGTGGACACGGTGCTGGGAGTGCGCCGGCTCGTCGAGTGGCGGGGCCTGGAGGTGGACGCGGACTTCCGCGCCATGACGCCGGTGGAGCTGAGGCCGGGGCGGGGTGCGGCGCTGCTGCGGCTGTCCGGGCACGAGGGCTCGTTCCAGGAGGCGCGCGTCCTCACGGCGGGAACGGGGGTGCCGGCGGTTGCCAGCGTCTCGGTGCTGCAGGAGGCGGCGGCGCAAGGCATTCCCATCCTCCACCTGCAGCCTGGGCAGCCGCTGACCGGCCTGACGGCGGGGCCCGAGGTTCTCCGAGACGTGGAGAATCAGCTCGAGCAAGGGCGGGAGGTGCTCATCCCCGCGACGCCGCTGACGCTGGAGAACTGGACGGGAACGGGCTTCATCGCCCGGGACCCAGCCACCGAGGAGGGCGGCTACTTCCTGTCGGGCCTCGTCTCGGGCGGGCAGACCATCGTGTCGCCCGGGCTCTGGACCAACGATGAGCTCAGGGAGTGGCTGAGCCGTCCGGACGCGCCTGGAGCCACGGACGACGTCTCGCGTGCGGTCCACATCGTGATGGTGGATGCGACGAACTTCCAGAGCGCCACGGTGGGCAAGCCACTGCCCGTGCCGCTCACGGTGTACGTGCTGACCGCGGAGGGAATCCCGGTCAAGGGCGCGCAGGTGTTGTTCGAGACGGCGGATCTGTCCAGGCCTCGGTTCCAGGACCCCAGGAACCCGGGCTCGGCACCGGCCGAGCAGCTCATGGTGCTCACGGATGGCTCGGGCCGGGCACGAGTGGAGGCCCTGCCGGACACGCAGATCGGGCGGCTCTCGGTGGTGGAGCGAGCGCAGCCGTTCAACCAGCTCCTGGGCCTCAACGTGGTGAGTGCGAGCGTCGCGACGGCAACAGGCGTGGCGTCACTATCCGAGCCCTTCCGCTTCGTGGGGCGGCCGGACGCGGTCGCGAAGCTCGTGCCTGAGCAGAGATCCTTCGTCAGTGATGCGGGGCTGGAGTTGGGCGTGCCCCTGTACCTCACGGCGATGGACCAGTACGACAACGTGCTGGCGAACCAGGGGGTGCATTGGTCCTCCGCTCCCGCTACGGCTCGCTTCTTCGACACCCGCACGGGCCCCGCACTCCTGCGCGTGCAGTACCTGGGCTCCGATCCGGAGCGCCAGGTTCCCGTGCTCGATGTGAAGACGAGCACGCTGGGTAGGGTCTCGGTCGGCTTCATCCCAGGTCTCGAGCTGGGGACGTACACCATCACAGCCAGCTCGGGGAGCGTCTCCACGGAGCTGACAGTCTTAGGCGTGCGCAGGGGAAGGTACGCCTTGCGCTACACGGCACCGGACAGGGCCACCATTGATGGTGTGGTGGGTACGTCCACGCCAGCCCCTTTCTTCCTGGAGGTGTTGAGGCGAGCGAACAGCGATGGCACGGGGGATTGGGTCCGAGTGCGAGGGGACGAGCCGGACCTCAAGTCCGCTCGGGTTCACATGTCCATCGTAGACAGAGCCACGGGCACGCAGCTGGGCCGCGAAACGGCGAGCCCGAGCCAGCTCGGCTCAGGCGTTCTGGCCACGCTCGACGTCGTGGACAACGTCGTCTTCTGGCCTCGCTATCTCGTCCAGGGAGGAAAGCAGCTGCTGTTGTTCAGCGCCGAGGTCGATGATCGCGATCCCGAGAACAGCAGGGTCTGCTGCGACGACGAGTTCACCGCGCTGTTCAACTCACGAGAGCCAGCGCTCGCCATGGAGCTGCTCCGCGAGGACCTCAGCGTGGAAGGGGTCAACGGCTGCGGTGCCATTACCCGAGCGGACGGGTGGCTACGGTTCACCGTCGACAACCCGGCGGGCTATCCGCTGTATGCGCGCATCGTGCAGAAGCCGGTGCTCGTGGGAGAGACCCTGGTCGACGCGCCTCAGGGCGACTTCCTGCGCGATCCCGTGGACGGTATCTCGGTGCAGCTCGACGAGAAGCGCATCACCCGTCTGCCGCTCAAGATCCGCAGAGGGACACGCGGGGGCCAGGTGCGGCTGGAGCTGTTCGCGCCGGATTTCCAGGTATCGGACCAGAGCCGGACGAAGGTGGGAGAGATCACGGCCGTCCTCGGCTTCGACGCACCGAGTCTCACGACACGCAAGGGCCCGCTCTCGGCGAAGTTGATCTTCGCGGTGCGCAACTTCGAGTCAGCGGCGACGCCCGAGAACCCTGAGGACGTCGTGGCTCCCGGAGCGACCGTCAAGCCCATCCCCGTCCCCGCGCCGCTGCAGTTCTGCCCCGCCGAGAGCGGGAGGGTGCAGGTGTATTCGGGGCAGGCCCTCCTGGCAGCAGCGGATGTGACGGCGGGACAGGGAGCGGTGCTGGGAGTGAATCCGATCACCGAGGAGACGCCCGTTCCGCACCAGCCCGTGCCAGGAGTGCTGGCCGTGGAGGTGCCGCCGGGAGATCCCGCGGGCCAGGAGGTGCGCATCGAGTTCGTGCGCTCGTCAGCACCCGCGGATCCGCCGGTGGTCCAGAGGCTCGAGCTGCTCACGCGCATCAGCGACACGAGCGCACTGCCCGTGGGCCACACATTCGTGAAGGACGTGAGCACCGTGGATGGGCACCTGATCCGGCAGGTGGTGGATCTGGAGGTGCCCGGCCGCCGGCCCGCGCTCCAGCTCTCCCGGAGCTACACGAACCGGGGGAATGACGCAGGCCCGCTCGGACGGGGCTGGGGCCATGGCTACAGCGGTTATGTGCTGGCCTCGCAGGACGCGGAGCTGAACGTCTTCCGGTACATGGTGGTGGGAGGCGAAGGAGCGGGACAGGTCTTCGAGTGCGGCCCCGAGCAGACGGCTTGCCAGGCGCAGCGAGGCTTCCACGGCACGTTCCGGGGCGAGACGGTGGGGTCGGGCGAGACGGCCCACCGGGAGCTGGTGTTCCGCGCACAGGATGGGACGGAGTACCGCTATGGGCCGGCGAGCGCCACCGAGGAGGGAGTGCGCCATCCGCTGCTGTCCATCCGCAGCCCCGCGGGGCACGAGCTGGTGTTCGAGTACGGCGGCCCGGCGTTGGGCCTCGAGCTGCTCCGCGTCTGGGAGCCTGGGAACCGGCGCTTCCTGCAGTTCTCGTACGCTCGGCCGGCGGGGGCGCTTCGGCTGCAGCTCTCGCGGGTAGATCTCTACGAGAACCTGAGCGCACCCACGCGGCTCCCGGTGAACCTGGAGGGCAGTCCGCTGGGCGTGTGCATCGGCTATCGCTACAACGCACTGGGGGATCTGGAGAGCGCGGCGAGGTACGACGGCGCGTGCCCGGCGGGAGACGGCGTGGCTCCGCTGCGGGAGGAGCGCTACGGCTATCTGGGGGGCGCGAAGGACGAGCTGCAGGCGAACCTCGTCAGCTGGAGAGACGCCAACGGCAACACCACGCAGTACGAGTACTACCAGCGCGGGGACACGCTGCCGGGAGAGGCAGACTACCTGCGCTTCGGCGACAAGCAGGAGCGCGTGCGCCGGGTCATCGAGCCGCTGGAAGCGGTGACGGAGTTCACGTATCGGCTCGTCCCCCGAGCGCTGCCCGTGTTCGGCCAGGTGATGCAGGCCTTCGAGACGGAGGTGCGAGGGCCTCGGCCGGAGGTGCCTCCGACGCTCTACCGGATGGACCCGTATGGCGGCATGGTGGACGTGGAGCGTCCGCTCTCGCCCGGCGTGAGCGCGAGGACCTCCGCGACGTGGGACCCGGTGCACGTGCGCCGGGATGCGGAGCAGGACGCCCGAGGCCGGCGCACGCGGACGAAGTACGACGCCTGGGGCCGGATCGTGGAGCGGCGCACCGAGCTGCCCGTGCTCGCGGCCTCTGGTGCAGGAGGCCCCACCGAGCCCGTACGGGATGCCGAGGGCGCGGTGCTCGACGAGGCCGTGGAGAAGTGGAGCTTCGACATCGCCTTCGGGGCGCCCGTGTGCCAGATGGACGCGGAAGGCCGCATCACCGTCCACACACTCGACACGGACGGGACGGACCCGCGCACAGGGCGTCCGGTGGGCACGGGGCTCGTGCTGGAGACGCGGCGCCTCTCGACGGGGGTGTCACGCGAGCAGGCGAAGAGTGAAGCCCCCTGCGAGAAGCTGGCCAGCACACTGCCTCGGCTGGCTTCGGACATCCTCACGCGCCGCGAGTACTGCAACGTGCGCGGAGGAGCCTGCCCCGAGGGCGCGGCCACGGGAGACCTCACTGCCACGGTGGACGGCAACGGCAACCGCTCGGTGGTGACTCGCTATGACGCGTACGGGAACGCGCGCGAGCAGACCGCCACCGTGGAGTCCGGACGGACAGTGACGACGACCCGGGCGTACGACGCTCGAGGCCGCCTGCTGCGCGAGCTCGACACCTTCGGGCACGAGACGGTGCAGGAGTACGACGGGCTGGACCGCCCCACGTCGGTGATGCGGGTGAACGATACGGGTCTCTCGCCCTCGGTGGTGCAGCTGCGGGAGTACTACCCAGGAGGCCAGCTGAGCCTGGAGTACCACCCGGCCACGGGCTTCCAGCGTCGCTACGTCCTGGACGATCTCGGCCGCGTGAGCAGCATCACCGAGTCAGGGGGGGGACTGCTGAGCCAGCTCGTGACCGAGTACCAGTACGACGAGGCCGGCAATCGGGTGGTCGCCATCGACCGGCGGGGGGTGTTGACGAGAACGGAGTACGACTTCGGAGACCGGCCAGTGCGCGTGCGTGCGGCTCCGGCGCCGGGAGGCACCTTCCTGGCACAGAACGGGGTCGAGGGCGTGGTGGGGCAAGCGGGCGTGGTGGCCACGTACGGCTATGACACCGCGGGCAACCGCGTCTTCGAGACAGACATCCACGGGCACCAGACGGATTACGGGCTCGACTCGCTGTACCGCGTGGTGCGGGTGCAGAGCGCGCAGGTGCCCGGGGCCGCTCTGGATGTGCAGCCGCTGCGCTACGAGACGCTCGCCCGCTTCGACCTGGTGGGCAACAAGGCGCGCAGCGTGGACGGCAACAACCACGAGACGGCCATGGAGTACGACTTCGCCAACCGCCTGGTGCACACCGAAGATCCGGTGGGCCGGGTGGAGGAGAGGGAGTACGACAAGAACGGCAACCTCACCCACGAGCGCTGGCTTGCGGGGGGCCTCGAGCAGCGCCGCCGGACGACGCAGTACGACGGGCTGAACCGTCCCCGCTTGGTGGAGGAGACCTCCCAGGATCTCGAGGCCCCAGCGCTCACCTATGTCACGCGATCGGCCTACGACGACGCGAACAACCTCGTCACGACGAAGGATTCACGCGGGTTCTTGACGGTGGTGCTCAAGGACGACCTGGACCGCGTCTACGAGCAGACGGTGGACGCGGCGAAGGATCCCAGCGCTCAACTGAGCCGCCAGCCGGATGATCTGCGGCTGGCCACCGCGCTGGGGCTGACCACCCACTTCGAGTACGACGCTCACGGCAACCTGGCTGCCCAGATCGACGCAGAGGGGCGGCGCACCGAGGAGACACATGACGCGTTGGGGCGGCTGCTCGAGCGGCGCCGGCCCATGGGTGTCACGGAGTCCTTCCTCTATGACGGCGAGGGCCATGCCATCCGGCAGACGGATGGACGGGGCATCGTCCGCAGCACGGGCTATGACGTCGCGAGCCGTCCCGTGCTGGAGCAGTGGATCGAGAGCATCTCTTCTGGCGGCGCGGTGCTTACCGCGCTCCAGCGAATGCACCTGGACACGCCGGATGACGAGGGCCTGGTGCGAGTGGTGGAGCTGGACGCTCGCGACTCCCAGACAGTGCGAACGCTGGATGGGATGCACCGCGAGGTGCGCGTGGAGGATGCGTTGGACCACGCTCGCGAGTCCCGCTTCGATGCCGGCTCCCTGCGCGTCTCGCGCGATGCGAAGGGCTACATCACCCGGTACGAGTACGACGCCGCAGGGCGGCAGACAGCCCAGCGTGACTTCGACGTGGGCCGGACGACGGCGCGGTACACCCAGTTGACGACGTATGAGGATGCTGCGCGCCGCTACACCCTGATCGATCGGCGTGGCATTCCCACTGTGCGCCTCCATGACGGGCTGGGCCGGCTGCGACGCGAGACTCGAGGCGATGGGAGCGCAGTCCGCACCGAGTCCACGGCCTACAACGCCGCGGGCCAGGCTGTGGCGCGCATCGATCCCAACAACTACACCAGCCGTTTCCTCTACGACGGGGTCGGACGGCTGCAGGAGGAGACGCGCGGTGCGGGCACGGCGGTCGAGGCTCGTACAACCCACACCTATGATGCGGTGGGCAACCGCCTCTCCACGCTGGGGCCACGTGACACCGGCGTGCCCTACACCACCCGCTGGACGTACGACGACCTGAACCGGCAGGTGCGCTCCGAGGATGCGCTGGGGCACGCCACGCTGAACGCCTACGACGCCACGGGAAACCTGAGGTGCGTGAAGCGCCCGCTGGGGCAGCCTGAACTGGCGCATGGTGGGGCCGCTGGCCTCTCCGTGGCTCAGCTCGAGGCGCGGGCCTGCACGGGAACTCACACCACCCAGTACGACTACGATGAGGTGGGCAAGCTCATCGGCGTGACCGATGCGCTCGAGGGTCACTACTCCTTCGTCTACGACGCCACGCGGAACCTCGTGGCCAAGCAGGACGCCAACGGCCACCTCAGCACCTTCGAGTACGACGAACTCGGCCGCCGTACTGCGGAGCACGTCCACCTCGACGAGCACCCGCGCCTGACGTCCGCTGACAGGAACGCCGTGCCCCTCTTCGAACCGGGCGCGGAGACCCTCTCCGAGGTGGGCACCCTCACCTGGCGCTCCACCTATGACGACAACAGCAACCTCTACACCTTCACCGACGCCAAGGGTCAGGTCACGACCTCTGTTTACGGACTGCTGAACCGGCTTGGGACGCGCACCTACTCCAACCACACCTTGCCGCGAGCTCTGCCGTCGATTGAGTCGCAGACCTTCACCTACGACGAGAACGGCAACCTCACGCACACGATCGAGACCAAGCTCACGGAGACGGGGACAGTCCAGCAGACCACGGTCCGTACTTACGACAGGCTCGACAGGCTCGCGAGCACCCTGCTGCCCTCGAACAAGCTTCTCTCCTTCGGCTACGACGCGGCGGGACAGCGAAAGCGCATCACCGACCCGGACAACGTCTCGACCCTCTACGAGTACGACGCGCTGGGGCGACTCTCCACGGCGACGGTCCCCGAGGGGATCACCTCGTTCACCTACTGGCCCGACTCGCTGCCCAAGGCCACCGTCCTGCCCAATGGGCTGACAGAGCAGCGGTGCTACGACGCTGCGAGCCAGCTCACCCAGATTGTGCTGGTCCGAGGCTCAGTCGCCGAGGACTGCACGCCTGGCGGCACCCTGCTCAGCCGCTTCGCCTATATCTACGATGCCAACGGGAACCGCCTGCGACAGACGGAGGCACGCACCAACCCGGCTACCGGCGCGTTGGCTCCCCCCGAGACGACTGCATACGGCTACGACATCCTCGACAGGTTCACAGGAGTAGCCTACGCAGACGGGCGCGCCGCCCTCTACCACCTAGATGCTGTCGGCAACCGCATCGGCGAGCGCGAGGTGCCGACCTCCGCCCTCCCTCCTCCCCCTGGGGAGCTAGGACCGGGGAGCTTCCACTCGCTGCCGCCGGAGCAGCTCGCGCGCGACACCTCTGCCACTTTCAACCGCGCTGACTGGCTACTGACCCTCACCGACTCGCGCGACTCTTCGCGCAACCACGAGCTCGGCTACGACGCCAACGGCAATCTCTCCTCCCTGCTTTCCTCTACCCGCTCTCGCCACTTGTCGTGGGACATCCGCAACACGCTCACGACTGTGAACGACACCGGCCAAGAGGTGGGCCGCTACGACTACGACGCCAACCTCCAGCGGACCTGGCGCCGTACCGCGCAGGAGAACGTGCAATACAACCTGGATGACGACTTCGTTCTCCAAGAGGTGGACTCAACACGACTGACGAAGCGCCGCTACCACTATGCGCAGAAGCCTTTGGCCCTCAGCGACACCACAGGGACCAGCACCATCACACGCTTCCTTAACAACGACTCATTGGGCAGCGTGTCCGATGCCACGTCCATCGTGGGTGAGGTAATCGCAATGCGCAAGTACGACGCGTGGGGCAACCACCGAAGTGGCACAGCGCCTACGGACGGCGACTTCAAACTGGGCTACACGGGGCACCAGTACGATGTGGAGACAGGCCTCACCTATGCACGCGCTCGGTACTACGACTCCACCTTGGGGCGCTTCATCAGCCGTGATTCGTATGAAGGAAGTTTGCCTGACGCGCCGAGCCTCCACCGTTACGCGTACGCGCATGTGAATCCACTGAGGTACGTAGACCCAGATGGAAAGCAAGTCCAACTAGGAATCAGTTCCTGCGATGCTCAGCCCAAGTACTGCTACCAGCAGGCGTCCGCTGGAGCGGAGAACTCGGCCCAGGCGGCGTCGCGCGTACGCCCCCTGAACAATGTCGCAACAGGTCCTGAAACCGTGCCGGGCTCAGGTTTCCAGCCGATGACGCAGGCTGAGATGGCCGCCGAAGCTGGCGTCACGCTAGACAGCGCAACCGCAGCTAGTCAGGCAGTGTCCTGGTGGCAGGTCGCGGCGTCCTCATTGGCAGCGGCCTTCACGTCGGATACGGATCGCCAAAAGCGGCGTGAGTCAGAGTGGGCCGCTGCCCAGGAGCAGGCGCGTGCTGCCGCTGAACAGCGTTCACGAGAAATCGCGGCTCTAGCAAGCGGCGGGGAGCAAACCGCCATGGAGCAGCGGAGCGCGCCGACACCAAAGCTAGCCCCAGCTCCCCAAGGTCCTGTTGTGCCCCTAAGGGCACCGAGTTCAAATGGACAAGCAATGCTGATGCCGGGACTCCAGGGAAAGGCAATGGTGGACTCTGGACCAACGAGCGATGGACCCGCGATGGCTCCAGGTGTGAATTCCGGCACTGAGTTGATGGATGCCGCTGACCAGAGCAATGGTGTGTTTGGTGATCCAAGTGCGCACGAGGCTACAACCGGCGAGAGCCGTAAGGTTATCATCGGCCTTGGCCTAGAGAGAGACTTGCCTAAGCTTCGTGGGAGCGGGGCAATCACCTGGCAGAATCATGGGTGGCAACAAGCAGGCCTAACCAGAGTCGACCCAGCAAAGCAAATGATGGACCTTCGATGGGCCAACAAGGCATTCGAGGACGCGGCCAAGAAGGCCGATGGCTTCCTGTTTGACGTCTCGCACTTCGACGTGCAACGCTACCAAGACAAAGGACCGTACCACAGCGCGACGAACTACGAACTGCACTACATCATAAAGAACAATCTCCTTGACAAGACAACATTCATCCAGAACGGGAATAAAGTATTCTGGAATGGATCTACCTTCGAGGCTCGACCATGAAGACGGTAGTTCAGCCTGAATTTTGGGACTCAGTTTTGGCGCGATTCAGGGGGGCCGAGGCTCAAGTCTGGATGTATCATGCCACACACAGTCGCTTGGCGCTTAGGGTCTTCAGACATGGCGAGAAGGATGTCGTATACATTGTCGCCGTAGGCTGCGAACACTTGGTTGCGCCATTCTATTGGGAACCGGCAGACCTGAAGATCGTCTCTGCCGCAACTAGCGAGGGAGACAGAACTCGTTGGTTTGTCTTGGATGAGTCTGCTGGCTTCAGACTTCGCTGCGCGAATGTGACTCTTGCGCTAGCACCAGCTATCGACTTTGACGTAACGTTCGATGGATTTCTGGGAGACCTTCCGCAGGAAGATGCGTAAGGGGGTGTTGAGCCGAGGCAATCTCTAAGGGATTGCCGACTCACCAAGAGGCTCCGGGCTATGTCTGGACGAGCAAGTACGCTTGGTAGCGTTTACCCATTTCGTTGAACTCTATACCCGCGGTCCTAGAGAGAGTGGCACTCGCAATGCGCCGCATAACGGACCTCCCACTCGTGAAGTGGAAGGACTGGCAGTCAGATGACGCATACGGGTCCGGTCACATCTTCTTCGAAAAGCCCAACTGAGGAGGTTAACAGTGTTGCCCGGAACTCTCTTGAGTCGAGAAGTCGCGGCTGAGGTGTTCAGTATCATTGAAGGCAAACTCGGCCGGTCAACGGCACGCGATTGGGATTCGCTTTCCCGCGACGCAACACTGGACCTGATTGGGCGACTCCCTCAAGAGGAGTTTTATGTGTACTACAGGCACCCGGTTCACGAATTCAAAGATCAATGCTCTCGCTGCGAGAAGCTAGAGTTGGTTGATTTCTTAATGGGGCGCTTTCGGAAGGAACGGGGCGATGGGATGGACATATACGTCGCGCCTCTGGATGTGAGCGTTGTGCTTGCTGGTAACCACGATGGAGATCTCTATCGGGCGGCATGACGTGCCGCAGGATACTACGTGATCACATACGCAAGGATCCCCTAGTCCTATCAACTGAACACTCCTGGCATCAAAGGAAATTTGCATGATTAAGCTTGGGATGTGACTGACAAACTCATCTCTCACATGCAGGCAAAACCATGAGCCGGAATGACTCCCTCAAGTTCTGGAGGTCTCTGGATAGTCTTTTGAATACCTACGCCCAAGGAGAACTGGGTCGCCTAGAGTTTTTTGCTGCCCTGACAGGCTTGGCTGATATTATCAATCCCGAAACAATCTACGAGCACCTCCCCATGAACTTGAGGGAGGACTTCCTGAAACATACTCTCGCAGTCGTTGGGAACGATCGCATGCTCTACAACGTGGTCACTGGTGAACCTTTGCCTGCTGAGGCGTTCGCAAGGTTGACTGCTTGGGCCAAAGCGATATCTCCCCCGGACCGGTCGGGACCCAATGGAGGATCTCCTGCTGGCCAAGTCTGACTACAGATAGCAGACCCAATGTCCCAACAGGAAAATGGAAACTATTCAAACGAGGGGATCGACCGTGTCTCTGCGCCGAGTTGGGTTCTTCCGAGAGCAAACCACTTTTGGCAATGATTCTCCAATAGAGAAAGAGCCTGCGCATTTTAAGTAGGAGCCTTGCATGAACACGCAACTGCAAGATGCATTTCACAGGCAGGAGCCAGAACTTGTCCTTGCTGAGTATAACTCCAATGACGCGACGTTCAATCTACTAGACTGCGACGGCTATCTGGTAGGGTTGATGCGGTGCCTTGGTGTACGTGCCCTTTGTGTAACGACGGGCTCAGAATCATATGGATGGATTGACTGTTACGCACGCGCGAACCTGCCGGACGATCTGGCGTGGTTGGCGGAAGGGATTCCAGAGGGGTTCTCGGTTCTCCTGCTTGGGTTGGCAGACGAAGATTCCTCCTCAGAGTCTGTTCTCCCCGTAATTGGCGGTCGCCGTCTTGCATATATTGTATGCCAATCTGTGGAGTACCAGGCGCTGAGCGGGGGACGCTGAGCGGGCACTGCAAGCCGCAGGTTCGCAGTCGCTCCACCTCCAAGTAGCGAATAATATGGACATCCAGCAAGAGTGTCCGTCCGCCCGGCAGCACCCACGACGAGCCTTGCTGAAAAACGCAAGGTGGTGTTGTGCGGCACCGGCACTGGCCAGCCCGGGGCGTCGCGTAGACCGGGTTGGTCTCAGGAAAGGTGTCGCGCTTCAGCGACGATAGAGTGACAGCATGTCCTCGAACTGATCGGCGATGCTGTCGAGCAGCCGAGCCTGTCGAGTGAAGAACTCAAGTAAGACATGATGACTGCGCGAAAAATTGTTAAAGTGGTATGGCGCTTGGAAGAGGAGGAACCGTCACCTTTCCCATCAACATAGGAACCGACTAATCCTACCTTCAATGCCCAGTGGGATATTGACACAACTCCGAAGAGCCTCACAGGACGACATACCAAGGCTATTCACTTCTGGATGCCTGGGTGCCGCCTGCATCCGCGAAAGCAAATGAACAACACCAACAAGAAATATGTCTGCATGAACCTCATATGCGGCTTGGGGGCAGATGAGCCTAGCCCATGCAAACGATGTGGCCAAGCAGTGGAGGAACTCGACGAGTCAGCCCCATTCGTGCCAGGTGGCATCTCTGAGGGGCATAAAGAGTACATGCAGGCCATGGCCGACAAGGCATTCCAAAGCCAAGACACGAACGAGACTGGGGAAGCAGTGTCAGGCGGCAAATCTCTCGATGACAAGCTTCTGCCCAAGTCCAAATAGAGACCGCCGGCGTCAGAATGGCCAAGTTCTCAATCATGATATCTCCGCAAACTCCATGCTGATATCAGGCCTAAGATTCATGACGCCAGTCTGGCCAACCAACGCTCATCCCTCTGAAACACACTGGGATCAGGGTGCACCGGGCGTGACATCTAGTCAGACAGAAGGAGCTGACGCCGCATTTATCCCGATCATTTCCCTGAAGCAGCACCCATAGTGCGCCAAGTTGGTGACCAATGAAACCTCTTCCATTTCCTGTAAACTTTGGTCCTGGACGCATTGGCGTGATCACAATTGCTCGTGAGAGACTGGAGCACAGTTTGGGCCCGCCCCACATTGCCATCGACGATTACGACCCAATGGAGTTTCTCGGCCCAGTAAGGCTCTGGGCTTTTGAATTGCCGAGCGGAGGCCGGTTCGTGATCGAGTTCTTGGTCAATGAGGGTTACGCCTCCGTCTATGCGGATCCTCCCGACTTGGAGGCTGTGCTCCAAGGCACAGGATTGAAACCCGACCGTGTCGATCACGTCGTTTCCCCTGTGCCACCTATCCGTGATTGACACACGTGCATCCAGTTGCCGTAGAAACTGCAGCCCGCCGTTCGCATCTGTGAGCGTTGGACCATCCGTCCCCAATAGAGGAGGCCACACAAGAAGCGTGCCGGTGCGGGGCTTTTTGGTGCGTTCAGAAGCTTGAGTTGCTCACACCGAGGCGGCGGCGCGGGGTTCTTGCTGAGCACCTGGTGCAGCAGGGGCTGGGTGGAGGCTCTGGATGAGCAGGCCTCGCAGGGCCTCGGTCAGGTCGTCTCCCAGGGCCAGCGCTCCTGCTGGGGCGCCTTGCAGTTTCTCCGGCACGGTGCTGCCCAGCACGGCTATTGGCACTCGGATCTCCCAGGCCAGGTAGCTGGCGAGGCGCACCGCTGCCTCGGAGCTGTCCATCAGCAGGGCTCCCACCGCCCCCGCGCTGAATGGCCGCCACAGTGGCCGGGCGGCCTCTGCTGGCGGCAGGACGCAGAAGTCCAGGTGCAGCACCTCGCTCAGCTCCAACCGCCCCAGCGTCCCGAAGCCGCTCTTCACCGCCGTAGGCTCCGCTGACACTGCCGCCAGCCCTGGCAGCTGCGCGAACAACCGCCGTGCCGCCGACGGGCCGTTGCCACAGATGAACACCTTCGCCGTCACCACCTTCAGCGGTGACTTCCCTCTCAGCACCCTGCTTCGCAGCGCGTGCAGCTCCGCCGGCCCCAGCAGCGGCCCGCTCCCCTCCCCCTCTCCCTCCGCTACCCGCGCCACGCCCTTCTGCATCAGCGTGATGAGGACCCCCAGCACCTCCAGGTCCGGCGCCGGCGCCAGGTCCAGCACCTCGCCCAGTGCCCGCGGCTGCCGCAGCAGGTCCACCACCTGCGCCGTCACCGGGTGCTGCTCCTGTGACAGATCCGCGTCCGGTGCCAGCACCATCCGCGTCGTGCGCGGCGGCAACGACGGCAGCAGCCGGTTCACCTCGTCCGCCTGCCGCATCCCCTCCAGCAGCGCATCATCCATCGCCCGATCGATGCGCGCCTTCCCTGGGTTCGTCCCCGGCGCGAACGTGAACGCTCCCTCCGTCCATGCCAACAGCCGGAACAGCGCCTTCTCCCCCTCCACCCGCCCCAGCCTCGCGTTCACCGCTCGGCCATCCGTGACGAGGATCTCTCCCCGCTCGTTCCCTCGCTCCAGGCTCAGCTTCCCGCTGCGCTTGTTCATCCCCAGGATCTGCAACAGATCCGGGATGCCCAGCTGGCTCAGCGAGCCTTCAATCTCCTGCGCGTCGCTCTTGAGATCCTTCGCCGCCTCGTTGCGCCGGAAGATGTGCTCGAGCCGGCTCAGCACCTCGTCCAGGTTGAACGGCTTCTTCAGGTGCGCCGCCAGCCGCAACCCTCGCAGCCGATCCACGTCCAGGTTCGTCGTCGTGAGGACGACCGGCACTTCCTCCGTCCGCGGGTTCGTCCGCAGAATCTGGATGAACGTCCTCGCGTCCAGCAGCTTGCACGCCTCGTCGAACAGCACTAGGTCCGGGTGCCTCAGCACGCAGATCTCCAGCGCCCGCGAGCCGTCCGGCGCGTAGTGCACCTGGTAGCCCCTCGCCCTCAGCGCGCGCGTCAGCGACCGCACCGAGTCGATGTCGGGATCTGCAATGAGGATCTTCCGGACCTGGGCCACCGTGCGCGCTCGCTAGTACGGCTGCAGATCGTACTCTGCCTGCAGCTTGGAGATGAGCCCGTCCACCACCGCGGTGTCCGAGGAATGGAAGCCCCACGTCGCACCCCTCCCACGCCGCTGGATCAGCGCGTAGGAGGCATGCTCCGAGAGCCAGAACAAGAACTCATGCCGTGACACCCGCTCGTCCCCCTCCAGGAACACCGGCGTCACCGCCGGGTGCGAGTCCAGGTCCACCCGCCGCCCCAACAAATAAATCCGCGAGGCCATCTCCGGCGGCGCCGTCTCCAGCCCCGCCGCGATCGGCAGGTCCGACCGCACCTCCGGCCCCCCCACGTACAGCAGCCCGCGCGAGCCCGGATCCCTCAACAGCTCCCGCGCGATCTCCGCCTGCAGCTCGTCGAAGAGCACGTCCGACACCTTCCCCCGCCGCGACGGCTCCGCCCGCTCGTCCGCCGGCAGCTTCGGGCTGTTCGGACTCCCCAGCAGCAGCTCCACCTCGTCCCAGAACGGCAGCCCGTCCAACAGCAGCCGCCGCTGCAGCGACGCCCGCCGCTCGTCCATGCGCCGCCGGCACCGGTGCACCAGCTCGTCGAAGTCCTCGCCGTCCTTCGGGAACGTGCTCGCTCCCCCCACCAGCGCCAGCGGCAGCTTCCCCTCCACCTCCTGCACGTCCTGCTCGTCCCGCAGCGCCGCCATCGCCCGCCGCACGAACATCAGCGCCCCGAAGAAGTCCGTCTCCGGCAGCAGCAGGTAGAACTCCTGGTCGCTCGCCTTCGCAATCACATCCGAGTCCCGGATGATCTTCGACAGCGCCCGGATGATGCCCCGCACCGCCTTCTTCGCGTCCGCCGCCCCCAGCCGCACCCGCACCAGCGGCAGGTTGTCGATCGAGAACGTCAGCAGCGAGAACGTCCGCCCGTACCGCCGCGCCTTGTAGATCTCCTTCGAGGCGTAGTCCGTGAAGTAGCTCAGGTTGTACGCCGCCGTGTCCCGATCCCTCAGGCCCAGCCGCTGCAGCGCCAGCATCCGCCGGCCGTTCTTCACCCCCACCGCCGCGAAGTCCCCGATCACCCGCGCCTGCCGCACGTGCTCCGGCAGGAACTCCCCGCCAATCGGATCCGACAGCTGCGCCAGCCCCACGAGCTCCCCGCCCGACACCAGCGGCACGTACAGCACCGGCGAGCGCTCCTCCCGCACCAGCCATGGCGAGGACTCGCGCAGCCGCGCCGCCAGCGGGCCCTCGGGCCTCATCCGCTCCACCAGGAACTGCCGATCCAGCAAGCCCCGGTACGCCCGCAGCACCAGCTCTCCGCGATCCTCCATCAGCCACAGCGCCGCGCTCTGCGCGTCGCACACCGCCGCCAGATCCGCCGTGACGCGCTCCTGCAGCCCCTCCAGGTCCGGGTACGCCAGGAACTCCAGGCAGCGCCGGTGCAGGTTCTGGTAGCGCGCGAACTCGAGGTTCTCGTCTCGCAGCTGGGCGCGCTCGTGGCGCAGGACCACCCGCTGCAGCACGCGATCCACCACGAGGTAGAGGTCGTCCGCGTCCACCGGCTTGGTGAGGCAGTCGGCCGCCCCGGCCCTCAGCGCCATCTCCGAGCCCTTCACGTCCGGCCGCGCACTGACGAGGATGACCTCCTGATCCGGATCCCGCTCGCGCAGCTTCGCCGTGAGCTCGAAGCCGTCCATCCCCGGCATCATCACGTCGGTGATGACCAGATCGAACCGCGTGAGGGCCGCCTCCTCCAGGGCCCGCAGCGCATTCTCCGCCGTCACGACGCGGTACCCGCGCCGCGTGAGCATGTCGGTGGCAAGCTCGAGGAAGAAACGATCGTCGTCGACGAGGAGGATGGTGCCGGCCACGGCGGGAGAGGCCTCGGGCGCTAGGAAGAATCGAAGGTTACCGGCCCGGTGCAGCCCCCACAACGCCTTCAAAGACGAAGGCGACGGGGCCTCGGAGGCGGATGTCGGACAGGTCGCTGGGTACCCGGATGCGCAGGTCCCCTCCCGGCAGGGTGACGCGCAGCCAGGCGTCCGCCGGCAGCCGCTTCGCCAGCACCGCCGCCGTGGCCGAGGCGCACGCCCCCGTCCCGCAGGCCTGCGTCAAGCCGCAGCCCCGCTCCCACACCACCACCGTGAGCCCCTCCGGGTCCACCCGGACGAACTCGACGTTGGTCCGATCCTTAAAGGAGGGGTGGACCTCCAGCGTCGGGCCCAGGCGCTCGGCCTCTTCCAGCGGGCGGTCGAGCAGGACCAGGTGCGGGTTGCCCATGCTCACCGCAGAGCCGCGCAAGCCGGGGTGTCCGGGGATGGGCGCATCCAGGAACGGCTGGCCCGTGGCCCCCGAGGGCAGGTTGGGCGCCACCAGCCGGGCGGGTCCCATGGAGATGTCCACCTCGGCCACCCCGTCCGCGCCGTACCCCGGGACGCACGAGAGCACCCCCGCGCCGGTCTCCACGTCGATGCGCTCGGGGCGGCTGCCGGAGTGGTCCACGAGGTACTTCACCGCACAGCGCAGACCGTTGCCGCACATCTCCGCGATGCTGCCGTCCGCGTTGTGCACCACCATCCGCGCCACCCCCGCAGCCGAGGGGAGCAGCGAGAGCACGCCGTCCGCGCCGATGCCTCGCCGCCGGTCGCACATCCACCGGGACGTCTCGGCGTCGATGTCCACGCCCGTCTGGCGCCGATCGAGCACGACGAAGTCGTTGCCGAGCCCGTGATACTTGAAGATGCGTTCGCGTTCCGCCACGGCTCCATCCTAGCGGCGGAGCCTCATTCCTGCCCGTCTCCGTTGGGGGGGCCTCCGGGGCCTCCGACCGTCGGGACAGAGCTGCTCGGCCTGTTGGGGAGGGCAGCGGACTGACCCGGCGAGGTGACCGGGGACAGGACGGGAGGCGCCCCTGCCGCAGCCCCAGGAATCGGAGCCAGGGTCGGCGGCCGGGCGGGAGTCCCTGCAGGCCGCCGGACGGGCGTGCCTGCGGCCAAGGCGCCGGGGCCCGGCTTGAGGACGGGAGCAGCCGATGCCGTCCCCGCCCCTGGAGGCCGAGCCGTGGGGCTTCCTGGAATCGGGGGCATGGTCGCGGGCCTCCGGACGGGCTCGGGCTTGCCGGCGATCGGGGCAGGCGTGGGACGGGTGGAGGCCGCCGGTTTGGGGCTGCCGGCCACCGGGGCAGGTGTGGGCCTGGCCGACTGCGGGACAGACGTGGGCTTGCTGGCAGCGGTCGGCGCCGGGCTGGCGCTGGGGCGGGCCGCAGCCGCGCGCCGGAGGTTGGCCAGCTCCTGGTCATACGTCACCAGGCGCTGCTGGGTCTCCTCGAGCGTCTCCTCTCGCTCGGCCAGGGTGGCGCGGAGGTCGTCCTCCTGGGCCTTGGCCCGGGCGACGGTCTCCCGCAGCTCCTTCAGCTCTGTCTCGAGCTTCTCGCGCTCGCTCTTGAGCCGCTCCAGCTCCTCGGACATGGCGGGATCGACGGCCGGCGCCTTGCCCGCCTCGGCCTCCTCCACCCGGGACGTGAGCTCCCGGATCCGGGTCTCGAGCCGGGTCTGGTCCTCCAGGAGGATCCGCTTCTCCGCGCCCAGGCTCTCCGCCTCCTCGCGCAGCATGGGCAGCTCCGCCTGGAGCGTGGCGAGGCGCTCCTGGGCCTCCTTCTCGCGCTGCCGGGCCGCCTGCGCCGCCTGCGCCGCCTCCTTCTCGCGCTGCTGGGCTGCCTGCAACGCCTCCTGGGCCTCCTTCTCGCGCTGCCGGACCGTCTCCTGAGCCCCCTCCGCCGCCTGCGCCTGGCGCGCGCGCTCGGCCTTCTCGGCCTCGAGCAGCCGCGCCGTCTCCGCCGCCGCGCTCTCCAGCCCCGCCACCTTCCCCTCCAGCCGCACGCGGGCCGCCTTCGCCACGGTCAGATCCGACTGGAGCCGCTCACGCTCGGCGTTCACGGTCGCCCGCTCGGCCTCAAGGCGGCTGAGGCGCTCCTGCTCGGCGCGGAGCGTCTCGTGGGTCTTGGACAGCTCGGCTCGGGCGGACTCCAGCGAGGCCAGCTCGGCCTCGAGGCGGCCGATGCGCTCCTGCCCTGCTCGCAGCGCCTCCTGGGTCTGGACGAGCTCGCCGCGCACCGTCTCCAGGGCGGCAGCCCCTTCCTTCTCGAGGCGCCCGCTCCGCTCCTGCTCCTCCCGCAGCGTCTCGGTGACCTTGGCCAGCTCGGCGCGAGCGGACTCCAGATCGGCGCGAGCGGACTCCAACGCCGAACGCTCGGCCTCCAGCGAGGCCTCCGCCACGGACGCACGCCCGGCGAACCGCCGCGCGGACTCGAGCTGGACCCCGAGCAGCTCGACCTGCTCGTGCTCCGCCACGAGGCGAGCCCGGGCGTCGTTCAGCTCGGCCTCCATCTGGGTGATGTGGAAGTCCCGCTGCTGCAGCGCCTGGAGCATGCGCTGCAGCTCCATGCCCAGCCGCATGATCTCGGCTCGAGCGGCCTCGAACTGGGCCACACCGGCCAACAGGTTCTGGCGCTCGGTCTCCCATGCGGCCTCGCGCTCGCGAGCCTCGGTCCGCTCCCGTTCCCGAGCCGCGTCGCTCTCCTCACCGCGCGCGGTGAGCTGCCGGGCACGCTCCTCGGCCTCCGTGAGCGACTGCTCCAGCGAGGCCACCCGGGCCCGCTGCTCCTCCAGCGCCGCGCGCTGCTCGCGCGACGTGCCCTCCACCGAGTTCCTCTCGGTCTCCAGGCGCTCCAAGGAGGCCCTGAGCTCCTTCTCGCGGGCCTCTGCCACCGCGAGGCTCTCGGCGCTCGCGCCACGCTCCCGCTCCACGAGGGCCCTCAGCTCGTCCATCGAGCGCTGCTGCTCCGTCAGCCGCTCGTTGAGCGTCTCCAGCTCTGCGCGCAGCCGGGCCGCGGCCTCGCGCTCGGAGTCCCAACCCCTCCGGGCCTCCGAGAGCAGGGCCGTGATCTGCTCGCGCTCCCGCTGTTCGGTGTCCAAGTTCTCCTGGGCCTGCGCCAGTGACGCCTCGGCCGCCTCGCGCTCCTTCCGCTCCGCCGCGAACGCCGACCGGAGCTCCGTGAGCCCCGCCTCACCCGCGGACCGTCCCTGGCGCTCGGCTGCGAGCTCCGCGCGGACGCCCGACAGCTCCTCGTCGAGCCGGGTGTGGGCCTCGCGCTCCGTCACCAGCTCGGCGCGAACCTCGCCGAGCACGGTGCCCAGCCGCTGCTGCTCTTGCCCTGCCGCCTCGAGCTCGGTCCGAGCCTGGGCGAGGGACGCCTCCGCCTGAGCGCGCTGCTCCTGCTCCGTCGCGAACTCCGAGCGGAGCTGGACCAGCAGCTCGTCCGCCTCCATGCGCCGCTGCCGCTCCGCGCTGAGCGCTCCCTGGGCCGCCGCGAGCGCCTCCGTGTCCTGAGAGCGCCCGCTCTGCTCCGAGTCGAGCTGGGTCCGCGTCTCCGCGAGCGCCTCCTCCAGCCGGGCACGCTCCTGGCGCTCGGTGGCCAGCTCCTCGCGCAGCCTCGTGGAGGACTCATCGATCCGGGCGCGCTGCCCCTGCTCTTCGGAGAGGGCGGCCCGGAGCTGCTCCAACATCGTGTCGACCTGGGCGCGCCGAGCCTGCTCCGCCTCGATCGTCGCGCGAGCCTGCTCCAGCGCCGCCTCCGACCGGGCGCGCTGTTGCCGCTCGTCGTCGAGCTCCGTGCGCACCTGGGCCAGCACATCCCCCGAGCGAGCACGCTCTCCGCGCTCGGTCTCCAGGACCGCTCGGGCCTCCGCCAGCTCCGCGTCGAGCCGGGTGCGTCCCTGCCGCTCCGTCTCGAGCGCCTCGCCTGTCCGGGCCGCCAGCGCTTCAGCCGCGGTCCGGGCTTCGCTCACGCCCTCGAGCTCCGACCTGAGGCCGGTCAGCTCCTGCTGCAGCCCTTCACGCTGCTGCTCTCCGGCGGCAAGCTCGGCCCGAAGCCCCGTGAGCTCCAGCTGCAGCCCTTCACGCTGCCGCTCCGCAGCGGCGAGCTCTGCCCGCAACCCGGCCAGCTCCTGCCCCAGTCCTCCGCGCTGCCGCTCTCCGGCGGCAACATCCGCCCTGAGGGTGGTCAGCTCCTGCTGCAGCCCTTCCCGCTGCTGCTCTCCAGCGGCGAGCTCGGCCCGCAGCCCGGCCAGCTCCTGCTCCAGCTCCACCCGGCGCCGCTGCTCCGCCTCGAATTCAGCCCGCAGCCCGGTCAGCTCCTGCTCCAGCGCTGCGCGGCGCCGCTGCTCCGCCTCGAGCCCGCCTTGCACGGTCTGGAGCGCGGCCTCGGCCTCGGCCACCTGGCCCCACAGCTCCTTGCGTGCAGCCTCCAGCTCCTGGAGCTTCTGCTCGGCCTCGGCCAACGCCCGCGCCGTCTCGGTCCGAGCCCCGGACTCCTTCTGGCCCTGGGCCCGGAGCTGCTCGCTCTGCTGCTCCAGCGCCTCGCGCGCCGCCGTCTCCCGCGCGAGTTGCACCGACAGCGCCTCCGCCTTCGCCCGCTCCTCCTCGACCGCCTGGGCGAGCCGCTGCTCCCCCAGCTCCCGCTCTGATTCGAGCGACAGCGCGAACGCCGCCGCGGCCTTCTCGCGGTCCTCCTTGAGGTCCGCCATGCGCACGCTGGCGACCTGGAGCTCCTCCTCGAACTTTGCCGCGGTCTCCCGCGCTTCCGCCTCGGCGCGCTGCAGCGCCTCCAGCTCCGCCGTCAGCCGGGCCGTGGCCGCGCGCGCCGCCTCCAGCTCCGTCTCCACCCCGCGCAGCTCCGCCTCGCGCTCCGCCAGGCGCTGCTCGGCCTCCTGGCGTCCGGCCTCGGCCGCCGAGACACGCTGCCGGCCCTCCTCGAGCCCGCGGGCGACCCGCGCCAGCTCCGCCTCCTTAATAAGGAGCGCGTCCCCGGAGTCCTTCGACGCCTCCTTCACCTGCGCCAGCTCGGCCTTGAGGTGCTCCACCGCGGCGAGCGCCTGCGAGTACTGCTCGGCGATGCGCAGCTCCCGCTCCCGCGCCGCCTCCGCCTGCCGCCGCCGATCCTCGGCCTGCTCCTGGGCCCGGTCCGCCGCGAGCCGATCCTTCTCCCGATCGATCCGCAGGTTCGACAGCTGATCCTGCAGCTGGCCCACCTCGGCGTACGCCTGGGTCAACCGCTCGCGCGTCTCCTCCAGCGCGGCGGCAGACTCCTCGCGGCGGGCGCGCTCCAGCCGCTGCGCCTCCTGGGACGCCAGCACCTTCACGCTGGCCTCGGCCTGGACGCGCTGCACACCCTCCAGCTCCAGGCGCTGCTGCGTCAGGCGCCGCTCAGAATCGGCGAGCCGCTCCTGGGCCACCTGCAGCTCCAGCTCCCGGCGGCGCAGCTTCGCGGCCAGCTCATCCCGCTCGCGGGCCTGCTCGGGGGATCCCCGGGCCTGCTCCAGCTGCGCGGTCACCCTCGCCACCTCGTCGCGCGCCAGCTCCAGCTTCGGCACCAAGGCCGCCACCTCGGCCTCGCGATCGGACAGCTCCGCGCGCAGCTTGGAGACGGCCTCCTTCTGCTTCCCGGTGCGCTCCTCCCAGGCCTTGGCGCGCTGGGCCACCTCCTCCAGGCGCCCGCGGGTGAACGCGAGCGGCTCGGGAGGCAGCTGCACCCACGTAGGGTCCACGATCCGCGCCGGCTCGTGGCCGGCCATCACCACGAAATAGGCTGCCTCGCCGCCGCGGATGAGAGAGCCGTCCACCTGGAGGCCCTCGCCGCGCTCGAAGGCGAGCTGGTAGCCCAGCAGCGGGCTCTGGGTGGCCACCTCCACATGCGGGAAGTGGGTGGAGAGCACGTCCAGGAGCTGCCCGTACGTGGGAGGAACCTCCTCCTCCACCTCCATGAGCTGCCACAGGGCCAGGCCGCCCGGGCTGCGCAGCCCTCCAATGAGGTAGCCCTGCTTCGCGACGAGCCGCGTCAGCTCCGCCAGCAGCGCCGGGGCGCGCACATAGGGGGCCAGGTCCGCCACCAGCACGGCGTCAAAGCTGCCCGGCTCCAGATCCTCATAATGGTTGGCGCGGTAGCGCAGCGTGGGGCCGCCGTGGGCCTTCTGCGCGGCCTCCACGGCCGCCAGGTCCGCGTCACACGCCACCACCACTCGGGCGCCGCGCTCCAGCAGGAAACGAGCGCTCTCGCCGCCCGTCGAGGCCACGGAGTCCACCTCGAGCACCCGCCGGCGCGCGATGAGGCTCTCCACGAAGATGTAGCGGGGCAGCAGTTCACTGGGCCCCATGCGGCGGAAAGTGGGATGCATGGGTGTCTCGGCGGGTGGGAGTATAGCCTCCGGGCCTCAGGTCCCAAGGAAAGCGACGGGCCCTGGGACGAAGCCGGACGATCGGACGATTGGAGAGCAGGCGAGATGAACGGAAACCCTCAGCAGGGCTTTGGCTCCCGGGCGATGCGAGCCCTCACGCGGCTGGTGGTGACGCTGCTGGTGCTGGCGTTGGGCGGCGCGGTGGCGTTTCTGCTCTCGCAGCTCAACGCACGCACCTTCACGCTGGAGGTGGAGAGCGGAAACCTCCTGGTGATGAAGGGGCGGATGCTGCCGTGGGGGGCCACGCCCTACCGGCCGAGCGACCTGGGGCTGGCGGACACCTACGCCCCCATTCCCCTGGAGGGGCACGACGTCCCGAGGAGCCTCCTCGAGCAGCGCTACACCGAGCGGGACGAGCTGGACCGGGCGCTCTTCTCCCAGCTGGAGGCGCTGGCCCGGCCACGCATCGCCTCGGACGAGCCGCGACGGGTGGAGCGTGGCGTCTACTACCTGCGCCGCGCGGAGCGGTTGACCGGGCTCAGTGAGGAGCAGCGCACCTCGCTCAAGCAGATGCTGGCGGAGGTGGCCTACTACCAGGCGAGGCAGAAGATGGACGACGCGCGCAAGCTCATCTCCGAGGCGCTGGCCCAGCTGCGGCTGGCCGCGGGGGCTGACACCCGGCACGCGCGCAGCGCCAACCAGATGCTCACGGAGGTGGAGCCCGCCGCCGGCAAGCTGGAGGAGGCCCTGCGCAGCGCCGTCCACACCCTGAGCGCGCCGCCCTCCCAGGAGCCTCCGCCGGCCGCGCCAGGCACCCAGCCGCAGCCTTCCCCCGCAGGCCCCGACTCCCGCAGCCTGGATGGGGGCAGCGGCTCCCCTTGATGGTCGAAACCGGACACTTGATCGGCCCGCTCTTCGCGCGGATTTCTTGGAATTCAGCAATTCTGAAATGCCACTCCGAGCCCCCTCAACAGGTGGGGTAGGCCCGCCTCTTGCTGGGGTCCTGGGGCGTCGCTCCAGCACGTCAAAAGAGGCGTTGGCTCATGATCATAGATTGCAAGCGCTGGGCCCAGGCAGCCCCAATATCTCGCGTTGACACGCCCCCAGGCCCCCAATACCTTGTGCCCCCCTGCCGATGACCCACGGGGGACGTGGGCCATTAGGGGAACCCTAAAAACCAGCTATCCGAAGTACGGCGGACCCCTGCCCGGGCACCGAACGGGAGAGGTCTGTCTTGCCGTGACTTCACTCGGAGTGAGCCGCTCGTGAACGTCGAGACCCCCGCGAAGCCCGCTTCCCCTGCCGTGCCCCCTCAGCTGACGGATGCCGCACCGCAGCAAACGCCCTCCAACGAGCTGGCGCCCACGATGATGCGGGTGCGCAAGCGCAACGGCAGCGCGGAGCCGGTGGACCTGAACAAGATCGTTCGGGCGGTGAGCCGCTGCTGTGTCGGGCTGCCGCGGGTGGACGCGCTGCGGGTGGCCACGAAGACGATCAGCGGGCTGTATGACGGGGCCACGACGAAGGAGCTGGACAGCCTGTCCATCCAGACGGCGGCGGCGCTCATCGTCGAGGAGCCCGAGTACGCGAGGCTGTCGGCGCGGCTGCTGGCCACGTACATCCAGAAGGAGGTCAGCAACCAGGAGATCCACTCCTTCTCGCAGTCGGTGGCGGCCGGGCACCGGCACGGGCTCATCGCGGAGCGGCTGCTGCAGTTCGTGCAGACCAACGCGCGCAAGCTGAACGCGGCCATCGATCCGTCGCGCAATGATCTGTTCGAGTACTTCGGGCTGCGGACGGTGTACGACCGGTACCTGCTGAAGAACCCGCAGACGCGCCAGGTCATCGAGACGCCGCAGGACTTCTTCCTCCGGGTGGCGTGCGCGCTGACGGACACGGCGAAGGATGCCATCGAGCTGTACCGGCTGTTCAGCTCGCTGGAGTACCTGCCCAGCTCGCCCACGCTGTTCAACGCGGGCACGCGGCACGAGCAGCTCAGCAGCTGCTTCCTGCTGGACTCGCCGGCGGACGAGCTGGAGGCCATCTACAAGAAGTACACGGACGTGGCGATGCTCTCGAAGTTCTCGGGGGGCATCGGCGTGGCGTACCACCGGGTGCGGGCGCGCGGCTCGCTGATCAAGTCCACCAACGGGCACTCGAACGGCATCGTCCCCTGGCTGAAGACGCTGGACGCGTCGGTGGCGGCGGTGAACCAGGGCGGCAAGCGCAAGGGCGCGTGCTGCGTGTACCTGGAGACGTGGCACGCGGACATCGAGGACTTCCTCGAGCTGCGGGAGAACACGGGTGACGATGCGCGGCGCACGCACAACCTGAACCTGGCCAACTGGGTGCCGGACCTGTTCATGCGCCGGGTGGAGCAGGACGGCGAGTGGTCGCTGTTCGATCCGAAGTCCGTGGGGCACCTGACGGACCTGTACGGCGAGGCCTTCGAGAAGGCGTACGCCGAGGCCGAGGCCCAGGGCCTGGCGGTGCGCAAGGTGAAGGCGCGCGACCTGTATGCGCGGATGATGAAGACGCTGGCGCAGACGGGCAACGGCTGGATGACCTTCAAGGACATCAGCAACCGCAAGAGCAACCAGACGGCGAAGGACGGCAACGTCATCCACCTGTCCAACCTGTGCACGGAGATCCTCGAGGTGACGAACGCCTCGGAGACGGCGGTGTGCAACCTGGGCTCGCTGAACCTGGGCCGGATGATGGTGGAGGGGAAGTTCGACTTCGATCGGCTGCGGACGAACGTGGCGCTGGCCATCCGGCAGCTCGACCGGGTGATCGATCTCAACTACTACCCCATCTCGACGGCGGCGGAGTCCAACCGCAAGTGGCGGCCGGTGGGCCTGGGGCTGATGGGGCTGCAGGACGTGCTCTTCCAGCTCCGGCTGCCGTTCGACGCGCCCGAGGCCCGCGCGCTGTCGAAGAAGATCTCCGAGGAGATCTACTACGCGGCGCTGAACGCCTCGTGCGATCTGGCGGAGCAGAGCGGGCCGCACCTGACGTTCCAGGAGACGCGGGCGGCGAAGGGCGAGCTGCAGTTCGACGCGTGGGGCGTGGTGCCCGAGGACAAGGAGCGCTGGGAGCTGCTGCGCGTGCGCATCCAGAAGGTGGGGCTGCGCAACTCGCTGATGATCGCGATTGCGCCCACGGCGACGATCGCCTCCATCGCGGGCTGCTACGAGTGCATCGAGCCGCAGGTGTCCAACCTCTTCAAGCGCGAGACGCTGTCGGGTGACTTCCTGCAGGTGAACAAGTACCTGGTGCGCGAGCTGCAGGCGCTGGGGCTGTGGAACGACTCGATGCGCTCGCGGCTGAAGATGTCCGAGGGCAGCGTGCAGGAGCTGACGGAGCTGCCGGCGGACCTGAAGGCGGTGTACCGGACGGCGTGGGAGATCCCCATGCGGTCGCTGATCGACATGGCGGCGGACCGGGGCGCCTTCATCGACCAGAGCCAGTCGCTGAACCTCTTCGTCGAGGCGCCGAACATCGGGAAGCTGTCCTCGATGTACTTCTACGCGTGGCAGAAGGGGCTGAAGACGACGTACTACATGCGCTCGCGTCCTGCGACGCGCATCGCGAAGGCCACGGTGGGCACGCTGGATGGAGGCGCCATCACCTCCACGCCCAACATGCCCACGGCCAGCGCGGCTCCGGCCCAGGCTCAGTCGCCCGCGGTGACGGCGGTGCCCACGTACACGGAGGCCGAGGCGGTCGCGTGCTCGCTGGAGAACCCGGAGATGTGCGAGGCCTGCCAGTAGCAGGGCCTGCCCTCCCCTCCGGAATCAATCGAACCCTACGTATTGCAGAGGATGGCGACGATGCTGCTGGACCCCGGGATGAACCTCACGCTGCGCCCGATGGCGCATCCGGTCTTCTTCGAGATGTACCGGAACGCGATCAAGAACACGTGGACGGTGGAGGAGGTGGACTTCTCCACGGACCTGGTGGACCTGCGCAGCAAGATGACGGAGGCGGAGCGGCACCTGATCCACCGGCTGGTGGCGTTCTTCGCGACGGGCGACTCGATCGTGGGGAACAACCTGGTGTTGAACCTCTACAAGCACATCAACGCGCCCGAGGCGCGGATGTACCTGTCGCGCCAGCTCTTCGAGGAGGCGCTGCACGTCCAGTTCTACCTGACGCTGCTGGACACGTACGTGCCGGATCCGGCGGATCGGGCGAAGGCGTTCGCGGCGGTGGACAACATCCCGTCGATCCAGCGCAAGGCGCAGTTCTGCCTGCGGTGGATGGACTCGATCAACGACTTGGCGACGCTGAAGACGAAGGAGGACCGGCGGCGGTTCCTGCTGAACCTGATCTGCTTCGCGGGGTGCATCGAGGGGCTCTTCTTCTTCGCGGCGTTCGCCTACGTGTACTTCCTGCGGAGCAAGGGCCTGTTGAACGGGTTGGCGGCGGGGACGAACTGGGTGTTCCGGGACGAGAGCGCGCACATGACGTTCGCGTTCGAGACCATCAAGATCGCTCGGCAGGAGGAGCCGGACCTGTTCGACGCGCGGATGCAGGCGGAAGTGATGGAGATGATGCGCGAGGCGGTGGAGTGCGAGACGCTCTTCGCGCAGGACCTGCTGAGCGGTGGCGTGGCGGGGCTGTCGGTGCAGGAGATGCGGCAGTACCTGGAGTACGTGGCGGACCAGCGGCTGATGATGCTGGGCATGCAGCCGATGTTCCGGGTGAAGAACCCGCTGCGGTTCATGGACTTGCAGGACGTGCAGGAGCTCACGAACTTCTTCGAGCGGCGCGTGAGCGCCTACCAGGTGGCGGTAGGCGTGGGTGCGGCGAACGACGTGGTGCTCGACGCCGCGTTCTGAGCTGCCTTCGTACAGCCGCTGGAGCTACTTGCCCTTCATCACGCCGATGAAGGGCAGGTTCCGGTACTTCTCCCCGTAGTCCAGCCCGTAGCCCACGACGAACACGTCGTCGATGACGAAGCCCTTGTAGTCGATCTGGATCCTCGTCCGCGCCCGCGACGGCTTCTCCAGCAGCGAAGCCACCTTCAGCGACGCCGGGTGACGCGCCCGCAGGTTCTCCAGCAGGAAGCTCATCGTCAGCCCGGTGTCGATGATGTCCTCGATCACCAGCACGTGCTTGCCCGCCAGGGGCTTGCTCACGTCCGTGGTGATGCGCACCTCGCCCGTCGTCTCCGTGCCGCCCTGGTACGAAGACACCCCCAGGAACTCCATCTCCAGCGGCAGATCGATCGCCCGCGCCAGGTCCATCGCGAACAGCGTGGAGCCCTTCAGCACGCACACCAGCGTCAGATCCTTGCCCTGGTAGTCGCGCGTAATCTCCTCGCCCAGCTCGCGCACGCGCGCCTGGACCTTCTTCTCGTCGAGCAGCGTACCGACGTCCTTCTCGTAGAAAGCCACGGCTGTTCCCCTACACGTACGCGTTGTTCATGATCTCCCCGAAGCCGCCGCCCCCGGGAACGATGTACTGCCGGTCGTCCAACCCCCGCTCCTTGTCCCAGTGCGTCCCCGGCTCGGTGCCGAACACCTCCGGCGGAGACAGCCCCCGGTCCAGCCGGAGCGCGTAGATCGTCACGTCCGGGTGATCCGTCGTCATCCGCCGCAGGTACTCCGGCGTGACGATCAGGTTGAGCGTGATGATGCGCCGGGGCTTGCCCGGCACCTTCGTCTTGTAGAGCGAGATCGCCGTGGACAGGCTGCCGCCGGTGGCCCCCATCGGATCCGGGAACAGGACGATCGCGTCATCCACGTCCCCGCCGATCTTCGCCCCACCGATGTTCGAGCCCACCACCGTGTGCTCCGCGTCAATCATGCGGCTCATGATGATGTGGTCCTGCCGCACCAGCGTCGGGTCCACCGTGACGTTCATCAGGTCATACGTCACCTGCGAGGGCAGCGTGCCCGCCCGGGCGATGTTCACCGTCACCACGCGGGTGCTCGAGTCGATCACCTCGCCCTGGAAGATGCCCTGCGGCGTCGAGTCCACCATCCTCGTGGGGATGGCCACCATCTTCCGGGGGAACTCCGCGTTGATGACCGTCTTCACCAGATCCGCGTAGAGCAGCTCCACCAGCCGGTTGATCTGCGGCTGCATCGTGCCCTTGGCGCACAGCGTGGCCAGCTGGGACAGGAGAAAAGGATTTCCCACCAGGTGGACCTGCGGGCCATACCGGTGGGTTATCTCGTTCAACCGGAATGGAACGTTGGCATAGAGCGTGTCGCGCATCGGACGCTTCCCCTCTCCTGAGTCAGTCGAACAGCTTGAGCGGCTGCGGCGGCGTGGCCTCGGTGGGCTCCGCCACGTGGCACTTGCGGCAGCGCGCCTCGTAGGCCCCCGCCGCCCCCACCACCACCCGCTCCCCTCGGGAGTCCAGCCGCTGCGACCGGTTGGCCGGATTGCCGCACACCACACAGATGGCCAGCTCCTTCGTCACGTACTCGGCCACCGCCAGCAGCTGCGGCATCGGCTCGAAGGGCCGCCCCTGGTAGTCCTGATCGAGTCCCGCACAGATGACGCGCAGGCCCCTGTTGGCCAGCGCCTCGCACACCTGCACCACCTCGGGCCCGAAGAACTGGACTTCGTCGATACCGATCACCTGTGTGTCAGTGGACAGATGGTAGAAAATTTCTTCAGCCCTCTCGATGGGCGTGGACACCAGCTTCAGCTGGGAGTGGCTGACCACCTGGGTCTCGTCGTAGCGGTCATCCAGCTTCGGCTTGAAGACCTGGACCCGCTGCTTGCCGTACACGGCGCGCTTGATCCGGCGGATCAACTCCTCCGTCTTGCCGGAGAACATCGAGCCGCAGATGACCTCTATCCACCCGATATCTTTGGGGAATTGGTGCACGAGAAGTTCTTCGTCCAGGAGGGGCGGAGGGCGCGCGGATACTCTTTCAGCGCCCCCACGGAGTCAATGATCCCGTGCAGCCCCGCGCGCCCAGGCCCGCCGGACCCGGGCTCTACCTACGCCACCCTGCCTGCCCCTACCTGGGAGGTCCAGGACGCTGGCAAGCGTTTTGAAAGAGCCTACCCGCAGGATTCTCAACGGGGGAGGCGCGGGTGGCGGCGACGGCACAGCAGCAGGGGCGCGATTTCTGGGCGGCACTGGGGTCCTTCTACATCTCACCGGCATCCGTGGCGCTGCTGGTGCTCAACCTGCTGGACGGGCTCTTCACCCTGACGTTTCTTCAGCTCGAGGTGGCCGAGGAGCTCAACCCGCTGATGCGGCTGGCCTACGAGCACTCCCCTCTGCTCTTCATGCTGGCCAAGCTGGTGATCGTCAACGCGGGCCTGTCCCTGCTGTGCATGCACCGCGGCATGAAGGCCAGCCGCCTGGCCATCCGCGCCGGGGCCGTCATCTACGCCGTCATCAACGTGTACCACCTGGCATTCCTGGCCCACCTGGTACGCCACTGGCCCCACCTGGGATGACAGCCGCACAACGTAGTGAGTAGCGAGGGACTTGCATTTTTGGGTCATTCCGTCCCAGGCTTCCCGCCAACACCGCTCTTTCGGGTTGCTGGTGGGGGGCCAACATGAACATCACCGACGTCAGGGTGTTTCCGGTCGAAGAGGACAAGCTGAAAGCCTACGTGACCATCACCCTGGATCACTGCTTCGTCATCCGTGACCTCAAGGTCATCCACGGGGCGTCTGGGCTCTTCATCGCGATGCCCGCGAAGAAGCGCAAGGATGGGACGTACAAGGACATCGCCCACCCGCTCAACGCGGACACGCGCAGCGAGATGGAGCGGATCATCCTGTCGGAGTACGAGAAGCAGACACACAACGGCCATGCTGCCCAGAACCTGATGGCGGCAGCCGAGGCCGACTAAGGCGCTTCCCTTGCGGGCGCGGGCAGGTTAGTAGCGCGCCATGCAGCCCTCGCGCGACTTCAAGGTGTTCACTGGCAGCTCCAACCCGGGGCTGGCCCAGCGGATCTGCGACTACCTCAAGCGGCCCCTGGGCAAGGCGACAGTCGGGCGCTTCTCTGACGGGGAGATCCACGTCGAGATCGGTGAGAACGTCCGCGGCCAGGACGTCTTCATCATCCAGTCCACGTGCCCGCCGGCCAATGATCACCTGATGGAGCTGCTGATCATCAGCGACGCCCTGAAGCGGGCGAGCGCGGGCTCCATCAACGCGGTGATCCCCTACTACGGCTACGCCCGGCAGGACCGGAAGGTGGCGCCTCGCACGCCCATCACCGCCAAGCTGATCGCGGACATGCTGGAGGTGTCGGGCGTCAACCGCGTGGTGTCCATGGACATGCACGCCGGGCAGATCCAGGGCTTCTTCAACATCCCTTCGGATCACCTGTACGGCTCGCCGGTGTTCCTGGAGGATCTGCGCAAGCGCTTCCCGGATCCCCAGGAGATGGTGCTCGTGTCCCCGGACGCGGGCGGCGTGGAGCGCGCGCGGGCCTACTCCAAGCGGCTGAACACGGGGCTGGCCATCATCGACAAGCGGCGCCCGCGGCCCAACTCCTCGGAGGTGATGAACCTCATCGGGGACGTGAACGGCAAGGACGCGGTGCTGCTGGATGACATGGTGGACACCGCCGGCACGCTGGCGCAGGCGGCCGCCGCGCTGAAGGACAAGGGCGCGCGCCGGGTGGTGGCGTACGCGGTGCACCCCATCCTCTCCGGGCCGGCGATCCAGCGCATCACCGACTCGGTGCTGGAGGAGGTGGTGTTCACGGACACGGTGCCCCTGGCGCCCACCGCGCAGGCGTGCCCGAAGATCCGGGTGCTCACCACGGAGCGGCTCTTCGGCGAGGCCATTGCCCGCATCCACCGGGCCGACTCGCTCAGCTCCCTGTTCGTCTAGGCGTGCGCCTGGCTGGCGGGCGGCTTGACTCCAGGCCCGCTGGCTGGCATGTGCCACCTCCACTCCACCGTCTCCCCTCACAGGAGGCGCCGTCTTCGGGGCTCGCCATCGGGGCGGGATGCCGAGAGCGCCAGGGGCCCGGTGGACACTCGTAGTCCCTAGAAGAGGCATTCCCCATGTCAGTCGACAAGAGCACCCTCGAGGCGAAGGGCCGTGAGGGCTCCGGCAAGGGCGCCGCCCGCAAGCTGCGCAGCCAGGGCCTGGTTCCCGCCGTCGTCTACGGCAAGCACCTGAAGGCGCCGGTCCACGTCGCGGTGGATCCGAAGGCCATCCGCCAGTCCATCAACACCCCGCACAAGCTCAACACCCTCATCACGATCAAGCTGGACAGCGGCTCCCACCAGGTGCTGCTGAAGGACTACCAGCAGGATCCCGTCACCCGCGAGATCCTCCACGCCGACTTCATCGCCGTGAGCGACAACGAGCAGGTGAAGGTGAACGTGCCGCTGGTGCTCGTGGGCAAGGCCATTGGCACCGCGGATGGCGGTCTGCTCACCCAGGCCCGCCGCCAGCTCGAGGTGTGGGCGCTGCCGCAGGCCATCCCGGAGAGGATCGAGGTGGACGTCACCCCCCTCAAGATCGCCATGGCGCTCCACATCAACGACATCAAGCTCCCCTCGGGCGTGTCGGTGAAGACGAACGTCAACTACACCCTGGCCGTGGTCTCCGCGCCTGAGCGCGAGGAGGTTCCGGCGGCGGCGGCGGCGGCGGCTCCGGCGGCGGGTGCTGCGGCGGCCCCGGCGGCGGGTGCGGCCAAGGCGGGCGAGGCCAAGGCGGGCGAGGCCAAGGCGGGCGAGGCCAAGGCGGCGGGCGCGGCCAAGGCCCCGGCGAAGAAGTAAGCTCGGACCGGTTTGTTCGAAGCGGGGCTGGCCTCTTGGGGCCGGCCCCGTTTGCTTTAGGAGCCTGCCATGAAGCTCATCTGCGGGTTGGGCAACCCCGGGCGCGAGTACGAGCGCCACCGGCACAACATCGGGTTCATGGTGGTGGAGGCGCTGCTGTCGCACGCCCGGGCCGAGCTGAACCAGGAGAAGTTCCAGGCGAAGGTGGGCCAGGGAACCCTGGGCAGCGAGCGCATCCTCTTCCTGGAGCCGCAGACGTACATGAACCTGTCGGGGCGCTCGCTGGCGGAGGCCGCGCGCTTCTACAAGATCGCGGTGGAGGACATCCTCGTCATCCACGACGAGCTGGATCTGCCCTTCGGGCGGCTGCAGCTGAAGGCGGGGGGCGGCACGGGCGGGCACAACGGGCTCAAGAGCTCCGTGCAGAGCCTGGGGGCGGACAGCTTCATCCGCCTGCGCTTCGGCATCGGCAAGCCGGAGGGGCCCAATGCCAAGGAGCGCGTCGCCGGCTACGTGCTCTCCAACTTCGATGACGGGGAGCGGCGCCAGCTGGAGGAGTTCATCGGCCGGGCCGCGGACATGGCGGAGACGTGGGCCCGCGAGGGGCTCGCCACCGCCATGAACCGCTTCAACCGCAAGGCCTGAGCCTCACCGGGCGGGGCGCCGCGCCGTCCGGCCACCCGTCTTGCGGCGGGTGGAGGGACGCCGCACCGTGCGAGCCGCCTCGACGGACGGGTTCCGGATGGGCGACAGGCGCGGCAGGTGGATCACCGGGATGGTCGGGATGGGAACGATCGTCCCCGGGATGGCGGGGCCGGGGCGCTTGAGCTGCTCGGCGTAGGGCCGCAGCAGGTTCACGTCCAGGCCGCGGTTGTCCAGGTCCTTGTACGCGGCCTCGAACTGGCCGAACGCCTCGTACCAGAACTCCTCGGCGATCACCGCCTGCTGCTCGCGGTTGAACTTCGCCAGCTGATTACCGCGCTCCCGGAGCATGGCGTTCGTCACGTTGTAGCCCTCGCTGCCGAGCTGCGCCTCGATGGCCTGGATCATGTAGACCGGCCCATCCACCACGCCCTGGTGCACGTGCGCCAGCTCGTGGATGAGCGTCTTCATGTCGATCTTCTCCTTCGAGGAGAAGTTGATGACGTACATGGTGGTGAAGGGCCGGCCGCCGTTGACCAGGTTGATCAGGTCCGCCGGGATCGAGGCGACGGCGACCTTCACGCGGCTCAGGTCGATGGAGGTGCCGTAGATGCGGGTGGCCTGCCGCTTCTCCTCCGCGGTCAGCTCCCGGTGTCCCCCCAGCACGTCCAGCAGCGTGGCCAGCGCCAGGGCCGCCACCCCACCCGTCGTCTCCAGCGCTGCCTTCATGATGAGGAAGGGGCTCTTGCCCAGGGCGATGAGCCCCTGGAAGAAGCCCTTGCGGAACTGCTCGGCCACGTGGGTGACGATGTCCGCCACGGCCCGGCCGAGCTGGAGCCCCGCCGCCAGCAGGCCCTCGAGCACCATGCGGAGGGTGCTGAGCTGGTCCTTCATGAAGGCGATCAGGATGTCCGCGGCCTGGCGGAAGGCCTTATAGAGCCCCACCACCAGCTTCTTGAGGGTCTCCCCCGTGAAGCGGACGAGCTCCTTCGCCACCTCGGCCAGCGTCTTGCCGGCGAGCTGGAGCGCCTTGAAGATCTGCTCCACGGCTCCAGCGGCCAGGCTGACGGCGGCATCGACGATCTCCCGGACCTGCCGCCCAAGCTGGACGAGCGCCCGGATCGTGACGCGAACGACCGATGCCACCTGGCTGGCCACCGCGGAGACGATCTGCGCCACCCGCCTTCCCGCCTTGAGGACCTCGTCGACGACTTCCTTGACGGTGGTGGCCACCTGCGTGGCGGCCCAGGCCAGCACCTCGGTCAGCGAGCGGCCCGCGTCGAGCACCGCGCGGGCGAACTTCCTCACGGCGGCCACGCCCTTCTTGACCGCCTCGCCCAGGATCTCCGCCACCTTGCGGCCCGAGGCAATCAGCCCCTCGACGAAGTCGGCGAGCTTGTCCGCCGTCCAGTTGACGACCTTGCCGATGGTGTCGCCCAGGGACTTGCCCGCGGCCTTGAGCGCGTCCCCGACCGTCTTCACCGCCTTCTTGAAGAAGTCGCCGATGGAGCCAAAGAGCTCGACGCCCGGCGCCTGAGCCCGCTCGGTCCGCAGCACGCTCCCGGCCCGCTGGAACCACTCGGCCACGTCGTCCAGGTCGCCACCTGCCTCGAAGTAGTCCTTCATGAAGACGTCGGCATCCGGCGCATCCATGCCGCCGATGTTGTGGATGACGAGCGCGCCCTTGCCCTGCAGCCGGAACGCGCGGGTCATCATCTGCCGCTCCGCCGGCCCGGACTTCCGGGCCCACTGGACGAGCGGCTCGGACTCCTGCTCGGCCTCGGCGTCGTCTTTCCAGTTGGCGATCACCCCGCGGGTGAAGTTGAGGGCGCGGACCTGCGAGGACTGAAAGAGCGTCGCGATGCTGGGGGCAATGTCCGCGCGCTGGAGCCCGAGCGCCCGGACCTCATCCCGGGCGGAGTCCGCCGTGTTCAGCCGGATGGCCGAGAGCTGCTGGTTGAGGCCTACCGGGAGTTGGGGAACCAGGGCTTCCGCTGCGGTGGGAGCCCTGGAGGTGCGGCGCTTGGACTTGGAGACAGGGGTTCGCTTTGAGACGGTCATCAAGGGACCTCGGGGTTGAGCCGTGGATGAGGCAGGCGCCAGGGTCCGCTCCCCTTCCGGCACCCTGCCGGCGGGAGACCCCGTGCCTCTCAGTCAGGGCTGGAGTCCGGAGGCCCTGGATGTGATCCTCCGCGGGAGTCCCGCGATCCGCCGTACGAGCGAGGCAGCAGGGCCCCCCCGGGCCGCCCGCCCCTCCAGGCCCCCGTCCGGGGTTGGAATCCCAGGGGCCTGCCGCCTTGACTTGGGGGGAGGCCCCCCCTAAAAGGCCCTTCCCCTTCCACTCCCCGTGGGAGGGGATGTTCTTTTCCATCTTCCCGTGTTGGTTCGCACGGGACGAAGCGCGAGGGTGACGGCGCGCGGTTTTCCGTCCCCGGTTTACGGCCTCCCTGGCCGGACAACCGTTTCCCCGCTCCCCGGATTGGCCGGGGGGCACTCGACCCCAAGGGGAGAGAAAACATGGCTGAGACACAGGCCGCGGTGCGGCTTCGTGAGTACGAGACCATCTTCCTGGTCAAGCCCGACCTGACTGACGACAACGTGGACCGCCTCAAGGAGCGCGTCCGCGGCATCGTCAGCCGGGAGGGTGGCAAGGTCATCCGCTTCACGGTGTGGGGCAAGAAGAAGACGCTGTACCCCATCGCCAAGCAGCCTCGCGCCATCTACGTGCACACCCACTACCTGGGCAGCTCCGGCCTGGTGGCCGAGGTGGAGCGCAACCTGCGCAACCTCGACGAGGTGACGCGCTACCTGTCCGTGAAGCTGGCGGATGAGGTGGATCCCGAGTCCCGCCCGGTGCTCGAGGACGTGAAGATGGCGGGTGACGTGGATGAGAACGCCCGTCCGGGCGTTCCCGAGCGCGACGCGGGCTTCCGTGGCGAGCCGGTCGACGAGGTTGTCGACACCGAGGAGGAGGCCGCCGAGGAGGCCTAAGCGCCCCCCGGTCTTTCACGAACCCTTTCGAGTTCGAGAACGAGAACGCTCATGAACGGTACGGATAACAAGACGGCTTCCTCGGCGCCTTCGCGCTCAGGCGGTGGATCAGGTGGCGGCGGCCGCAGCTTCGGCGGCGGCGGCGGCGGCTTCGGTGGTGGTGACCGCGGTGATCGCGGTGACCGCGGCGACCGTGGTGGTGATCGCGGTGGCGATCGCGACCGCGGCGGCGGCATGGACGACGACAAGCGCGGCGGCCGCGGCTTCGGCCGCAAGAAGGTCTGCCGCTTCTGCGCCGAGAAGAACGCCAAGGTGGACTTCAAGGATCAGGCGACCTTGAAGTACTTCGTCACGGAGCGCGGCAAGATCATCCCCCGCCGCATCTCCGGTAACTGCGCGAAGCACCAGCGTGAGGTGGCGGTGGCCATCAAGCGCGCTCGGGGCCTGGCGCTCCTCCCCTACAACGCGATGGTGGGCTAGTCGCCCCGTCCGGGATTTCGGAGACATCACATGAAGGTCATTCTTCGTGAAGACATCGACGGCCTCGGCAAGTCCGGGGAGCTCGTCACGGTCAAGGACGGCTTCGGGCGCAACTTCCTGTTGCCGCGCAAGAAGGCGGTGCTGGCCAGCGAGCAGAACCTGCGCCAGCTGGAGCACGAGAAGGGCGTCATCACCGCGCGCAACGCCAAGCTGAAGGGCGCTGCCGAGGAGACGGCCAAGAAGCTCGGCTCGCTCAAGGTCACCCTGAAGCGCAAGGTGGGCGAGCAGGACAAGCTGTTCGGCTCGGTCACCGCGCTGGACATCGCCGAGGCCCTGGCGTCGCAGGGTCAGCAGGTGGATCGCCGCGGCCTGCACCTGGCGGAGCCCATCAAGACGGTGGGCAGCCACGAGGTGGAGCTGCGCCTGCACCGCGAGGTGACGGCGAAGATCAAGGTCGAGGTCGTCCCCGAGTAACCCCTTCCCTGAAGGGCACTCCAGGCCGTCCGGGTCTTCCCGGGCGGCCTTTTTTTGCGCCCCGTATGGGGCCGAGGGCTGGGCCTACCCGGACAGCAAGGGGCCCACACGGAGGCCCTTTCCACCGATGTCAGCCCTACCTGTAAAGTGAGGGGGATAGCCATGTCCAACGTGCTCGATGGTCGTGAAGGGCGGAAGGTCCTCGAGGATCTGGCCGCGGAGCGCGCGGTGCTCGGCGCCGTGCTGGCGGACAACACCCTCCTGGCGAACGTGGCGGAGGTGGTCCACTCGGACGACTTCTCCAGCCCGCAGCATGGGGCGATCTTCGCCGCGATGCTGAAGCTCGACGGCACGCAGCGGCAGGTGGATCACCTGACGCTGTCCGAAGAGCTGAAGATCATGGGGCAGCTGGCCGCGGTGGGCGGCCCGGCGTACCTCATGGCCCTGGACCAGGGCGTGCCGATGACGCACAACGCGGTCCAGTACGCGACGATCGTCCGGGATCAGGCGCTGCGGCGCCGGCTGGCGAGCGTGGGCCGCGAGATCCTGGAGATGGCCAGCCAGGAGACGGGGGACGTCGAGGTCATCCTCGACGAGTCCGAGCGCAAGCTCTTCAACCTGGCCGAGAAGCGGCGCGAGGGAGACTTACGGGCGGTCAGCGAGCTGATGGAGCAGACGCTGGATCTGCTCGACAAGATGAAGGCCTCGTCCTCGGGCGTGACGGGCCTGTCCACCGGCTACGTGGACCTGGACATGCAGCTGACGGGCCTCCACGCCGGCGAGCTCATCATCCTCGCGGCGCGTCCCGGTATCGGCAAGACGTCGCTGGCGATGAACATCGCCATGCACGCGGCGCTGAAGGAGGACAAGGCGGTCGCCATCTTCAGCCTGGAAATGCCCGCCGATCAGCTGCTGATGCGTCTGCTGGCCTCCAGCGCGCGCGTGGACATGAAGAAGCTGCGCGGCGGCCGGCTCACGGCGAATGATGAGGAGAAGTTCCAGGAGATGGCGGGTGCGCTCTACAACGCGCCCATCTACATCGACGACTCGGGTGGCCTGTCGCCGTTCGACCTGCGCGCCAAGGCGCGGCGGCTCAAGCAGAAGGATCCGCGGCTGTCGCTGATCGTGATCGACTACCTCCAGCTGATGCACCAGAAGGGCAAGGTGGAGAGCCGGCAGCTCGAGGTGAGCGAGATCTCCCGCGCCCTCAAGCAGCTGGCCAAGGAGCTGGAGGTGCCGGTGGTCGCGCTCAGCCAGCTCAACCGTAAGGTGGAGGAGCGCAAGGGCGGCAAGCCGATGCTCTCGGACTTGCGCGAGTCGGGCTCCATCGAGCAGGACGCGGACGTGGTGATGTTCATCCACCGCGAGGATCAGGACGAGGGAGGCGGCGCGGATGGTGACGAGGCCGCGAAGTCACGCACGGTCATCCCCGTGGAGCTGATCATCGCCAAGCAGCGTAACGGCCCGGTGGGCTCGATCGATCTCGTCTTCCTCTCGGAGTTCACGCGCTTCGAGAGCCGCGCGAGGGGCGAGTTCCAGTAGGTGACGGCGCACTCTCGCCGAACCTGGATGGCTGGGCGCTGCCCCGAGTCAGGGAGGACTATCCGTCGCCAGTGCGGAGGTACTGGCTCACGTGCGCCTTGGCCCGGCGCGCGGCGGCTTCCAACGAGCGGCCTCGGCCGAGTTCCACCGCAAGCGCTGAGGCCAGCCGACACCCCGTTCCGCGGCGCTCAGGAGATCGCTGAAGGCGCTTGCCCGAGAGGAGCCGCGTCTTGCCCGGCATGCACAGCACGTCCACGGCCCCTCGGGCTCGGTGGCCGCCCTTCACGAGGACTGCCCCGAAGCCTCGAGCCACCAGCGCCCGGCCCACCTCCGCCGCCTCCTCCACCGTCTGAACCGCCGGCAGCCCCAGGAGCCACGCTGCTTCGTCCAGGTTGGGCGTGAGGAGCACGCGCGGGCCCGCCAGCCCCAGGTAGTGCCGTACGGAGAGCCGGGAGAGGAGCTGCCCCTTCGAGGTCCGGACCACCGGATCCACCACCCACCAGCCCTCCACGCCGTCCAGCACCTCGCGGATGGCCGAGAGCCGTGCCGGATCCGGCACCATGCCGAGCTTCACCGCATGCACCGGCCCCAGCTCGCGCGCCGCGGCCACCTGAGCCCTCAGCACCCGCGCCGAAGTGGCCTCCCATTGGAACGTCGTGAGGCCCTGCGCCGTCTGCGCCGTGGGCACCGCCACGGGAGCTCCGCCCATCGCCCGCACAGCTGCCACGTCCGCCAGGAGCCCCGCACGGCCGGTGGGCTCATGGCCCGCAAGCAGCAGGACTCGAGGAGCCACGCTCACCGCCGGTAGTCACGCGCCTTGTGGATGAAGACCTTGTAGATGCCGCCGTGCACCGGCAGGGTCGTCAGCATGTACTCCGGGTGCCACTGCACGCCCACCGCGAAGGCATGAGCGGAGGACTCGATGGCCTCCGTCACTCCGTCCGAAGACGTGGCGCTCGCCACCACCTGGTTGCCCAGCGTCTTCACCGCCTGGTGGTGCGTGGAGTTCACCATCAGCTGGCCTCGCCCCACCGCCTCCGCCAGCAACGAGCCCTCCTTCACCTCCACCGGGTGCTGAGGATGGGTGCGGTCGTGCTTCTGCTCGTGCTCCCGAGCCTCCGGTACCTCGCGGCCGATGTCCTGGTACAGCGTGCCGCCCAGCACCACGTTGAGCAGCTGCATGCCCCCGCAGATCCCCAGCACCGGCATGTTGCGCTTGAGCGCCGCGCGCATCAGCGCCGACTCGAAGGCCGTCCGCCCCTCCTTCATCGGCCCCATGCCCTCCCGCGCCGTCTCCCCATAGGCCACCGGGTTGATGTCGAAGGCGCCTCCGGTAATGAGCACGCCGGAGACCCGGTCCAGATACGCCTCCACACACGAGGCATCGTCCGAGTACGGCAGCACGAACGGCAACCCTCCGGCGCGCAGCACCGCCTCCGCGTACACCGCCTTCAGCTCGTAGCGGGCGAAGGGGTTGTCGGCGCCTGCCTCGGTCAAGTCCGGGGAGATGCCGATGTTGGGCCGCCGCGGCGGCTGGCCGTGATGTCTCAGAGGAGGTGTCATGGAGCGCCCGCGAGGCTAGCCCCCCTCACGCCCATGTCAAACGCGGCAAGCAGGCGGCGCACCCGCTCGGCAATGTCCTCGGCGAGCAGGACGTCCGAGACCACCGCCGCCCCGTGCGCTCCCGCGGCCGCCACCTGCGCGATGTTCGCCAGCCCTACCCCGCCAATCCCCACCACCGGCAGCGGGCTGTCCCGCACCACCGCCGCGAAGCCCTCCACCCCCAGCACCGGCGCCGGCACCTGCTTCGTCGTCGTCCCGAAGACAGGCCCCACGCCCACGTAGTCCGCCCCGTCCTCCTTCGCCGCCCGAGCCCCGGCCGCATTCCGGACCGTGACGCCCACCAGCCGCCGCGCCCCCAGCAGCTCGCGCGCCGCCTCCGGTGGCAGATCCTCGTCTCCCACATGCACCCCATCCGCCCCCGCCAGCAGCGCCAGGTCTACCCGATCGTTCAGGAGACACACCGCCCCCGCCCGGTGACAGGCGGCCACCACCTCCCGGGCCGCGGCCAGCGCCTCCCGAGGAGGCGTGCGCTTCATCCGAAGCTGGAGGACCCGCGCCCCGCCGGCCAACAAGCGAGCGGCCTTCTCTCCCAGCGGCAGCTCGGGACGGACGGTATCGTCACAGAGGAGGTAGGGGCCTCGGGGAAGCAGAGGACGGTCGGGGACGTTCATCGGCTCGAGGAGCGGGGCGGGCGGCGTTGACAGGCGGCACCCCTGCTATAAGGTGGCACGCCCTTTTCACAAGAGATTCCGAGGATTTGAACATGGCGGATACCCTGGACCCGAAGCACCTCGATAAGCGCACCGCGGAGCGCTACCTGCGCAGCGGCCAGCTGGACGAGAAGTCGTACGAGCGCCACATCAAGGGCCTGCCGGACGTGGCCGACAAGTCCGTCCCGGTGGAGACGGCGATGGACGGCGACGACTTCGACACCGACGAGGACGAGGACATGGAGGACGAGGAGGAGGCGGAGGAGGGTTCCGAGGACACCGAGGCCCCATGACGGACGAGAAGCGGGGCGAGACCTTCGTGATGCGGGGCGAGGCGGACCCCGCATCCAGCGCCATCGCCTTCAACACCTTCATCATCGGGCTGGCCTCCACCACGCTCATCCACCTGGGCGAGGCAGCCAACCCCGACACGGGCCGCACCGAGCGGAACCTGGAGCTGGCCCGCGAGAGCCTCGAGCTGCTCTCCCTGCTGCGCGAGAAGACGCGCGGCAACCTCACCGAGGAGGAGGACAAGCTCTTCGCCACCGTCCTCACCGATCTGCGCCTGCGCTATGTGGAGGCTAGCAAGCGGTGAGTGAGCCCGCCCCGAAGCCCCCGAGACTGCCCCGCGACATCCACATCGCCGCGGTGCTGGGTCTCATCCTCTCGGGGCTGATCGGGATGTCCAGCGTGGTGGAGCTGTCCCGGCTCGCGCAGCTCTCCGAATACAAGGAGGCCATCCTCTCCAGCCCGGGCGCGCAGGGAGAGCATGCGCTCAACACGCAGCTGCTCCTGGCCCAGTTCTCCGCCGAGGACTCCATGCGCGAGCCGCGCTCCTTCGTCCTGGGCGCGCTGGCGGTGGCCTGCGCCTTCGTCTTCGTGGGCGCCAGCCGGATGCTGCGGCCCGGAGGGCTCCCCCGAGAGGGCATGCGCCGGCTGCTCTCCTGGGCCAGCCTGCTCGCCGCGGTCCTGCGCACCATTGATGGAGCCCAGTTTCAAGTCGTCGTCGACCACATGGGCACGGCCCTGGTGAAGGGCCCCTTCCCCTCCCAGTGGGAGCCTGAGCAGCTCGAGGCCATCAAGCAGTACGGGCCCGCAGTGCTGACCTGGTTCTATCGAGGGCTGACCGCCGTCGTCGCTGGCAGCTTCGCGCTGCTCGGCCAGTACTTCCGCAGCGAGCGCGTGCGGCAGGTCGTCATCGCCCAGGACGGCCCCACCGAGTAGCGCCCGGCCTGACGGCCAGGCAGCCGGGGCTCGCTGAAGGCTCACAGCGAGGGGCTGGGATACGGGGCCACCTTCACGCTGGAGCTGAGTCAGGCGGCGTCCGAGGCGCGGGTCCTCTGCGGGCCCGGCAGCAGCACCTCCAGCCGCCCCTCCGCGTCGTGCGCATTCGCCGCGTCCAGCGGCAGCACCACGCCCGAGGAGGCGCGCGGCAGGCCCAGCAGCTCCTCCCGCGTGAGGCCGAAGACGTAGGCCAGGTGCCCTATCGGCCAGCGCGCCCGCATCCGCGTGAAGGCCGCGTCGTCCTGCTCCTCCTCACCGGACAGCTCCACGTCCTCGTAGACCACCTGATCCCCGCCCACGCGGTGGCCATTGCCGTAGGCGATCACCTGCTCGCGCTCCTCGGGATCGTAGACGTAGACGTGCACCGTGGCGTTCGCCACCCTGGAGAGCATCCGGGCGAGCGCATGGTGATCCGCATACCAGAGCGCCCCGCGACGGCCCGTCGCCTGAGGCCCCAGGAAGGCCAGCCGCGCCACCTTCCGCCGCCGCATCACTGAGACGTGCAGGCTCGGCAGCGCGCCGGAGACCCCGTCGAGCGCTAGCGCCTCGCGTGCCAGCCGGACGAGCTCCAGTCCGTGGAACGTTTCGATCCGAATGAGGTATCCGCCATGCGCTTCCAGAGTACGACCCCCCGATAAGGCGCGCGGCGTATAGCCGGGCTCCTCCCTTCTGGCAACTCCCCAACCTTGAAAATCCCGTGATTCCTAGCAGCTCGAAGTATTCTGCCCATTTTGTAAGGGGCCTTCTTGCCAAGGGGGGTTCGGCCCTTACGTTGGGTTCATGAGACTCGACAAGTTCACTGTGAAGGCGCAGGAGGCGATCCAAGAGGGTCAGACCCTGGCGCGTCGGGCGGATAATCCGAGCTACGAGCCCGAGCACCTGACGGCTGCACTCCTGGGTCAGAAGGACGGCATCGTCGAGCCGATCCTTCGGAAGATTGGCGCGGACCCGAAGCTGTTCGGGGCGCGCCTGGGCGAGGCGCTGCAGAAGCTCCCTCGCATGCAGGGCGGCGAGAGCGGCATGCTCAGCCAGCGCCTGCTGAAGACGTTCGACAAGGCCGAGGACGAGGCCAAGGGGCTCAAGGACGAGTTCGTCTCCTCCGAGCACCTGCTGCTGGCGCTCACCCATGACAAGGGCGCCGTCGGCGAGGTGATGAAGTCCTCGGGCGTGACGCGCGACCGCGTGCTGTCCGGCGTCAAGGACGTGCGCGGCTCGGCCCGCGTCACCAGCCAGGACCCGGAGGCCACCTACCGCGCGCTGGAGAAGTACGGGCGCGATCTGACGGAGGCGGCCCGCTCGGGCAAGCTGGACCCGGTCATCGGCCGCGACGAGGAGATCCGCCGCTGCATCCAGGTGCTCAGCCGGCGCACCAAGAACAACCCGGTGCTCATCGGCGAGCCGGGCGTGGGCAAGACGGCCATCGCCGAGGGCCTGGCGCGGCGCATCGTCGACGGCGACGTGCCCGATAGCCTGAAGAACAAGCGGCTGATCACCTTGGATCTCGGCGCGATGGTGGCCGGCGCCAAGTACCGCGGCGAGTTCGAGGAGCGCCTCAAGGCGGTCCTCAAGGAGGTGTCGGACGCGGCCGGTGAGGTGATCCTGTTCATCGACGAGCTGCACACCATCGTCGGGGCGGGCAAGGCCGAGGGCGCGATGGACGCGGGCAACATGCTCAAGCCGGCGCTGGCGCGCGGCGAGCTGCACTGCATCGGCGCCACCACGCTGGACGAGTACCGCAAGCACATCGAGAAGGACGCGGCCCTGGAGCGGCGCTTCCAGCCGGTGATGGTGGGCGAGCCCTCCGTGCACGACACCATCAGCATCCTCCGCGGCCTCAAGGAGCGCTACGAGGTGCACCACGGCGTGCGCATCCAGGACAACGCCCTGGTGGCCGCCGCCACCCTCTCCCACCGCTACATCGCCGACCGGTTCCTGCCGGACAAGGCGATCGATCTGGTGGACGAGGCCTCGAGCCGGCTGCGCATCGAGATCGACTCGATGCCCACCGAGATCGACGACGTGCGCCGGAAGATGACGCAGCTCGAGATCGAGCGCGAGGGCCTGAAGAAGGAGACGGATCCGCACTCGCAGGAGCGCCTGGGCCAGATCGAGAAGGAGCTTGCAGACTTCCGGGAGCGCTTCACCTCGCTCAAGGCGCACTGGGACGCGGAGAAGACCGCCATCACCGCCCTGCGCGGGCTGAAGGAGAAGCTGGAGAAGGCGAAGAACGACCAGGCCGGGGCCGAGCGTCAGGGCGACCTGAACAAGGCGGCGGAGCTGAAGTTCGGCGTCATCCCCTCGCTGGAGAAGGAGCTGAAGGCGCAGAACGAGAAGCTGGCCGAGCTGCAGAAGACCCAGAAGTTCCTCAAGGAGGAGGTGGACGCGGAGGACATCGCCCAGGTGGTGGCCAAGTGGACCAACATCCCCGTCTCCCGGCTGATGGAGGCCGAGGTCCAGAAGCTGGTGAAGATGGAGGACCGGCTGGGCCAGCGCGTCATCGGGCAGCGGAGCGCCATCGAGGCGGTGTCCAACGCCGTGCGCCGCGCGCGCAGCGGGTTGCAGGATCCGAACCGGCCCATCGGCTCGTTCATCTTCCTGGGCCCCACCGGCGTGGGCAAGACGGAGACGGCCAAGGCGCTGGCCGAGTTCCTCTTCGATGACGACAGCGCGATGATCCGCATCGACATGTCGGAGTACATGGAGAAGCACTCCGTGGCCCGGCTGGTCGGCGCGCCTCCGGGCTACGTCGGCTACGACGAGGGCGGTCAGCTCACCGAGGCCGTGCGGCGGCGGCCCTACTCGGTCATCCTCTTCGACGAGATCGAGAAGGCTCACCACGACGTCTTCAACATCCTGCTGCAGATCCTGGACGAGGGCCGGCTGACGGACAGCCAGGGGCGCACCGTGGACTTCAAGAACACGGTGCTCATCCTCACCTCCAACATCGGCTCGCAGGCGCTCATGGAGGGCATGGCGGGCAAGGAGACGATCGACGAGCGCACACGCAACGAGGTGATGGAGGCGCTGCGCGGCCACTTCCGGCCGGAGTTCCTCAACCGCGTGGACGAGATCGTCCTCTTCGAGCCGCTCAAGCGGAGCGAGATCTACCGGATCGTCGACCTGCAGCTGGCGCGGCTCGGCAAGCTGCTCGCCGACAAGCGGCTCACGCTGGAGCTGACGGACAAGGCGCGCACCTTCCTGGGCGAGCGCGGCTACGATCCGACGTACGGCGCGCGGCCGCTGAAGCGGGCCATCCAGAAGTACCTGATGGACCCGCTGGCGCTGAAGGTGCTGGCCGGCGAGTTCATCCCCGGCGACGACCTCCAGGCGGACGTCGCCGGGGATGCGCTGACCTTCGGGAAGGTGGTGGTGGACAACTCCCGCAAGGAGAAGAAGTCCGCGTAGGCCTCCTCGCCACGAAGAAGAAAAGCGCCCCACCCCGCTACCGGGATGGGGCGCTTCTCTTTGCTACGTCTCTTCGTCTCTACTTCACGAACTTGATCGCGTCGAAGCCCACCATGCGGTACAGGCTCACCGCCTCGCCCGTGGCGTCCGTCAGCTCCACGAACTCGGTGCCGTTGCTGCTGAAGTAGTGCTGCCCCAGGCTCACCCAGACGTTCGAGTAGGCGTTCTGGTTCACCGTGGCGTAGTTGTTCGCGCCGTTGTGGTAGATGCGGTACTTCGCCGTCTGCGACGTGGCGTAGTTCGACGGGATGTACGCATAGACGGTGTAGTAGCCGGCCCCCGACAGGCCCGACGGCTTCCACTGGGCATAGTTGCTCTGCGTCGTGCCGTTCGCGTAGGTGTACGTCGTGGTGCCGCCGTAGCCGACGTTGCCCGTGTACCAGTACTGCGACGGGCCGTACTTGAAGAAGTACGAGCTGGTGTTGTCGACGATGATCTCGTTCGACGGAGGCGGGGTGGTGCCCTGGGACGAGTAGAGGTACTGGCCCGTGGGCAGGCTGTTGGTGTCGAAGAGCTTCCCGTCAATGGTGACGCCGCGGTACGGCAGGTACATGTGCAGGTGGGTGCCCATGGAGGTGCCGCAAGAGGTGGAGATGGTGCCGCCATCCGAGTTCAGCATGCGGCCGAGCTTCGTCCCGAAGTTCACCACCGA
>Ga0255338_1000681_pt1 | contig 90115 bp, 100 predicted proteins | sample MeOH1_35cm_T4_19_FD_203715 | JGI IMG/M metagenome (GOLD analysis project Ga0255338, IMG submission 203715) | Sandy soil microbial communities from University of British Columbia, Vancouver, Canada - MeOH1_35cm_T4_195 | ecosystem: Engineered > Artificial ecosystem > Sand microcosm > Unclassified... | reverse complement strand
CGGCCATAGCCGGGTTGGAGAGCATCGGCCCGAACTGCGCGATGAGCGCGGAATCGCCGGTGATCGAGACTTCGACGGAGTCGCCTTTGGCATTAGTGTACTGACGCGTCGCCGCCGAGGCGCCGCCGAGGAAGGCCGTGGCATTGGCCTGTGCTTTTTCGGCCTTCCAACCCGACAGCGGCGGCGGCAGCAGCGTCGCAAAGCTCTCGGCGTTCTTCTGCCCGATCAGTTGCGAGGCAAGATCGAGCGATTGCTTGGCGCCGGCCAGATCGCCACCCTGATAGGCTTTGCGCGCTTGGTCGATGGCTTCGCTGATGTCGTCGGCGGCCAAGACTGGCAATGCTGCCGCGTTCATGACCAGCGCAACAACGATGGTACGCAGGATATTCATCGGACGCCCCCTTTTCCCGAATCTGTCGTGGAAATTAGCAGAAATGGAACGGGAGGCGCGGCGGCTTCACAACCGCCGCGCTGCCGACATGTCAGAGCCCGGTGCCCAGGTACTTCAGGGCAAGTACTTTAGGGCCAAGTGAAGCCCAGCCGCGCCATCACCGTGCGGCCGGGCTGCGGATAGGCGTTGTAGCGGCCGATCGTAGTGGTCGAGGCGATGCCGTAATCGAAGTACATCTCGTTGAAGATGTTCTCGACCGCGACCGACCAGAACGCGTTCTTCACCTCACCGCCGATGCGCATGTCCACCAGCGTGTGCGCCGGGATCAGCGGCTGCACGTTGGCCGAGTCGTTGTCGAGCCGGCGCGGCCCAGCGTAACGCACCGTGAGATCGTAGATGACCCACTTGTCCCAGATATTCCAAGACAGGCCGCCATTGGCCGTCCACTTCGAGATCAGCGGGATATCGTTGCCTGCAAACTGCCCTTCGGTGAACACCGCGCGCGTATACGTGAGCGCGCCACGCAGCCGGACGGCGGGGCTCAGCCGCAGCGACGCGGTGTTCTCGACGCCATAGTGATGCGTCGGATCGAGATTGATGTTGGTGCCGGTGGCCGGGCTGTAGAAGACCTCGTCCTTGAGCCGCATATCATAGACGCTGGTCTGCCAGTCGAACGGGCCGAGCTTGACGCGCACACCGCCTTCGACCTCGTTCGAAGTCTGCGTGCGCAGATCGAAATTGGTCGGCGTCGGCGTCGGGAAATTGAACGCCACCGCCTGCCCGACGCGCTCGTCGGCATTCGGCAAGCGAAAGCTATGGGCGACGTGGCCGAACACGGCCAGCATCGGCGAGAAGCGATGCTCGATGCCGCCCTGCGCCGCGTATTGCCACTCGCTCTTGTCGAGCGGCAGGCCTTGCGCATCGCCGGATCCGAACGGCGCGGTCGGATCGTAGGTGTCGCGCGCCGAGACGGTGTTACGCTGGTAGCGCACGCCCGCCGTCAGATCGGTGTCCGGCCGTAACGCCACCGTGCCGTTGCCGTAGAAGCCCATCGTCGTCTGCGTGATGTCGTAGATGTGGTACGGCGACGACACCAGATCCATGGCACGACTCTGCCTGAAGCTCGTGCGATAATAGTCGAAGCCGGTAAGAAACTTCAGCGGCCGGCCGAGCGCGTCGGTGTCGATCTTCAGGCGCGGCGTGATTGATGTCGTCGTCAGCTTGCCGTCGACGCCGTTATAGGGCGAGTTGTTGAAGAACAATTCGGCCTGCGACGTCTTGCGGCGGAAACTACCGTCGAGAATAAGCTCCATGCCAGGCGCGATGGAACGCGCCACACCGAGCGTGTAGTTCTGACCCTGCTTGTTAGCGTAATCGTTCGGCGTCGTCGCGCCTGTACGATTGGTCACGAGTTCGCTCGAGGTCGGCGTCACCAGCCGCCCACCCGGAAGACCCAGCTTCTGATCGTCGACGATGACGTTGAAATAGGCGCTGCCTTCCTGCGTCGCCCACCGGATGTCGCCGTTGAGACCCTTCTGGTGCAGCTTGCTGTTGTCGCGATAGCCGTCGCTGGTGATACCGATGCTGTTGAGCGCAACGGACAGCGGGCCGACCGAGCCGTTTGCCGATGTTCTGGCTTCCTTGTATCGGAACGAACCGAAGGCGCCCTCGACGCGGGCCGAGGGAGCAAGACCGGTGCCTGTCTTGGTGACGATATTAATGACGCCGCCGACGACGCCATCGCCGTAGAGCACGGCGCCGCTGTTGCCACGCGAGATCTCGATACGCTCGATGGCGTTGAGCGGGATGGACGAGTAATCGAAGCCTTGCAGGTCGAAATCGTTGAAGCGCCGCCCGTTCACCAGCACCAGCACGTTGGACGGCGCGCTGGCACCGAAACCGCGCAGATCGACAACATCGCGGGCGCCGTTCGCGCCTGCCGTCACGTGTTGGATCTGGAAGCCGGCCTGCTCGGAAAGGATCTCGGTGAGCGTCTGCCTCGGCGAGCGCGCGATCTCCTCCGCGGTGATGACGCTGGTCGACGTCCCGACGATGCCGGTCCCGACACGCGAGGACCCAACGTCGATCGGCGGCAGCACCACCGCGCCGCTCTGTTCCTGCGCTTGCGCGCCTTGCACACATAGTCCGAGCGCGAACACCGCCCCGGCAACACGAACCACAGCCCCCATCACACAACGTCCTTCGTTTTGCGCGTGCACAAGGCCGCGCATCGGGTGAGACCAAGCCCGTTGCGAAGGAACACAACCGAAATCACGCTTTACGCGACGCGGACCTCAGGTGTGGATGTCGTGGGAGGAGTTCTTCTCACACGGCCTTCGCACCGGCATTGCCGTCACCGCTGCGAAAGACCGCTCCGTATGGACCTCCCGTCCACCGGTTGGGTGACCGTGCTGGCAGGTCTCCTGGCTTGCGGGTCATTGCCCAGTTGCGTCCGGCCTTCCCGGTTTCCCAGTGGCCTGTCGGACGCGGGCTCGCCGCTCACAGTTGCGGGGGCAGCCACGGAGTGCCGAAAACGGCGCCGTGTTCCCTCTTTCGTCTCCAAGATTTCTCCCGAAGAACCAGCACAATAAAATGTTCCCCTGGAATGCATATGCGAGTCAAGCGCGGCCGTGGACTAGACCCCGGTCACGAAGTGTTTGTTGGTGGCAACCCGCCGTTCCGGCCTATCGTCCCGGCCGGTCCGCTCTTTTCGAGGAAAGGCTTGAGCCCATGACCCCGACCCAAGCGCCCCTGAAGAATGCCTTCCGCACGTTCGTCATCGCCGCCACCGCCACGCTATTCGTGTCCGGCGTCGCTCTGAAACCCGTCCTTGCCGCCGGCACCGACAATCCCCCGCCCGCCGACGACAGCGGCAGCAAAAAGAAAAAGAAGGGCAACAGCGCCATCGAGGAGCAGGAGCGCCAGTTGGCGCAGGAAAAATTCTTGCGCGGCTATCGCGCCGCCCGTGAGATGATCCTCGCTGGCGACTACAAGGCCGGCATCGCCGCCATGCACGCGCTCGACCATGACGAGCATCCCGACGTGGCAAATTACATCGGCTATGCCAACCGCAAGCTCGGCAACTACGACGATTCGAAAGTCTGGTACGAGAAGGCGCTCGCCGCCGACAACAATCACGTGCGCACCTGGTCGTATTACGGCATGTGGCACATGGAACAAGGCAATCGGCTGAAGGCGCAGGACTTCCTCACCAAGGTGAACGCGCTCTGCGGCAACACGACTTGCGAGGAATACCGGCAACTCAAGGCCGTCATCGACGGCAAGGCGAGCTACTAGGTAAATCCGCGTAAGTTTTCCACGAGGGCCGGATTCGGCCCTCGTGATGCTTTTCCGCGACCCGCGGGTACGCACGGCCGACCTGTGTTTAAGGCCGTGCTTCCAGGATCATGTTGAACGGGGTCCGCATGGCCGCCCGGAAATGCCGGAAGCCGGCCTTCTCGAACACGCGGCCGAGCTGCGCCTCCCCGGCCTGCGCGCCGAGAACATGCGTGCCGTTCTCCGAGATCGCATGCGCGCAGCACATGGTGGTCGAAGCGGCATAATAGAGCCGTCCGACCGGGTTGATGTTGTCCTCGAGCTTGTCGCCGGCAGAGGGCTCGACCAGCATCACGGTGCCGTCCTCTGCCAGCGCCCGCTGTGCATGGGCGGCGGCATCGACCGGGCGCCCCATGTCATGCAGGCAGTCGAAGAAGCAAATCAGATCGTAGTCCCGTCGCGGGTAGGCCTTGGCATCGGCGACCTCGAATGTCACGCGATCGGCGACGCCGGCCGCCCTGGCGACCTCCCTGGCGGCTTCGATCGAGCCTTCATGCGCATCGAAGCCCCAGAATTGCGATTTCGGATAGGCCTGCGCCATCAGCACCGTTGAATGGCCGTGCCCGCAACCGACGTCGGCAACCCTGGCACCGCGCTCCAGCTTGCCGGTGACGCCTTCGAGTGCCGGCAGCCATTCCTGTACGAGGCTGCCGCGGTAGGCATTGCGGTAGAAAGCAGCGACGCCGCAGTAGAGCCGCTCGTCGTGATCTCCCCAGCGCACGCCCTTGCCGGTCTTGAAAGCGTCGAGCGCCTTACCTTCATCCGCCCACATCGAGGCGACGACCTGCCAAGCCGGCGGAATGAAGACCGGACTACTCCTGTCGGCGAGGATGTAAGCGAGCTCGGGCGTGAGCTCGTAGGTGGCGCTCTTGGCGTGATAGACGACGTAACCGCCGGCGGCCTGCGCATTCAGCCATTCGCGCACGTAGCGCTCGGCGCAGCCCGTGCGCTTGGCCAATTCCCGCGAACTCACCGGTCCGGCACCCTTCATGGCGTCGTAGAGTCCGAGCTTGTCGCCGAGGCTGACCATCACGCCGCCGTAGCCGGCTGAAAGCTCGCCGACCAGCTTGCCGACCAATTCATTCACCTTGCACTGGTCGATCGCCATGACGCATCTCCATCGTTGGGGCCGGACGCGCTGTCCGACCGATAGCGACGTCATGACCGTTGCTGGCCTCCGTTTTGAGTGGCAGGTTCGCCAAAACCGGTCCATTTGTGCCAAACGCACGAAACGGAGACCCATCGGTCATGGTGGAGATGCACCGGCCGTTACATGTCAGCCTTATCGCGATTCCAGACGCGGTGATCTCGACGCTGAGCGGCATCTACGACGTGATGAACGCGTTCAAGATGCTGGCCAAGACCGGCGACGCCTTTCCCGACCAGCCGCCGTTCCTGGTCGAGATCGTCGGGCAGAAGCGTGGGTCTATGAAACTGGCGAGTGGCCTGCCGATCGATGTCCAACGCGGCATCGACGAGATCGCATCGACCGACATCGTCATCGTGCCGTCGATTCTGCTCGCTGGGGACGCTTGGCAAAAGGGACGCTACCCCGATTTGGTCGAATGGCTGAAAGCTATGCACGCGCGCGGCGCCAGTCTTTGCTCGGCCTGCTCGGGCTTGTTCCTGCTGGCGGAGACAGGGCTGTTCGACGGCATCCAGTCGACGGTGCACTGGGTCTACGCCGAGCCGTTCCACCGCGCGTTTCCCGCCGTGCCGATTTTTCCGGATCGCGTACTGGTCACCGCGGGCGAGCGCCAGCAGTTTGTGTCATCCGGTGCGTCAATGACCTGGCACGATCTCGTGCTCTATCTGATCGCGCGTCATGTCGGCGCTACCGCAGCGCAAGGCGTGGCGCACCTGTTCGCGCTGCAATGGCACCACGACGGCCTCGCGCCTTACATCGTGTTCGAAGGGCCGAAGAACCACGGCGATGCAGCCATTGCCGCCGCGCAGGAATGGCTCGCCGGACATTTTTCAGTCGCCAGTCCGGTAGAAGAGATGATCCGCCAGTCCGGCCTTGCCGAGCGCACGTTCAAGCGGCGGTTCACCCAAGCGACCGGATATCCGCCGATCGAATACGTCCAGCGTCTGCGCGTCGAGGATGCCAAGCGCCGGCTCGAGCGCACCGATGCGCCGGTCGACGAGATCGGCTGGCAAGTGGGCTATGAAGATGCCGCTTTTTTCCGCCGGTTGTTCAAGCGCCTGACGGGCCTCTCGCCGAGTATCTATCGCCGCCGGTTCCAGATCCCCGATTTCGCCGGCTGAACCGATCAAGCCTACTCGCGCCCGCCCGTCTCTTTCAGTATCCACGCATAATAATCGGCATCCACGCTTTCGACCGGCAGCACCATGATCGAGGGTACCTGGTAGCTATGCAGGCTCTTCACGGCCTTCCACACCGGCTCCGCCAGTGAGGCGCGGGTCTTGACGATCATGACCACCTCTTCCGCCCGCTCCAGCACGCCCTGCCACCAATAGTGCGAGATCATTCCCGGCAGGATGTTGACGCAGGCCGCCAGGCGCTTTTCGACGATTCCGCGCCCTGCCCGCTCCGCCTCGACAACCGAGGGCCAGGTCGTATAGACGAGCACCGCACGTTCCATTTGCAGGTCCTTCCAAGGTCCCATTCTATGAGCCGGCCGGCCCAGCGTTTCGAGAAGATCGCCTTCGTCGCCAGCCCGACGCCGGAGGCGCGCGCCGCGTACGACGCGCTGGAAAAGCGCTACGGCAATTGCGAACCCAAGCAGGCCGATGTGATCGTGGCGCTCGGCGGCGACGGGCTGATGCTGCAAACCCTGCACAAGTTCATGAACTCGGGCAAGCCGATCTACGGCATGCATCGCGGCACCATTGGCTTCCTGATGAACGAGTTCTCGCTGGAGAACTTGAGCGAGCGGCTCACGGCCGCGCACACGGCTGTTATTCATCCGCTTCTGATGCGCGCGCACGACGCGCAAGGACGCACGCATGAGCATCATGCCATCAACGAGGTATCGCTGTTCCGTCAGAGCGCGCAGGCCGCGCACTTGCGCATTCTGATCGACGGCCAAGAGCGCCTCGCCGAGTTGATCGCGGACGGCCTGCTGGTGGCGACGCCGGCCGGCTCCACCGCCTATAACCTGTCGGCGCAGGGACCGATCATTCCCATCAATGCGTCGCTGATGGCGCTCACGCCCATCAGCCCGTTTCGCCCGCGGCGCTGGCGCGGTGCGCTGTTGCCGGACAAGGCCAAGGTAACGATCGAGGTGATGGAGGCCGACAAGCGTCCGGTCGCGGCGGTCGCCGATCACGACGAGGTGCGCTCGGTGCGTACCGTCGACATTAGCATGGACCAGGCTATCTCGCTCAACATGCTGTTCGACCCGGGCCACAATCTCGACGAACGTATCCTCCGCGAGCAGTTCGGGTTCTAAATCCGCCGCAGCGGATTGGTCAGCGCCAGGAAGAAGCCGCAGGTCGTAAAACCCGCGATCAGTAGAAAGGCGGCGCGAAACGCTTCCGCAATGTCGGCCTGCACGGCCGCCTGCTGAGCGGGCGACAGCGCCGGCACCGCTTGCGCGCCGCGTTCAACCATACCGACGAAGACACGCGCGGCTTCCGGATTCTTCAGTGACAGATAGGCAAACAGCACGGTGCCGACCAGCGCGGTGCCGAACGCCGCGCCGATCGAGCGCGAGAACTGCACCGAGGCCGCCGCCTCGCCGAGCCGCAAGGCCCCCGCGGCGCTCTGCACCGTCACCTGCACCACGCCCATCACGGTGCCCATGAACAGGCCGTTCCACAGCAAGAGGCCCGCGAAGGCGAGCGTGCCCAAGTTGCCAGCCCATAACGCCAGCACCAGCAAATTCGCGGTGAGCAGCACGAGACCGACCACCGGAAAGATCGTGGTGCGGCCGGTGCGACTGACCAGCCGGCCGGTCGTGAGCGAGCCGACACCGATCCCGACCGTGAGCGGCACCAAGAGAAGGCCGGTCTCCGACGGTGACACACCGCGCACGACTTGAAGGTAGACCGGCAGGAACGTTATGAGCGCAACCAGCGCCGCGCCGTGACAGGCGGCGAGCGCGTCCGAGTGCCAGATCGCCGACTGCTTCAACAAATTGAGCGGGATGAGCGGCGACGGCGTGCGGCTCTCCTGCCGCACCAGCAGCACCACCGCGACGATGCCGGCCGCGAGCAACGCGGCGCCGAGCGGAAGCGCACTCAAGTTGGCGTGCTGGAACTGCTCGAGCGCGAGCAATGTCGTGGCGACGAAGATCGTGAACAGAATGAGGCCGCCGGGATCCGCGCGCCAGGGCAGCCGCTCGCCGCTCGCCTGCGGCAGCCGCACAGTGAGCACGAGCGCGATGAGCCCGATCGGCACATTGACGAGGAAGATCGACTGCCAGCCGAAGTGCTCGGTGAGATAGCCACCCGCTACAGGTCCAAACGAGTTGGCTGACACCGCGACGGTGGCGATGTAGCCCTGATATCGCGCCCGCTCGCGCGGCGGAATGGCCTCGCCGATCAGCGCCTGCGACAAGGTCATCAGCCCGCCGCCACCTAGGCCTTGCAGCACGCGCGCCGCGGTGAGCCACAGAATGCTCGACGACGCGGCGCATAGAACGGAAGCGACGATGAAGACAACGAGCGCCACATACATCATGCGGCGGCGGCCGAACGAATCGCCGAGCCGCCCGTAGATCGGCGCCGCGACGGTCGCCGCGATCAGATAGGACACCACAACCCAGGAGGCGCGCTCGACCTCGCCGGTCGCCGCCGCGATCGCCGGCAAGGCCGTGGCGATGATGGTCTGATCCACCACCGCCAGGAACATCGGCAACATGATCGAAGGAAAGACGCTCAGGAAGTGCGGCTTCTCACCCTCGGCGCTCGCAGGCTTCTTGCTGTTATCGGGCCCGGGCAATGGCTTAAAGATCCTGGCGTTCGAATCCCGGCAAAGCCGGCGCCTGATCTATCAGTGCGCCATCAAAACCGGCAAGGTGGCCTTCGCCAGGATGTGGCGGGTTGCACCGCCGAACATCATTTGCCGCAGCCGGCTCTGGGTGAAGGCCCCTTTCACCAATAGGTCGCAGCCGAGTGCGGCGGCTTGATCGAGGATGACCTCGCCTGTCGAGCGCGCGCCCGGCTTGACGATCAACGCCTCAGCCTTGACGCCGTTCCGGCGCAGATGCTGCGCGGCCTGCTCGGCCGAGGGACCTGGCGTCATGCCGCCCTCCACCGCGAGCACCGTCACCTCCTCGGCCATCTTCAATAGCGGCAGCGCGAAAGCGTGCGTGTGCGCCTGCTCGGTCGAACCGTTCCAAGCGACCAGCACTTTGCGCGCCAGCACGCGCGGCACCGTCGATGGCACGATCAGCACCGGCTTGCCGCTTTCGAATAGCGCGGCTTCGAGCGGCGCCATGCGCGGATTCTGCGGCTCGCGGCCCGGACGGCCGAGCACCACCAGGTCGAAGACGCGGCCATAGCTACCGAGAAAGGCATCGTCTGCCGCCTCCGTCAGAGGCCAGCCATAGGAGAACACAGCCGGCCCCGATTGCGCGCGCGGCACGCCGGCCTTCTGCATGAAGGCCGTGAACAGGTCGCGCGACTGGTTGGCGGCATCGGCGTCGAAGGCGCCCGAGATCGCCAGGCTGCTCACCGGCTCGATGGTGACATAGGTGCCCACCGCGGGCCGCACGGCGAAGCCTTCCATGTAGCTGTCGAAAGCGCGGGCCACGAGCCGCGCCGCCTCCAGGACGGCCGGCATGGCGTCATGGTCTTCCGTCGGAATCAGAATGGTTTTCATAGCGACGCTTCTCCCCACAGAACGGCGCTGGCGTATTCTCGACAGCCACGATGACGGCGAAGCGGGCGATGGTCAAAGACCAATTTCCGCCCTGTGAATCGGGCCGCACAGATTGCACACGCCACTATCCTAAACCCTTCGTTAAGCCCGCGTGGCTAGTTTGCAACAGTCGGTAACGGGCCGTTGGGCCCGAGACCCGGGGCAGCATGGTCCGCATCGACTTCAATCGCCTGCGTTTCCTCGTCATCGACGATAACGCGCATATGCGGCGCATCTTGCGCACGCTGTTGCACGGTTTCGGCGCGCGCGAAGTCTACGAGGCGGAGGATGGCGCCGCCGGCCTCGAAGCTTTCACCCACTACGTCCCGGACATCGTCATCACCGACTGGGCGATGCCGATCTTCGACGGGCTCGAGCTCACGCAGATGATCCGCCAGCCGGGCGCCAATGCGAACCCTTACGTGGCCATCATCATGCTCACCGGCCACTCCGAGAAGCGCCGCGTCGTGCTCGCGCGCGATGCCGGCGTCACCGAATTCCTGGCCAAGCCGATCTCGGCCAAAGGTCTGTATCAGCGTATCGTCAATATCGTCGCCAATCCGCGCCCGTTCATCAGGACGAAGACCTATTTCGGTCCCGACCGGCGTCGCAATGTCAATCCAGGCTACATCGGCCCTGAGCGTCGCAAGGGCGCCAAGGCCGACATCATCCGCCAAGCACCCTTGATCGACAAAGCCCGCGCACCCGGCGGCTAAAGGCAGGCTCCATGGCTCCGCGAAAGAATTCGGCTGCGATTGCCACCTACGGCGACCACGAAGTGATCGTCACGGAGAACAAGCTGCGTGGCGCGATCCTCGCCAAAGCGCCGGAAGGCGGCGGCGACGACGATCCAGTCGCTCGCGCGGAACAGGCGTTGGCCGGCCTATCGGGCGAGTTCGGCGCATGGATGGACAGCGAATGCGAGCGCCTCGACAAGGCGCGCCATGGCGTGTCCGCCGCGGGCTTCACCAAAACCACCAAGGAGGCGCTGTTCCACGCCTCGCACGACATCAAGGGCCAAGCCGCGACCTTGGGCTACCCGGCGATGGCGGCCGCCGCCAACAGCCTGTGTCGGCTGATCGAGTTCACCCCCGACAGCGCGCGCATTCCGCTCAAGCTGGTCGATCAGCATGTCGACGCCGTGCGCGCGATCTATCGCGAATATGCCCGCTCCGACGCGGTGGCGCTGGCAAAGCTTTTGACGCAGCGGCTGCGCGAGGTCACCGACGAGTTCCTGCTGCGCGAGAATCACAACCGGCCCGACATCCTGGAGCAGATCCGCGGGCCATCGCTCGTGCCGGAGTGAAAGTTTAAGCGGCTTACGCCACCAGCCGCATTTCCGCAGTGTGCTGCTGCGCAGCATAGATCGCGCCCTCGGCCGCCAGATCGTCGCAGAACAGACGCGCCTCCTCGCGCGCGGCCTCGACCGCGAAACGCCGCAACAATGCGATCAACGAAGCCATGCTCTCATCGCGCATCGTGGCGCAGGCCTCGAGCACGCGTTCGACCATGCCGCGCTTGAGGCGTGCCGCCCCGCCCTGCTCGCCGACGAGCACGCCGTCGCGCAATGCGGCAAGCGCCTCGCGGAAGGCCGGATAGGCCATGTCGGGCAGTTCGGCCTTGCGGTAGAGCGCGCGAAAGCCGGAGACGTTCTTGTCGTGGATATAGCTCGTGACCCGGTCGATCGGCATGCCGGACAGTTCCGCCAGCGCCTCCTCGAACAGCACCACGTTGCCGGAGAGAAGCGCGCGCAGGATCATGCCGGCGGTGAGCTGGCCGCTCTCCCGCAGATGCGCGACGAGCGCGCCGATCTCTTCGTAAGGCGTATCGGCGGCGAGCGCGACCGTCGCCTTCTCACAGGCCTCGCGCGCGGCGTCCTCGGCATGGTCGGAGCCGAGCCATTGCCGGGCCGTGACGAAGCCCGCCAGCGTCTTCGACAACTTCGACAGCAACGACTGCCGCATGCGCATCGGGATATCATCGCGCTGCAAGAGATTCTCGCGGATCGGCGCAAGATGTCCGAAGCGTTCGACAATGCGATCGACAGAGAACAGCGCAAGGCTGGCGTCGGAGTTTTCGAGAAGAATCAGGCACGCTTCCGCGCTGCCCACTTCGGCAATCGCGGCAGCGAGGGCGCGTGACACCAGCGGCCGGCCAGCAATGGTCGCCTGCACATCCGGTTTGCCGCTCGCGATGAGTTCGATGAGATCATCGTCCGACAGGAGCGGCGAGGATTCGAGCAGCGGCTGCGCCACGTCGTACTGGTCGGCGGCAAGCGCCTGCACCACGACGCGCGGCGCCTTCTGCGCGGAGGCGAACACTTGCGCCATCGCGCGGCGTACCAAGGACGACGGATCGTCGAGCAGCATGATCATCGCGCCTTCGGCGGCGGCGAGATCATCGACCGAAAGATCGGAATGGAGATAGGCACGCGCTAGCGCGGACGTCGCCTCGGCGCGCTCGCCGGCGGGCGCTTGGCGGACCCAATGCAGAAACTGACGGACGATCATGAACAACCAACGCTACGACACCAGCCGCTTACTGACGGCTGCGCAAAGGCTAGCAGCCGACACTTAAAAAATTGTTCACCATAGAAATTGAGCGGGCATTAACGACGAAATCGCGAAAACCGGCGTGATTTCAACTGTTGCCGAACAAGCCGCGGACGTTAGTCTGGCCGTCGGTGAAGAGGTCCAGACCGCGGGAGGACGTGGGGCTCGGCGAGGCATTACCACCGCCCCAGAGGCTGTTGACGACGGGTGCGACCGCCTGCCCTACCCGGTCGGTGAACATCGCCTGGAACAATGGCCTCGTATCGGCGACCGGTGGCAGCGCAGCACTCGCCGTGGCGTATGCCTGGGTGACGCCGGCCGTATCAGGTGTAGCCGTCGATGCCGTGGTTGCAGCCGGCGCAACGGTGCCGCGCAGGCCGGTGCCGAAGTTCGCCGCCCGCACCGTCTCGAAGCGGCCGGTCAGCTTGGCATAGACCTCGCCGACGCCGCGCGCCTTGCCGGACTTGTCGTAGAAAATGCTCGTATTGGCCGCGGCGGCGGCTGGAAACATGGCCGCGGCACTGGCCTGCGGACGGCTGGATGCCGCCGAAATCATCCTGCCGGCGCCGTCGGGCCCGAGGAAATGCGCGATATAGAGCTCGCCTTCGGTCGGCTGGCGGCCGATCGCCGCGCTCACCTGCCCCGCATTGGCCTTTGAGAAGGCGCCGGCAAGCATGGCGCTCGCGGTCGGATCGTTGCGCAACCGCATGATCTCGTTCCGCATCGTGGGATCGGTGACCTCGTAGCGTCCGTCGGACCCTTGCGTGATGGCGTCGGCGTAGCGGGAAAAGCCCAGCGCCGGCCCATCCTGCTTCATGGTGCCAAGCCAGGTCTGATCGATAAATTGGTAAAGGCCCTTGGCCGACGAGGTTGAAGCCTGCGCCGTCGGATTGAGATTGGATTCGATGCGGGCGGTGGTCAGCAGATACTCGAAGCTGATGCCGGTCGACTGCGCGGCCTTCTGGATGGCGCCCGTGATCTGGGACACCGCGTTCGAAAGGATAGAATCGATCGCCATCGCCTTGCCCTGGGATTGACCCGGCTGTTATGGGCCTCATGCAACGCGCCGACCTTGCCAGCCTCGGTCGACCTTGGGCATTTATGGTAAATGAAGGGTTAACTGGAGGAGCGCATGGCGGAAGAAGACCTGCGGCACAAGCGCGGCGGCCTGTATTTCGAAGGCTTCGAAGTCGGCAAGGTGTACGAGCACCGCTACACGCGGACCGTCACCCAGATGGACAACATGTTGTTCTCCAACATGACGCTCAATCCGCAGCCCCTGCACATCGACCGGCATTTCTGCGAGACCGAGACCCAATGGGGCCAGCCGCTGATGAACTCGCTGTTCACGCTCGGCCTGATGATCGGCATCCAGGTGTCGGATACCTCGGTCGGCACGACCGTCGCCAACCTTGGCATGACCGATGTGAAATTCCCCAACCCGCTGTTCGAGGGCGACACGATCAACTGCACCTCGGAGGTGATCAGCAAGCGCGAGTCGAAATCGCATCCCGGCTCCGGCATCGTCACGCTGCACCACAAGGCCTTCAAACAGGACGGCAAGCTGGTGGCCGAGTGTCAGCGCCAGGTGATGGTGAAGATGAAGCCGAAGCAGGCTTAGGAAAGACAAATAATGCGTTCTCTTCTCTTCGTGCCCGCCGACGGCGGCTCAAAGCTCGACAAGGCGATGGCGAGCGGCGCCGACGCCGTGATCATCGATCTCGAGGATTCGATCACGCCCGAGCGCAAGCAAGCCGCGCGCGCGGCCTGCCTCGACTTCCTCAAGGCCAACAACGCCAAGAAGGATCGCCCGCGCCTTTTGGTGCGTATCAACGGCCTCGACACCGGCATGACCGACAGCGATCTCGACGCGATCGTGCCGGGCAAGCCCGACGCGGTGGTGTTTCCGAAAGCGGAAGGCGGCACGAGCGCGGTGCATCTCGACGCCAAGCTGACGGCGCGCGAGGCGGTCGCGGGCCTGCCGGAAGGCTCGATCAAAATGCTCGCGCAGGCGGTGGAATCCGCTGCTGGGCTATTCCTCGCCGGCACCTTTAAAGATGCAAGCAAGCGGCTGATCGGCATGACTTGGGGGCCGGAAGATTTATCCGCTGAGCTCGGGGCCGAAGCTAACCGCGACGAGCACGGTCTGCTCACCGAGCCCTATCGCTTGGCGCGCAACATCTGTCTCTACGGCGCGGCCGTTGCCAAGATTCCGGCGATCGAAACCGTCTATGTCGATTTCCGCAATTCGGAAGGTCTGCGGCGCGACACCGAGGAAGCGCGCTGCGACGGCTTCACTGGCCGGCTTGCCATTCATCCGGCGCAGGTGCCGATCATCAATGCGGTGTTCACGCCGACGCCTGAGCAGATCGAGAAAGCCAAGGCCGTGATCGCCGCCTTCGCCGCCAATCCCGGCGCCGGCGCTGTCGGCCTCGACGGCAAGATGCTCGACCGGCCGCATCTGGTGCGTGCGCAGGCGTTGCTGGCCCGGGTTGGAGGCTAATTACTCCGCCGCCTCGACCCGCACCGCCGGCGCGTGCAGGTGCCCTTCCTGCGCTTCCTTGATGTGCTTGGCCTTGGCCACATAAGCCTGCGCGGCGCCGGTGTTGAACAGCTCGTGCGTTTCGAGTTCGTCATCAGCCACGGGCGTCATGGCGAGATCGGTGTAGGCGTAGCGCTGCGGGTCTTTCTTGATGCGCAGGTAGATCCGCCGCAGCTTGAAATAAAGCGCGGTCCAACGCGCAAGTCGTCCGATTACGCTGCCGTAGTGCTTGGGATAGAACAGCCACGCCGGCTCGATTGGCAAACCAGGCCGCCGGTCGCGGCGGTAGCGCCGACGCAGGAAGCCGCCTTCGAGCGGATGGATGCGCTCGATATTGATCGAGCCCATGAACCAACTGATCAGGAACAGCGCGTTCGAGGCATTGGCTTTGGTCGAGGCCACGCGACGCAAGATCGTCTCGACGTGCTCAATCGTGTAATAGCGCTGCCAAGCATCCCGATAGGCCCGGTCCCACTCCTCCCGCGACATCTTCGGGTGCGCCGCGCAGATGTGGTTCAGGTCGTACTTGTTGAGATCGGGATCGAGCCAGGCGCCGGCCTTGTGGAGCTTGAGATGGTCCTCCGAGCCCGGCAGCGGCGTCAGATAGAAGAACTCCAGGAGATCGACCGGCAACTCGCGCTTGATCACGTCGATGTCGTGCATGATCGAGTCATACGAGTCGGCCGGGAAGCCGAGGATATAGCCGGCATAGGTGATGACGCCGGCCTTCTTCCAAGCGAGCAGCATCTGCCGGTATTCGGTGATCTTGTTCTGCTTCTTCTTGGCGCCGGCCAGATTGTCCGGATTGATGTTCTCCAGCCCGATGAACACGCGCTTGACGCCGGCGCGCGCCGCCTTCTCGACGAAGTTCGGCAACTTGTGACAGAGCGTGTCGACCTGGATGATGAAGCTGAGGTTGAACTTCTCCTCCTCACGCAATTTGATGATGCGGTCGAGGATCGGCTCCCAGTCCTTGTTACGCGCGAAATTGTCGTCGGTGATGAAGAACGCGCGCAGGCCCTGCGCGTAATTGGTGCGCACGATGTGTTCGATATCATCGGGCGAGCGACGGCGCGACTTGCGGCCTTGCACGTTGATGATGGTGCAGAAGGAACATTGGTAAGGGCAGCCACGTCCGGCATCGAACGACGTGGTGCCTCCGGCTGTGCGCTGCGCGCGCTCAACCGCCATCAAGGGGATCGGCGTGCCCTCTATGCCGGGCAGATCGTCCATGTAATTGTAAAGCGGCTCGAGCGCGCCCGCATAAGCGTCGCGCAGCGTTTCCTCGAGCCGCCCTTCCGCCTCACCCGCGAACAGCGACACGCCCATCGCTTTGGCGCGGTCGAGATCGGCGTCGACACCATTGAGCATCGCCAGCACGCCGGAGACATGAAAGCCGCCGACGCCAACCTGAATGCCGCGCGCGCGCAGCGGCTTGGCGAGATCGAGCGCGCGCGGAAACTGGTTCGACTGCACGCCGGTCAGCATCACCATGCCGGCGCCGGCTTCCTCGATCATCCGCGCGATGCGTTCGGGACGAATGCGCGTGTTTGTCTCGTCCAAGGCATGGATCTCGATGGCAACATCGGCGCCGAGAACGTGCCGTTCGGCGCAGTCCTTGGCGAGGCCATAAAGCGAAGCGAGCGAATTCGACGGGATCGGCGAACGCATCCATTGGATGACGTAACCGTCCTCGTCGTAATGCGACGGCTTGATCAACACCAGGCAGAAGCGCCTGGGTGCCGTTAGCGCACCCGATGATCTTTGATCGCCCGCCGCCATGCCCAAAAGCCTAACAGGCTTTCACTTACCGGCAAGTGACGGTCGCGACGACCCTATAATCTTACCCGGATGCACCGTCAGGCATCAGAACTGTCAGGGCTTTTTCGGCGCGCCGTAAACGGCGGCGGGATCGAAGAGCCGCCCGCCATCATGGAACTCGAGTGCCGACAGGCCTTTGCCAAGCGGCACCGCCCGATAAAAGCACGAGCGCCGCCCGGTGTGACAGGCAGCCCCCCCGTGCTGCTCGACCTTGAGCCAGAGCGCATCTTGGTCGCAATCAACACGCAGCTCGATCACACGCTGAACATGGCCGGAGGTCTCGCCCTTCTTCCAGAGCTTCTTGCGCGATCGGCTGTAGTACCAAGCCTCACCCGTTTCGATCGTCAGCCGCAGTGCCTCGTCGTTCATGTGCGCGACCATCAACAGCTCGCCGCTCGCAACATCGGTCACGACCGCGGTGATCAATCCGTTGGCGTCGAACTTCGGGGTGAAGGCCGTGCCTTCTTCGATGTCGTGTGTAGCGGCGGACATGGGTTAGCTCCTGACACTCCCGCCAAACGACGAGAGCCCGCCAATGGCGGGCCCTCAAGATGGCGGAGAAAACCTACCGAAACAATCTTGCGGATCAGCCGTGTGCCCCGCGCAGCATGGTCATGAAGCGGACCAACTCCTTGGGATCGTCGCGGAAGGCGCCGATGAAATGCGTGGTGACGGTCTGTGCGCCGGGCTTGGTCACGCCGCGCACCGACATGCACATATGTTCGGCTTCGATCAGCACCGCGACGCCGCGGGGTTTGAGGATCTCGTCGATCGCGGTGGCGATCTGCGAGGTCATGTGCTCCTGCGTCTGCAGGCGCTTGGCGTAGACATCCACCAGCCGCGCCAGCTTCGACAGGCCCACGACCCGCTCCACCGGCATATAGGCGATGTGCGCCTTGCCGTAGAACGGCATCATGTGGTGTTCGCAGTGCGAGTTGAAGGTGATGTCCTTCACCAGCACGAAATCGTCGTAGCCGGCCGTCTCGCCGAAGGTGCGGTCGAGCACATCGGCCGGACATTCGCGGTAGCCCTGGAAAACCTCGTCATAGGCGCCGATCACGCGCTTGGGCGTATCGAGCAGGCCTTCGCGGTTCGGATCGTCGCCGGCATAGGCCAGCAGCGTGCGCACGGCGGCTTCCGCCTCCTCGCGCGCCGGGCGCGGCACGGACGGCGTCGGCGCCGCCCGCACATGGTCGGACAGCCCCTGCAGCGGCCAAGCTTTCACATTGGTATTCTTCGCGTCCATAGACGGTCTCTCCGTTCGACCGGCCCTCGTTCCAGCGTGGAGCAGGACCGGGAGTGTCACCGGGGTGGCCGCGTCATAATCCAGCATCGACCGGTCGGTCCAATGCTGGGCGTCAGGACGCCGCATTCCCATTCGGCATGGCTGCTAAGGCCATGACCCGGCGCGAAGAACCCCTTCTCGCGCCCTAGGGCTCGCCCCTATATATTCCTTTGCCGGCGCGAGGCAATGTGCTCACCGGGCAAATCGGTAAAAGGTCAATGATCAACGACGTTTATAACGCCCGGATCCTGGAATTGGCCGGCAATATCCCGCGTCTGGGCCGCCTTCCCGCGCCAGACGCCAGCGCCACCGCCCATTCCAAGCTGTGCGGGTCGACCGTCACGGTCGATCTGAAGATGGACGGCCCGGTGGTCGGCGACTTCGCCCACGACGTGAAAGCGTGCGCTCTGGGCCAGGCCTCCTCTTCGATCATGGCCCGCTACGTGGTCGGTTCGAAGCCGGCGGAACTGCGCGAATTGCGCGAGACCATGCGCAAGATGCTGAAAGAAAACGGTCCGACGCCGACCGGCCGGTGGGCCGACCTCGCGGTGCTGGAGCCGGTGCGCGACTACAAGGCCCGCCACGCCTCGACGCTGCTGACCTTCGATGCGGTGGTGTCGGCCCTCGATCAGATCGAGGCGAAGAAGCAGGCCGCGGAGTAAGGCCTTACTTCGCCATGGCTATGCTGCCGGTCTGGCGCGCCGGCAGGTCGGCGCGCTCTCCGACCGGCTTGCGGCAGAGGGCAATCAGACCGGGCAGGCTTTGGCGCGCGCCGGTGTTGCCGAGACGGATAGCGGTGTTGAGCCCCGCAGCCTTGGTCTCGAGCGTCATCGAGCGATTGCCCACGCCGGTGAAGGCGCCGATCAGATCGGCCGGCACCGCAGCAGAAGCCATGGTGACGAGCATCCCGTCGCGCCGTTCCGACGACATCACCTTGAGCGGCGCCGACAGACCGCCGACACGCACGTTCACCGCGCCGAGCGCGGCCGGAACCTGCATGCGCTCGCCATCATAGCGACGCTCGATGTAGCTCACCTCGTAGCTGCCGCCGTCCGCGCCGCAGGCCACCATGAGATCGAAACTGCCAATCTCCTCGCCTTCGACCGTCAGCGGATGCCGCCGCGCCAGCGCGGAGGTGCCGGATTGATTGACCATCGCCCAGCGCCGCTCGCTGATGTCCAGCTTCGACTGCGCGCCGGAAGGCTGCACGCCGTTGGTGAGACGCGATACCGGCACGGCCGGCGGCGCCGGCGGATTGACCGCCACCGCTGCTCCGCTCGCCGCTTCCGGCTGTTCGGTCGCAACCCGCATGGTGCGCAGTTCGTCGGACGTCAGCGCGTGCATCGGCTCCCATGGCGGAATGCGCAGCGACAGGTCGAGCATGTCGATGGCGACGCCCATCTCGGCCGTGTATTGCGCAAGGCGGCCGATGTCGCGCTGCACCAGCACGAGGTCCTCGGCCGAATAGTTGGCCGCCGTCGGATCGTCGCGGCGGTCGCCGAGCCAGATCTGATGCACCATCACGCGCGCTTCGGGCGAGACCACGCGACGAACGCCGCCAAGCAGCACGAAGACGCACATGGATTCGCAATCGGCTTGCGGCGATAGCGCGCCGCGCGGCTCGGCGCCGTCGGCGACCTTGAGCGGCTTGATGCGGCCGACGGTGGTATCGAGCGAAAGCTTGCGGATAGCGCGACCGAGCGCGATGGCGCCATGCACCGAGCCACCGTCGGAATCGAGCACCACCGTCGCGCCAGTCAGATCACGGCCCTTGGCGAAAGCAGCAAAATCGCGCGGCGTATCCGCGGTGATGGCGCCGGTTGCCGTAATGAAAAGCTTGCAACGGGCGGCACAGGTGTCCGACGGTCCTTGCCGGACCAAGTCGAAACGCATCGGCAGCGTGCGGTCGGACGCGCCGACGACACCCGGCACAAACAAAGTGTGCGCTGCAATAACGAGCGCTGCTGTATACAGAAGGGAGTGACGCATTCGTCCCCCGTTTGTACCGTCACGCCAATTTTATTGTCGTGGCTGCCCACGTTCGGCTTTGACGGGAATCAACCCCGCTTTCTATGTCATTTTTAATGCAGTGCACCGATTTGGGTCTAGTCAAAAAAAGCGGCTGGTGCAGGGCAACAGAGATGAAAAGATAAGCAGTTCCAACGTGTTGGAACTTGCGATGGAACTCTCAAAGTTCCATATCAACGGAATTCACGAGTGTGACTTTTTCAATGCACGCGAGCGACGGCAAAGCGGGAGACACGGTGCGCAAACTGCCTCGCCAAGTCGGGCACGTGCTGGTGATGGTCTATCGCTACACGCTGTCGCCGCTTTTGGGTCCGCGCTGCCGACATTTGCCGACGTGCTCCGACTATGCCGAGCAGGCGATCATGCGCTTCGGGCTGTGGGCGGGTGGATGGATGGCGCTGGCGCGCATTCTGCGTTGCCATCCGTGGGGCACACACGGGCTCGACTTCGTACCTGATACGACGCCTACGCTGGCGCGCTGGTATCTACCCTGGCGCTACGGACGCTGGCGCGGCGTCAATGAGACGCCGCCCGCAGCGCGCTGATCGCCGGTCACGCCGCCAATTGCTTGAGATAACGCTCCGCCTCTTCCGGCACGGCGAACCACGGGAACAAGTCCGTCGGGTCGTTGAATCCATTGGCGATGCGCTTGGCCAGCACCGGAAATTGCTGGGCGGCGCCGAGCAGATTGATCACGTGCGGCGGCGGCGGCTGCAGCAGCGCATTGGTCCAGCCGGTGACGACTTGCGCGTAGCTCCAATAGCGATCGAAGGTTTGCTGCATCCAGTCCGCATCGTACGGCCGGTCGCCACGCGCCAGGATCGCATCCATGTAGACACGGGCGCATTTCGACGCATTGTTCGAGCCCTGACCGGTAATCGGATCGTTGAGCACCACCGCGTCGGCCATGCCGAAGACGGCACGTCCAGACGGCAGACGGCCGACCGGCTTGCGCACCGTCGGCGGGAAGGCCCCCGCCAGAATGCCGTTGTCGTCGGTGAGCTGCACGTTGCGGCAGCGCTCGGCTTCCCACGGCAGGAAGGTATCGAGAATCCATTTCGATTTGGCGAGATGCTCGTCGGGCGAGCGCACGTCCTTCCAGCAATCCATCGGCCCGCCGGGAATGCCTTCCAGCACCATGATCTCGCACGGCCCCGTCGTGGTCAGCGCCGGAAAGACGAAATATTCGCCGACCGTCGGGATGAGATTGAAGCAGACCGCCGAATGGCCCGGCCGCGGCACCATGTCGGTGACATAAGTCAGCGCCAAGGCCCGCTGTGGCTTGTCGAATGGGCTCTTCTCGGCGTCGCGTTCGAACAGCCTGCTGATCTCGCCCTTGCCTGACGCCACCAGCACCAGATCGGACTCAGCCGCATAGCGTTCAAGGTCGGCGATGCTCGCGTCCTTAATGTCGATGGTGCCGCCGCGCTTTTCGAATTCGGCCATCCAGCCGGGAATCTTCACCCGCTGGTCGACGCTCTGCGCCGGCCTGTCGAGCTTCCCGTTCCAATCGATCGCCTTGTTGCCGGAGCCGTCCGGCGCAGGAACGGTAATGTTGATGGAGTCGATGGTCGGACAATCGGCTTCCCAGAAATTGATGCCGAGATCGCGCTCGTTCTGCAGCGCCGTGTCGAACATGCATTGGCTCGACAACACCTTGCCCTTGCGGATGTCGTCGGCCGTGCGGTTCTGGATCACGCGCACGTCGAAGTTCTTGGCCTGCAGGCCGAGGGCAAGTTGAAGCCCTGACTGGCCGCCGCCGACGATGGTCACGCTGCGCTTGGAAGATGCCATGGTTCATCTCATCGCTGTGAGTGTGTGAGGGAAACGCTCAATCCATGAGCAAAGGGATCGCCGGATCGGCGCGCTCCGGCCCCATGGCGGTGTAGCCGCCATCGACGCGGATATCGGTGCCAGTGATGAAGCTCGCATTGTCGGAGAGCAGGAAGGCGACCGCCTCGGCCACCTCTTCCGGGTTGCCGGTGCGCTTGAGCAGATGGAACGGCGCCGCCACCTTGTCGGTCTTGGCGCGGTTGTTGTGCGTGAGCTGGACCATGATATTCGACCAGGTCCATCCTGGGGAAACGGCGTTGACGCGGATGCCGTCGGGCGCCAGATCCATCGCCTGGTTGCGGGTGAGCTGAAGGATCGCCGCCTTCGATACCGGATAGAGCCAGCGGCCGGTCTGCGCCACGCGCGAGGAGATCGAGCCGAAATTGACGATCGCGCCTTTGTTCTTGGTGAGATGCGGCCGCGCCGCCTGCATCAGCATCACAGAGCCGACGATGTTGACGTTGAGCGCCGTGAGCCATTCGTCGCGGCTTGAGGCGGCGCCGTTGTCGAGATAGGTGCAGGCGACATTGACGAGGAAATCGAGCCGGCCAGTCTTCTTTACGACGGCCGCGACCAGCGCTGCGATCTCGGCGTCGCTGGTGATGTCGCATTTGATGAACGTGCCCTTGGCGTCGAGCGCCTTGGCCGCCGCCTCGCCGCCCGCCGCATCGATGTCAGCAATGACCACGTTCGTTCCGTAGCCGGCGAGCGTCTTGGCAACCTCCTGGCCGATCAGGGTGGCACCGCCGGAAACGATGGCCGTCTTTCCATCCAATCCGCGCATGATGAATCGTTCCCTCTCCTGCGAACGGTATTCATTCTCTCCGCAGCGCGCCGGCCTGCTATCCGCTTTGCGCGAACTGCTATCCGAATTGCGCAGAAACTCGCGTGGATGCGGGCGACCTGCCGTTGGCCTGCAAGCGCGAGGCACTGGCAATTGCTTTTCGCGTCAACTACGCTCGTACCGTCAGGCTGGCGTCATCCGACGGAGCTGGAGCATGATCGGTCATAGTCTGCGGGCGCCGCTGGCGCGCTATAGCCGCGTCGATACCCGATCGCCCGACGAAGCTCGGGACCAGATCGGCCGTATCTTCTGCCCGCACTTCCTCAATCCGGCACAAGCACGACCCGCAAAATTCCACGCTCGCCATCGCAGCGCGCGTCAGGCCGGCTATTCGATGAACTTCGTCGCCTATGGCGCCAAGGTCGATATCGATCCAGGACGGCTGGAGAACTTCTTTCTGCTGCAAGTGCCACTCGCGGGGAGCGCTCACGTCCGATGCGGTACGGTGGCCGCCGACGTACAGGCCGGACGCATGGCCTCGCTCCTGTCACCCACGCTGCCCACGCGTATGACCTGGGACGAGGGTTGCGAGAAACTGATCGTGCTTCTCGATCGGCGGACGGTCGAGGCGCAATACGCCTCGCTCGTCGGCAATGACGGCAGCGTCATCGAATTTCGCACGGCCGTCGATCTTGCAGGCTCGCTCGGATCGCTGCTCAATCGGCATCTCGGCTTGATGCTGGCTGCGGCCGAGAGCGCGGCGCCGGTCCCCGAAGCCTATCTCGTTGGCCTGCGCGAAGGGCTGACGACCCTGCTGCTGACCGCTCTCGACCATACCGGCCGTTCGCATCTCGCGGATGCCCCACCGGTTCCAGCGCCGGCCGCAGTCCGTCGCGCCTCGGCCTTTATTGCCGCCAATGCCGACCGGCCGCTGACAATGGCCGAAGTGGCCGCCGCCGCCGGCACCAGCCTTCGCTCGCTGCAGGAAGGTTTTCGCCGCTTCCACGGGACGACCCCGATGCAGGCGGTCCAAGATGCCCGACTCGCGCGCTTCCGCGAGTCGCTGCTCGCGCCGCCGCCCGACGCCACGGTGGCGCAACTCGCCTTCGCCGCTGGTCTCGGCCATCTCGGCCGCGCCGCCCAAGTCTATCGCCTCCGCTATGGCGAGACGCCGTCGCGGACGCTCGCGCGCCGCGCCACGCGGCCGTCCTGACCGCGTTAACCTGCCAGCGGCACAAGCTTGAAATAAGCTGCCCGCAGCCTAGTTGCGCCGCCCGATTCCCCTGCTATATCCGTCTCCTACCCCGCTTACCTGCGCTCGTTCGCAGGAGTGAGCCTTAAGGAGACAGACGAATGGTCGCTTTGACCTTTCCCGACGGCGCGCGTCGGGAGTACCCCCAACACATCACCGGTCTCGATATCGCCAAAGGCATCTCGCCCTCGCTGGCCAAGCGCACTGTCGCCATGGCGCTCGACGGCGTGGTCACCGATCTCGGCGATCCGATCGAGCGCGACGCTCGAATTGAATTCATTTCCCGCGAGGACCCGCGCGCGCTGGAGTTGATCCGGCACGACGCCGCGCATGTGCTCGCCGAAGCTGTGCAGGACCTGTGGCCGGGCACGCAGGTGACCATCGGCCCGGTCATCGAAAACGGCTTCTATTACGACTTCCACCGCAACCAGCCGTTCACGCCGGAAGATCTCCCCGTCATCGAGAAGAAGATGAAGGAGATCATCGCCCGCGATAAGCCCTTCACCAAGGAAGTGTGGTCGCGCGAGAAGACCAAGCAGACCTTCCGCGACATGGGCGAGATGTTCAAGGTCGAGTTGGTCGACGCCATTCCGGAAGACCAGCAGATCAAGATCTACAAGCAGGGCGACTGGTTCGACCTCTGCCGCGGCCCGCACATGACCTCGACGGGCAAGGTTGGCAACGCCTTCAAGCTGATGAAGGTCGCGGGCGCCTATTGGCGCGGCGACTCGACCAAACCGATGCTGACCCGCATCTACGGCACCGCCTTCGCCAAGCAGGACGAGCTGGACCTCTACCTCAAGCAGATGGAAGAGGCCGAGAAGCGCGACCACCGCAAGCTCGGCCGAGAAATGGACCTCTTCCATTTCCAGGAGGAAGGCCCCGGCACCGTGTTCTGGCACGCCAACGGCTGGACCATCTTCCAAGAGATCGTCGCTTACATGCGGCGGCGCCTGCGAGGCGACTATCGCGAGGTGAACGCCCCGCAAATGCTCGACAAGTCGCTGTGGGAGACCTCGGGCCACTGGGGCTGGTTCCGCGAGAACATGTTCTCGGCCACTTCTGCGGGCGAGAACACCGAGGACGAGCGCGTCTTCGCCATCAAGCCGATGAACTGCCCCGGCCACATTCAGATTTACAAACATGGCCTGCGCTCATATCGCGAGTTGCCGCTGCGGCTCGCCGAATTCGGCGTCGTGCACCGCTATGAGCCGTCGGGCGCGCTGCATGGCCTGTTGCGCGTGCGCGGCTTCACGCAGGACGACGCGCATGTCTTCTGCACCGAAGACCAGATGGCCGACGAGTGCCTGAAGATCAACGATCTGATCCTGTCGACTTATGACGACTTCGGTTTCGAGGGCGAGATCACGGTGAAGCTCTCGACCCGGCCGGAGCAGCGCGTCGGCTCCGACGAAGCCTGGGATCACGCCGAAGGCATCATGCGCGACGTGCTCGAGCGTATCGCTCAGCGCGGCGGCAACCGCATCAAAACCGCGATCAACCCGGGGGAAGGCGCCTTCTACGGGCCGAAGTTCGAATACGTGCTGCGCGATGCCATCGGCCGCGACTGGCAGTGCGGCACCACGCAGGTGGACTTCAACCTGCCGCAACGCTTCGAAGCCTTCTACATCGCCGCCGACGGCTCGAAGAAGACGCCGGTGATGATCCATCGCGCCATCTGCGGCTCGATGGAGCGCTTCCTTGGCGTCGTGCTGGAGCATTACGCCGGCAACCTGCCGCTGTGGCTCACGCCGGTGCAGGCGATGGTCGCGACCATCACCCAGGATGCCGACGACTATGCGCGCGAGGTCACGGCGGCGGCGGTCAAGCTCGGCCTGCGCGCCGAAAGCGATCTTCGCAATGAAAAGATCAATTACAAGGTGCGCGAGCACTCGCTCGCCAAGGTGCCGGTGTTGTTAGTGGTCGGCAAGAAGGAAGCCGAGACCCGCCAAGTCTCGATCCGTCGCCTCGGCTCCGACAAGAGCCAAGTGATGCCGCTCGACGACGCGCTCAAGGCGCTGACCGAAGAAGCGACGCCGCCAGATGTGAAGCGTGCGCGGCTGGGCGGCTAACCAGCCGTCCTCTTGCACCGCGGATCCGATCATGTCCGCCCTTGACCGAGGGCGGACACCCTGCACCCAATCGGTTCGCTATGCGGCGAGCCGGGTTTCCTTGATGTCGATGACCGGAATGCCGACGTTCTTCAGGAGCTGATACAGCGTATCAATTTCCTGCTGTAGCGGCTTGGGCATCGGGGCGCGCATGAACGGATGCGGGATCAGTCCGCACAGCCACGTCGCGGTCTTATAGCGGATGTGCAACCGGCCCATGTCGGCGACATAAGAATGCAATTGCGAGAGCCCGCCGTCCCAGATCGCGCGCGCCTTGTCGATGTCTTTCTGGTCCCAGGCTTCAAGATGGTCGAGCATCGGCTCGAGCGCGAAATTCCAGAATCCAGACAGCGTGCCATCGAACATGCCGGTGGCCTTGTATTCATGGAAGCGCGATGCCAGCGCACCCATCACCGCGACGTGCCGGTCGAGACCGCGCAATCCGTTCGCGATGAGGCCGAAGCCGTCATACATGTAGGTCATCTTCCAGCCGACGATGTTTTTGACCTCGCGGCAAATGCGTAACGTCGCCCCTAACGGCAAGCCGGGATAGAACGGCGGCTTAGCGCCCCCGACCGGGTGCGTGACGATGGGTAGATCGACCGCGCGATCCTGCGCGATGATCTGGTCGAGCCAGATCTCCGGATAGTTGTCGGCGTCCCAGCAGGACGTGACATCCTGCGCGCCGCCCGGCGGGGTGACGAAAATTCCGTCGACGCCGAGCGCCTTGCAGTCCTTTGCCGTTTCGACGGTCTCGTCGGTGGTGATCGCCCAAGTGCCGGCGATGACCGGAACCTTGCCATTGACCTCCTCCATGGCGATCTCAAGCACGCGGCGCTTTTCCTGCCGGGTCAGATAGAAAATCTCGCCGGCTTCGGGATTGATGCAGAGCCCGCCGCCCATCCGCACGAACTTCTCGTTGTCAAGGAAGTGGCGCAGAAAGCGCCGATATGCCTGCTCGTCCACCTTCATGTGCCGATCGTAAGGGAGGAGAGCGGCGACGTAGAGATGATCTCCAATCGTCTTCATGGGATTTGGCCTTTCTTCCAATTTCAATTGCGTTCAGGGAGACACTTCTTCGAGGACGCGGTTCTTTGTCTCCACGGCGAACGCTGCCGTGACCACCGCTGCCAGCGCCGCGATGACACCGAAGGCGAGGAATACATTTCCCAGCCCTCCTCCAATCATCATCCCGACCACGCTCGGGCCGATCATCGAAGCGAGGCGAAGCCAGGCGGTTGCGACACCTACGCCCATGGCCCTCGCCCGCGTCGGGTAAAGCTCCGGCGTATACAGATAGGCGCCGATCGAGACGACGGAGGAGAAAAAGAAGGCCGTGCTCACGAGTGCCAAGACCCGAACCGGAGCGTCGGCTCCAAGAAGCCAGAGCGCCAACAGCGCGGCAGCCGCGCCGACAAAGGCGATCGCAAACCCAGGGCGACGGCCGAAGTAGTCGATCGTCAGCGCGCAGGTCAACGCGCCCGCAAGGCCGACCAACTGAGTGATCAGGCCGTATTGCAGTGCTTGTTCAAGCGGCAGATGGAAAACGGTCCGGTAGATTGTGGGCAACCAGACGGTCAGCCCGTAGGTGATCAGATAGGCGCTGAACCAGATGGTCCAGACGACAAGCGTACGCCGCAGGTAGAGAGGCCCGAAGAGATCGGCCCAGGTGGCACGGCGCTCTTCCGCTGCAACCACGGTCTGAACCGGCGGCAACGGCTTGCGCAGAGCCTTTTCAGTCTCACGTTCGATATGCGCAAGAGCGGCTTCCGCCTCGCTGTCGCGGCCGCGCGCGGCGAGCCAGCGCGGCGATTCCGGCAGCAGGCGCTGCATGAAGAACACCAGGATCGCAGGGACGGCGCCAATCAGGAACATGTAGTGCCAGCCCAAATTCGGCACGACCCAGCGGCCCAGCAGACCGGCAGCAACGAGACCTGTGGGAAAGATCATCTCGTAGAGCAGCACAAACCGGCCGCGGCCTTTCGCGCGGATGATTTCGCTGATGTAAACCGCTGCGACCGGCACTTCGCCGCCAAGACCAACGCCTTGCAGGGTGCGAAACACCAGCAGTGACTGGTAGTCCCAAGCGAAGGCGCAGGCCAAGCTCATGATCGAGAGGATCAGCACCGACCAGACCAGAGCCCGCACACGCCCAAAGCGCTGAGCTACCCAGCTAAACAGCAGCGCGCCGGCAAGCTGACCGAGATATCCGGCCGAAATCATGAATCCGATCTGGGGACCGGTGAGCTTCCATAAGGGCACCAGAACCGGAAGCACAAAGGCGATCGCCAATGCGTCAAAGGCGTCGAAGAAGGTAGCGACGCCGATTATGACGCGTGTCTTGATGTGCCACACCGACATCGGAAGCCGCTCGATCCTGGCGACGACGTCGGCGGTCTTGGATTGATAAAGCTGCGAGTGGTCCACGGCGACCATAGTTCCCTCCGAATTGCCCTTGTTGTGACTCGGCTCTTGGGCTTGCAGCGATAATGGAAAGGAGGACAGAAAATACAATTCATGTTATTGTCATATAATCATGAATGCTATTCATAGTGGCGAAATATGAATCTCAAATCCGTCGACCTCAATCTGCTCGTATCGTTCGATGCCCTGATATCGGAGCGCAATGTGTCGCGGGCGGCCGAGAAGATCGGCGTGACGCAATCAGCGCTCAGCCACGCACTGAAACGGCTGCGCGCGATGTTCGGCGATCCGCTGCTGCGCCGCGGCCCGCGTGGCATGGAGCCGACCGAGCGCGCGCTGACGCTGCGCGAGCCGGTCAAGGCCGTGCTCGCCGAAATTCAATCAATTGTCAGCACAAGAATTGTCTTCGACCCGGCGACAACGCGGCGCACGTTCAAGCTGTCGATGAGCGACGCCATGAACGTCGAGGCATTACCGCTGATCGTCCGCAGCCTGCGTAAAGTCGCACCCAACATCGACCTGTTGGTGACAACATCGGGTCCAAGGGACGCGTGCACCCGGGTTCTCAACGACGAAGTCGAAATGGCTATTGGCGTGTTCCCGCACATTCCCCCTGGAATTACCCACCGCGAACTTTATCGCGATGATCTGGTCTGCGTGGCCGACAAGAACAATCCAAGGCTCAAACGCGGACGCATGGACGAGAAGGCCTATTTGGCCTCGCCGCACGTGACCGTCGCGCCCAATCTCGATTCTGGCGTGCAGCTCGACGACATTTTCTCGGCTATGGGGCTGCCGCGTCGGGTCGTCGCGACGGTCCCCCACTATACGGCCGCGCCGGGGCTTGTCCGCGGCACCGATCTCGTGGCGCACACGCGACGACGGCTCGTCCACGTTCTCCGCACGTCGGCCAATCTCGTCGTGTTCCCGATTCCGGCGCCGTTTCGCGTGCCCGAGCTTTTATTCGAGCAGATTTGGCATCCGCGCTATGAGCGAGATGCCGGGCATCAATGGCTGCGCGATCTCATTCTAAACACCGTCGGAACGCAGCCTTAACCCACGGCCCGCCCCTGCCCCGTGCTTGCCGCCATCGCCTCGCGCGCGCAATCGGCAAAGAAAAGGTACGTGGTAGCGAAGAAATTCTGCGTGGCTTCGGCAAGCCGCGGTTTGAGCACGACCATGCCGCTGTCCGCACCGATGCGCTCGAGGAATCCCTCGTCCGCGGCGTCGCGGATCAACTTCAGCACATGGGGCCGCGACACCTTGAAGCGCCGCGCCAAGGCCGCAATCGAGATCGGCACCGGCCGCTGCGGCGGCACCGTGTCGTCTTCCGTGCCTGCCGTGATCAGGCTCGCCAGGATCAGCATGCCGGCATTGCGCTCACCGAACAGGCCAAGGCCCGGTGCAGCATGCACCAGCCTGAAGCCGGCGCGGAAGCGCTCCACCATGGCGACCACCAGCGCATGATCGAAAGCCGGGTCGTCGAGCGCCGCCACAAGCGCGTCACCATCGGGCAAAAGCGGCGCCATTGCGGACATGTGCAAACGCCAGCGTGCGCGCAGCAGGTCATAGAGCTTGTCGGTGGCCACTAGCCGCCGCTGGCGCTTGTCCACGATCTGGATGTCGGGGGCGAGATAACCGGAGAAGCGCATTAACGACAGCATCGCGCCGGCGCGGCCCGGACTGCAGATGTCGAATTCGACGCACAGGGCTTTCATGCGCGTCGGAGTCAAGCCGGACGATCCATCCGCGGAATTGCGCGTTGCGTGGAGATAGAGCGCAACATAGCCGAACAGCAGGCGGCCGCGATCGTCCATCAGCCAATTGAGCAGATGGCCGCCCTGGTACATCGCAACCAATCCGGCCGCCGAGTTGCGGATGGCCGCGCCGAAACCTTCCCGCGCGCGCAGCGCGGCAATCGCTTCCGAAGTTGCGAAATCTCTTTCAGCTTTGTGCGCCGTGTTCGACACCATTACCCCTGCACCGCCAGTTGGCGATCTTAAAGCAGGGATGCGTCCAAATTTCTACACCCCCGACCGCGGCCAGGCCTGCGCAGACGGGTCCGGTTTTTTATCCGCTTCGGCTACCGCCCCTGGCTGGCGATATAGGCCGCAAGATCCGCCGCCTCGTTGCGTGACATGTTCATGTCCGGCATGCGCGGGTGCGGCAGCAAGAGAAACAGAGCGAGCTTGCCGGCGTCGAAGCTGGGCTTCTTGGCAATGGCCGAGAACGGCGGGGCTTGCGTATTGGCGGTGGTCTGGTCCTTGGCCACGACATGGCAGGCCGCGCACCAGCGCCGGGCCATCTTTTCCCCGCTCGCCGCACTCGCCGCCATCGCGGTTTGCGCGAACGGGACAAGCAGGGAGAAGGCAAGCAACGCACTAGTCAGTCGCTTCATGGATCAGCCTCGGCGGATGACGTCGAATCAATCATAGCCCGGCATACCCGTCCTTGTCCGCAGGCGAGCCCGATTAATACCGGACACCCGCTGCGCGCGCCGATATCACGCGGTCGGGCGCGGGCGCATCGAGCGCCGAGAGGAACCGCTCGGCCCATTGGCTGAGATCGTTTTGGCGAAGAACGCGGAAATTATGCGCATGCCGTTCCTTGCGCTCGGCAAGCGGCATCGCTAGTGCTTTGTTGATGGCGATGGCCACGCCTTCCGGATCGTAAGGATTGACCAGCAGCGCGGCGGCGCATTCGTCCGCCGCGCCGGCGAAGCGCGACAGCACCAGCACGCCGGGATCGTCCGAGTTCTGCGCGGCCACATATTCCTTGGCGACCAGGTTCATTCCGTCGCGTAGCGGCGTCACTAACCCGACCCGCGCCGCGCGATAAAGCCCGGCGAGCGCGGTACGACTATGCGCCTTGTTGATGTAGCGCACCGGCGTCCACGAGGCCTCGCCATAGGCGCCGTTGATGCGGCCGACGGTCTCGCCCACCACGCGTCCGATGTCGGCGTATTCCGGAATACTCGAGCGGCTGCGCGGCGTGATCTGCAGATAGGTCACGTTGCCGCGCCAATCCGGAAATTGGGCGAGGAAGCGCTCGAATGCATTCATGCGCTCGGGAATGCCCTTCGAATAGTCGAGACGGTCGACGCCGATGATCATGGCGCGGCCCGAGAGGCTGCCCAACACCTCGCGTACGAACGCGGTATCGACCGCGCGTCGTGCCAGACGTGCGAAGGTTTCCGTCTCGACACCGACCGGAAACACCCCGATCCGCACCGCACGGCCGTCGATCGTAAAAGTCTCGTCGTCGAGATGCTTGAAGCCGCACTCGCTGGTGAAATAGCGGCTAAGATTGATGGCGTCGGTCTCAGTCTGAAAACCAACCACATCATAAGCGCCGAGCGCTGGAACGAGCTGTTCGTGGTTTGGCAGCGCGGTGAGGATTTCCGGCGGCGGACAAGGGATATGGAGGAAGAAGCCTATTCTGTTCTTATGGCCGCGCTCGCGCAGCGCCTTCGCCAGCGGAATCAGATGATAGTCGTGCACCCACACGAGGTCGTCGTCGCGCAGGATCTTCTCGAGACCGCTGGCAAAGTATTCGTTGACGCGACGATAGCCGCTGAGATCGCGGCGACTGAATTCCGCGAGATCGAGCCGGTAATGCAGGATCGGCCACAGAACGCGATTGGCGAAGCCATTGTAGAATTCATCGTAGTCGTCTTTGCGAAGATCGATGGTGACGTATTCGACATTATCCCGCCGCAAAGTCTTGGCCGGTCCCGCATCCTCGTCGGCGATGCGTCCACTCCAACCAAACCACACGCCCCCTCGCTTCTTGAGCGCCGGGCGGATTGCCACTTCGAGACCGCCGGCGCGCGCTCCGCGATCCGGCACCCCGACACGATTGGAGACAACGACAAGCCGCGCCAATATCAATATCTCCCCAAAAACGACGCGGCCGCGCCGCGTTCAATCGATCTCCACGAACGCGAATTCAGTAGGCGACAGAAAGCCGCGCATAAATTTCGTATAAACTTCCGGTAACGGATGAATTGCCTGACGACAACCCTTGGCGTTCACCACCGCCACGGAGTGAACGCGGAACTCGCCAAGAAGTTCAATAATTGGAGGGGCTTAATCTAATTAGTTTCGGGGCCGTTCACGCCGGCTGCGTGCTCGTCGCCAAGATGCTCAAGGCGCGCCGCACGTCCGCCGGCGACGGAAATATCCCGGCAATCTGCGGAAAGTGACGGCCTACGCCGAATCCCATGCCGCCCAGCGCCGGCAACACGTCGAACACGCTTTCGTCCGTGACGTCGTCGCCGAGGAAGACCGGCACGCGGCCGGAAAACTGCCCTTCGGTCATGAGCGCGCGCACCGCCTCGCCTTTGTTCACACCCGGCCGCTTCACCTCGAACATGGCCTTGCCGAGCAACAACTCCGTCTTCTCGTGCGGAAAGGCAGCACGGCCCGCGGCAATATGCCGGCGCAACGGCTCGGCCTGCTTCGGCGCTTTGCGGTAGTGCAGCGCGACGGAATAACCCTTGTCCTCGACTTCGATGCCTGAGCCCGGCAAGGCGGCTTCGACCAAGTGCCGCCGCAGCGGTTCCGGAAGATCGTCGACGCGCGATACGCGCGTACCTTCCGCGACACGGGTTTCGGCGCCATGCCCGCCAACGGCCGGCAGACGCAGCGGCGCAAACAGCTTGTCGAGATCGCGGATCGGACGCCCGCTCACCAGCGCCAGCGCGCCATTCGTCAGATCGTAAAGCCGCGCCAGCGATTCCTTGAGATCAGCAGGCACCTCCACCTCGAACGGCGAAGGGCCGATGTCGATCAACGTGCCGTCGACGTCGAACAGGAGAGCGATTGTTGTCGGATCGAGGCTGTTGAAAACCGAGCTGGCCGTGTCGAGCTTCACAATGTCATTCCGCGCAATGTCTATTGCTGGATTAACGCATGACGGCCGATTTGGTTTGGCCGTCTTTCCTCTCCGTTCATGACGGAGAGGTGACCGCGTCAGCGCGCCATCACTTCGATATCGCCGTCGACGCCGGTGACCACTTTGAATTCGCGCTCGTAGACCTTGCCCTCGTTGCGGGCGATGGCTCGATATTCGCCTTCCGCCAGGATCACGCGCGGGAAGGCGCCGATCGATTCCTTGATGACGTCGCCACCGGGCGTGAGCACCGACCAAGCGGTGTTGGCGAGCGCCTCACCGCCTTTGTCGCCGACCAGCTTGAGCGTGATGGCGGCAGCGCGATGAGTCACCGTAATGTCGGTGAGCTTGCCGGCCTGTACGCGGATGTCGGAACGGATCACCGAATTGGCGTCGCCGTAGTTCGACACGATGTAATAGGTGCCTTCCGGCACGACCAGCACACCGCCGGTCATCACATGTTCGGCGATCGGCCGGCGATCGCCGGGCTCGAACTGGCTGCCCTTGTAGACATCAAACGAAATCTGCCCGGCCGGAATGCGCACGTCGCCGACGCGGCCCTCGAGCCGCAAGCCGCCGGCCGGCAACTCGAACTCTTCGTGCACCGTCGTGCCGCGCAGCGTTACCGGCTTCACCAAAGTGGCAAGCCCGAAGCCGACATGCACGATGTAGGAGCCGGGCGGCAGCACCAGCGTCGGTGATGGTGAGTTGTCCTGCTTGACCAGTCGGAAGTCACCGCCGGCGGCTGCCTTCGCTGCGTAAACACGCCACGTGAGCCCACCGCCGATCGGCGGCTGATCCCTGCCGAATTTGGCGCTCAGGATGAGCGCCACCTGGCCGGCCGGCACCATTGGCGTAGCGGCCGGCGCCATCGGATTCGGCAAGGTGAGCGAGCCCTGCGGCGGCGCGCTGAGCACGCCGCCGGGCCCGAATACGTCGCCCCGCGTCGCCTGCCCCGGCGACAGCAGCCCGGTCGACGGTGTCGACGACAGAAGCGAACTGTCGCCCTTCTGCGCCCACGCGATTGCCGGCGCCAGGAGCGCCAGAACCACGGCAAAGACGGGGATAAGCCGGCGGAGCACGGCGGCCAATGCGGGGGCGGTGTTCATATCGGCACGTGTTTTCGGCCCAAATCGCGGCGATTTCAAGCCGGGGGCGCGCGTTTGTCACCTTGGGGACGCTTATGCTACGGCCCGCGCCTGCTACGGCCCGCGCGGCACGACCTGCGCAAGCGGGCACATCATGTGCGCGACCTGAGGACGACATGCCCGACGCTTTGGAATTGCTCAAGACCCGCCGCTCGGTGAAGCCGATCGAGATGACGGGCCCCGCCCCCAGTGCGGCCGAGATCGACACCCTTCTCAGCATCGCTTCGCGCGTTCCGGACCACGGCAAGCTCGCGCCCTGGCGCTTCATAGTGTTCGAGGGCGAAGCGCGGGGCGCCGCTGGCGCCGTACTGGCCGACGTCTTCCGTACCGATCGGCCGGACGCTACCGCCGATCAGATCGACTTCGAGAAGAATCGGCTTGCCCGCGCGCCGCTCGTCATCGCCGTTGTGTCGCGCGCCGCCCCGCATGTGAAGATCCCCGAATGGGAGCAGCTGATGTCGGCCGCCGCCTCCGCCATGCTGTTGGTGACAGCGGCGCATGCGCTCGGCTACGCCGCGAGTTGGCTGACCGAATGGTATGCCTACGACCGGCGCGTGCTGGAGCGGCTCGGACTTTCGCCCGAGGAGCGCGTCGTCGGCTTCGTGCATATCGGCAAGCCGGTAAAACCGCCGGAGGATCGCGACCGTCCCAAGCTCTCCGCGATTGTCACGCGTTACGCCGGCTAAGCGGAAATCGAGGAAGCGATGTTCTACGAGCCTGAAAAGCGCGACCGTAAGCTGCTTCCCTACGATCCGTTCAAGGCCATCGTCGCGCCGCGACCGATCGGCTGGATCACGTCCATGAGCGCGAAAGGCGAGATCAATCTCGCGCCTTACTCGTTCTTCAACGGCATCAACAGCCGCCCCAATCTGGTGATGTTCGGCTCCGAAGGCTTCAAGGATTCCGTCGCTTTCATTTCGGAGACGCGCGAGTTCGTCTGTAACCTCGCCACCTGGGACCTGCGCATGCAGATGAACGAAACGGCCGCGCCGATGGCGCGCGGGCTCAACGAGATGGAGCGAGCCGGGCTCACAGCCGCGCCCTCGCGCATCGTGAAGCCGCCGCGCGTGGCGGAATCGCCCTGCGCGCTCGAGTGCAAGCTGATCAGCGTCGTCCCGATGCAGACCTTCGACGGTAAGCCGGTGGACTGCCACGTGGCCTTCGGCCAGGTCGTCGGCGTGCACATCGACGACCGCTTCATCGTCGACGGATTGCTCGATACCGCCGCCATGCGGCCGATCGCCCGCTGCGGATATGACCAATATGCGGTCGTGGACAGCGTTTTCGCGATGGTTCGGCCCGAAACTTAGCCGCGCCTCAGAGTTTACCTTAATGTAATCACCGGGGCGCACCCTTAGCGTCACGTTTCGGTCATATCCGCCCGTCAGTTGTTTTCACCATGGCCGGTTGAAACACTTGTCCGGGACACAACCCGGCTCGATGATCAAGGGGCCAGGGGAGAACCGTCGTTGGTTTTCGAAAGCTTTTTCTCGCGCACGCGCAATGGGGATCGCGCTGCCGAAGCCACCACTCAGCCGGCGCCCGCGCCGGCTCCGCCGACCATCGGGCTTGCGCTCGGCGGCGGCGCCGCGCGCGGCTTTGCTCACATTGGTGTGATCCGCACGCTGATCGCGCACGGCATCGTACCCGACGTGATCGTGGGCACCTCCATCGGCGCTGTCGTCGGCGGCTGCTATGCCGCCAAGGAGATGGACGCGCTGGAGGCCTGGTCGCGCACCCTCAACGTGCGCAGCGTGCTGAGCTATCTCGACCTGAGCTTCTCCGGCTCGGGTCTGATCAACGGCAATCATCTCGCGTCGCAGCTTCAAGCTGGGCTCAAAGATACGCGCATCGACGATCTGCCGATCCGCTTCGCGGCGATCGCCACCGAGTTCAATACCGGTCACGAAATCTGGCTGACGCGCGGACGTCTTGCCGATGCGATGCGTGCTTCTTATTCATTGCCGGGAATATTCCCGCCGGTGCGGATCGGCGGCCGCTGGCTCGTCGATGGCGCGCTGGTCAATCCGGTGCCGGTCTCCGCGGCGCGCGCGCTTGGCGCGCGGCTGGTGATCGCCGTCAATCTCAACTCGGATCTGTTCGGACGCGGCACCATCATCGCCAGTCATGGCCCCGATGATAACGAGTTGGAAGAACCGACCGTCCCACCAAAACAGAACGGCTTCCGCAGCATGTTCTCGCGCGAAACATCGTTGCGCCGCCAATTCATGGGGCGGCGCGGGCGACCCGGCATACCGACCGTGATGGTGGAGGCCTTCAACGTGATGCAGGATCGCATCACGCGCGCGCGACTTGCCGGCGATCCGCCGGACGTGTTGATCAGCCCTCGCCTCGGCAGCATCGGTTGGTTCGACTTCCATCGCGCGCAGGACGCGATCGCGATCGGGGCCGAGGCGGCCGAGCGCGCGCTCGAAAGCGTGCATGAGGCAGTCGCCGCGCTCTCGCAAGCCGGCACCGGTCCCGCGGTCGCGAAGTAGTGGACGCTTACGCCGTGCGAATGTAATTGCGCATGGCCTCGGCATCGCGCTCGACCTCATCGACGCGCTGCTTCACGACGTCGCCGATTGAGATGATGCCGACGAGCTTGCCTTTCTTCATGACCGGAAGGTGACGAAATTTTCCTTCGGTCATCCGCTCCATCAGGCTCGCGCAACTGTCGTCCTCACCGCAAGTCGCGACATTGCGCGTCATAACCTGCCCAACCGGCATCGTAAGCGCGCCCGCACCGTGTTCGGCCATCGCGCGCACGATATCGCGTTCAGACAAAATGCCGGCAAGATGGTCGCCCGGCCCGCGGATCAACACGGCACCAATACGATGTTTCGCCAGCAGCTTCGCTGCCGTCGCGAGATCGGCCGTGGGTTCGATCGAGATAACGTCGCCGCCCAACTTGGATTTCTTGGCGGCCAGGATTGCCTTGACGTTCATTGGCAGCCTCCGTGAACCCGACGCTCACGGCCCTTGCCTTATGTGAGTCCGGGCCACGGTAACGATCCTGCCGTCGCGCCGGTTCCGTCAAGCGCAAATCTATCGCGCCAGCACTGCGGTTTGTTGCTGGCTAATGCCGCGTTGCACCAAAATCGTCGGATTGCCGCAAAACAGGATCAAACCACGAGAACAGGAGCAAGCCGGCGAGAAAGCCGCCGATATGCGCCTGCCAGGCCACCGTCTGATCGCCGCCGGTTATCGACATGGAGCCGAGACCAAACAGGATGTTGATGCCGAACCACACGGCCAGAAACATCAATACGCGCGCGTCGCTGAAAACACCGACAAGCGAAAGCGCCGGCACGCGGTAGGCGCTCTCGTCGTGCTCGCGCAACATGCCAAGCGGGCCGCCATGTTGAAAGGCAAAGCGCATCGCCGCCGCCATCGTGCCGGAGATCGCCGCCGATGCGCCGATCATCGGCGTCTGCTCGCCCGCATGAGTCAGTAGATGCAGGCCGGCGCCCGCGGCGGCCGTCACCGCGAAGAAAGCGAGAAAACGCACGGCGCCAAAGCGACGTGCGACGGCGGTGCCGAACGGCAAGAGCCAGATCGCGTTCACGCCCAAATGCGTCCAGTCGGCGTGGATCAGCGCATAAGTGACGAAGGTCCAAACGTCGGCCGCAACGCCCCCCGGCAATGTGCCGCCCAATACGATCGAACTGTCGTAGCGCGCGGGAAAGAAAGCGAAGGTGAGCAGGAACTCGATGTCCTGCGGCTCGGTGAGCAGCAACGTGCGCACGATGTGGATGACCGCCAAGACGGCGAGCAGCGCCAGAACGACGGTTGGAATATTGAACAGCGGTTCGCGTTGCACGGGCGGGACTCGGGGTAAAGAGCGCTCGGGGTTACGCCATTTGTGCCTGCGACCGCAAGCGCGGGCGCCAAAAAGAAGAAGGAGGGCTTTCGCCCTCCTTCGACCCCACTGTGGGTGCTTGTCGCGCCAGGCGGCGCGCGTCACATCCCCCTCATCTCCCCGTAGTTCTTGTCCAGTCGTGTTGCGTTACCGGAAGCGTGCTGTCCAAGACACGCCGTATTGATTGATGCACCTTAAGCGTCGACACGCGCAGCACAACACGCTTGCGATTTTAACACTAACTCGCGCGAGCAGACCCCGTGCCACGCCTGCGGCACGGGCCCTGCTCCATTCCTGTCATCGCGGCGAAAAGCCGGCGCAACTGTCCCGATCGGGGACAGAAAGTTGCCCGTGCCGTCTCGCGACGAAACAGGTGGCCTTATGAAGCATCCCTCGACCCGCAAGCTGTTCGATTATTGGACCGAGCGGCGTGGCGACCGGCCGGCCCCGGAACGGTTCGACATCGATCCGGCGGAGATCCGCCACGCGCTCGGCGATACCTTCATCCTGGCGGCGGATTTCGTCGACCAACTCCGGTTCCGCCTCGCCGGCACGCGCGTCTGCGCGCTGTTCTGCCGCGAGATCAAGGGTGAGGCTTTCGCTTCCCTCTGGGGCGAGGCGAGCCGCAAGGCGGTCGAGGAGCTGACGCAGGCCGTGACAGCCGAAAGCGAGGGGTTCGTCGCCGGTCTCACCGGCCGCGCCGAAGACGGCAGCGAGGTCGGATTGGAGATGCTGTTATTGCCGCTCGCCCATGTCGGACACGCGCGCATTCGCGCATTGGGCGTGCTGGCGCCCTTCGAGCCGCCTTACTGGCTCGGCGAGAAACCCCTGGTCGCGCTCGAACTCGCCACGCTGCGCCATGTCGGTGCAGGGGCGGAAAGTATCATCACGCCGCAGTTCAAGCACGCGCCGGAGAATATCCGCGTCCGTCACGGATTTGTGGTCTACAGCGGGGGCCGTTCTGCCTCTCCTGGCGACGGCGGCTAACCAACCATTAACAATGACGCCATAGGGTCGGCCTTAGTGGGAGAATACCTCCCAAAGTGCCAGTCCCCCATGGCGATGCCGCAGACAAGACCGAGATTCCTGCCGCTGGCGGAAGAACGCCGGCGCCACCAGCGCGTCAAGGTCAATCTGCTCGGCCGCTATATGCTCGCGGACCGGCGTGAATTCCCTTGCCAAGTGGTCGACATGTCGCCGGGCGGCATGGCCGTGATCGCGCCGGTGGCCGGCAATGCCGGGGAGCGCGTGATCGCCTATGTGGATCACCTTGGCCGGCTCGAGGGCAAGATCGCCCGCGTATTCGATACCGGCTTCGCCATGACCATCGCGGCAACCTCGCGCAAGCGCGATAAGCTCGCCGCGCAGCTCACCTGGCTCGCCAACCGCCAAATCCTCAACCTGCCGGAAGACCGCCGCCACGGCCGCTTCACCCCGCGCAACCCGATGGCCCGGCTGATCCTGCCGAACGGCATCAACGTCGCCTGCCGGGTCATCGACCTGTCGCAGTCGGGCGCCGCCATCGCGATCGCGCCGGATCTGCGTCCGGTGGTCGGCTCCATGATCACCATCGGCAAGACGCAAGGCCGCGTGGTCCGTCACATCGAAGACGGATTCGCCATCGAATTCACGCGGCTGCAGCACACCGACTTCGTCGAAGAGAACGTCACCGGCGAATAACAAGGTCACCGCCCCGTAAACGGCGCGGCGGGTCTTTCGGCCTTCAATCGATCCAGCAGACGCCTGTCCCGCGGCCCGAAAGGGCTGCCGCGTCCTTCCCCCTCGCCACTGCAAAAGTAAACGGCACGCGCAAAGCCCGCGTGGAGCGCCGTGTTTGCAGACCAAAGTATATTAATCGATCGCATTTTAATAAAACTAGATCTTTTCAATTTTTATTTGAATTTTCTTCGATGTTTTACAGTATTCGCCTCTTTCTTTAGTCGCCTTAGCTTCAAAGTGGACCACTCTACTTAGCGGCACTGCAAAAGCTTTGTGGGAAACATGTCCCCATCAAGACGGGATGGGGTCACAAATGGGCTGGCGTCAAAAACAAATACTGGGGAATACCTGCGCATTACTGAGCGTGTTGGCCGTGGCAGTGCTGGCGCCGGCCGGCGCGGGCGCAGGCGAGCGGATGGCCTCGCTGGGCAACAGCCCGACCATGCCGCAGGAGCGCGTGATTTATGCCGCCGTCGGCGAGTCGGCGCGGGCGCCGATCGGCTGGGTCGAGTTCTGTGCCGAATACAAGGCCGAGTGCCAGACCAAGCCGTCAGCGGCGCGCGACGTCGTGCTGACGCCCAAGGCTTGGTCCGACATGGTCAAGGTCAATGCCTGGGTCAACGAGGCGATCCAGCCGATCACCGACCAGGAGCACTGGGGCGTGGTCGAACGCTGGAATTATCCGGATGACGGCAAAGGCGACTGCGAGGACTATGTGCTGCTCAAGCGGCGCATGCTGATGCAGGCCGGCTGGCCGCGCGAGGCGCTGCTGATCACGGTGGTGCGCGACAAGAAGGGCGACGGCCACGCCGTCCTCACGGTCAAGACCAACCGCGGCGAGTTCATCCTCGACAACCAGGAAGGCGAAGTCCTCGCCTGGAACAAGACCGGCTACCGCTTCGTGAAGCGGCAGTCGCAATCCGATCCGAACCTCTGGGTTTCGCTCGGCGAACCGCGCGCGCCGGCAACGGTCTCCGCGCGCTGAGCAAACAGGAATCGCGCCCCGGTCACGTCCCCACCCCTCCCCGTCCCCAGACCGGGATCGCGAGCGGCCGAGCCTCCCCCAGGGCTCGGCCGCACCCCTTTTGGGGGTGCCGCTCAGCCGATGCGCTTCAAGCCTTTGGCGTACTCCTTCCAGCGCTTCACGTAGATGTCGGCACCGCCACGGATCATGGCCGCGGCCTTCTCGTCGAGCGTGCGGATGACGCGCGCGGGCGAGCCGACGATCAGCGAATTGTCCGGAAACACCTTGCCTTCCGTGACCACCGCGCCGGCGCCGACCAGGCAATTGGTCCCGATCTTGGAACCGTTGAGCATGATCGCGCCCATACCGACGAGGCTGTTATCGCCGATGGTGCAGCCATGCAGGATGACGTTGTGGCCGATGACGCAGTTGTCGCCGATGACCATCGGGAAGCCGGGATCGGTGTGCAGCGTGGCGTTGTCCTGGATCTGCGAGCGTTCGCCGAGCTCGATCCACTCGTTGTCGCCGCGCAGCACCGCGCCGAACCACACGCTCGCCTCACGCTTGAGCCGCACGCGGCCGATTAATGTCGCGCTATCGGCGACCCAATATTCGCCGTCGCCCGGGAATTCCGGCTTCGCGCCGTCAAGCTCGTAGATGGCCATTTCGCCCTCGTTGTTGTTCGAAGGCGAACTTGCCCGATCGAGAAGCGTGAGAAAAGGTGTCAGCTGGCGAAGACGCCGCAGGCCCGCAAGGTCATCACCAGCACCTGGCCCGACATCAGGCTCCAGAACCCGGCGATCAGCGTCGCCAGAAACACGAACTGAAAACGGCCGGGCTCGGTCCGGTCACCGAGCAGCGTGTTGCGCATGATCAGGAAGGGCGCGGCGATCATCAAAAGCGGCACCGCGGCCAGCGTCTTCGGGCTCGCACCTGCGTTCAGCAAGGTGAAGCTCGGCAGCCGCGCCGTAAAGAGCCGGTAGGCCGAGCAGCAAAGGCCCGCGACCGCGAAGCCGAGCGCCAACGCGAGCAGCGACTGGAGGGCCTGGGGTGTCATGACGCAACCTCAACGCAGGAAGGCGCCGAGATGTGCAGCAGGCCGGCGCATGGCGCCAGCGCATCCTTAACCAATGGTTAACCCGGCCCGGTCAATGTGCCGAAGCTGCTGAGGCAGCATCGGAATTCGACCTCTCAGGAGCCGGCATGGCCGACGTCGCGCAATATCCGGGCGCTCGCGCACGCCGCCGGCACCGTGGCCATAACCCCCTCGCCGCGCCACTTGTCGTCTTCGTCGCCGTGATCGCGGTGGCGGCGGTCTACGTCGCCTATGTCCTGTGGCCGCGCTGGCCGGACGTAACGGTCGCGCTGGATGCGCCGGCTTTGCCGGTAGTCGTTGCCGGCGTGCAGTTCAACATCGAGCCCGCCGCCATTCGCCAGGCCGTGCAACGCAAGCCCGGCACGCAGGAGCGCATCGATCTTGCTTATCTATGGCCGTCGCTGAAACCGCCGGATCCGGCGCTCAAGGCGATCGACGGTGTGCCGGTCGATCCGAACGAGCGGCTGTTCGTCACCATCCAATCGGTCGACGGCACGCTGCCGCTGATGGAGCGCGTGCAGACCATCTATCCGCGCTATCTGGTGGCGCAGCCGCAGTCCGGTCCGGAAGGCCTCACATTGCGCGGCTTCCGCGACGACACGCCTTACAAGGGGGAAGAACTGGTGTTCGAGTCACAGGCGCCGGAGCATTTCCTGGCGCGCTGCGCGCTCAAAGGCGTGAAGAACTCGGGCGGCTGTCTGTTGGAGCGGCGCATCGGCGATGCCGACGTCACCTTCCGCTTTCCGCGTGATTGGCTGAACGACTGGCAAACGCTCTCACGCGGCATCGACGAGTTGACGAGGCGGCTGCATCCAGCCGCGAAGTAAGGATCACTCCGTCATATCGGCCAAGTCGACGTCAAGGATCGGCAGTTCGAAGATATACGAACGGCGGCCCTTCTCATTTTCGACGAACAGCACGCCGAGGAATTCTTCGCCGATATAAGCCTCGAGCGAGTCCATCTTCTTGGGGCGCGTGACGACGCGGATCTTGTCGTTGTCGAAGCGGCGCCGCAGATAGGCATTGAGCGCAGGCACTGGCTGGATGGACGGATCCTGACCGAGCTGGATCACCATGCGAAAGTTATAGGAGCGCTCGCCTTCGTCTTCATCGGCCGTCAGCTCGCCGATCCCATCTTCGCCGACGAAGACTTCCGCCAACTCGCCGCCGCGCGGCACCACCCGGATACTCGGGTTGCCGAACAGCTTCTTCAAATAGGCGTCGAGTTGTCTGACTTCTTGAACGTTCACCGGGCCGCTCTCCTTGGGCTTGGGTAGCGCCTAGTTGCCCCATCGCGCCGCCCAGCGCAAGCACCGCGGCCCGACGGTATCAGCCGTCGAGCAGACCGTAGAGCATCTGATCCATGGTGCGCGAGGGCTCTGCGCAGCCAGCCTCGCCCACGACCTTGGCCGGCACGCCGGCGACGGTGACGTTGTTCGGCACCGGTTTGATGACCACCGAACCGGCAGCGATGCGCGCGCAATGGCCGACCTCGATATTGCCGAGGATCTTGGCGCCCGCGCCGATCATCACGCCACGGCGGATTTTCGGGTGACGGTCTTCGTGCTCCTTACCGGTGCCGCCGAGCGTCACGTCGTGCAGGATGGAGACGTCGTCTTCGATTACCGCGGTTTCGCCGACCACGAGGCCGGTCGCATGGTCGAGGAAGATGCCGCGGCCGATGCGCGCCGCCGGATTGATATCGCACTGGAAGACGACCGACGCGCGGCTCTGAAGATAGAGCGCGAAGTCCTTACGGCCCTTGCGCAACAGCCAATGCGCCAAGCGGTGCGTCTGGATGGCGTGGAAGCCTTTGTAATAAAGCACCGGCTCGATGAAGCGATTGGTGGCCGGATCGCGATCGAAGATGGCGACGATATCGGCGCGAAAGGCTTCGCCCAGCGACGGCTCGTCCTCGATCGCATCGCGATAGGCCTGACGGATGTGCTCGGCCGACAGATCGGCATGGTCGAGCCGCTGGCTCACGCGATGGACAACCGACGCCTCCAGCGTGTCGTGGTGCAGGACATTTTCGTAGATGAAGGCGGCGAGCTCGGGCTCTCGGTGCGCAACATCCTCGGCCTCGCCGCGGATGCGGGTCCAGACCGGGTCGACCTTGTCGAGGCCCTTCACCGGCCGCGTCTGATACTGTGCCATAGAATATTATTCTCCGACGCCTCTCAAGAACCCCTACATAGTCCTTCTATCATAAATTTGGAGAGGCCAGGAGATACGAATGTTGTCGTTCTAAAGACAAGCTGAAGATCAGGCGCGCTGGCTCAGGAAATCCAGAACGCCTTGTTTGAACGCCTTATCGCCGACGGCCAGCATATGATCGCGGCCGGGAATATCGAGAGCCTGTGCGTTCGGGATGAGCGCTGCCAAGTCCTGCGCCGAGCCGGCCACATCGTCCTTCGTTCCGACTGCAACCAACACCGGCACCTGAATCGAAGCCACCTGCTCACGATCGAGCGTCTGCCGCGTGCCGCGGATACAAGCCGCAAGCGCGCGCAGGTCCGACTTCGTCTGCTCGGCGAAGGTGCGGAAGGTGCGTCCGGCAATGTCGGTGACATGCGCCAGCGACGGCGCTTCGAGCGCCTCCGCGATGGACATCGGCAGACCGACACCATCGACGAGTCTGATGCCAAGGCCCCCGAGGATCGCCGAGCGTACGCGCGCACCATAGGTGACGGCCAAGAACGACGTGATGCGCGCACCCATCGAGTAGCCCATGACGTCGGCGCGCGCGATGTCGAGATGGTCGAGCAGCGCGCGTACGTCGCCGGCCATCAACGTCGTGTGGTAGAGCGCGGGATCGTAAAGCTTGCTCGACTGACCGTGGCCGCGGTTGTCGAGTGCGATGACACGACGGCCCGCGCGCGCGAGCGTCGACACCCAGCCGGGGTTGACCCAGTTCACCTCCTTGGTTGAGGCAAATCCATGCACCAGCACGATCGGATCGCCGGCGCCTTCGTCGAGATAGGCGATCTCGATATCGCCGTGCTTGAAACTTGGCATGCGGCCTTTTAGCCGCGCACGGTCAAAGCTGCAAACCGTTGCGACCGGCGTTCCTTGCGCCGGCGCAGCGCGCGCAACGTCATGCGCTCGGTCGCGCTCTTGAGCGAAGACACGAAAGCGAAGAGCGTGAACAGCGCACCCAATATCCAGGCGCCGAGATCGAGGGCGGCGAACGACAGCGCGATGGCGCCGCGGCCAACCGTTTTCAGGATCGCGCGCGTCTTGCTGCCTTGTTTCTCGGCAAGCTTGGCCACCCGCGCCATCTCGCGCGGCGTTTCGGCAATTTTGAGCCCATCGAGCGCGGCCTGCGTGCCGGCCTTGGCCTGCACGCGGCCGACGTCGCGGGCAAGACGCACGAGGCCGCCGGCCTTCTCCACCTTCACCGCTTCGCGTGCGGCACGGATCGCCACAGCCGGCTCGGTGACGGAAATGCTGCTGGCTGCCTTTTTCAGCGCGCCCCAATCGACCACGCCGCGCAGCGAGCGGCCGACATAGGTCGCCAATTCGCCGCTCATCTTGCCGGTCTTGCGCGCCGCTTTGGCAAGCGAGAGGCCGACACGTGCCGGCGCCGCGACGCCACCGCTCGCATAGGTACCGGCGGTAATCGCCAAGCCGACCGCGGCCAGGCCCAGCACCAGTTCGTCCGCCTGCTGCCCGGTCGCAAGCCGCGAGCCCTCGCGCACGGCATCGCGGATGTCGCCGAACACGAACAGGTCGCCGAGCGCAGTCCCGGCAAGACCGGACATGTCGTTCGGCTCGCCGGTGACGAGACCCATGGCGAAGCTCTGAGCCGCATGGCGGGCGGAGTTCTCCTCCGCCACCGCAACATTTACTTTCTCGGTCAGCGCCGGATCGAGCGCGATGCGACGCTCGTTGGCAAGATCGACGAAGCTCTGGGCGAGGTCCGCGTCCTTGACGGCGAGCGCCTGCTCGATCTCGCGCCGCGCCACATCGGCGTTGAATTTCTCATCGAGGGCACGTTGTGCGATCTGAACGGGGTCGTCCTCGATCGCAAGCAGATGCTGCGCCTCCAACCCGCGCGGCACCACGTAACTGGCCCCCGCCGCCAACAAGACGGCGGCGAGCAAGGCCGGTGCGAGCCGCGTACGGCGCGTGACCATCTTCTCCTGCACTTCCGGTGGCGCTAACCCCTGCGCATCGCGCATGGTTATTCCTCAACAGAATCGGTGGCGGAATCACGGCCTCGCACTAACCCTACTGCGGCGCGGTATTCCGCGAAAAACGCGTGGTGATTCAAGGGGGTTCCGGCCCTTGCGTCGGCACGGTTTACGAACCGTGTCAAAGCTAGGCATAAGGGGGCCGTCTCGCTATGGTGCGGGCCGAAATTCGCCGCGCCTGCGGCTCATCGATGCAAGGGTTCCTCATGGCGGAGCACGTCGTCCCCCATTTTCACAACGATCCCGGCGTGCCGGTGATCGAGATCGGCGCCAAGGAGTTCATGTGCGTCGGTGCCAAGCCGCCTTTCGACCATCCGCATGTATTCATCGACATGGGCGACGAGAGCGAGGCGATCTGTCCCTATTGCTCGACGCTCTACCGCTACGATCCCCGCCTCGATGCACACGCGGCCCGTCCGGCCGAATGCGCCCTGCCCGCAGCTGCGGCCGCCTGATCCTTTCATTTGGAGTGCTAGCCGGTGGCGGCTGAGCGTCACGTCATCGTCGCTGGCGCCGGCATTGCCGGCTTGACCGCGGCGCTGGCGCTGGCGCGCGCCGGCTTGCGCGTCACCGTGCTCGAGCAGGCCGAGCGGCTGGAAGAAACCGGGGCCGGGCTGCAGCTCTCCCCAAACGCGCTCAACGTGCTGTTTTCGCTCGGCTTACGCGAGCGGCTGGCGCCTCTCGCCGTGGCACCGCAGGCGATCCGCGTCATGAGCGGCGGATCGGGGCGCGAGATCGCGCGCATGCCGCTGACCGGCGCGGAAGCGCGTTACGGCGCGCCCTTCTGGGTGATGCATCGCGGCGACCTGCAGGCCGCATTGGTCGAGGCGGCGCGCTCGACCGTCGATATTACGATCAAGCTCGACACCAAGGTCGAAGACTTCGCCGTTCACAGCAAAGGCGTGAGCGTACTCGGCCGGCAGACGCGCCAAATATTGGACGAGCGCGGCATCGCTCTGATTGGCGCCGACGGCATCTGGTCGGGGGTTGCTGCGCGGTTGAAGACGCAGCGCCCGCCTCGCTTCCGCCACCGCACCGCCTGGCGCACCTTGGTGCCGGCGGAGATGGTGCCGGAGGAGTTTCGCGCGCCGCTGGTGCATCTGTGGCTCGGGCAGGACGCGCATCTCGTGCACTATCCCGTGAAAGCGGGCCGCCTCATCAACATCGTCGGCATCGTCAACGACGAATGGAACGAAATCGGCTGGCAGGCCCAAGGCGAGCCCGACGAGATCCTGCGCCGCTTCGCGCGCTTTGCTTGGAGCGAGCGGGCGCGCAAGCTGATCGCGATCCCCGAACGCTGGCTGAAATGGGCGCTCTACGATCGCGACGTTCCCTTCCGCGGCGGCGAAGGGCCGGTGACGTTGATCGGGGACGCCGCCCACCCGATGCTGCCATTCCTTGCGCAAGGCGCCGGCATGGCGATCGAGGATGCCGCCGTCCTGGCCGGCTTTCTCGGAGAATATCGCGACGATCCGGCCGACGCCCTGCGCGCCTACGAGGGTAATCGCCGCCACCGTACCGCGCGTGCCCAACAGGCTTCCGCCAAGCAGGGCCGCATCTATGGGATGACCGGGCCGGAGGCGCTCGTTCGCAATCTCGTGATGCGCATGACCGGCGGCGAAAAGCTGCTGGCGCGCTATGATTGGATTTATAGTTGGAAGCCGCCTGAAAAGTACTAGTGCATGAACAACATGCACTTTCCCGGGGAGAGAGCGCCATGTTGTTTCCTGCGACCATTGCCGGAAGTCTGCCGAAGCCGTCGTGGCTCGCCGAGCCGAACAAGCTGTGGCCGCAGTGGAAGCTCTCGGGCGACGAACTCGCCGCCGCCAAACTCGACGCGACGCTTCTTGCCCTGAAGCTGCAGGAAGACGCCGGCATCGACATTGTCTGCGACGGCGAGCAATCGCGGCAGCACTTCGTGCACGGCTTCCTCGAATTCGTCGATGGCATCGACTTCGCGCACAAGGTCGAGATGGGTATCCGCGCCGATCGCTACAAGGCGATGGTGCCGGTGGTGCGCGGCGCGCTCACCCTGAAAAGCCGCGTGCACAAAGAAGAGGCGCGCCACGCCCGCGCGCATACGCAGCGCAAGCTAAAGATCACCCTGCCCGGGCCCATGACGATCTCCGACACCATCGCCGACGCGCACTACGGCGACAAGGTGAAGATGGCTTTCGCTTTCGCCGATCTGCTGAACGAGGAAGCGCGCGCGCTGGAGGCGGACGGCGTCGACGTCATCCAGTTCGACGAGCCGGCCTTCAACGTGTTCACGGACGAAGTGTCCGGCTGGGGCATCGAGGCGCTGCATCGTGCCATCGACGGCCTCACGTGCACCACCGCCGTGCACATCTGCTACGGCTACGGCATCAAGGCCAATATCGACTGGAAGAACACGCTCGGCGAAGAGTGGCGGCAATACGAGTTGATCTTCCCGGCGCTGGCCAAGAGCCGCGTCAAGCAGGTGTCCGTCGAGGTGATCAACTCGCATGTGCCGATGAAGCTGCTGGCGCTGCTGAGCGGCAAGGACGTGCTCGCCGGAGTCATCGACGTGGCGACCGATGAAGTCGAGACACCGGAGCGCATCGCGCAGGTAATCGGCGACGTCATGCAGTTCGTGCCGAAGGAGCGTATCGTCGCCTGCACCAATTGCGGCATGGCGCCGATGCGGCGCGACATCGCCGAAGCCAAGCTGAAGGCACTCGGCGCCGGCGTCGTGCTGGCGCGGCAGAAGTACGGCTGAAGGTTTTCCCGCCCGCCCGATCCATTGATCCAGGTCAAGGCGGATCGGGTTCTTCGTTTTTACATTCAAAAAATAATATGTGATTTGCGCCCTTCGGGCGCAGATTTGGAGGATCGCGCCATGCTCATGCAAAAAGCCTGGTCACCCTATCTCGCCGGCATCGTGATCGGCCTCTTACAGATCCCCGCCTTTCTGATCATCGAGACCGCGCTTGGCGCTTCGTCGTCTTATGTGACGGTCGGCGCGCTGGTGACGTCCTGGGTCGATCCGTCGATCCTCACCATCAAATACGCCTCAAGCCATGTGGCGACGACGGCCAAGAACTGGTGGCAGGTCGCGCTGGTCGGCGGCGTCGCCGTCGGCGCCTTCCTGTCGATGAAGCTGTCGGGCGCCAGGCGCGCCGCCCTCTCGCCGATCTGGGCGCGTGCGCTCGGCTCGGCGTCGCCCGCCAAACGCTACACGATCGCGTTCATCGGCGGCTTCGTCATGCTGTTCGGCGCGCGGCTTGCCGACGGCTGCACCAGCGGCCACGGCATCTCCGGCATGGCACAGCTCTCGGTCGGCTCGACAGTCGCGGTCGCCGCCATGTTCGCCGGCGGCATCGCCACCGCCATGCTGCTCTTACGCCGCATCTGAAGGAGAAACGCCATGTCAGTTCTCACCGCAGTCCTCGTCGGCGTCGCGATGGGCATCGTGTTCGGCTTCGCGCTGGAGAAATCGCGCGTGTTCGAGCCGGGCATGATCGTCGGGCAGATGCAGATGAAGAACTTCATCATGCTGAAGGTGTTTCTCACCGCGGTGGCCACCGGGGCGGTGGTGCTCGCTGTGCTCAACGGCTTCGGCTTCGTGAAGCTTTCGCCCAAGCCCGCGCTCTATGCAGCCGATATCATCGGCGGGCTGATCCTGGGGGCCGGTATTGCGCTCGCCGGCGCCTGCCCCGGCACGACACTGGCGCAGATCGGCGCCGGCTATCGCGACGCCTTGTTCACGCTTCTCGGCGGGCTCGCCGGCGCGGTCGCCTACACCTATGCGCAACCGGCTTTGTCGAAGACGTTCCTCGCGCAAGGCGACGGCAAGATCATCTTCAGCGACCTGGTCGGCGTCCCCTATTGGATCGGCGCGCTGGTCTTCGCGGCCGTGCTGGTGCTGGCCCTGATCGGCCTGGAGGCCTGGAAGCCCTGGCGCGGCGAACTGGGCAAGGATGTCGATGGCGATTTGCCGGCCGGCGGAACGCACGCCACGGCGGCGCGCATCCAGCCGGCGGAATGATGGGAGAGAGCAATGACTGTCAACGTGGGGACTATCGACCGCATCGCGCGCGTCGTCGTCGGGCTGCTGCTGATCGCCTTCGCGCTCGGCTTCATCGCGCCGGGAACGAGCTGGAGCTGGGTCGGCTGGATCGGCATCGTGCCGATCTTGACCGCCATCTTCAGCACCTGCCCGGCTTATAGCCTGCTCGGGCTGTCGACGAAGTGACGTTTCTTGTCGTCACCGGGCTTGTCCCGGTGACCCCGCTTAGGAAGGTACTGCTGTGCCCTCCTAAGCGAGATGGCCGGGACATAAGGGCGTTTACGCCCGTCTTCGACGGGCTATGCCCGGCCATGACAGACGTTAGGTTTACCGCGCGACGCGGCCCATCACGTCCATCAGTTCGGCGACCTTGCGCCGCTGGTCGGCCTTGTCGCCGCTCTTGATGGCGTGCTCGACGCAATGCGCGACGTGGTCGCGCAAAATTTCCTCCTCGACCCGGCGCAGCGCCGCCCGCACGGCGGCGATCTGCGTGACGATGTCGATGCAATAGCGCTCGTCCTCAACCATGCGCGCGAGCCCGCGCACCTGGCCCTCGATACGGTTGAGGCGCTTGAGCGTCGATGCCTTCTCGTTCTTTTGCATGCCGTGAATATACCCCCATGGGGTAAACAAAACAAGTACGCCCCGCGCCTTGGAATTCGGCGACCGTTGACATGGATCAACGCGGTTCAAAACGCCGCCGATATTAATAATCAGTCGTAGATCCATTTGTCGAGACAACCAGTGATGACCGGCGAGCAATTCCGTTGCTTTCTAGGTTCCCCGCTCGGCTGGACCGTGACGATCGCACTGGCCGCGCTCGGCGCCTACCTGCTGTGGAACCACACCGGCCACATCGCGCTGGCCCTGCCATATGTGCTCCTGCTGGCCTGTCCCCTGATGCATTTGTTCGGCCACGGCCACGGACAGCATCGGCATGGCAACACCAAGGAGACGTCCAAATGACAAATGCTACGTCACCGTTGCACGTCAAACCGTTGGCCCTGAGCTTGGCGACGTTTCTCGCCATCGCCTATCTCGCCTGCCTCGCCCTCGCGCTGATTTTCCCCGACCGCGGCTTGCACACGCCGTGGCTTCAGTTCTTCCCAGGCTTTGCCTGGACATGGCAGGGCATCGCCATAGGCCTTGTCGAAAGTATCGTCTACGGCCTCGCCTCGGGCGCGGTTTTTGCACCGATCTATAATTTCTACGACGAGGCTTTCGGTGACTGACGTCGGCGCAAGAAGCATCCCGCCCCAGGCCTCTGGCGCCGCGAGTGCCGTTGTGTTCGGCGCGCTCGCATCGACAACGATGCTCGGCATCTACTTTGGCGCGCTCGCCGCGCTCTCCGGCTGGAGCTACACCGTCTCCGAGTTCGCGCGATTTTGGCCTTATATTCTCGCATTGGCTCTGGGATTCGGACTCCAGATAGGGCTCTATGTCTATCTGCGCCAGCAGGTCGCGCATCATCATAGCGGCGGCAAGATGGTGGCCGCATCCGGCACGACCTCAACGGCGGCGATGCTGTCTTGCTGCGCGCATTATCTCGCCAATGTTCTGCCGGTGATCGGCGCCGCCGGTTTGGTAACGCTCGTCGCGCAATACCAAGTGCAATTGTTCTGGGTCGGCTTGGCCTTCAACGCGATCGGCATCGCCTATATCGGCAGCAAGGCGATCGCCGCAGGGAGGCACGGATGAAACTGCAACATTCGCTTATCGCGCTCGTCGTCGGAGCGCTGGTTGTCGGCGCGGCGTTGCCGACGAAGGCACAAGGTACCGCAACTGCGCGAACAAGCGATGCAAACGGCGTGCGCATTGTCATCAAACCGAAGAACGTCGCGGATGGCGCCCCCTGGGAGTTCGAAGTAACGATGGACACTCACACCAAGCCGCTCGACCAAGACTTGACCAAGAACACCGTGCTGCTGGATGCGAAACAGCAACGTTACACGCCGACCGCCTGGCAGGGTGATCCACCGGGCGGCCATCACCGCAAAGGCGTGTTGCGCTTTCCGGCGCCGGCCAACACAAACTCCTTCGCGATCCAGATGAACGACATCGGCGGCCCGACCAAGCACGTTTTCCGCTGGGAAAGCCACTAGGCCGCGTCGGACCGCTTGCCAGCGCCGCGTTCGGTCGATATATACCCCATAGGGGTATAATAACGTATAGGGCCGATCATGAGCGCGACCACCGAACACCATCATCACAGCCACGACGACGCTCACGCCCACCATCATCACGCCCCAGCCGAAGGTAGCATGCTCGATCCCGTCTGCGGCATGACGGTCGATCCGCACACGGCGAAACACCGCGCCGAGTACAAGGGGCATCCGTATTACTTCTGCTCCGCCGGCTGCCGCACCAAGTTCGTCGCCACGCCGGAGAAGTATCTCGCCGGCAAGGCGCAGCCGGCCGAGCCGGTGCCGGAAGGCACGATCTACACCTGCCCCATGCATCCGCAGATCCGCCAAGTCGGTCCGGGCTCCTGCCCGATCTGCGGCATGGCGCTCGAACCCGAGATCGCCACCGCCGACACGGGCCCTAATCCCGAACTGATCGACATGACGCGGCGGTTCTGGATCGGGCTTGTGCTGACGCTGCCCGTGCTCGCGCTCGAGATGGGCGGACATCTCACCAACCTGCACATGCTGCTCGGCAAGACGACGTCGAACTGGCTTCAGTTCGCCCTCGCCACGCCCGTCGTGCTGTGGGCGGGCTGGCCGTTCTTCGTGCGCGGCTGGCAGTCGCTGCTCACGCGCAACCTCAACATGTTCACGCTGATTGCCATGGGCGTCGGCGTCGCCTGGGTCTACAGCGTCGTGGCCGTCGTGACGCCTGGCGCGTTTCCATCCGCGTTCCGCGACACCGAAGGCGCCGTGGCGGTCTATTTCGAAGCGGCCGCCGTCATCACTGTTTTAGTGCTCCTCGGCCAAGTGCTCGAACTGCGCGCGCGCGAGGCAACTTCCGGCGCCATCAAGGCCTTGCTCGACCTCGCGCCGAAGACCGCGCGCCGCGTCAAGGACGACGGTAGCGACGAGGAGGTCTCGCTCGATACGGTGCAAGTCGGCGACAAGTTGCGCGTGCGCCCCGGCGACAAGGTTCCAGTCGATGGTGTCGTGCTGGAGGGCCGCTCACAGCTCGATGAGTCGATGGTAACCGGCGAGTCGATGCCGGTGACGAAGGAAAAAGATTCACGCGTGATCGGCGGCACAATCAACACGTCGGGCAGCTTCGTCATGCGCGCCGACAAGATCGGCCGCGACACACTTCTGTCCCAAATCGTGCAGATGGTGGCGAGCGCGCAACGCAGCCGCGCGCCGATCCAGCGGCTCGCCGATCAGGTGTCGGGCTGGTTCGTGCCCGTGGTGATCGCGATTGCGCTGGTTGCATTCGCGGCGTGGGCGACATTCGGACCCGAGCCGCGCTTTGCCTTCGGCCTGGTGGCGGCGGTGAGCGTGCTGATCATCGCCTGCCCTTGCGCGCTCGGCCTTGCCACGCCGATGTCGATCATGGTCGGCGTCGGGCGCGGCGCCCAGGCCGGCGTGCTGATCAAAAATGCCGAAGCGCTCGAGCGCATGGAGAAGATCGATACGCTGGTAGTGGACAAGACAGGCACGCTCACCGAAGGCAAGCCGAAGGTCGTCGCGGTCGCGCCGGCCGAGGGCTTCGACGAAGCAAAGGTGCTGCGCCTGGCGGCGAGCGCCGAACGGGGCAGCGAGCATCCTTTGGCGGCGGCCATCGTCAAGGCCGCGGCCGAACGCAATCTCGAGCTCGCGCCCGTGCGCGGCTTCGACGCGCCCGCCGGCAAGGGCGTGATCGGCATGGTGGAGGGTCAGCGTCTCGCGCTCGGCAATGCCAAGTTCCTGGCCGAGTTGAGCATCGACACGTCTCCGCTCGCCGCCAAGGCCGAGGAGATGCGCACCGAAGGCGCCACCGCCATCTTCCTCGCGGTCAACGGCAAGCCAGCCGGCGTCATCGCCATTGCCGATCCGGTGAAGGCGACGACGCCCGACGCGCTCAAGGCGCTGGCGGCCGACGGCATCCGTGTGGTCATGCTCACCGGCGACAACCGCACCACCGCGCTGGCGGTGGCCAAGCGCCTCGGCATCACGGAGGTCGAAGCCGAAGTGCTGCCCGACCAGAAGAGCGCCGTGGTCGAGAAGCTCACGCGCGAAGGCCGCGTGGTGGCGATGGCCGGTGATGGCGTCAACGATGCGCCCGCACTCGCAGCCGCCCAAGTAGGCATCGCCATGGGCACCGGTTCCGATGTCGCCATCGAAAGCGCGGGCGTCACGCTGCTGAGGGGCGACCTCACCGGCATCGTCAAGGCGCGCACGCTGTCGGCTGGCGTCATGCGCAACATCCGGCAGAACCTGTTCTTCGCCTTCATTTATAATTCCGCCGGCGTTCCGATTGCCGCCGGCGTGCTTTATCCTGTGTTCGGCCTGTTGCTCTCGCCCATCATCGCGGCCGCCGCCATGGCGCTGTCGTCGGTGAGCGTGGTCGGCAACGCCTTGCGGCTGCGTCGTATTCACCTTTAAGGACCCCTGCATGCGCCCTGCTCTATTCGCTTCTCTCATCGTTCTATTGGCGGGCGGCGCGCAGGCGGGCGAGTGGCAGGTGCAGACGATCAAGACGCCAGCGCGCGTGACGGCGATCGATCCGTCCCAGGGTCCCCGCGTCGATGCCGGCGGCTTATGGTATCGACTCTCCCTCGAAGGTGCGGACGCGCGCCTGGCTTACGTTGACGACGACGCAAAGCCCGACGTGCCGGAGAACGCGCTGCCACACGGACGCGTGGCCACCGGCACGCGCGACATCGCGCGCGCCTGGCTGAGCGAGCCGACGCCGCGCTACGATCACGGCGTGCTCGGCGACAAGATCGAAGCCGGCGCCCTGATGATCGAGACGCGCGATGGCAAGATGCAGGCGGTGCGCCTGAAGGACGACGCGGTGTTCGAGGATCTGACGCCGCGGCTCGCCGATCTCGACGGCGACGGCCACGACGAGATCGTACTGGTGAAGTCCTATCTCAAACGCGGCTCGGCGCTCGCCGTGATCGGACGACGCGACGGCAAATACGCAATTATCGTCGAGACGCCGCCGATCGGCGCGCCCAACCGCTGGCTCAACCCGGTCGGCATCGCGGACTTCAACGGCGACGGCAAGATCGACATCGCGCTGGTGCGCATGCCGCACGTTCTGGGCGAGCTGGAGCTGTGGACCTGGGGCGACAAGCGCCTGACCAAAACCGGCGAGCTTGCCGACACGTCCAATCATGTCGCCGGCAGCCGCGCGCTCGAGATGAGCGTGGTCGCCGATTTCGACGGCGACCGCATCCCGGATCTCGCGGTCCCCTCACTCGACCGCACGCGGTTGCGGCTGATCTCATTCGTACCGGAGACGCACGAGATCGCCAGCATCGCGCTGCCGGCGAAGGCCGTCACCAATCTGGCGCGCGTCGGCACCGAGCAAGGCGCACCGGCGATCGCGCTCGGGCTGGCCGACGGCTCGCTCGCGCTGGTGCGGCAGGCCCCTTAACGTTTCGGCTTTGCGGGTTTGGCTGCGGCCGGCGGCGGCACGGCGGGCGCGTAAGGATCCGGCAGATTGCAGTTCTTCTCCGCCGCTTCCTGGCGCAGCACTTTCATTTCGCCCTGCACGTTCTGATACTCTGGCTCGTAGGCCACAGCGCTGACGATGGTTCCGCCGCTGCCCTGCTTGGCCTTGGTCATCAGCTCCTCGAGCTGGCGTTGACGCCCGACAAGCCCCGTCTGTTGCGCGGCGAGTTCCTTGCAATTGAACAGGATGAAGCGCCCGGGAGATACCAGCGTGGTGCCGGACTTGCTGTTCGTCGTGCAGCCGCCAACGATGGCGGCGACGGCAAGACCGGAAGCAATGGCTACGAAGTGAAGGCGCATGTCACGGCGATCCTTATCGGCAGGCGGCAAGTGGTGCGGACGGAGGGACTCGAACCCTCACGGGCTTACGCCCAACGGATTTTAAGTCCGTTGCGTCTACCATTCCGCCACGTCCGCGTCGCACCCTTGTATCGCCACGTCTCGCGCGGCGACAGCACCACGCGGCAGGCATCCCCTATTTCGATAATACGTGCCCCCAGGCCGGGTCCCAGTCCTTGCCGGCGGCGTCGGTCACACGCCCGTCCTGCTCAAAGAACTTGTTGGGGATCTGGAAGATGGCGAGGAACGTGCCGCCCTTCGGGCTCCAGGCCGTGTGCCGGCTGCCGGCGGGGCGCCAGACGAACTCGCCGGCGGTGACCTCGATGCCGGCGTCCGGGCCTTCCTTGTCGACCAGCGAGCCCTCCAGCACATAAGTTTGCTCGATCAGGACATGCTCGTGGTCGGGCAGCACCGCGCCCGGCTCCATGCGCATCAGCGCGGTGGCAAGCCCGCTCTTGGGATCGAACAGCAGCGTCTTCATCTCGCAGCCGGGAAACCGCATCTTCTGCCAGGGCATGTCCTTGGCGTTGACCACGCGCGACAAGAGATCGGGATCGGGCGTCCTCTGGGCGACGGCTGTCACGACGGGGCCTCTCCGGCGTTTCGACTAAGTTCTAGCGCAATTATCCGGCGCATCCTAGTTGCTGAGCTTGATATTGGCCTGTTCTACGATCTTGCCGAATTTCTCGGTCTCCGACGTCACGAATTTCTTGTAGTCGGCCGCGTTCATCGACTGCGGCACGATGCCCTGCACCATCAGCTTGTCGGCGATCGCGGGATCCTTGAGCGCCGCACTCACGATAGCATTGAGCCGGTTCACGACCTCCGGCGGCGTACCGGCGGGGGCGAACATGCCAAACCAGTTGAGCAATTCATAGCCGGCCAGGCCCGGCGCGCCTTCGCTCAACGGCGCGACGTCCGGCAATTGCGGCATGCGGCCGCGCGAGGTGACGGCGACCGCGCGCAACTGGCCGGCCTGCACCAGCGGCAGCGCGGCGGCGAGACTCGAGAAGCTCATGGTGACGGCGCCGGTCGCGACGTCCGTCACCGCGGGCGCCGAGCCGCGATAGGGCACGTGCAGCACCGTGGTGCCGGCCATGTGGTTCATCAGTTCGCCCGCCAGTTGCTGCGGATTGCCGACGCCAGATGAGGAGAACGACAGCTTGCCCGGATTGGCCTTGGCATAGGCGATGAGCTCGCTCGGATTACGGACCGGCGTCTTGGTCGCGACCACGACGACGCAGGGAACGATGCCGATCGGCGCCACCGGCACGAGTTCGCGCGCCGGGTCGTAGGTCATCTTGTCCTTGAACAGGAAGTGATTGATCGCGACCTCGCCGGAGGCGGCCATCAACAGCGTGTGTCCGTCGGGTTCGGCCTTCGCGACCGTGCCGGCGGCGAGCATGGCGCTCGCGCCCGTGCGGTTCTCCACGATCACCGTCTGACCGAGCGTCGCCCGCATCGGCTCGGCCACCAGCCGCGCCACGATGTCGACTCCGCCGCCGGCGGGATAGCCGACGATGATGCGAATGGGACGATTGGGGTAAGTCGACTGCGCCGCGGCGGGCAGAGACGCCGCCATAGCCGCAAATGCTGCCGTACCCAGCAAGCATCGCCTCGTCAGCATACGTCCTCCCAATATTATTGTTTTAGGAATCGAGTATGCGCCGGGGATCGATGGCCTTCAATCGCCGCCGGCGCGGATCGGCGGCACGAAGGCAAGCCCCGTGTCCCACGGGAAGTAGATCCAGGTGTCCTGCGACACTTCCGTGATGAAGGTATCGACCATCGGCCGGCCCATAGGCTTGGCGTAGACCGTGGCGAAATGCGCCGACGGCAGCAGCTCGCGCACCACGCGCGCGGTCTTGCCGGTGTCGACCAGGTCGTCGATGATCAGCACGCCCTTGCCCTGCGCGCGCATGGAGGTGATCTCCGGCGCGACACCCTTCATCACCTTCAATTCGCCCTGGTTCTTGTAGTCGTGATAGCTCGCGATGCAGATAGTCTCGATAATGCGCACGTTGAGTTCGCGCGCCACCACCGCCGCCGGCACCAGCCCGCCGCGCGTGATGCACACCACCGCCTCGAATGGACCCGCCTCGTGCAGCCGCCAGGCGAGAGCGCGCGCATCGCGGTGGAATTGATCCCAGGAAACCGGAAAGATTTTTTCCGGCCGGGAGGCATGTTCAGGCTGAGGCATTCGTTCAACTCTCCATCTGCGCGGGGCATCAGGCCGCGCCCAGTTGCGCCTTTACTTTCACCAACATGGCCTCGACCGCGGCCTTGGCGGCGGCGAGCTTTGCCGCATCGCGCGAGCGCACCACGATGTTGGTGTTGGGTCCCATCTTCTCGTCGAGGAACGGATAGCTGCCGATGATCGTATCGGGATGCGCCTTGGCGATCTCGCCGAGCTCGGTGCCGACATCGCCTTCCTTGGCGTCGGCGCGAATGCTTTCCGACAACAACTTGGCGCCGGTCTTGAGCTTAGGCGCGACCTCGTCGAGCATCGCCTGCATCACACTCGGAATGCCGGCCATGGTGATGACGTTGCCGATCCAGAAGCCGGGCGCGCCCGAGACCTTGTTGGCGACAAGCTGCGCGCCGCGCGGAATGCGCGTCATGCGCATGCGTGCTTCGTTGAGCTCGCCGCCCATCTTGGCGAGGCGCTCCTTCATGATGGCGATCGCTTCCGGGTGGAAGTCGAGCGGCACGCCGAAAGCCTTGGCGACGCAATCGGCGGTGATGTCGTCATGCGTCGGGCCGATGCCGCCGGTGGTGAAGACGTAAGTAAATTTTGCGCGCAGCGCGTTGAGCGCCTCGACAATGGCGGCTTCGTCGTCGGACACGACGCGCACTTCCTTCAGATCGATGCCGATCGCCGTGCAGTAGTCGGCGATATAGCCGATGTTCTTGTCCTTGGTGCGGCCGGAGAGAATCTCGTCGCCGATCACCAGCACGGCCGCGGTGACGATCTCCTGTCCGGGCGGCGCGGCAGTCATGACGGCTCCTTGCTTGCGCGGCCTGACGGACAGGCCGCGGAAGATGTGCCGGCTTTAAAGCATGATCCGGCAGCTACCGGAAGCGCCGTGGGGGCTTGCGCGCGGAGCCGTGTGGACGGCTCCGCCTCAGGGCTTTTTTGATGGTTGCGCCACGAACGTATTTGCGCCGGAGATGATGCCGTTCCACGTCGGCGCCGACGCGATCGCCAGATGCCAGAGCGCGCGGAAGCTCCCCGTCGCGTTGCTGTACTGGCCGGACCAGGTGGTCACCGAACTGCAACCCTCCCAGTTGACCGAGAAGCTGAGCGCACCACCCGCACCGGCGGCGTAGTACCAGCCGGTCATCGGCTGCGGTTTCTTGGCGCCGCAGCCGGCCTGCGTCGTGACGGTGCCGGTCAGCAGACCGTTGGGGGCCAGCGTCGCGATCGTCAGCACCGTGCCGTCCTCGTTCACCCAGGAGGTGCCGGCTGCGAACTTGGTCTCGGCCTGCGCCCTCGCCGACGACAGCGCGGCTCCCGCGACCGCTGCTCCGAGCATGATCGCTGCTATAAACCTCCCCTGCATGGCCTCCTCCGGACGCGACGCGCCCGCCTCCTCGGCGAGCCCGGAAATGGTAGCAAGTCGCGCAGCAAATCACAACCTATGGTAGTATTTTGGTAGTGACGCCTACGTTTGGCGTGCGGCTGTCGCGCGGTGTGCAAGCGGCGACTCCAAGGTCTGCCGCATGTGTAGACTGGCGGCGGACGCTCGGTTGCTAATCAGATCGCCCAAAAGCTGGGCACAAATGGTCGCCCGATGCCGTTTAGCGGCCGGTCCGGCCGGTTGGCGCGAACTTTGCTCCAAACAGGGGCAGGCTGAAGCGTTCGGGCAAGAAGCTGGGGGAAGCGGGAATGGGTTTGGCCTTCGATGAGATGAAGGGCCACAACGGGGATGTCCGCCCCGCCTACACAGAATTGGCGCGCTGGCTTGCGGAGGTGCCGCCCGACGTCCTCGACTATCGCCGACGCGAGGCCGAACTGATCTTCCGCCGCATCGGCATCACCTTCGCCGTCTACGGCGAGGCTGACGCGCAAGAGCGCCTGATCCCCTTCGACGTCATCCCGCGCATCATGGCGGGCGCCGAATGGCGGCTCCTAGAAAAAGGCCTCACCCAGCGCGTGCGGGCGCTCAACGCCTTCATCAAGGACGTCTACAACGAGCGCGAAATCCTGCGCGCCGGCATCGTGCCCGATGATCTCGTCTTCCGTAACCCCGCCTTCCGGCCGGAGATGAGCGGGCAACGCGTGCCGCACGACATCTACGTGCAGATCGCCGGCATCGACATCGTGCGCGTCGACGCCGAGACCTTCTACGTGCTCGAGGACAATGCCCGCACGCCCTCCGGCGTCTCCTACATGCTGGAGAACCGCGAGATCATGATGCGGCTCTTTCCCGAACTGTTCTCGCGTCACCGCATCGCGCCGGTGGAGAACTATCCGGACGAACTGCTCGCCACGCTCAAGTCGGTCGCGCCAGTCACGACGACGCGCGATCCCAACGTCGTGCTGCTCACCCCCGGCGTCTACAACTCCGCCTATTACGAGCACTCGTTCCTGGCCGACAAGCTCGGCGTCGAGTTGGTGGAAGGCCGCGACCTCTTCGTCAAAGATGAGGTGGTCTACATGCGCACGACGCAAGGGCCGCAGCGGGTGGACGTCATCTACCGGCGCATCGATGACGACTTCCTCGATCCCCTCACCTTCCGCCCCGACTCCGCGCTCGGCGTGCCCGGCCTGATGTCGGCCTATCAAGCCGGCAACGTCACGCTCGCCAACGCCGTTGGCACCGGCATCGCCGACGACAAGGCGGTCTACAGCTACATGCCGGCGATCGTGAAGTTCTATCTCGGCGAAGAGCCGATCCTGAAGAACGTGCCGACCTGGCGCTGCCGCGAGGAAGAGCATCTGTCGTATGTACTCGATCATCTGCCGGAGCTGGTGGTGAAGGAAGTGCATGGCTCCGGCGGCTACGGCATGCTGATCGGGCCGACTGCCAGCAAGGTCGCCATCGAGCAGTTCCGCGCCAAGCTCAAGACCGCGCCGAAGAATTTCATCGCGCAACCGACACTCGCACTGTCGACATCACCCACCTGCGTCGAGGAAGGCGTGGCGCCGCGTCACGTGGATCTCCGACCGTTTGTGCTGTCGGGCCGCAACGGCGTGCGCATCGTACCCGGCGGGCTGACCCGCGTAGCGCTGAAAGCAGGCTCGCTGGTGGTGAACTCCAGCCAAGGTGGCGGGACGAAAGACACATGGGTGCTGGACGGATGACACTTTTCTCCGGGTTGGACGAATAACCGAATGCTCTCCCGCACCGCCGACAACCTGTATTGGCTCTCGCGCTACGTCGAACGCGCCGAATATCTCGCGCGCATTCTCGACGCCACGCAGCGGCTCTCGGCACTGCCGCTCGCCTACGTCGGCACCAGCAACGAATGGGAATCCGCGGTGCTCACCGCCGGCTGCGCCAACACGTTCTTTAAGCACTACGAGGAGGCGAACGAGGAAAACGTCACGCACTTCCTCGCCTTCTCCGCCGATAATTCCTCGTCGATCCGCTCCTGCTTCGAAATGGCGCGCCATAACGCGCGCGCGGTGCGCACGGCGCTGACCATGGAAATGTGGGACGCCATCAACGGCACCTGGCTCGAACTGAAGCGTTACGGCAACGGCCCGACATCGCGCGAAGAGCTGTCGCGATTCCTGCGCTGGGTGCAGGAGTCCTCGCTCCGCTTCGACGGCTCGGCTTACCGCACGATGCTGCGCAACGACGCCTACTGGTTCTCGCGCCTCGGGGTCTATGTCGAGCGCGCCGACAACACGGCGCGCATCCTCGATGTGAAGTATCACCTGCTGCTGCCGGAGAACGAGCGCGTCGGCGGCCCGCTCGACTATTTCCAATGGGCGGCGATCCTGCGCTCGGTCTCGGCGCTCACCTCCTATCATTGGGTCTATCGCGAGAGCCTCAAGCCCTGGCTGGTCGCCGACCTCTTGATCCTGCGCGATGAGATGCCGCGCTCGCTCGCCTCCTGCTACGAGGCGATCGTGCGCAATCTCGACTCGATCGCCGCCGCCTATGGCCGGCAGGGCGCGGCGCAACGACAGGCACGCGGCATCCGCAACCGGCTGCAGAACAGCCGCATGGATGGCATCTTCCAGCGCGGCCTACACGAATTCATCAGTGAATTTATCACCGAGAACAACCGCTTGGGCTCGGCCGTCACCGAACAATTTCTGGTATGAGGAAGGGCACGACAGTGCGCCGCGCCGTGCTACAACGGCGGCTGTAAACGAGTGGCCCCTCCATGCGGATTCGCATCTCCCACGCGACCACCTATCACTATGCTTCGCCGCCCTCGAGCGTGACGCAGACGCTGCGGCTGACGCCGCGCCATCACGACGGCCAGTACGTGACGAACTGGCGGATCGAAGTGTCGGAAGACTGCCTGCTGCATCAGCACGAGGACGCTTTCGGCAACATCACGCATTCCTTCACCGCGGAAGGTCCGTTCGAAACGCTGACCGTGGCCGTCGAAGGCGAGGTCGACACGCAGGATACCCATGGCATCGTGACCGGCACCGTCGAACGCTTTCCGCCGAGCCTGTTCCTGCGCGAGACATCCCTCACCGAGCCCGACAGCGCCATCATCGAGTTCGCCAAAGCCGCTCGCGGTTCAAGCGACGACACGCTGAGCACGCTGCACGCGCTGCTCAGCGCGCTGCACGGCGAAATGACCTTCGACCCGGAACCGACGCAGACCGGCACGACGGCGGCGGAGGCGTTCAAGTTGCGGCGCGGCGTGTGCCAGGACATCACCCACATCTTCATCGCCGCCGCGCGCCATCTCGGCATTCCGGCGCGCTATGTCGGCGGGCATTTCTACCGCGCAGACGGGGTGATCTCGCAGGATGCCGGCCATGCCTGGGCCGAGGCGAACATCGAGAAACTGGGCTGGGTCGGCTTCGATCCGACCAACGGCATCTCCACCACCGAGGCGCATGTGCGCGTCGCGGTCGGGCTCGACTATCTCGGCGCCGCGCCGGTGCGTGGCGCGCGCTACGGCGGCAATGGCGAAACCTTGAAAGTGGCGGTGCAGGTCCAGCAAGCCCGCTCGCAGACCCAGAGCTGATATGTTGCCGGATACCGGCGACCATCGCTATAAGGCAACCGGCCCTTGTCATTAAAGTCTGCAACCATGACTTATTGCTGCGGAATTCTCGTGCGTGACGGATTGGTGATGATCGCGGACACGCGCACCAATGCCGGCGTCGACAACATCTCCACCTTCCGCAAGCTGCACGTCTTCACCAAGCCCGGCGAGCGGATCATGGCGCTCGCCTCCTCCGGCAATCTCTCGCTCAGCCAGTCGGTGCGCTCGACGTTGACCGAGGGCATGGAGAATCCCGAGACCGGCGAGGTCGAAACGCTGATGAACGCGCCCACCATGTTCAAGGCGGCGCAACGCATCGGCCGCGCCATCCGCAACATCCAGAGCATGGAAGGCAAGGCGCTCGAAGCCGCCGCCGTCGATCACGACATCGCCTTCCTGTTCGGCGGGCAGATCAAAGGCGGTCCCGTGCGCCTGTTCATGATCTACTCGGCCGGCAACTTCATCGAATGCACCACCGACACGCCCTACCTGCAGATCGGCGAGCACAAATACGGCAAGCCGGTGCTCGATCGCGCCATCGGCTTCGACACCGATCTCTACGACGCGCTCAAGATCGGCTTGATCTCGATGGATTCCACGATGCGCTCCAACCTCGGCGTGGGGTTGCCGATCGACCTCCTGGTGGTGCGCCGCGACACCTGCGAGCCGGAAGTGAGCTACCGGATCGAGCCCGGGGAACCTTACTTCCAGGACCTGCGCGAACGCTGGTCGGGCGCGCTGCGCGCCGCCCACATCGCCATTCCGCGCCCGCCTTACCGGACACCCGGCTGAACCGCCCATGAAGTAGGCCAATGACCGACCTGGCGCCGCGGCGAGGGCGATCCGTCAAAAGCCAACTTACTTTTTTACCACCGGTTAACAGAACCGGACGATTTACTCTTTCTGCGCGCATTTGGCGGCATTGAAAGCGCCCGGCGAAAGCCACTGGCAAGCATTCCCCTCTACCGTCCGGCCCGAAAAGTTCAGTGGCTGGGACGCTTTGAGGGGACCGCATCTTGCCGGCTGTGCCTCGCACCACGATGGAGCGGCAGAGCACTAATTGGGACCGCGCGCGCTTGAGCGTGGTGGTGCCGATCGGCGTCATCGTTGCCGTCGCCATCATCTGCATTGTCATTGCCGTTCTCTCCTCCGCCCAACGCGCCGACGAGGTGGCGGTCGAGCACGAGAAGCAGTTGCTCTCGAGCGCGCTGAGCAGTTACGGCGAGCGGGTGCTGCGCGAAGTCGAAAGTGTCGCGACGTCGGACGCCGCCATCCAGCACGTTCGTGTGAATTTCGATGAGGAATGGGCGAAGCAGCGCGTCGGCCTCTGGCTCGAAACCTTCTTCAACCACGACTACATCTTCATCTTCGACAATCAGGACAAGCCGCTGTATTCGCTGAGCAGCCGGCGCGCGATCGAGCCGGCATGGCTCGATGCCGCGCGCGGCGATCTTGCCGCCGTGCTCGATTTCATGCGCGGCCGTAACTCGACGCTCGACGGCGCCATCCGCCTGAACGAAACCGGCGTCAGTGCAGGCGGCGCCCATCCGCAGGCCGCCGTGATCCGCCGCTTGCTCGGCCGGCCGGCGGTCATCTCCGCCGTTGCCATAGGCCCGATCGCCGACATTCCGCCCTCCTTTGACACCGGCGCTCCGATCCTGATGTCGGTGAAGTTCATCGACAGTGACGTGCTTGCCGGCATCGCCAGCCAGCTGCGGATGACCAACCTGCGCAAGGTCGATCCCGGTCCGGTCGCCAAGGACGACTACGTCTACGAGCTCGTCGGACCCGACGGCACGCAGATCGCCCGCTTCGCCTGGACGCCGAAGCAGCCCGGCGCCGAGATCGTCAACAGCGTGGTGCCGTTCATCGCGGTGGCGCTCGCGGGCTTTGCCCTGCTCGCCGCCTTCGTCCTGCGCTACATGCGGCGTACCGCAGTGGCGATCGCCGCCGGCGAGACGCGCCTGCGCCATCTCGCCATGCACGATCCGCTCTGCGGCTTGCCAAACCGTATCTTCTTCGGCGACCGGCTGGAGGCGGTGATTGAAGAAGTGCGTGACGGCGGCGAGACGGCGGCAGTGCTCTATATCGACCTCGATCACTTCAAGGACGTCAACGACACGCTCGGCCATCATGTCGGCGACGAGCTGATCCGCAACGTTACGCTGCGCTTGTCGCACACCCTGCGCGGCGGCGACCTGGTCGCCCGCCTCGGCGGCGATGAGTTCGCGGTGATCTCGCAGGTCGGGTCCGACTATACTAAGATGATGACCCTGGCGCAGCGCCTCATCTCCGCGATTTGCGCGCCCTACTCCATCAGTGGCCAGAACATCGTGATCGGCGCCTCGATCGGCATCGCGGTCATCGACAAGAACTGCGGCACCGCCACCGACATCATGCGCTATGCCGACATGGCGCTCTACCGCGCCAAGAACGAAGGCCGTAACCGCGCCTGCATCTACGACGAGGCGATGGACGCCGACTTGTCCAACCGCAAGCTTCTGGAGGGCGATCTGCGCGATGCGCTCGACAATGACGGACTGCGCGTCGTCTATCAGCCGATCGTCAACAAGAGCGGCGAGAAGGTGCTTGGCGTCGAGGCGCTCTGCCGCTGGACGCATCCGACCCGCGGCGAAATCCCGCCGAGCGAATTCATCCCCGTCGCCGAGCACAGCGGACTCATCATCCAGCTTGGCAATTGGGTGCTGCGCCGCGCCTGCCTCGAAGGTAAGGCCTGGCCGGACCTGACCGTCGCGGTCAACGTGTCCCCGCTGCAGTTCCGCCGCACCGATTTCGTCGATGTCGTCGAACGCACCTTGGCCGAGACGCAGTTCGACCCGATCCGGCTCGAATTGGAGCTGACCGAAAGCGTGCTGCTCGGCAATGTCGACAGCGCGGAGGCCGCCATGCTGCGCCTAAAGGCGCTCGGCGTACGGCTCGCGCTCGACGACTTCGGCACCGGCTATTCGAGCCTGCTCTATCTGCGCCGTTATCCGTTCGACAAGCTCAAGATCGACCGCAGCTTCGTGCGCTTCATCGAGAAGGCCGCCGACGCCGCGGCAATCGTGCACGCCGTGGTGAGCCTCGGCCGCGGCCTCGGTATGAAGGTGACGGCCGAGGGGGTGGAAACCGCGGATCAGCAGCTCTTCCTGCGCGCGGCAGGCGTGCATTCGATGCAAGGCTATCGCTTCGGCCGGCCGGTCTCCGCCGCTGAGATCACCGCGCGCCTGGCCTCGCCGCACGCGTTCGAACCGATCGACGTGCCGGAAGCGCTGGCGAGCTAACGCTTACCTTTACGGTAGTTGAGGCAATTGCGGATGATCGGCGCGCAGACCGCGTCGCGCGCCAACACGAGCGCCCGAGTCTTCGTTCCAGACGGGATGGCGAGAACCGCGCTTTGTGGTATTGCGGTCACACATAATTTGCACGGGGAAGGACACGAACATGACGGCAAAAATTGCGCTGGTGACCGGCGCAGGAACGGGCGTCGGCCGCGCGGTGGCAATTGCGTTGGCCAAGGCGGGCTACAGCCTGGTGCTGGCGGGGCGCCGGCCCGAGCCGCTCGAGCAGGTGGCGGGCGAGATCAATGCGCTCGGCGCGCAGGCGCTCACCGTGCCGACCGACGTGTCACAGCGCGAGTCGATCCTGAAATTGTTCGCGGTCACCAAGGCGAGCTTCGGCCGGCTCGACGTGTTGTTCAACAACGCCGGCATCGGCGCGCCGCCGGTGCCGCTGGAAGAGCTGCCGTTCGAGACGTGGCAGCAGGTGGTCGCCACCAACTTGACCGGCATGTTCCTGTGCACGCAGGAAGCCATCAAGATCATGAAGGCGCAGAACCCGCGCGGCGGCCGCATCATCAACAACGGCTCGATCTCGGCGCATGCGCCGCGGCCGTTCTCGGTCGCTTATACCTCGACCAAGCACGCGGTGACGGGGCTAACCAAGTCGACCTCGCTCGACTGCCGGCAATACGACATCTGCTGCGGCCAGGTCGACATCGGCAATGCGGCGACGCCGCTCACCGACCGCATGGTGCAGGGCGACGGCGTGCTGCAGCCCAACGGCACCAAGATGATCGAGCCGCGCATGGACGCCGGCGACGTCGGCAACGCGGTCGTCTACATGGCCTCGCTGCCGCTCAATACCAACGTGCTGTTCATGACGGTGATGGCGAACACGATGCCGTTCGTCGGAAGAGGTTAGCGCCTTCCGCCCGTCAGGCTGCCGAACACTCCGCGGATGATCGCCTTGCCGATCTGATTGCCGACCTGCGAAGCGACCGAGCGGGCGACCTGCTTGACCACGACCTCGCCGGTCGACATACGACCGCGGCGACCGCCGGACGAGCCGCCGCCGAGGACGCCGCCCAGCACATCGCCCCAGCCGCCGCCGCTCGAAGGTGGTGGCGCTTCGGGCGCGGGCGCGCGACCGGTCCGCGGGACCGAGCCGCCGCCCCACGGCGACGGCGTGGCCTCCGGCGCCTCGGCCATGTCCCGCAAGCGGCGTTGCAGCATCTCATAGGCGGAGTCCGGATCGATGGCCTGGTCGTATTTGCCTCGGATCGGGCTCTTGCCGACAATCGCCTTGCGCTCGGCCGGCGTCACCGGGCCTATGCGCGCCGCGGGCGGCGCGATCAGCGCGCGCTCGACCATGGTCGGCGTGCCGTTGCCCTCCAGGAACGAGACCAGCGCCTCGCCTTTGCCGAGCTCAGTGATCACCTGCGCGGTGTCGAGCTTCGGGTTCGGGCGGAAGGTTTCCGCCGCCGCCTTCACTGCCTTTTGGTCGCGCGGCGTGAAGGCGCGCAGCGCGTGCTGCACGCGGTTGCCGAGCTGCGCCAAGACCTTTTCCGGCACGTCGAGCGGGTTCTGGGTGACGAAATAGACGCCGACGCCCTTCGAGCGGATCAACCGCACCACCTGCTCGATCTTGTCGAGTAGCGCCTTCGGCGCGTCATTGAACAGGAGATGCGCTTCGTCGAAGAAGAAGACGAGCTTCGGCTTGTCGAGGTCGCCGACCTCCGGCAGTTGCTCGAACAGCTCGGCCAGGAGCCAGAGCAGGAAGGTGGCGTAAAGCTGTGGATTCTCCATCAGTTTGTCGGCGGCGAGAATGTTGATGATGCCGCGGCCGTCACGGTCGGTCTTCATAATGTCGTCGATATTGAGCGCCGGCTCGCCGAAGAATTGCTCGCCGCCCTGGTTCTCCAGGACCAGCAATTGCCGCTGCACGGCGCCGACCGTGGCCGCGGCGACATTGCCGTATTTCGCGCCGATCTCCTTGGAATTCTTGGACAGGTAGGACAGAAGCTCGCGCAGGTCTTTGAGATCGACGAGGCCTTTATTCGTCGCATCCTCGGCACCGAACTCGTCGTCGGCAAACTTGAACGCGACGTTGATCAGGCCTTCCTGCGTTTCGTTCAAATTGAGCATCCGGGACAACAGCAGTGGCCCCATCTCGAATACGCTGGTGCGAATGGGATGGCCCTGCTCGCCGAACAGATCCCAGAACACGACCGGGAACTCGTCGACCTGATACTTGATGCCGATATCGGTGGCGCGCTTGACCAGGAAATCCTTGGCCTCGCCGACGGCGGCGACGCCCGACAGATCGCCTTTGATGTCGGCGGCAAAGACCGGGACGCCGGCGCGCGAGAAGCCCTCCGCCAGAACCTGCAAGGTCACCGTCTTGCCGGTACCGGTGGCGCCCGTGACGAGGCCGTGCCGATTGGCGAACTTGAGCGTCAGATATTCGGGCTTCTTGCTCTTGCCGACGAAGATCTTGTCGTCCTGGTAAACGTCTGCCATCGCCTGCGCCCTTATTTCTGCTTGCCGTAATTCTATCGCAAAGTCCGGATCGCACAAATCCAATCGCACATTGGCCGCGGAGCCGGCCTCTCCCACAAAAAAGAAGAGCCCGCAATCGGGCTCTTCCAAACTGCTCGCGCGACTTTGCGTCGATGAACCGTCGGCTTAGTTGCCAACCGTGTCGGTCACGCACTTCTTCATGTGGCTGGTCTTGGCGGCGCCCGCCAGCTTCTTGGACATCGAGTCCTTTTCACAGGCGGCGGTCGCATCCTTTTCGCACTTGGTCATGAAACTCTTGAGCGCCGCGCCCGCGAGCTTCTTGCCTTCGGCGTCACTCTTGCAGGTTGCGAAGGCGCTGGTGGCCATCAGCGAAAGAGAAAGCGCAAGAACGATCGTTTTCATCATTTCCTCCCGTTGCGAGGACGCGACCGGCAACAGAGCGCCCCCGGCGCGCCAAAAAAGATAGCACAATGAACGCCAAAGTAGTTCCAAAGGTTTGTGACCGAATGTTGAAAGGGCGGGCCGGCACAGGTCGCCCGTCGGCTTATGAACAATGTATTTCGAATTGGGGGCGAACGGCCGGCGTGGACGACCGCCCCGGCGCAGCCCTCGGTTGCCTTCCGGCGCACAATTGCGCATTTTCTCAGCTGAGGGCCGGCGTCTCGTCGGAGGGGACTTTTTAGGATGCTCCAATTGCAGTCGGCGCTCGGCGCCGTGGCGCTGCTCGCGTTTGCCTGGGCGATCAGCGAAAACCGTCGCGCGGTCAACGTCAGGCGCACCGGGGCGGCACTTCTTGTCACCCTCCTCACCGCCCTGCTGCTCATGAAGGTGCCGCAGATCGCCTTTGCCTTCGAGGGCCTGGCACGCGGGGTGGACGCCGTAAGCGCGGCGACGCGCGCGGGTACCGCCTTCGTGTTCGGTTATGTCGGCGGCGGTACCCTGCCCTTTGACCTCAAATCACCGGGCGCGGACTTCGTCCTCGCCTTTCAGGCGCTGCCGATCGTACTGGTGATGAGTGTGCTCACCACGCTCCTCTTTCACTGGCGTATCCTGCCGCCGATCGTACGCGGGTTCTCCTGGGCGCTCGAGCGCACCATGGGCGTGAGCGGTGCCGTCGGGCTGTCGACCGCGGCCAATATCTTCCTCGGCATGGTGGAAGCGCCGCTGTTCATCAAACCGTATCTGGCAAAGCTGTCGCGCGGCGAACTGTTCATGGTGATGACCGGCGGCATGGCGGGCATTGCCGGCACCGTCTTCGTGCTCTACGCGACGATCCTGCGCAACATCATGCCCGATGTCGCCGGCCACCTGATGATCGCGTCGATCGTTGGCGCGCCAGCAGCCTTGCTGATCAGCCAATTGATGGTGCCGGTGAAGGCGGAGGAAACGAGCGATATCGGCAAGGTCGAGATCGGTAAAGTCGCCGACAACACCATGGACGCCATCGTGCGCGGCACCACGGCCGGGCTCGAACTGCTGCTCAACATCACCGCCATGCTGCTGGTGCTGGTGGCGCTCGTTCATCTCGGCAACGCGATCCTCAATCTGCTGCCGGATCTACTGGGCGCGCCAGTAACCTTGCAACGCATGCTGGGCTGGGTCATGGCGCCGGTATGCTGGCTGATGGGCGTGCCGTGGGACCAGGCCGTCACCGCCGGCGCGCTGATGGGCATCAAGACCGTGCTCAACGAGTTCATCGCCTATCTCGATCTCGCCAAGCTGCCGGCCGACGCGCTCGATCCCCGCTCGCGCCTGATCATGGTCTATGCCATGTGCGGCTTCGCCAATTTCGGCTCGCTCGGCATCATGATCGGCGGCCTGTCTGTGATGGCGCCGGAGCGCCGCGCCGACATCATTTCGCTGGGCGCAAAGTCGATCGTGTCGGGCACGCTGACGACCTGCCTCATGGGCGCGATCGTCGGCGTCTTCAACTGAAGCGGCGGTCCCGACCGCTTCTATTAAGACGTGACTTGCGCAGCATTCCGCAACACAATCGGCGCTCTTCACGCGCATTGGACGTCATCTCATGATCCTGCTTTCGCCCGGCGGAGACACCGCGCACCGCGCCGCTCAGCCCGAAACCTCGCTTGCCGTCGCCACCGTGGACGGCGTGTTTCTCCTTAAGCGTGACACCGCTGGCGCATGGCAGACGATCCACCACGCGCTCGCCGGCTGCTTCGTCGCGGCGCTGATGCGGGCGCCCGGCGGCGCGCTGTTTGCTGCAACGCACGGCGTCGGCATGGCAAAGAGCGACGATGACGGCCGCACCTGGCGCTGGGTCAACAACGGCATCACGCAATTCGACCTGTGGGCGGCGCGGGCTGGCCGGCTCAGCGGACGCGACGTCATTCTCACCGGCAGCATGCCGGCGCATCTGTTCATCAGCGAAAACGACGGCGAGACGTGGCGTGAACTGCCGGCGTTGCGGCAAGTCGCCAGCGTTTCCGGGTGGACATTCCCGCCGCCGCCACGGCTCGGCCACGTCAAAGAGATCGTCGTCCATGATGACGAGCTCTATGTCGGCATCGAGATTGGCGCGCTCTTGCGTTCGCGCGACGGCGGCAAGAGCTTCACCGATCTCAAGATCGATGCGGATGTCGGCGAATGCGACGTGCACCGCATCCTCATCGACCCGCGGCGGCCCGGGCGAATCCTCATCGCCAACGGCCTCATGGGCTTGATGCGGAGCGACGATAACGGAGCGACTTGGCACAAGGACGGCAAGCTGCCGGAGATGGATTATCCGGACGCTTACGTGATGCATCCCGACGATCCCGATCTCTTGTTCGTCTCGGCCGCGGTCGGCTGGCCGCCGCATTGGTACAAGCTTGGCCGCGCGCGCGGGAAGATCGCCCGCAGCCGCGACGGCGGCAAAACGTGGGAGCGTCTGCTCGGTGGTTTACCCGATGGCCAGCGCGCCCTGTTCTCGGCGATGACCATCGCGGTCGATGGCGGTGCAACCTCGATCTTTGCCGGCGATACCGACGGCCAGATCTTCGAAAGCCGCGACGGCGGCGATCGCTGGTCTGTCATTGCCGATCTGCCGCCGCTGTCGAAAGGCGACTTCCACCGCGCCATGGCGAAGGGCCGCGGCACAATCGCCAATCTCGACGACATGGCCTTCAACGCCAAAGCGGCCGAGCGCATCGCGAGCACGAAAGTCTGAGCGCGGAAGACCGTCGCCGAGCCCCTTTTCGGCAGAGGAAACTCGCCGTGCGGCCCCGAAGACGCATGGCGCACCTGCCGCAAACGGGCTGGATCAGGGGGCCCGCCCGGGCCATAGTCCGGCCCGCCGGGATTCACATATGACTCAAGCTGCCGAAAGTCTGGGCGCGACGCACGCCCCGCACCTCCGCGCCGTCGGCGCGGTGAGCGCGGCGCATTTCGTCTCGCATTATTACATCATCCTGCTGGCGCCGCTGATGCCGTTCGTGCGCGCCGAATACGGCGTCAGCTATACCGAGATCGGCTTCGCCTTCGCCGCCTTCAACGTGGTATCCGCGGTGCTGCAGACACCGGCCGGCTTCCTGGTCGACTGGCTCGGCGCCCGCGCGTTGCTCATCGGCGGCTTGCTGCTCGGCGCTGTCTCCTTCATCGCGGCCGGCTTGGTCGATTCCTTCTGGTTCCTGGTGGCGATGTTCGCACTCGCCGGCGTCGCCAACACCGTCTACCACCCCGCCGACTACGCCCTTCTCTCGCAGCAGGTGCCGGCAAAATACATCGGCCAGGCTTTCTCGGTGCACACCTTCGCCGGCATGCTCGGCTCCGCCGTGGCGCCGGTGAGCCTCTTGTTGATGCAGAGTCTGTGGGGCTGGCGCGCGGCCTTCATCGGTGCCGGCGTTCTCGGGCTTGCGACGGCGGCGCTGCTCGCAGCCATCGGCAACGACGCGCCGGCGCAGCCTGCCGCCCGTCCAAGCGCAGAACAGGAGCAAGGTACGTGGCGGCTCCTGATGTCGGCACCGATCCTGCTCAATCTGGTGTTCTTCATTTTGCTCGCGCTCGCCAGCGCCGGCCTATCCAACTATTCGGTCGTCGCACTCGAAGCGCTGCACGGCACGCCGCTCGCCACCGCCAACGCGGCGCTGACCGGACACCTGCTCTTGTCGGCGATCGGCGTGTTGATCGGCGGACTGGTGGTCGGCCGCACCAGCCGGCACGGCACGGTCACGGCACTCGGGCTCGGCGCGCTGGCGCTGTTCACGCTCGTGGTCGGCGAGGTCGATCTTGGCGCGCTGGCGCTGATCACGGCCATGTCGCTCGCCGGTCTGTTCTTAGGCGTCACCATGCCGCCGCGCGACATGATCGTGCGCGCCGTCACCCCGCCCGGCTCTTTCGGCCGCGTGTTCGGCTTTGTAACCACCGGCTTCAATATCGGCGGTATCATCGCGCCCCTGGTCTTCGGGCCGATCATGGATCACGGCTCGCCGCGGCTGGTGTTCCTGGCCGTGGCGGCCTTCACCCTCATCTCGATCTTCACGGTGGTGGCGCGCCCGCGCCGCGCCGCGCAGTGGCATTAGCGACAGGGCAAAGAACGCCGCGCCGCGGTCAAATGGCAATGGCGCTCGGCGGCAGCATCGCTTCGACGATCTCCGATGTCCTGCGATAGTGAGCAGCGAGCAAGCGGACGGCCGTCTCGGTTTGCCGCTCCAAGACAGCCTGCATGATCTCCCTATGCTCCTGCGGGACGTTGCGTGCGGTCCCCGCACTCGTCTTTCCAGCGAACGTTGGACGCCGGTAGCGCTCGGTTTCAACATAAAGTTGGCCGGCAAGGTCCAACAAGCGTCGCGATCTGCAGTTCGCAATGAGGGCGCGATGGAAATCCTGATGCCGGATCTCCAGCGCCGCGACGTCGTCTTCGTTCCACGGCTGCCGACCGGAGGCCACGCGGCGCGCTTGCAGATCCAGAGCGTGAAAAGCGGCGACAATGGCGGACTCCCAGTTGTCATTGCCGTATTTGATCGACCGCCGCAGCGCCTGACATTCGATGAGGATGCGGGTTTCGGTGACGTCCCACATTTCCTCCACGGACACAGCGGCGACCGAAAAGCCGCGTCCGCCTTCCACGAGACGCTCGGCTTGAAGCCGGTTGAGCGCCTCCCGCAGAGGCGAAAAGCTCAAGCCATAGCGTTGTTTGAGGAGCTCAAGCCGAAGCGGCTGGGCGGGCGCGAAGACACCATCAATGATGTCCCGGCGCAACTTTCGATAGGCGACTTCCGCCAGCGTGCCGGCTTCGTCGTGTCCCGGCGCCATTGCCATCTCTCCCAATCATCGAATCTCGACCGTCACCTAGTATTAGACCAAAATACCTGTTTTGTAAAAATATGTTGTTTTTCGAAAACAGATACAGTTATCTAAAACGGTAGATGGAGGGTCTCATGGCAACAGACACCAGAGAGAACTACCGCGAGGACGTAGCCGGCCGCGCCAACGTCGAGGAAACGCCGGAGTTGCTGGCCTATTACGATGAGATCGAACACCTCGACGCCGGAGCGCTGTGGACCGTCGCCAACAAGATCGAGCCCTGGCAGCCTCAGTCGTCCTCGGTGCCTGTGCTTTGGCGTTATGCCGACTTACGCGGACATGTTCTGCGCTCTGTCGATCTGGTGACGCCGGAGAAGGCCGGCCGGCGCGTCATCTATCTGAACAATCCGGGACGTCGCGAATTCTCGGCCGCGGTCGGCTGGCTCTATTCGGGGCTGCAGGTCATGAACCCGGGCGAAGTCGCCTCCGCTCACGCTCATTCCGCTTCGGCTCTGCGTTTCATCATGGAAGGACGGGGCGCTTACACGGTCGTAGACGGGCACAAAATGACGCTCGGCGCGAACGACTTCGTTCTCACCCCGAACGGCACTTGGCATGAGCACGGCGTTTCATCCGACGGCACGCCCTGCATCTGGCAGGACGGCTTGGATATTCCTCTGGTCAACACACTGGAAGCCAATTTCTACGCGGTGCATCCCGATCTACAGCAAACAGTCGGCTATCCTGTCGACGACATGACACAGACCTGGGGCAATCCAGGGCTAAGACCCGCCAATTCCGCGTGGTCGAAAGCTTATTCACCCATGTTGAAATACGAGTGGGGCCCAACCTACGAGGCACTCCAGCGCTATGCGAAAGCGACCGACGGTTCGCCTTTCGACGGCGTCCTCATGAATTACGTCAATCCGGTTACCGGCGGCCCGGTGATGCAGACGATCGGCGCATCGATGCAACTCCTGCGTCCCGGCGAGCGCACGCGTGCGCATCGGCACACCGGCAGCTTCATCTATCAAGTCGCCAAGGGAAGCGGCCACTCGATCATCGATGGCAAACGATTCGACTGGACGGAGCGGGATATCTTCTGCGTGCCCTCGTGGGCCTGGCACGAGCACGCCAACGCATCGCCCAGCGATGACGCATGCCTGTTCACCTTCAACGATCTGCCCGTCATGTACGCGCTCGGCCTGTATCGCGAAGAGGCCTATGGCGACAACAACGGCCAGCAGCGCCCCTTGAGCTGAAGGACCATCATGCGTCTTGTTACCTATCGTCAGACGGTCGAATCCGAGGCGCGCCTGGGCGTCATCGTCAAAGATCTCATCGTCGACGTCCAAAAGATCGGTGCGAAAAACCAGGCCGACCTTCCCTCCTCCATGCTCGCATTCATCGATATGGGGCCGCAGGCAAGGCTTGCTCTCGACACGATCCTGGACGGCCAAGAAGGCCGTTTTCCCGCAGGGACGGCGCTTCCGCTCGTCAACGTGAAGCTGCTGGCACCCATACCGCGGCCGCGCAAGAACATCTTCGGCATCGGGCTGAACTACGTCGAGCACGTCGAAGAATCCTCGCGCGCGCTTGATACGTCCAAGGATCTGCCGAAGCAGCCGGTCATCTTCTCGAAGCCGCCGACAAGCATCGTCGGCCCGGGCGACGCGGTTGAACATAACCGCAAGCTGACCCAGCAGCTCGATTGGGAGGTCGAACTTGCCGTCATCATCGGCAGCGTCGCAAAGCGCGTTTCCGAAGCCGACGCGCTTTCTTGTGTCTTCGGCTACAGCGTCATGATCGACATCAGCGCACGCGACAATCGCCGCGCCGGCCAGTGGATCTACTCGAAAGGCCAAGACACATATGCGCCGTTCGGTCCTTGCATCGTGACGGCCGACGAGGTGCGCGACCCCCACGCTCTTGATCTCTGGCTGACCGTCAACGGCGAGACGAAGCAGAAGTCGAATACGCGGCACATGCTGTTCAAGATACCCATGCTCATCGCCGACATCAGCGCGGCGATAACGCTCGAGCCCGGCGACATCATCGCGACGGGCACGCCCGAAGGCGTCGGCGCCGGGCGCAATCCGCAAGAATGGCTTTGGCCGGGCGACGTCATCGAGGCCGGCGTCGAAACGATCGGCAAGCTGCGTCACCCGGTTGTTGCCGCCTGACGCGGGCGGCGCAATACCACCGCAGGGGAAGTCATGTTGTTCGATATGGAGAGGCTTCCCGTCCAAAACCGCTACAAGATACTCACCGCGACGGTGACGCCACGGCCGATCGCATGGATCACCACGCTATCCGAGGACGGCGTTGTCAACGCGGCCCCCTACAGCTTCTTTAATGTGATGGGCAGCGACCCGCCAACCGTCGCGGTCGGGCTGCTGGCCGGCGCCAGCGGCTTCAAGGACACCGCTACGAACATCCTGGCGACCGGAGAATTCGTCGTTAATCTCGTTTCGGAAGCAAATGCGGAGGCGATGAACCTGACATGCGTCGAGGCGCCATCCGATATCGACGAGCTCAAGCTCGCCGGCCTGACGGCTGTGCCATCGGTTGCCGTCGCCCCGCCTCGCATCGCCGAGTCCCCGGTTTCGTTCGAATGCCGATCGCTCGCCTCGCTGGTCACCGGGCCGCGGCAGACCGTCGTCATTGGCCGGGTCCTACGGGCGCATATCGCGGACGTTTTTGTGCGGAATGAAGAACGCTGCCACATCGACACGCCGGCGCTGCGGCTGATCGGGCGCATGCACGGCGGGGGCTGGTACGCCCGCTCGACAGACCTGTTTGACATGGAGCGCCCAACCTGGGCGGCCCTGTCGTCTTCCCCCACGTGACGCGGCCGCACGAGGGACTGGACCGACAACGCCGCGCGTCGTAGAGAGAGGCCCGATTTGAGGGAAATCGCCGCGTCGCCGGGCCTCTATGGCCTGCCAGCAGACCTGTAATTTCCTAAATAAATCAGGTGCTTACTGGGGAATGGTGTAACGGTAGCACAACAGACTCTGACTCTGTTTGTCTAGGTTCGAATCCTAGTTCCCCAGCCAAGGCTCGAACCCTCTGAAATCGCTTAGCTTTTCAGCTCGTCAACGCCTACCTTCGCAGCTCGCAATACCTGAGGATCGCGGCTTCCCCGCACGTCGCCCCCACTACTTAAACCCGCTGTAGAGGCGCTGGCGCTACTTTCGGCTGCACACACTCAGTGCTAACAAATAGATTCCGCGAGAGTGGAACATCCGCGCACGGAATTCGTAGCGATGTGTGCGTGTTGCCGCGTCATTCCAGCACTTGCAGGCATGTTCCGACATTTAGCGAGACTCCAACGCTTATGATCCAAACGCCTTGCATAGGGCGTTGCACGCAACCGACATTCTAGGGCTTCCGCTATGGATGCGCATCCCGCTCGTCAGCTGCCGCCCAGCGTTTGCGCAAGCCTTCAATGACGCGGGCACGGTTGGTCGTCATCTCGGCAACCAATTCAGGTGGCGCGGCGGTGTCCTCATATCGAGCGGCCCACACGATGAGCTCGATGAGCACCGGGGCGAGATCCATCCCCTTCTCCGTCAGCCGGTAGCGAACACTTCGCGCATCTTCCGGATTTGGCGATTTCGCCAGAATGCCAGCGGCTTCCAGCTTGGTGAGCCGGTCCGAGAGGATGTTGGTGGCGATCTTCTCCGGCGCGGCCAGAAAGCCGCCAAAACTGTCCGTCCCCTTGAACATCAGGTCACGAATGATGAGGAGCGACCAGCGGTCGCCGATCAGCTCCAGCGAGATGTTGATCGGACAGCGCGAGCGATAGCCGCCATCGCATCTTCTGGTCATGCCGAGACCCTAGAAAAAACACTTGCAAAATGCAATCGCCATGCTACTTACTTGCAAAATGCAAGATAAGTGAGGGAGGAGTTGCCGATGAAGTTATATGTCGCCAACGGCGCGCCCAATGCCCGGAAGGTGCGGGCGGTCGTGAACCATCTCGGCATCGAAGTCGAGCTGGTCTTTCTCGACTTCTTCAAGGGAGAACTGAAGTCCGAGGCGTATCTGCGGCTCAATCCCACCGGCCGGATTCCTACCCTTGAGGATGAGGGTCTGGTCCTTTGGGAAAGCAACGCCATCAACAAATATCTTTGCGGCAAATGTCCCGGCACTACGCTCTATCCCGCCGATCCGCGCATCCAGGCCGACATCGATCGCTGGTTATCCTGGGAACTCGCGCATTTCAATCAGCAGATTGGCATCATCGGCTTTCAAAGCGTTCTCAAGCCTAACCTCACGGGCGCCGGGCCAGATGAACACCTCGTCGCCTGGAGCGTACGGAACCTGCATCAGCACGCCGATATCCTTGAACGGCATCTCCAAGGTCGGCGCTACATCGTCGGAGAAGGCATCACGATCGCCGATTACGCGCTCTGCCACATCGAATCGCTAAAGGATGTCATACCGTTCGATTGGTCGTCTTATCCCAACGTCAATGCCTATTACGAGCGCATGCGCGCCATACCGCACTGGGCGAAGACCGCCGCTGCGCCGCATGAGCTCGGGCGCGTTCCGCCGGGTGCGACAGCGTTCGCCGCATGAGCATTGATCCGCATCTTGCTCGGCGTGTACGGGCATTTTTCGCTTCGAGCGCCCGGGGAACGGCCGTTGCGGAAAAAGCGATGTTCGGTGGCCTCGCATTCATGCTCGACGGCAAGATGTGCTGCGGCGTTCTCAAGCACGATCTTGTCGTGCGCGTCGGGCCGGAGCGCTGGGAAGAAGCGCTCGCACTTCGACACGTACGGCCCATGGATTTCACCGGCAGGACGATGAAGGGCTTCGTCTATGTTGGGCCTGAGGCCGTAACCACCGCCAAAGCGCTCGCAGATTTCATTGGTATGGGCGTTGCGTTCGTCCGCACCCTGCCGCCCGACCGGAAAAAGCCTTCGACCGCGCGAAAGCCGCGCGACGGGCATAAAAGGAGAGTATCATTGTGATTAAATACATCCTCGCCATCACGGCCTATGTTGTTGCAACGTTTGCAACGCAGGCCATCTCACATTTCGTCATCAACGTCGATCACTACGCGATGCTGCCGCACCTCAGGACGGAGCCGATTTTTTCGCTTGGATTCTTGTCGATGCTGATTCAGGGAGCGGCACTGGCCTTTCTTTTCGCCAGTTCGGAATGGGCCGAGCGCTCGATGCTCAACGCCGTGCTTTTCGCCTGGCTCGGCGGCAGCTTGATCGTGAGCTACATCGCATTCGCCGAAGCGGCGAAATACTCGATCTATTCCATCCCGTCCTGGATCGGGGTGGAGATTTCCGCTGGCTTCGTCCAGTTCACGCTTTTTGGGCTCGCCCTCGGCCTCATCCATCGCGGCTTGCGCGCGTCCCGCGCCATCAGCCAGTAGCGCTACGCAACAAAGAGACATACGACATTTCAAACTGCAACAAGGAGAAGACCGTGAAGAAATTCGTTCTCTTGCACTACGGGTTCGTAAAGCCCACGCCTGAAATCATGGCGGCCTGGGGCAGATGGTTCGAGTCAATAAGAGACAGCATTATAGACATGGGTGAAGGATTCACCGCCGGTCGAGAAGTATCAAAATCCGGCACCAAGGACTTGCCGCTGGGACTGGACTCCGTCACCGGCTTCACAATCGTTCGTGCTGACAGTCTTGACGACGCGGAGAGATTGGCAAAGAGCAACCCCTACATATCGAGCATCAGGGTCTATGAAGTGAGATCGAAGTAAGCTTGTCACGTTAGCGGGCTCGTACATGCGCGATGGATAATAGCGCCAACAGACCCGCGCGCTTTGCAATCTCGTTTTCTGGAGTCCATCATGGAAAATGAGGCAGGAGCTAAGTTTAGATTCGAGACGCTAGAATCTATTGCCAAGCCATGCTCCAGCGAGAAAAGGCCAGCGACGAGTTCCGCGTCATGGTGGCGGACACGACGCTGTGCGTGGACGACGCTAGCGCGTCGTCCACATGCACACAGTCGCAACAGCAGCGAAAAATTGCGGGTTGATCGGTTCAACAAGCGATCGAAGCGGCCGAGAATCCAACTAACAAACCGGACCTCGTGGCCCTATCGATCGGGCCACTTCAGGCCGGTCATTCCGGCAATCGAGATGAATAGCCGCCAGTTTCACCACGCAATGGGACACGATCCAGGCTCTCAGAGCGGCATTTTGGGTCGTTCCCTTGTGTTTGAATACATTCGACCGGATCACGCCCCGGTCGGGCAGCGAACAACTCGACTGACTAGTCCACGCTCATCGCAAGGATCTGACTGATCTGCGTCATCGGACGGCCGCTCTCGCGATGCCAGCGGTTGAAGGCGTCCTGCACGCGCGCTATCGCCGCCCTTGCTGTCGGGGGACCATCGACGATGCCCTCCAGCGCTAGTCGCTTCAGAACATCTGGCGTAATGATATAGGCGTCGCGGCCGACCATGCGGCAAACGCGCTGCCCGGTTATTCCGCCAAGCCTGGCCCCGCGCGTCGCCAACAGGTCGATTAAACCTTTCTGATCCTCTACCGGCCAGAGCGCGAGATGTCGCGCAGCGTCGCCCGTCTCGCTTTGAAGGCTCATGAGGAACCGTGCATTCTGCCGCACGGCTTCGATCTTGCCGCCGTTGCGAACAATCCGCGCATCGGCCAGCAACCGCTCGATATGCTCGTCATCCCAGAAGCCGATCGTTGCCGGGTCAAACCCTTCGAACGCCGCCTGAAACCCCGGCCATTTGTTTTCGATCACCCGCCAGTTGAACCCCGCCTGGAAGATCGCCTTGGCCATGGCCTCAAGCCACGCCGAAAGCGGACGCCGCGCGAGTTTCTTGGGTGCAAGCGGTTCGGAGAGAAAGGTCGAAAGTGCTTTCATTCCTCCCTTCCGCTTTGCAGCAATCGTTTCGATTTCGGCGAAATCACGCATGGCTGCTCTCCGGCAAAAGGCCGAGGCCTTTCATCGTCGTTTTCGTCAGGAGCCAGAGCTCATCCTCGTCGCGCACGACCTTGCAAAGCACGTTGAGCCCGATCATGAGATTCTGCATGGCAAGCGCCAGCGCATGCGGATCAGCCGACGACCGGAGTTCACCACGGGCTTTCGCTGTTGTCAGAAGAGCCTCAATGCGGCGCGTCGAACTCATCACCAATCGCTCCAGCATAGGGCCGGGCTCCTCTGGAGAAGGGCATATTTCCGTCAGCGTGTTGACGATGATGCAGCCGCGCCCCTCCGGGTCCGCTGCTCGAGCACGGCAGATGTTTCGAAACACGGCCTGCAACAGCGGCAGGACAGGTCCGGAAATATCGCCATGCAGCGGCGCGTCCGGACTGAGGGCCGCGTAACGCTTCACGATCTCCGCGAACAGCGCTTCGCGCGAGCCGAACGCGTTGTAGAAGCTCGACCGCGTGATGCCGAGCAACTCCGCCAGCGCTTTGACCGAGGCCTGCTCGTAGCCATCCGACCAGACGGCCTGCATGGCGGTTTCGATCGCTTCTTCCCGGTCGAACTTGCTCGGACGGCCCATGGAAATTTCTTTTTATACAGATATGGACAAAACACCTTCTTTGTTTTAGTCATACATGTACAAAATGACTCAGTCAAGGAGAACTAGAATGCCAGCCCTCTTGGTCGCTCAAATACACCCCCGCGACTCGAGCAAGATGCCCGCCTATGCGGCGGCGGCGGCACCAACCCTTGCCGCCTTCGGTGGCGAAGTCCTGCATCGCGGCAGTTTCCAGTCCGTGCTTCTCGGCAACGCGGAGCCGCACGCCCTCGGAGTACTCCGCTTTCCCGACGTTCAGTCCGCCAAGAATTGGTTCGCTTCGCCCGCCTACCAGGCCGTCGCGCAACTGCGCGAGGAAGCTGCCGACATGACCTTCGTTCTCTTCGATATCGCCGGCTGACCCCGTCAACTTAGTCAAAGAACCAACTGAGGACTCTCTATGCTAAGACGACTTCTGCTTACCGCCGTTGTGATGGTGCCTGGTATCGCCGCCGCACAAACAAACAAACTGCCCTCGCCGGTCGTTTCCGAAGCCCTGTCAATCGCTCGCAAATTCGTCGAGGTGAAAGGCAGCCGCATGGCCTATTTGGAGGCTGGAACGGGCGAGCCGGTTCTCTTCATCCACGGCAATCCGACATCTTCCTATCTGTGGCGGAACATCGTTCCTCATGTCTCGGACACGCATCGCGCCATTGCGATCGACCTGATCGGTATGGGCGCGTCGGACAAGCCACGCATCGGATACAAGTACGTTGACCATTACAGCTATCTCGCGGCTTTCATCGAGAAGCTCGACCTTCAGAACGTCACGCTCGTGCTGCATGATTGGGGCGCGACTCTGGGTTGGGACTACGCGCGTCAGAATCCCCGACGCATCAAGCGGATTGCCTTCATGGAAGGCGTTCTACCGCCAGCGTTTCCAGTGGCCGATATCAAACAGATGGGAAAGGTGGGCGAAGTCCTAACCGCTCTGCGCTCGGACAAGGGCGAGGAGATGGTCATTAAAGGCAACATGTTCGTCGAACAAATGCTACCCGGCCTGGTCAATCGTCCGCTCGGTCCGAAGGCGATGGCGGCCTATCGGGAACCGTATCTTGTTCCCGAGAATCGCCGCCCGATGCTTGCTTGGCCGCGTCAGCTTCCGATTGAAGGCAGGCCGACCGACACCGTCGCCATAATGCAGGCCATCGCGGCATTCATGACGGAAACGCCGATCCCTGTGCTTGCGCTCTACGCCGATCCAGGGGTCATTGGTCCGCCGGCCGCCATGGACTGGTACAAGGCCAAGATTCGACATATTGAAACGGCTTATGTTGGTCAGGGCCTGCACTTTGTTCAGGAGGACCAGCCCGACGCCATCGGTCGCGCCATCGACGACTGGCTTCGCCGCAAGTAGTGCTGTCGGCCCCGGAGCGCATGGCCTCCGGGGCCATTGCCCTGTCATCTCAGTTTGGCTCTTTCGATCTGAACGATATCCGAGGGGCGTTCTCCCGCTCCGGGCAAGAGGTCTATCCCATCGGACTGACCAACACGATCCGGTCTAGCGAAGGCGTCACGACTCCTGAGACTTCTCTCACCAAATCGTCGGCACTCGCACGGCGCCGAAAGCCGTCAGAACTAGTACATGCACGATGAATAATGGCGCCAAAAGACGCGCGCGCTCTGCATGCTCGTTTTCTGGCGTCCATCATCGGAAATAGCGCGGAGCGTGATCGCGATAGCCAATGCCGTCGCCCTATCTAGCCCGCAAGCTAGGCTTGCGCGACGTCGCGTAGATCGTCATCCGCGTCGCCGCAAGCGATATCAGTTCCCACGCTCTACATCGCTCAATACCGATACCGCCATTCGTCGCTCAGTCATCGTTCGCTCTAAGGCTCGAGAAGGCTGACACCACGCGATCAATCTCCAATATGGCTTGGTTTAGATTCGGGACATTGGACTCTGTTGCCGAACCATGCTCCGGTGAGAAACGGTCAGTTACGGCATTTTTTCGTTAGGGATCAACTTCTTGATATCGGCCATCACCGACATAGACGAGAATTGGAGCTTACTCACCTCTTATGGGCTTGGAGCAATACGCTGTGACTAATGTCAGTCCTTCCGAATACATCATCCGTCGTACATATTTCGACCTGCCATTACCCCGCCGTCGACATCCCAGATTGCGCCGGTGACCCAACCCGCCTTGGACGAAAGAAGAAAGGCAATCACAGCGGCAACATCATCGCTCGTGCCGATACGCCCAATTGGATGGAAGCGGTTGAAACTCTGCAGCGCTGCATGCACCTCGTCCTTCGGGATGAAGCCCTCGTAGATCGGCGTTTCGACAACGGCCGGCGAAACGCCATTGACGCGAATCCTGTGTTGGGCGAGTTCCATCGCCAAGTGTTGGGTCAATGCGTGCAAGCCTGCTTTGGCCATGGAATAAGCTGAAGATGGCGTCGCCTGCACTGCTTGCTTAGCCCACATCGAGCCGATGTTCACGATGGCGCCGCCCTTGTCACGCGCGACCATGGCCTTGGCAACGGCCTGGGTGATGAAGAACATGCCACGGTTGAGATCGAGATAACGGTCGTAGTCGGCTTCGGCATGATCGAAGAACGCCTTCGGCAGGAATACCCCGGCGCCGTTCACTAAGCCGGTGAGATCCGGGTAAGACTCGGGAACGCGCCTTACGAAAGCCCGCACCGCCAAAGCATCGGTAAGGTCCACCGCCTCCGTATCGACCCGACCGAGTTGGCGGAGTTCCTGTGCAGCCGCTTCGAGCTTGTCTGCCCGACGGCCGAGAAGCACGACAGCGCCGCCGCCTTCAAGCATAAGCCTGGCCGTTGCTTTGCTCATGCCACTCGACCCGCCAACGAACAAGGTCCGTGTGTTTCTGTACGTCGCCATAACGTCTCCAAGCTGAGCAGGAACTCTTTGTCGTCTGACAATCGGAGCGGCGGACCGTACAATGGCCGCCGCTCCGATTGGTGATTATGCCGGCACTTTCCTTTGTGCGAGTTCGCGCAAATCGTCTGCCGTGACCGGCGATCCGCCAACACCCCAAGCTCCCGGCTGGACGTCTTCGATCGTGACCCACGTCACGTGGCGAAGACCCTCACCTTCAACCGACAGAACCGCGTCAGTGACTTTGCGAATCATTTCTTGCTTCTGTGCGAGTGTCAGGTAGCCGCCGACACCCTTGATCTGTACGAGTGGCATCCGTTGGTCTCCGTCCTTTGCGGTTGTCGATCAGGCGCCCTTCGACCACGCGACCGGCGCAAAAGCCTGGTCGAGCGGCGTGCCCGCGACGTGATTTGCATAGTTGGACAGCGTTTTCATGCCGACGCCGAGCACCACTTCGAGAATCTGCTGGCGGCCGTATCCAGCCGTCAGAAACGACTTGGTTTCCGCTTCCGACGGCCAGCCACGGGACGTGACCACCGCCACCACAAAGCGGCGCAAAGCCTCCAGCTTGCTGTCGGACAGAGGCCGTCCATCGCGGATCGCCTTCACGACGTCATTCGGCACCTTCTGCATTCCGGCGATGGCGCTATGGGCGGCGACGCAATATGCGCAGTTGTTCTCGTAACTCACGGCAAGCATAACGATCTGCCGCTGGGTCGCGTTGAAGGATGTCCCGTCGAAGATGTCGGACAGTGTCACATAGGCCTTCAACAAGGCCGGCGCGTCCGCCATAACGCCGAAGAGATTCGGAACGAAGCCGAGATTCTTCTTGGCACCGGCAAGAATATCCTTCGCCGCCGAAGGCGCGGAGTCGATGGTATGTACTGTGTAGGTCATTCGTACTCTCCAATGATCGTTATCGATTACTTGGCCGTGCCGAACCGATCGTTGCAGGCAGGCCTAAGTCGTCAACCGGGAAGCATGGTTGGAGGACCGGCGGCAAGAATCATCGGTGGCCGATGGTGCCTGACGTGCCGCCGTCCCGTGCGACGGTCAGGCCTTGCCTGAGATGCGCTTAACCGCTTCTTGTGTGGTCCACACCGCGTTCGCGATGTAACGGAAGTTGGTAATGGCAGCGAGATAGCCGTCACCTTCCGGCAGCATCGCAGCCGCCGTCGCGTCGCGCACGACCGCGACCTCGAAGCCTTGTTCGAGCAGCTCGCGCAAATGCGATTCGACGCACAGATTCGCCGACATACCGGCCAGAATGACCTGATCGACGCGCCGCTTGCGCAACTGAAGCACGAGGTCGTTCTGCTCGGGACCGTAGACCTTGTGCGGCGAGGTGATGATCGTCTTGCCGTCGAATATGTATTGCTTGTACTCGGCCATGAAATCCGCACCGGAGCCGTCGAAGCCATCGAGGCTGTAGGCGCCCTTGCGGTCGAACATGCCGATCTTATGCATCAGCTTCTCGAGCGCGCCTTCGAACCGCCAGCCTTTGTCGGTCGGATAGTAATAGTGGGGCGAAATGGCGACGGTGATACCGGCCGCCTTCGCCGCCTTGAACAGATGGCCGATATTGGCAACCGTACCCTGTTGCTCGACGCTCTTGCCGACGACGCCCCAGGTCACGCCCTTGGGACTCAAAAAGTCGATCTGCGGATCGGTGACGACAAGCGCCGTGCGCGGCAGGTCGAGCTTCATATCCGACGGCGGCAGCGCTGGCTTATCCGGATCGGCGTAAGGCCCGTTCGCCGCCTGGCTCGCTGATCCGCCGAGGGCGGCCACGCCAGCAGCAAGCCCGGCGGCGACGCCAGCCTTCATCAGACCACGCCGCTCAACAAGATGACGATTGGCGCAGTCGGCGACCGAGTCATCCTTGGCGTGGTCGTGATGGTTGCAATCGTGATGACCGCTCATATCGTTTCTCCGGGCTGAGTGCTTCAGTGTTGACGGCGTAACCGTCTGTAACCGTGAGTATCGGGCAGGCCCGGATGCGAAGTGGTCCGGAAGGCGTGCTCTATCGTCTGGCCAGGCGCGCCAATTGCCGCTAAGCGTGCTTTTTCATCCGCAGCGCCCCAAGAAGAGGAAGCGAGATGCTGATTGACAGGCTGTTGGCCGATCTGTCGGTCCGCGTTGAGCCTTTTGTGCTCTGCCGGCTCAGCTCGGGTTGGCGCATGCACCTTCCCGGGCCGCCTGGCGTCACGCTCCATTACGTCCTCAAGGGACGCGGAGCGGTTCGCGGTCCGGACGGAAAATCCCACCTGATCGCACCATCGTGGCTGGTCGTCGTGCCGCCACTGGCCGTCCATGTCTTGGAAACAGGCACCGAAATTCGTGACGAGTTACGGATTGCCACACCACCCGCAGGACCGCCTATGCACACCATCACGGCGGGCCCGACCGCAGACCCGGATCTTGTCATCGCTTGCGGATTGATCGATGTGCGCTATGGCAGGTCACTGGGATTGTTCGATCGACTGCGCGACGTGCTGGTTGTAGACCTGTCCGGCATTACGCAAGTCGAAGCCGCGTTCGACGGCATTTTCGCCGAACAGGCCCAATCTGTTGCCGGCAGCGGCACAATGACCGGCGCATTGATGACTCAATGTCTCGTTCATATGTTCAGGCGCCTTCCCAACGAAGGCTTGCACGCCTTGCCCTGGCTCATGGCGCTGAAGGATCGGCGTTTGGCGCGCGCGATCGATATAATCCTCGATGACCCGGCGGCCGATCACTCGGTGGAATCGCTCGCCGACGCGGCGTCCATGAGCCGGTCGACTTTCGCGGAGCATTTTGCCGCCGCCTTTGGACGCTCGCCAATGAGCTTCGTCCATCACATCCGCATGCAACGCGCCGTCGAACTACTGGAGAGTGAAGGGTTGTCGGTCGATCAGGTTTCAAGTCGCGTCGGTTTTGCCAGCCGCAGCCACTTTTCGCGCGCCTTCAAGAAGCATACGGGCACGGCCCCGAACCAGTTTCGTCGCGGCGCCAGAGCCGACACACTGCCTCTGCCCGCCGAAAACAAGCTGGCGATTAACCGCGAATAATGTCGCCTGGGGGCGGATACTTAAGAAATATCGGCAAATTCGTTGACCCTTCCGGTGCAATTTTACTGCATTCACGCCCTTGTCAGGTTCCAAACCTCTTCGATTTCAGTACCGGCATTGCGGATGACCTTGGAAACCGGACAGAAGCGACGCAAGTCGGCCTTCACGTTCTCCATTTCTGCGTCGCTTCCATCTGTCGTGACATTGATTGTCAGACGGATTTTTGGAAACGGCACTTCGATCTCCTCCATCAACTGCGTCCCTCGCCGGTCGAACGCTGCCTCCGCATCAATCGACATAGCCTTAAACGTAACGCCGTGCTTATGCGCGCATTTGTGACTGATCACGTTGGTGCAGGCGATCAACGCGGCCACCAAGGTCTCCGTCGGACTCGGCCCCAGATTTGTGCCACCTCGCTCCTTAGGCTCGTCGACGACCGTCGCCACGTCTCGCGTCGATATCTCGGTGCGGGAATGCGTCGGGCAATCACCGTGGATGCGTTGAGTGACAATCGTCTTTTCTTTCACTACCGCCATTGCTTGCTTCCTTTTGAGCCCTGCTATTATAGCCTCCGCGGATCTTGCATCATCGACTGCCGTTTCGCTCGAACGACAAACGACATTTCAGGCTTATCCGCCTGCCGACCCCTCACGCCCCATCTGCGTCGATACCGCACCAAACGTGTACACGCTGTAGGGCACCAGATAGGTCAGAATGATCTTGAACCAATTAACAGGCGCCGCACCCATGAACGCATCACCCTGGTTGATGGCGTTCAGAATCGTTCCGACGACGAGAGCCGTCAGGAATGATCGATAAGGAATGCCGTTGGACAAAGCGCAAGAGCATATCCGCTTCAAGGTCGACACTTCATTCATCATGGCAACCTAACGACTCGGTTCCGTCGCTTCCCTTGCCAACACCAAGGGCGGCAATTCGGCGAGGGACGTAATCACGCGGTCCGGCGAACCCGGGAGCCGCTCACGCATCTGGCCGTAGCGATTGCACCACACGACTTGCATGCCGAAGGCCGATGCCGCGTAGGCATCCCATGCGTTCGAGGACTGGAAAGAAATGGCTGACGCCGGCATACCAAGCCGATCGACGGCAAGCTGATAGACCTTCGGATGCGGCTTGTATACGCCCACCTCCTCGACCGAAAGAACGGCGTCGAATAGCTCGCCGAGCCCGGCGCTTTCCACCGCCGCCTTAAGCATCGTCGGCGAACCGTTCGACAAGATCGCCGTTTTCATCCCACCCGCCCTGAGGCGCCGAAGCGTCTCTGGCACCTCCGGGAATGCATCAAGCTTCAAATAGAGACCCATCAGGCGGTTGCGCAGCGCGGACTTCGCCAAACCAAGTGTTGCGAGCGCGAAATCAAGCGCATCCCCAGTTACTTGATAGAAATCCACATGCCGGCCCTGTATGGCACGGAGCCAAGTGTATTGAAGCTGTTTTTCGCGCCAGATTGTCGTGAGTCGTTCGAACTTGTCTCCCAGGATATCCCGGCAACTGGCCGCCGCTGAGGCGTAGTCGAACAGCGTTCCATAGGCGTCAAAGACACACGCCCGAATGCCTATCAATGGATCCTTGATCATCGTGCTGCCGGCACCTCGTATAAATTCTTGGCTACATCGCTCTCATCAGAGGTCGACCCAGTTGTCACCAAGCTTAAGCCGGTGCTTCACAAGACCCGGCTTGAGGGACTGCTCGACGAAACAGCCCTTCTCGGCCGCCGCGATCAAACGCCGCTTGTCCGCCTCGCTTGCGTCGCCTTTGATGTCGATATCCATGGTGAATGCGATAGGAGCGCTATGGTAAGGCGCATTTCCAGATTGCCGCGCCTCCCAGTGGCAACGCGTATTCACCGTGAAGCTCTCGACATGGATGTTGAGGCGCTTTGAAAACGCCCGAATCTGGGTCATCACGCACGCCGTAAGCGCGCTCGTAAAATAGGCCAGCGGATACGGTGCCGAGCCGTCACCGCCATGGATGCCGCCCTCGTCGGTCGGCAACTCGTAGCTGACTGCATATGGTCCGCGAAGATGAACTTTAACGTCGTTGCGAAATTTCGACGTGTTGACACCTTCAGCGTCAAACAGCACCTCGAAACGAGAGGTGGCACCAACATCGGCCATTGGAAACATCCTCCTGGACTGTGTGCTCAATCTTCTTTGTTAGGGCTGAGACAGCGGAAATTTGGCCTGTCCCGAGGCATAGGCCGGCGGGTATAGAATGACCTGTGTGTCCGGTTTCTCAAACTGAGACAGATCATTCCCTTTCACGTTTTGATATTGAACTTGGAAGATTCGTCCCTCGCGCCATTCACCGTCGGGACCGAACCTGATCTCGCCGGCCACGGTTTGATGGGACCGGCTGCGGATATA
>Ga0255338_1000680_pt1 | contig 90300 bp, 86 predicted proteins | sample MeOH1_35cm_T4_19_FD_203715 | JGI IMG/M metagenome (GOLD analysis project Ga0255338, IMG submission 203715) | Sandy soil microbial communities from University of British Columbia, Vancouver, Canada - MeOH1_35cm_T4_195 | ecosystem: Engineered > Artificial ecosystem > Sand microcosm > Unclassified ... | reverse complement strand
TGCGCGAGCAGCAACTCGTTCTTCTCGGCTTCGGTCAGCACATGAAGCGGCGGTGGTGAAATCCGTAGGGTGAATCAGCCAATCGACCTCCGCGCAACACTTTTTTGCCAACCCCGTGAGCAATTACAGGTAGCGCACCGCGTTTTTCATTCCCAGCGATTTGCCGCAAGAAAGTGACTGCCGCGTTCGATGGCGGGCGGCTGACCTCGGACGGCGGCGTTCTGCTGCTGGCGCAGGCGGAGCGACAGCTCGGCCTTGCGGAACGGCTTGCCGCCTGCATCGCCGATCCTCGCGACCAGGCCCGCGTCGTCCATGACCTGGGTGACATTCTGCGCGCGCGCATGCTGGCGATCGCCTGCGGCTATGAGGATGCCGATGACCTCGACGTGCTGCGCCACGATCCCGGCTTCAAGCTGGCGCTCGGCAAGCTGCCGGGCGGTGCGATCGGCCTGGCGAGCCAGCCGACCATGAGCCGCTGGGAGAATGCGCCGACGACGCGCGAACTGGTGCGGATGACCGGTACGCTCGTCGATCTTTACTGTGCGAGCTATCCCGCGCCGCCGATCGCGGTGACGCTCGATATCGACGAGACGGTCGATGTCGTTCACGGCGGCCAGCAACTGTCGTTTTGGAACGGCCATTATGGCGAGCGCTGCTTCCTGCCGATCCATGTCTACGACACCGCGACCGGCCGCCCTGTCGCGATGCTGCTGCGCACCGGCAAGACGCCCTCGGGGGCCGAGACGGCGGGCCATGTCCGGCGACTGATCCGGCGCATCCGGCGCCACTGGCCCGCGACCCGCATCACGCTGCGCGGCGACGGTCATTATGGCCGGCCCGAGATCATGACGTGGTGCGAGAAGAACGGCATCGATTATGTGTTCGGCCTGCCGGGCAACAAGGCGCTCCACGCCGATCCCGTGATCGTCGCCTGTGCCGATGCCTGCGCGACCGACCGGGCGCTGGGCCTGGCATCGGGCGGTCCGGACGTGCTGCGCCGCTATGCCGAGACCCGTTATGCCGCCAAGTCCTGGGGGCCGACCAAACGCCGGGTCACCGCGCGGATCGAAGCCACCTCCCTCGGCCTCGACATCCGCTTCGTCGTCACCGCGATCGAGACCGGGACGCCCGAGCATATCTACGACGCGCTTTACTGTGCACGCGGCCAGGCCGAAAACCTCATCAAGCTCCACAAGACGCAGTTGAAGAGCGACCGCACCTCGTGCCGGTCGGCCAATGCCAACCAGATGCGCCTCATCCTCCACACCGCAGCCTACTGGCTGATGTGGAAGCTGCGTCAGGCCATGCCCGTTACCGTGACGCTGAAAAATGCCGAGTTCGCCACCATCCGCCTCCGGCTCATCAAGGTCGCCGCCCGCGTCGTCGAAACCGCCAGCCGTATCCGCATCGCCTTCGCCAGCGCTTGCCCCGATGCCGTGCTCTACCGCGATCTTGCCATCACGCTTCGCGCCGCCAGCCCCTGAACGGCGCGGCCGTGTCCGCCACCGAACCCCTCAGCAAAACCCCAAGCCATGCAAAACCGCGATGAAACAGGCGCTACGGCCGACCGTGTCCAACTCACCCCGACACGCCAGAACAAACCCCCGACAATCCCTATCGAACAGCCTCGTGAATAAGGCGGGCTAAAGGGGACTGTCAGAAATTTCGTGACGGGGTGGCGGTTGAACATCAGGTCGCCATGGCCCGCATGAAGCGTTCACCGAATAACACAGCTACGACAGACAAGTGATCGGATTCTGCTCAAGTCCCATTCTGGGGAAGAAAATGGAGCTGATATCAATACGATCAAAGAAACGTATTTATGTTTTTTGCCTGTAATACTGTATTCTGTAAGAATACCTTGCGCCTTGCCAATTTGAGGTAACCATCTTTATCTCGCCTGATCAGATCAACTCGGCGAGCCTTGAGCTCCATTTCATCATCCTCAGCTCGATTTCGGTTGTTCAGAATGACAGAATGTACCGTCCACTCGGCGGGATTCTCGGTCTTTTCCACCTCTATGTTGCCCACTAGATGGAAGTGCCTCGTCGGAGGATCTTCGGCCCAAGCAGACGGCTGCTTCGCACGGGCAACTCGAATCTTGAGATATTCGAGATCATCGTCAAAAAATGCCATGCGGCCAAGGCTGAATTTCGTGTTATCCTTCCTATAGCGAGCCTGTACGCCAGGAACCCAGTAATGGATATCATCTGCTAGCAAATTCAGCCATTCATCATATTGTTCGCCATCGAGAAGACGGGCCTCTCGATACAGGAACTGCTGAATCTCGAACAGCAAAACGATTGGAACTTCGGGACTATCGCAAAGTTCGATTTGATCAGGTTGAGTCACGTTCACCTCTAATTGATACTCAGCGGATGGGCACATCGGCCCAATTTTCTGCACCCATCAAGTCTGCCCAACGCTGATAGAATGCGCGCTGGTTTGCCTCGTTGATCTGGCTCTGGTAAACGTTCCCTTTAAGTTCATTATGGTCAATCTTTGAATTTAGCCCCATTCCAACGTGAAGCTTTTGTCGTCGAGTCACGACGCCTGCGTTGACCGAAGTGCAATTTTCGAAGTTCTCTCCGTCATCCATCTCGAAGACACCGGCTGGAGAAAAGGTCAGCATCACTCCGCGCCGATACTCATCCTTCAGTTCCTGCGGGGCATTGGCATTCAGAAACACCCATGTGTGAAGCTCAGTTTCGCTGGGTCCCTTCGGGTTCCAGGTCCGAAAGGTGTTATGCCCTGCCAGAAAGGACAGGTTGGGAAATACGTTGGCCGAACTGAGCGCACCCACCATCCTGCTGCGGATCTTCCCCAGTCTTTCAGCAAACTTGACTTCTTGTTCACGAAGATACTCAATGATCTGCGGCGAGTTGAGGGTTGCAGCGTTACCGATGAAATCCAGTCCGAACTCCCATCCATGGCCGTTGACGTTAGCGTGATAAGAGCGATCAGGGCGCATGGTCGGCTGTTTGCCGAACATAGCGATCAAGGCTGAACTGTGGGTCCAGGGTGCATGGTAGGAATCGCCCACAAAGTTTTCTGCGGGGAACTTCCAATTGCATTTGAGACGGGATTTGATGTTGCCGTCAATAAACTCGATACCTCCTTCGTCATTGTCTAGAATAACATCGAGATACCAGCGGAATTCACCTAGATATTCTTCAAGGGATGGCGCATCGGGATCGAAGCAGGCAAAATTCATACCCTTGTAATTTTCTACACGGGCCCGGTGAAGACCGAGCCGGGCCTTGTCGAAATTGGCATTCCCATCGTAGGATTGTGGTCGGCTCACGCTCTTCAGGCTGCCGTCTAGGCCGTAAGACCACCCATGAAAATTGCAGGTGAACCGGCGGGCGCTACCTACCTCAGCAAAGCACACACGGTTCCCTCGATGAGAACAAGAATTGAGGAAGGTGTGAATGTTGCCGTCTTCCCCGCGGGAGACAATGACCGCATCCTCACCTATCGTGCTTGTCAGGAAATCCCCAACCTCAGGCAATTGAGAATCATGGGCAACGAAGATCCAGCATCTGGCAAAGATTCGTTCCAGTTCGAGCGCATAGATATCCTCCTGCCAGAAAATCCGGCGATCAAGCGCACCGTCGCCTACGCTGACCCAAGCGCTTACTTTAGAACCCAATTCTTCCCGGTCGGCCGTTTCTTTGACTAGTTTTGGCACCCCATTCTCCCGTTCAAGTTGATTGCGCTTCTAATCTCAAGCCGCTGGCAGGATTTCCGCGAACCCCATTCCAGTTACACCGCCCGGCCAAGCCTCGTAGGCCAGCACCTCGCCCGCCCCTGCGGGAAGCGCACCCATCACAGCGAGGTAATGGCGGATTTCCATCCCGCCGTTCCCACCGTCACGCATGATTTCCTGGTCAGTCATCGCCAGAAGCGTCGAAGGATCACCGGACTGGATCGCATCGAGAACCTTCTTATCGAATTGGGGATTGATCCGTCCCATCTCGCCCGTGCCGACCCAATGGCTTATGCCTCCGCTGCCGATCAGCACAATCCGGTCGTCGGTTGACATGGCGGCGACTGCTTCGCGCACCATCTGTCCGAATTCATACGCACGTTGAAGACGAACATACGGCTCAACCCCGCTGGCCATGTAGACGGGAACGGTCTTGACGGATCCGTCTGTCGGTAAGGCAAGCTGGGCCGGCACGCCTATGGCATGATCAACACCAAGATCGCGAGAGACCGCTACGTCGAACCCGCTACCGTGGGCGAAATCCACGAGCATACGAGCGAAATCCGGATCGCTGGCGATCGGTGAGTTCGGAACTCCAGGCAACCTCTCAATCGGGCCATGCAACTCGCCTGTGGCAATGAGAAATTGCGGAAGGCAGCGGGGGCTGAAAAGAATGTAATGGTCCGCTCCGAATATTATCGCCCTTGTCGCCCCCAGCGCCTCCACCTTATCACGTATTTTCTTGTAAGCGCCGAGCAGATAGTCTCGCTCCTTCTTATGCGGATTTATGAACAGCAAGGGATCATGCGGCATTATATAGCCGCTAACAATTTCCGCCATCTGACAACTCTCTTTCGCGGTCCAATTTGCTCAGGCTTGAGAAGGGCAGTGAATTACCCAATCAGCCAGACGAGGCTTCTAAGCGGGATGCAAGATCGGGAACTCGAGCAAGATATTCGGGCATCGACTGTGGCCCACGCACACTGGTCCAGAAACCCATCAAGAGCATCGGATTTATGCCATATTCAAACAGGTCTTCGACATTAAGGCCCACGACCATATTTTGTTCTGGGTCGGTGAGCGCGTATTTGCCTACCGCCTCCTTGGGATTCTGGCAGAACGCCTCCCGGCGGCTACGCGACGTACTCACGTCATAGAGTAACTGCTCGACAGATCCGCAGCTCATCCCACTTACTCTCCTGATATATTCTGTCTCTGGGGAGACTAATGACACCCTTATGAAAATTGAAGGCTTACGTCAATACTCATGCGTATGGTTTATGGCTTGACGTCCCTCGAAGCCCGCTCCAAGTGCCAAACCACAGAGGTGGCCGGGTTATACCAACCTCCTGTGATGCTGACTCACGTAGGGATTGAATTCCCGGGTAAGGAATCCGCAACGCAATTAATGACAAAGCAATGATAAAAGAGCTTCCGACGGACATCGATCCTGTTTGGGCTGGCGATGGTTCGCAACTGCCCGAATGGTTTGTATCCGCGCTGAAAGTGCCGCGGGAAGAGGGCTATGCGGAGATCGATGGCGCCAGGGCGCACTATTTCCGCTGGGGCGACCGTGACAAGCCAAAGGTGTTGATGACGCACGGCCTTCTTGCCCACTCACGTTGCTTTGCCTTCATTGCACCATTTCTTGCCGAAGATTATGACGTGGTGGCGTTCGATCTTGCCGGCATGGGCGACAGCGAAATGCGCGGGCAAGCCGACATCGCAGCAAGAGGGCGTGAGTTCCGCGAGATCGCCGAGGCGCTCGACATGTTCTCTAATGGAGATTGTCGCAACGGATGTTATCTGAATTGCGCTAAGCGAGTACAGATAGCGAACATGTGCTTGCATCAAGTGGCCCCGCTCGTCCGTGCCAGGTTGAGCGGTCGCCGTTTAGCTGGCATCGCGGCCGCGCGATCCCATAGGAAGTCGCCTGAGAAGGCGATATGCCTCCAGCCAACGGGCGAGGTGTGCGCCAACAGTTCGTCCGACACGTCTTCGCCGATCGTGCGAAGATGCGCGACCGCATCCGCGATGTAGGTCGAGTTCCAATAGACAATCGCGGCAATGATGAGATTAAGGCCCGAGGCGCGGAATTGCTGGGCCTCGTGGGAGCGATCGGCGATGCGGCCCTGTTTGAAAGTGCAGATTGCCTGCGTGAGGAAGTGGCGCTGTTCGGACTTGTTGAGGCCGGCCTGACAGCGTCGGCGCAATGCGGGGCTTTCCCGCCAATCGAGCATGAAGATCGTGCGCTCGACGCGGCCGATCTCACGGAGTGCGAGGTCGAGCTGGTTCTGGCGCTCATAGGCGGCGAGTTTGCGCAGCATTGCCGAGGGCAGGACGGCACCCGCTTTCATCGAGGCGACGAGACGGACGATTTCGTCCCAATGCTGGCGGATGACATCGACCTTCACCCGGTTACCCATTAGTGGTTTCAGCAAGGGATACTGTCCAGGGGCCTCGACGCACGCCATCCGGCGATCGGGAAAGTCACGCAGGCGCGGGCAGAAGCGGAATCCGAGCATCCGGCATAGTGCGAAAACGTGATCGGTCGCGCCACCGGTGTCGGTGTAATGCGTGTCGATCCCCAGCCCGGTGCTATGGTGAAGCAGGTCGTCGAGTACATAGGGTGCCTCGTGTGTTGCGGCCGAGATGACAGTGACATGATAGGGGCCGTGCTGATCGGAGACGTGCGTGTAAAAGGAAAAGCCCGGATCGACGCCGTATTTGGCGTTGAAGTCCCCGGCGCCGCTGCCGCGCTTACCCGAGCGGAAGAACTGGCCGTCCGATGAGGACGTCGTGCCCTGACCCCATACCGCCGCGATCGGCAGCGCGTGATGGGCATCGATGATCCGTGCCAGCGCGGCTTTGTAGTTGTCGGGTGCGATATAGGCCGATCTTGTCCAGACGAGTTGGTCAGGAGTAACACCCTGGCTCGCCTGTGCCATGCGTGCGAGACCAAGGTTGGAGCCATCAGCCAGGATCGCGGCGAGCAAGGCGTTTTCGTTGTCATGCTGTTCCCGGGTCCGAAGATTGAGGAACGTCTGCGTAAAACCGGTCGCGCGTGCAACCTCGTGGAGCAGTTCGGTGATGCGCACGCGTGGCATCAGGCTGTCGATGCGCGCGGCGAGCGCTTTGGCGGCAGCGGACTCGTCGGCACGCACTGGAGTGATGGACAGCTTGCCGTCCTTGAACGTGACGCCCTCGACCTGGCCGCGGGCAAGGCGATGGGAGAAGCGTTTCAGCCGCCGGTCGAGTTCGCGACCCCGATCGGCGATCCATTCGTTGGCGGTCGCAGGCAGCTTCAGGTCGGTGGCGATCGGCGCAGCCTCGGCGGTGGAAAGCATGTAGCTGTCGAACTTGCGATAATTGGACGAGCGCTCGACCCACACGTCGCCCGAGCGCCATTTGTTGCGCAGGTGCGCCATGAGGCCGGTTTCCCAGAGCCGGCGATCAGGCTTGTCGCCGCCCTCCTTGACCAGCGTCCGCCAGTCCTTGCGGAACGGCATCGGCGCGGCCGGGGGTACATCGCGGCGTCCCGAGCGGTTCATTTCGCGCAGCGTGTTCACGGCCGCGATCGTCGACGCGCTGCCGCGTCCAGCCTTGAAATCGATGGCTTCGAGAAGCAGCGGCGTGAATTTGCGCAGCCGGCTCCACTGGTCCGCCGCCCGCAGCAAGGGGTTCTCGCCCGCAAGACTGGCGATGGAGCGGGCTTCGCCGCGTGCGCGGAGCAGCTTGTCCCAGCCCACTGCTGCATCGACCGCGACGAAGCCATCAATCCCGCTTTCCTGTGCTTCCTCCAGCGCAGCGACCGTGCGATCGAACAGCCGCATGATGCGCCCGACATCGCGCGTGGTTGCCGCGTAGCTTTTCTTTTGCTTGTTGTTGCCGCGCGTAAAGCTGCCGCCGATAATGCGATCGGCCATGTCGAGCGCGGCGTCGATCAGTTTTGCCTCCTGGTCGAGGATCATCGCCGCAAGCGTAGCGCGCCGACGCGACGGTGTATAGCGACTGATAAGCTGCGCAGAGGAGGCACGACCCTCGCGGACGAGCTGGCGAAGCCGATCGGGATGGATCGCGTCGCCGATCGCGACGGGCAGCCCGATGTCGCGCACGCGCGCCAGTCGGTCAAGCAACCCGCGCACATTGTCCGGCGTCGGGGCGGTGGTAATCTCGCGCAGCCAGGCGAGCGGCGTCAGCCCGGTCTGCGGATCGACGACCAGCACAGCATCGAGCTTGGCCAGGCTGTCGGCGGATACACCAACGAGCAGGGCGTCGTAGGCACGCAGTCGCGCGCGGGCGCGACCGGCGATTCCGGCACGCTCGATCACCGACGGCGATGGCAGCGTGATACACGACGCCCGAAGCGCTTCGGTGATACCGATCACAATGGGCACCCCGCGATCGGTCGACCATGCTGCTTTGGCCCCGGCCTCGATCAGCAAAGGCAGGTCGGCATTGGTCGGCTGTCGCAATCCGAGCGCCGCCTCGGCGTCGCGTGCGTGAACAGACGCGGTGGCGGGGCGTGCAGCGTAGCGGTCGAACGCCGAAGCGAAGACGCCAATCTGTTCACCCATAAAGGCGACAAGGTGTTCGGGCGCGCCCTCCTCGAGCGTGAAGCCGAACCCGGGATGGCGAAGCAGCGCAAACTGCACCGCGAAGCCGAGCCGGTTTGTGTCGCCACGCTTGGCCACGACGGAAACGAGGTCGCGCGGCGACAACATATAGTGCCGCGCGAGATCCTCGCGGGTCTCGGGCACGCCGAACAGCGCACGCCGTTCGGCATCAGTGAGGAGGTCGCGTCGTGCCATGGTGAAATCCGTCCACAAAAGGGTGAGAATAATCGTGGACATACGGTCTTAATGAGACGTAGTCTCTGGACGGTTTTGGGTGGTGTCGCGCAGCCTCGGCGTCGACGTCCCTAGACCGGACGTTTGGGAGACGGTGGTTGAGCGGCATATTGGGCTACGCGCGCGTGAGTACCGGCGACCAGGATGTCGCCGGGCAGACGATGCGTCTCGAACAGGCGGGTGCGATCAAGGTGTTTACCGACGTGCGATCGGGCAAGTCGATGGACCGACCCGGATTGGCCGAACTGCTCGCGTACGCGCGCGCCGGCGACACGCTGGCGGTCGTCCGCCTTGACCGACTCGGTCGTTCGCTCGGCGAACTATTGACCGTCGTGACAGCCCTGAAGGAGCGCGGCATCGCGCTGCTTAGCCTCGAGGAGAAGCTCGACACCTCGTCGGCGGCAGGCGAACTTGTGTTCCACGTCTTCGGCTCGATCGCGCATTTTGAGCGGCGGCTGATCGCCGAGCGGACGAAGGACGGTATCGCCGCGGCGCGGGCCAAGGGCAAGTTACCGGGCCGCCCGCCGTTGGACCCTGAAAAGGCGAAAGCCGCCCTCAACCTGGTCGTGGCGGGAATGTCGCCAACCCATGCTGCGCGCCAGCTTGGCCTTGGCCGTGCTACCGTTTATCGGGAAATGGCGCTCGCTGGCGTCCGGCGCACTGCCCCCTGAGCGGTGTTCGCCATCCGTTCGTACTTAGGGTAATTCAGATAACATCTGATGCGATGACCTCTGATGACGGTGTCGAGATTTTCCAGCTCACATAGCCGCGAGCTAAGCGATTTTTGCCATCAACCGACCGGCCGCCCCTTGCTCTGCCGCCAAGTTGCGATTGTACGCGAGCGGCATCCGCGGCGACTTCCATCGCAACGCATCCATGATCCCGGCGAGATCTTCACCACTCGCGAACAGGTCCTGATTAAGCCCCACCCGCGTCGAATGCGCGCTGATTCCCTTCAGCAGCCGAGCCAGATCCTCGGCCGTCAGATCGGGCAGCGCGCCGAGATCGAACGCCCGCTGGATCATCGCTCGATAGATCGGCCCGACCGACGCGGGGTGGAGCGCGCCCTCCCCCACATCATACTCCACCCGCGCCGGCACAGCCCGTTTCGGAAGCGTCTTGCGCAGATCCCATGCTTCCCGCCCTGTAATGCTGTCGATCGGCCGCCCACGCACCGCTGCCTTCGCCCTGTAGCGCCGGACGTTCACGCGCCGAAACACCGGCCCGCTCTCAATCCCCGAGGCCTCCAACCAGGCCGCGATCGCCCGAGCGGAGCGTGGGCTCAGATAGGCGGTGGCCCCCTCGCCTTCCTGGTCGCCCTTGCTGCGCGGAATGCTGAGCAGCCGGCCATCGGGATCGATCGCCTCGATGATGTGCTCGACTTCGATCGCGACCAGCTCGGAGGCACGCAGCCCGGTGTCATAGCCGGACGAGAGCAGGGCGCGATCGCGCAGGCCCGGCAGATCTTCCGGGCAACTCTCGAGCAGCGCCCGCACGTTGAGCCCGCGAGGCTCGTCGCGCTCGACGTTGCGCACCGGCCCTTTGAACCGCAGCGGCCGCGCCTGTTTCTGTGCGGTGCCGAGGCGACGACGGATCGCCTGCAGGCGCAACTTCACCAGCGAGGCCGGCGTTGGATCCTTGAGATCGAGCAGTTGGTGGATCTTGGCGATCGACGCCTTGTAGCGGCCAAGCGACGCCGGCTTGCTCCCCTTCCCCGCGCGGGCATCGAGATAGTCCGCCACGGTTTCCGGCGTCGCCGGCAGCGCGATCCGGTTGTGGCGCCGGCACCAGAGGTCGAACGCCTCGAGGTCGGATTTGAGCGCGCGGATGCTGTGCGGCGACGACGCGGCCTGGTAGGCGGCGATCAGCGGCGCGTTGACGACGATGGTTTCGCCGGCGCGCATCTTAACTACGGCCCAGGACAGATCGTCGCCCGAAGGAATGGGCGCTGGCGCGCCGCTTTCTTCGGCTGTCAGGGCGTTTTCATCGATCGGCGCAGCGTGATCCATCGGCGCGCTGTGTAGCCCACCTTATAGAGAAGCGTCAAATATGGAGATATGATAACTGCAATTATCGCATGTCCATAATCTGGCAGCAACAGGCGGGGAAACCAACTGCAGACTTTGGTTTCTCTTTCTGGCATGCTCGGACCGATGGAAAATCACGGCCTTCCCGAACTTGCGCTGGCAATGCTATTGCTCGGTCGCCTGGACGGACGGCTCCAGAACAGTCCGGCCACGGACATTTTCCTCGCGCGCGCGCGGCTAAACGGCGCCGTGGCGCTGGCCGGCCTCGCCGGCGTCCCCATTGATGTCCGGTCACTCCAAGACTGGATCGCGGGCAGGAGCCCCCCTCCCCGCGCCTCCGAGGGCCTCAACGATCCCATCTCGGTCGCCGCGGTCTTCCATCTCGCGCTAACCCGCGACGAAGATGTGATGGACCCCATCAGCCTGGCCACGCTCCACATGTTGCGCTCGGTTCTCGACGATCGTGACGAGGCTGCGACCTATGCCAGTGACGACCTCGCCCACTTCGGTCCATTGTGGCGCCAGATCAAAGCTTCCGCTGACGAGCCGTTTCCGTCGGCGAACCTCTTGTCCATTGCGGAGCGCGTCTTCACGCTCGCCGCCGTCACCGAACCTGCGCCAGCGGCGTCGGCTGACGTCGTCAGCTTCGACGGCCGGTCGCTCGAACTTCCACCACGTCAGCGCGACCGACTTTGGCTGATCGCCGTTGCCGTACCACGGATGCTTTATCGCGCCGGCTTCACCTCGCGGGTCATCCCGTCTCTGGTCTTGTTGCCCAAGTTTCTACCGCCGTCCCCTGCCGAGCTGGCGGAGTCTCTAGCGGTCGCGATTGGCCGCGCAGCCCGCACCAGCCTTCGCGAGCTCGATGCGATCGAACGTGCCGCCTCGAGAACATTGTCGGATCTCGCCGTCACGAAGAGGAGCAAGGCTCCTCTCCTCGCCCGGCTTCAGTTATCCTATCCCGGCCTGCAGCCTGCAGCTGTCGCACGTCTCCTTGGCGTGACGCCCCAAGGCGCCCGCAAGCTCCTTGCTACGTTGGGTAGTAGCGCTGCGCATGGCGAGCGACTTCGGCGGCCGTCAACTTTGACCTGAGCTCTTTACGGAACTCGTGCCGACCAGGCTTCAGCCATTCGGCCTCATCATCGGCCACGCTGGACGGCGAATATTGATGCCAGAGGAGATAACGCGCGGCGATGACCTGCGGATCGTGACGGATTTCCAGGTTGGGGTCGCCAAGCTTTAGAGCCTGGCCGCAGCGACCGATCGCACTGTTCGCGACCCAGATGAGCAAGTCTGGATTTACCCACGTGATGGTCTCGCGACAGACATCGTCAGGCTTCCCGTTCCAGTGCCGGACTGGCAGCACCACCATCTTTTCCATGCGTATGTCGTGCCGAAAGATCATGCTGCGCTTCTGGCCAGCGCGCTCGATCGACGAGAACGCCGCGTCATGCATCAGTCCATTGCGCATCATGTAGAGCGCATGCATCTCATCGGCTGACAGGGTTCCCCACGGCAGCGGAAAGTGATGTAGCGCTCGCTTTATTGGGGCGTTCGCCGGCGGCTCTCCAGGGAGCGTTTCACTGAACCCATAGCACTCGCCGACCTGGTCGAGGATGGCGAAGGCCGCGAGGAGCGGCACGATCATTTGTGTGTTGCTCTGCTCCCGCGCACTGTTCATCTCCCGCTGCGCTCTGAGCAACGTCGAGATGTACAGAAAGGGGGGCGCTCCCTGCGCGATCGTTCCATCGCCCCCGACCTCCAGCAAATGGAGCCAGGCAACCTTGGCGTCCGGCAGCAACGTGGGATTATGCATCGTGTCGGGGCCGGGAGCGGTCATGTGGTTCCTAACTGGTATCGTCCCAAGGGAGTACGATGGCGGCTAGCCAAGCAACCCTTCGATCGCCTTCAGCAGCTCGGCCGGAGTTGCATCGGCCTTGGGCGGAACCTTGATCGTCAATCCCCCTCCCCTCGCCTTCGAGTAGCGCAGGATGACTTTGCCGCCTTTTCCAGTGATCTCCTTTTCAGCCACGCCTTTTGCGGCAGGGGCGACGGTAGCCTTGACGAGCCGCTTCGCAACTTCCGGCCCGCTGATCTTCACGCCTTCACGCGCACGATCTGCCTCAATGCGCTCCGCCTCTTCACGCATCTTGGCGAGCGCCTTCGCGTCGCCCGAAAGCGGCTTGATGTCGCGGGCAACCCGAACGGTGATGTCATGCGTATCGGAGAATGCAGCGACCAATTCCTCAGGTAGCCGCGCTACGTCCAGGAGGCGGCTCAGCCAGGATTTCGACAGGTTGAGATGCTCGGCCATCTGCGACTGCGAGCCTTCGTAGAACTCAGCGAGCGCGATCGTGTATTCCTTCGCCCGTTCCCAATCCGAGATGTCTTTACGCGAGCGATTCTCGACGTCTGAAACGCGGAAGGCTTCCTCGTCCGTGACGGTCTGGATCGTCACCAGATACTCGTACTCGGGATGGTGATGCGCGCGGAGCCACTTCACCGTCCACCAGCGCCGCACGCCGGCGATGATCTCGTAATCGAACTCGGGATCGTCCTTTAGCCTGCGGACGATTGCTGGAATCCGCTGCTTCTTGGCCGAGAGAAAAGAGTCGATCAGGTCGCGGCAGCTGTCCTCGGATAAATGATCGAGGTCGCGGTTGTGCATCCGCCAGGGACGACATTTCGCAGGGTCTACCCATTCGGTCCGGTCCGCCACAGACTTGCCCGTGGCAAGACGCGCCAGCGTCTGGCTGCGGCTTGCCATGATACCCTCTGCGGGGTTCGCCTTATCGAGGTTTTCCTCGTCGTCGAGGCCATCCGTGAACTGCGAGCCGAAGCCCTTGTTTCCCTTGCTCATCGGCTCATTCCTTCTTCATTCTTGTCGACCGCATACCCCGCCCCGAGGCCAGAGTTGCCACGTGGCAACTCGCTCGCTTTTGCTATGCTTGAGTGGGGTATTTCCGTCCGATTGTATCGCATCATTGTCTCGCCTAGTCGCTTGTTTTAGCTTGTTTTTGTCTCAAGTTGCCACGTGGCAACAAATCCGAATCCGGCTGCCGGCGCTCCTTGATCTAACTGAGCAATTCGTTCCGGATTTCCACGCGGTTGCCACGTGGCAACCGGCCTCAAATCCCCTGCCCTGCCCTGCTTGCCCAGGTCCGCAAAACGTCTTGCTCGATGTCGTGGCAGACCTCCGTCAGATGCTTCATGCAGCGGTTATAAACTTCGTGCGAAGTGACTGGCTTCTCGAGCTCGAACACCGTCTTCATGCGTGAGCTCGCATTGTCGATCTCGGCGCTCGTCACCATCACGGACTGGGTCATTGAACCGCCGAAAACCTGCCGCATCATCGACAGCACCTCGCGGTGCATCGACTTGCTTTCATCTACGCGGCTCCCCACCAGTTTGATGAAATTATATGCGGGCCGACCGCGGCCACCAATCTCTTCCAGCTGCTTCATCGTCGTTCGCGTCATGTCGATGAAGGACACGGTAGACGCGAAATCGACCAAGCTCGGCGGTACAGGGATCACCATACAGTTCGCGGCCTGAAGGACGGCCATCGACACCATGCCCAGTGCGGGCGGCGGGTCCATAATGACGATGTCGTAGTCGTCGACAACCGTATCGATCGCCTCCGCTATGAGGTCGATGATCTCCATATTCTGGTTCTTCGCCATATACCCGGCGATCTCGTATTCCAAATTGTAGAGCCGCAGGTTTGACGGGATCAGATCGAGGTTGTGGAAGTGCGTCTTACGGATGATCTTCCTAACCCCAAGCAGCTCCGGGTTATGGAAATGCCCGTAAAGGGTATCCTCCTCCTCGAGATCGACGTCAGGCCGATAGCCAAACATCATCGTCGACGATGCCTGGCTGTCGCAATCTATGAACAACACGCGATAGCCGTGGATTGCGAAATGCTGCGCCAGGTGAAGCGCGATCGTCGACTTGCCCACGCCGCCTTTGAAGTTGCACACCGAGATGATCGCCGGCGTGTCCGTCGGCTCCCGCCACGGCCGCGTTCCAAACACTTCGCGCATATGGTCGAGCTCTTCCAGGGTGTATTGGACCCTGTGACCCGAGCCAGTCCGATCGCGCTCGGGGAGACGGCCGTCACGCTCGGCCTCTCGAACTGCCGAGGCGGTTCTCCCCACCAAAGCGGCTGCCTTGGAGATAGGGAAGGTGGGTCCTCGCTTCTGACCGGTCTCGGGATCCAGCGCACTATCGCGGATCCGCTTGAGGATCGTCAGCGACTTCCTGTGCAGGACGTCGAGCCCGCCCTCGATCAGGTCATCGGGCTGGGCTAAGGAGGGATCTGTGGCCATGTTTGTCCGCTTCTGTGGGTTTGATAGCCCATAGTAGCGTCCTTGGCAGTTTCGAGCAACAAAATGGCCATCAAACTTACAACTAGACCGATGATCTCCGAGCCATTGGCGAATCGACCAGTCGTGCAGGGCCCTTCAAAAGATTCAGACCGATGATCTCGGTGCCGGCTCGATGCAGCTCTCAGTCGCTCGAGCGAAAAAGCGCGCTAAATGACCGCCTGTGGATAACTACCGATGATCTCGGTACTTTCCGATGATCTCGGTGCAAGAAATCGATGATCTCGGTGCAGGGCGACCGATGATGTCGGAGCGCATACCTATTACTAGAATCAACCTAAGAAAAACCGATTCGCGAATCGTTTTGATTTTTCAGTTTTGAAGAGTGAAAAGACCGGGAAGCGCCGAAAGGGCACCGACATCATCGGTCGTTTTGCAGGTTTGGAGGCCATTTCCCCTCCCAAACTGCCAACAGGGTTGATTTCGCTGCTCAAACCTGTTGAGACATGCCCATCAAAACCTCCGGCAGATTCGGAGGGAAGGGCAGACTATGAATGGGGATCAACATAAGCCGCTTGGGCACCAGTACGCACTAGCCATGCTCAACGGTGGCGAAGATAGCGTGCGCCGACTCGCAACAACCGCAGGCACGCAACTCACTCTGGATGCCTTCCTCAGGGTCCAGGACGAAGAACCGGTCCCCGCATTTCTCCATTCAGCCCTCTGTGCCATGTCGCTGCCGACCAAGCGACCGAAAGACGACACGCAGCCGATCGTTCGTGAAGACGGCAAATACGCGCTCGCAATCAACCCAAGGCCGGTCCTGCAAAATGTCGATGGCAAGTCGGTTATGCGAAGCCTTGGCGTGCCGTACGGTGCTTACCCCCGCGTCGCGCTGATCTATCTCCTTTCGCAAGCCGTGATGAAGCAATCGCGTGATGTTTATCTCGGTCGCAACTTCACCGAATGGATGCGGCGACTGGGCTATCAGACTGTCTCCTACGGCCCCCGCGGTACTGCCAACCTTATGCGGGAGCAGGTCGATCGGCTGCTCGCCTGTGAGTGGCAGATCCGGTGGGATGGTACCGATACCGACGACAACGCCTTCGCGGTTCGCGACGTGAAAATCTCGAACGAATATGCAGGATCTCTCGACAAGAACGGCTCATTTGCGCGCGAAATCCGTATGTCGGAGGCCTTTTACAGCCACCTCGTCGATCACGCCGTTCCTCTGAACGAAGTCGCTATCCGGGAACTAAAGGGCACGCCTACCGCGCTCGACCTCTACACATACCTTGCATATCGGCTTCCGCGAATCGGCTCGGACAAAGGGCAGGTCATTTCTTGGGACCAGCTCGCCAAGCATCTGGGCAACGAGGCCGACAGCAAGCGTTTCCGCCAGACCGTCCGGGAGACGATGCAGATCGTGTCCGCCGTCTATCCGAACGCAAATGTGGATCTCTCGGGCCGGAAAGTGGTGTTGCACCCATCGCCCGCGCCGATGGAGCGCAAGCTCGTCGGGCCTCACCTCCGATTGGTTGGACCCGCCGCATCAGAAACGGCACCGAGATCATCGGTCAAAGAGCGCCGCGTGGTGCCGGTTGTGCCCTCCAAGGATGCTGAGCCGCTCCTCGCGTTCCCGACGGGTTCATTGGCCTATGGCACTCGCGAGGCCGTGTTTCGTCATATTGGTCTCACCAAGGGAAAACCCTGGGCGGTCGACGATATGGCCACAGCTTTTCGCAAGGGATGTCCAAATTTCGCCAAGGAGCGCACCGACAGCGAGTGGCTCCGTGTCTGGGAAGCTTTTGTCATCAGCTACGCCGAGCGCAGAGCGAATCGGCCTGACGACTGACCGATGATCTCCGAGCCGTTCTTGCGAACGCGCCGGCGAGGGAGTCTGTCCGCAAAGATCGACGGGGGAAAAGGGGAGGGGGCCCGAGCTGGTAAGCAGGAGGTAGAATTATGCCGCTTACAGCCAAACGGCCCTCTCAAGAGCTTGTCGACATCGTCGGTGCGCTAGGCGGGACCTGGAGTGGTCATGTCGCGATGTGCCGGTGCCCAGCGCACGCCGATAGCGATCCAAGCCTTTCCATCCGCCAAGGCGACAGAGGCATCCTCGTCACCTGTTTTGCCGGATGCTCCCGAGAAGATGTGCTACGCGAACTTCGCCGTGTTCGCCCCGGCCAGCATTATGCGCTCCCTGATCCCGCACGCGCTCCGCGCCCTGCCAACATCGAGCGTATTTGGAACCAAGCCGTCGACGTCCGCGGTACGCTCGCTGAGCGATACCTTGAGCGGCGCCACCTCATACCGGTTCCCCCCGACGTAAGATATCACCCGCGATGTCCCTACTTGCCTAAGCCCAAGACGGTATTCTTGCCCGCTCTGCTTGTCGCCGTCCGCGAAACCCGAAGGCTGGTTGCGATCCAGCGTATTTTTCTCGACGAGGCCACCGGCAACTACGTCCGCAAGGTCATGCTCGGAACGCCGCTGAGTGGCGTATGGCGTGGAAGGGAAGGGGGCACCCAACTCGCGATTGCGGAAGGGTTCGAGACAGCAGCCGCTTTCACGCTGCTAAACAACATCTCCTGCTCTGCAGCGCTAGGGGCTCGGCGCCTCGATAAGCTCGCCATCCCGGCAAACGTCACGTCCCTGCTGATCGCCGAGGACAACGACATCGAAGGGCGCCGCGCTGGGATGCAGGCCGAACAACATTATGTGCGACCTGGCCTTTCCATTCATCGTTTCCCACCCCCTGCTCAATTCAAAGATTGGGCGCAAATGCTTGACCGACGAGCTTAAGATCGCTGCGCGATGAGTTCCTGTTAGGACGGATACAGACCCCAGGAATATATTCCGGTCGTGCCGTCGCGTTGCAGCGTGTCGATCGGGACGTCATGCCCGCTCGAATAAGCGACGAGACCAGCGATTCCGGCCGGAAGGGCATATTTAAAGCCAAGTTCTGTCCCGAGATCGGGAACGCCGCCAGCGAAATAATGCGGATTGAACGCCTCACAATGTAATTCGAATGCCGCGCGATCCTCTACGTCCATATCGAGATAACCGACGATTTTCGGGTGAGTTTCGATGCGGATTTTAAGCGTCAAGCCGCCATCAATCCGACTGGACCCTTTGATAATTTGTGGCATGAGCCGCCTCATCGTGAGAGCCGTATCTGGCCAGCACCCACCGATCAGCCAAGGAGACCGCACCAGTTCGTCGGTCAGCAGCAGCTTCGCTGCCATCTCCGCCTTACGCATCTTGGGCGCAAAATACGCGAGCATTTCTCGCAGCTTCGAGCGCTCCCGGCGCGCTTCAGCATCCAGTACCCCAGTCGCCTCGATTGCTGCGATCATAGCAATGATGCGCTGCTCATCAGCCTGATCGACCGCGAAGATCGCGTCAGATTCGTTTTTGAGGGCCCAGCTAGCCTCGGAGCAGAAAAGAGCGAGCTCCTCATCCGAGAGGCCGATGTTGAGATCGCTATCTAATGGCAGCCTGAACGCGTTCGCCAACGGCATCGCGGGCTCGTTCGGTGCCCGGAAAAATTCGGGAAAATGCTTATGCACGACCCACTGGTGATCCTCGAGCATGCGTAGGAGATCATCCCAACCGTGATAGGCAACTTCGAACAGCTTTGCCTTCTTGTGATCCAGCGTCACGATTTCGGCATAGCTCACCAGCTTGGCATCGTGCGGCGCGGTGGTCACCACGATCAACTCGGTCAGTGCGGGTTCGAACCCTTTTGCACGTTCGACCTCCGCTGCGATGATTTTATCGTCCAGTGTCGTCACTGCTTTGCACTGGATGCCGATCAGCCGATCGTCGGCGCGGATTAAAACGTCGACGCCGAACTGCGCCTGCCCGTTACGACCGTAAAGCGTGGAGTGAGCGCCGTCGTGTTGGCTGACCCAGAGGTCCAGTGCGAATTTCTCGAACAGCTTATCGTCCGAGATTTCTGGAAGCCGTTTGCCCTTAAAGCTGCTCATGTGTCGTCTTTACTCATCGCTCATTATCCGGACGCCTCTGATAGCGGACGTAGGGGCAAACCGGTGCAAATATTGGGGCTTCGAGATGGCGACAATTCAGCGCGGCAAGTGAGCATAAACGCCGAAGCGCACAGGGGCGGTTCGAGGTCACCGTTGCACCACCAACTCCTCGCCTCGTGGTTCGGCGGGTAAAGAGCCACGTTTGAGGAGGGGAGGGGGGTCGAGAGCGTGATGCTGCCGAGGGTGCAGCCACGCAGGAGACCCCAGATGACCGACCTTTTTCATGCGGCCAAGCAGTCCGATCGCCAAGCCGCGCGCCTGCTTCTTCCCCTACTGTGCTCCGGCGAGACGATCACACGACGGGACCTCAACCAAGCGATGATCGCAGCCTATGGCGGCTCCGACGCCGAGGGCCGGTGGACTCAGCGCGAAAGCTTCGAAATCCTTGAGCACGCGCTTTCCCTCCATATCCGCTCTTCGGACCTGACGCTCACTACCTTCGACGATGTCCGCCCGATCATCGACCTGGTGACCCGCCTGCCAACCCAGACCGTTCGCAGCGAAGAGCAGATCGAGTGGCAGCAATTCTCGACCCCGGCTGATGTCGCCGCCGTTGCGGTGCTGCTGGCGAACGTTCAGCCCGACGACGTGATCCTGGAGCCGAGCGCCGGAAATGGCCTTCTGGTCGCGCAGCTTGGCGCCCACCTGGTGCTCCACCTCAATGAGCTCGATCCTGCGCGCCGCGGCCGACTTGCGGATGTCTTCCCGGACGCGATCGTTACCGGCCACGACGGTGCGACGCTCAATTCCTCCCTCGCCACGATCGAACGCCCAACACTGATCATCATGAACCCCCCGTTCTCGCGCTCGCTTGGACGTGGGGCTGACGATTTTGCCGCAGTTCGCCATCTCCAGGCGGCGCTCCGCCGCTTGCGCCCCGGCGGCCGTCTCGTCGCGATCATGCCTGACTGGTTTGGACCGAGTGCCAGGATGCGTGATCAGTACGAGACGGTACTCCGCGACGTCACCGTTCGAACGGCGATCCGTCTTGAGAAATGCTATCTAAAGCATGGCACATCGATCGCGGTTCGCTTATTCGTGATCGACAAGCTGCCGGGCAAAGCGCCGCCGGCGATCATACAACGCTCGTCGGTCGCCGAGCTGATCGAAACACTGAACATCCACGAACGAGCCCCTGCTCGCGCCGACCTGCCAGCACCCGCCCCGAGGCGCTCCAGCGGTGTCTCGATGTTTCGAGCGGTCAAGAGCAACCGGCCGGCACCGCGCGCCTATCACGCGCCCGTCCGCAATCATGTGTTGCCAGTGGAGTACGCCAAGCTCGAAACGCCAGCGCCGTTGCTTGATCAGACCGGCGTCTATCTCCCCTATCGGCCGAGCCGCATCACCTTCGACAAGGCGGGCGAACACCCGACCGCGCTGGTCGAGTCCGTTGCGATGGGTTCCATCCCGGCGCCGATCCCTGATTACGTACCAAACCTCCCCGAACGCACCGTCGCTGAGCGATTGCTCTCGGCGTCACAGCTCGAGACGGTGGTCTATGCCGGTCATGCCTGGTCGCAGACCATTCCCGGGCGCTTCAAGCCCAACAAGGAAGGTGTCGGCCTCACTCTTGCGGAGGATGGCGACGCCTATCGCAAAGGCTTCTTCCTCGGCGACGGCACTGGCGCCGGCAAGGGCCGCCAAATCGCGGCCTGCATTCTCGACAACTGGCTGCAAGGCCGTAGGCGCAACATCTGGGTGACCAAGAACGCGCCGCTCCTCGAAGATGCCCGACGGGACTGGACCGCGCTTGGCGGCCTCAATGGTGACATCCAGCCTATTTCGAACTGGAAGATCGATGAGCCGATCAAGCTCGACCAGGGCGTGTTGCTCGTCACCTATCCCACATTGCGCTCGCTACGCGGCGATCACAGCCGCCTGAAACAGATTACCGAGTGGGCGGGCAGCGATTTCGAAGGCGTCATCGCGTTTGACGAAGCCCATGAGATGGGCGGGGTCGCAGGCGGGGAGGGCGCCCTCGGCGCGAAGGAGGGCTCTCAACAGGGAATCTGCGGCGTCCTTCTCCAGAATCAGTTGCCCGGTGCCCGTGTGCTCTACGCCTCCGCGACCGGTGCGTCCGACATCAACAATCTCGCATACGCCGTCCGCCTTGGCCTTTGGGGACCAGAAACGGCTTTTGCCGACCGTGAGCAGTTCATCAGCAGCATCCGAAAGGGCGGTATCGCGGCCATGGAGCTGGTCGCTCGCGACCTGAAGGCGACAGGCCTCTATATGGCGCGCGCGCTCAGCTTCGCCGGTGTCGAATATGACATTCTCAGGCACGAGCTGACGCCGGCCCAGATCGAGATCTACGACACCTATGCGGATGCCTGGTCGATCATCCATCAGAATATGGAAAGGGCCCTTGAACTGACGGCTGTCGTCGACGGCCTGGAGAACGCGACGCTGAATAGCGGCGCCAAAGCCTCTGCTCGCTCCCGCTTCGAGTCGACCAAACAGCGGTTCTTCGGCCAGGTTCTGCTGTCGATGAAGCTGCCGACCGTCATTGCCGCTGCTCAGCACCATCTCGAGAGCGGGCAATCGGTGGTGATGCAACTGGTGACGACAGCAGAATCGATCCTCGACCGCCGGCTAGGCGCGCTCAGCCCCGACGAGCGGGCGGACCTGGAGATTGATCTGTCGCCTCGCGAATATGTCATAGATTATCTCGAGCGGGCGTTCCCCACCCGGCAGATGCGCGTCTTCACCGATGATACCGGCACCCCGCGGTCGGTCCCGATGGAGAACGAAGATGGCAACCCGGTCTACAATCCCGAGGCCGAGGCCGCGCGCGACCAACTCATCGAGCAGCTCTGCGCACTCCCGCCGATCATGTCGGCGCTGGACGGCCTCCTTCAGCATTTCGGTCACGACCGCGTCGCCGAAGTGACCGGGCGCACCAAGCGTCTGATTTCGTCGGGCGGCGGCCGCCAGAAGCTTGAGACCCGATCGACGCGGACCAGCCAGGCCGAGGCCGCGGCTTTCATGGAGGGCCGCAAACGGATGCTCGTTTTCTCGGATGCCGGTGGGACCGGGCGATCCTATCACGCGTCCAAGGATGTCGTGAACCAGGAGCAAAGGGTGCATCTCTTGCTCGAGCCAGGCTGGCGCGCCGATCGCGCGATCCAGGGTCTTGGCCGTACCCATCGGACGCACCAGGCCAGCACCCCGTTGTTCAGGCCGGTTACGACGGATTGCAAAGGCGAGCTTCGCTTTACGAGCACAATCGCTCGCCGGCTGGACAGCCTTGGAGCCCTCACGCGCGGGCAGCGGCAGACAGGGGGCCAGAACCTGTTCGATCCTGCCGACAACCTCGAGAGCGAATTTGCCTGCGCGGCTCTCGTGAGCTGGTTCCACCTGTTGGTCGGGGGCAAGCTCACAAGCGTCAGCCATGCCGAATTCGAAAGCCGGACCGGGCTCGAGCTCTGCGACAAAGATGGCGTGATGAAAGACGAGCTGCCGCCCATTCAGCGCTGGCTCAACCGCATCCTCGCTCTGCCCATCGCCCTGCAGAACAAGATCTTCGACGAGTTCCTCTCGCTCGTGGAGACCCGCGTCTCGGCCGCGCGCGAGGCAGGTCGGCTCGATGTCGGGGTCGAAACCATCCTTGTCGATAAGGCCACTCTGATCGAGGACACGCTGCTGCGCACCGATCCGGTCAGTGGTGCAACATCGCACTTGCTGACCATCGAGATCGAACATCGACGCGTGCCGGTCTCGCTCGAGCGGATCCTGCATATCGCCGACAACGACGCGACGGCCGAATTTCTTATCAATACTAAATCCGGAAAGGTGGCCCTCCAGACAAAGGCCCGCGCTCTCATGGAGGAGAAGGAGGGAACGCCGATCCCGCGCGTCGAGTTGATGCGGCCGACGCGGCGCGAATATATGCGCGAGCACGAGCTGTTCGAAAGCGCTTGGACCCTGCTCGACAGGGATGTCTTTTCCGCGAAATGGCGCGAGGAGGCCGAGGAAGCGGCGAACAAGATCGACACCGAGACGGTTCGTCTCGCCACGGGCCTCCTGCTCCCGATCTGGTCCGCGCTGCCGAGTGATCATCTGGTCGTGAACCGCATCGCCGACAAGGCCGGCAATAGCTGGCTCGGTCGTCTCGTCTTCGACGAGCATGTCGTTCAGCTCTTCACCAAACTGGGCATCGACCGGGCGGAGAACCTGCCACCGCAGGACATCGTCAAATCCGCCTTTTCGGGCCGCGCCGTCGACCTCTCGCGACCCTTCCCGATGACCATCAGGCGCGCTCTGGTGAACGGTACCGCCCGGATTGAGCTGGTCGGCGCGCCGTCGCAACAGCTCGCATGGCTCAAGTCGATTGGCTGCTTTACCGAGGTTATTCAGTACCGCACCCGCGTCTTCCTTCCAGTGCCGACCGCTACGGAAATTCTCACTTGTGTCATGTCCGCAGGCGGCTGATCCGTGAGAATGCAGCGACTTTCCGCTTTCCCGGGCCTCCCGCATCCCTAAGAAATAAGTCCATAGGCGCCGGCGGTTCGCCCGACCAACTCAGGACTTAAGATGATGGCTCATGAGCAGGCAATAATCACGACTCGCAGCGGCGAAATGCCGGCCCACCTGTTTACCGCTGACGGTGGGACCCCGGCACCCGCCATCATATTTTACATGGACGCCGGCGGCATCCGGCCGGCCACGCTCGCGATGGCGGCGCGCTTATCGGAAGCGGGCTTCGTCGTGCTGCTGCCTGATCTGTTCTATCGCTATGGGCCTTATGGCCCGCTTGACCCCAAGGAGGTGTTCAAGGGTGATGTAAAGGCGATCCTTGGCCCCCTCATGGCAACGACGGGTAATGCGAGGTCCGCTGAGGACACCGATGCGCTCCTCGCTTTTCTCGACAGCCGCACGGAGGTCGCGGGTGTTAAGGTCGGCGCCGTCGGCTTCTGCATGGGCGGCGGTATGGGAATCGCAGCAGCCGGCGCCCGACCCGATCGATTTGCCGCTGTGGCGAGCTTCCACGGCGGCAATCTGGCAACCGAGGCCCCCGACAGCCCCCATTCCTATGCAGCCCGCCTCGACGCGGAACTCTACATCGCTGTGGCCGAGAATGACGGCAGTTATCCGCCCGCGATGGCGGAGCAATTCGAGCACGCTCTGAACGAGGCAGGCGTCAACTATCGCAGCGAGACATACCCTGCCGCGCACGGATGGATGAAGCCCGACTTCCCCGTCTATGACGAGACGGCGGCAGAGCACGGTTGGCGCGAAATGTTGGCTTTCTTCCGTCGAACCCTTCGTTGAAGGTTTGCGCTTTCGTGCGTCGAGTGGCCCTAATAGCTCGCCGTCAGCCAATCTGCTTGGGTGCTTCGGGTTGGTCCGTGGCCAATCGAACCTCCTCGCTTCGAGCAGGATCAGTATCCTCAGCGGAATGAGCCGCAACTGCGCTGGGAGTCTCGCGGCGGCGGCGCAATCTCGCGACGCTTATGCCTACCAGGTGCCGGGCGCGTTTGCCGACCTGCCAGAAGCGCTTGGCGGCCTTGGTGAGATCGTCGGCCACGGCTGAAATCGCCTTCCCGAATTTGATCGAGAGCGCGAGTACGAGAATATACGGCCAGAGTTGTTGCTGCAGTTTCCGGCTGTTCTGCTGGATCGGGGTTGGCGTCTTGTTGTCCTTAGCCGCCTGAAGATCGCGCGCGAACTTCGCTCGGGTCCGCGCCCGATTTTGTTCCTCTGCCTGCCAGGCATCAAGTGTTTTCAGGCCCTCTGCGGTCCGATCGTCCCGGCTAGCACACCAGCTCAGCTGTCCGAGCAGAACGACTGCGTGTTCCGATTGGACGCTGATAAACGGCTCGGCAATCGCGCGCTCATGGGCATCAGACATGCTGTCGAAAATCTGGCGGTCATGGGCGATATTGCGCGCCAGTGCCGCTTTCAGCATTGCCTCATCACCACCCTTAGACAGTTGCCCAAGGGCGGTCTTAAGCCTGTCGAATGCACCGAGCGAGAGGCTGCTATCTTCCGCAAGCCTGTCGACATACGCCAATCCGGCCCGGCAAAAGCGATCCTCCGCGCGAGCGAGTGCGACCGGGTCCTCAGTGCGGGGAATCGCGAATTCGCCGAACACCGCTTTGATCGCTCTGGCATGCTCGCTATGCGCCCCGCAGCCCGGCGTCGTGCTCCCCTCGCAGACCTCGCCGAGGCTGCGCACGGACGCAAACCAGTCGAATCGCGCCGATAAAAGGCCTGCCGGCGTCGGCTGAAGTTCAACGTTCGGCTGCGGATTGGCGCGCGCACGCCACGCCTCCTCTGTGGCCGTCCGATTGGCTTCGATCTTGAGCAGGGTCCGATTGATGTCGTTGCTGAGGAAAAGCAGCACGATGCCCAGCGCCGCCAGCGGATAATAGACAACGTCGGCCCAGCGCCACAGCCACAGCTTCGGCTTTGCCCAGCCCCACGCACCGACGCCCAGGAATGCGGTCGCCGCGAGCACGAGCAGGAACACGTCTTCCGCGCTCAACATCCCCACCGCGCCGATCCGGACTGGACGCCCCGAACCACAACAAGGTTGGCTGAGAGGAAGGGCATCAAAAACCTCTGCAAATCATGGCAGGTACCAATCGTCGTCCTCCCACGGCTGCTCGATAAGACCGCTCTCCATGGCTTCGCGAAAATCCCCCGAGGCCGCCAAACTGGGGTCATCGAGCCACTCGAGCATCGACTTCACGATGATGGGCCTTGTTGCTTCCGACGCCCGATAGGCGAAATCATCGAAGAAGGATTCTATGAAATCCTCCACCGCGGTCCCATCGGCCCAAATATCCGGCATGTCCGTCATAACAACGGATCGAGCGTAGCGCTGGACAGTGTCCGGGTCAGTCAAGCTCCTTACTCTGTTCGCCAGGAACTTGCCGAAGCGGGCTTCGCGGTTTGAGATCGGCCGAGCGTCAATCCCCTGCCTCTCGAGAAACGAACCCATGGAGACAACATGATCCTCAAGCGCGTTCCGCACGGCCGCCTGTCCTTCCGTAGGCCGTAGAGCCTGTCCGATTCGGACCAGACGCTCTGCTCGGGCGGCTTCTTCATTCGCAACTTTACGTCTGAGGCGAGAGGCATAGGCATCGGGCATCCACCGGCCAAAAACCGTGTCGATCGAATACCGCGCCACAGGGACGCGGCTGGCCTTGGCTCCGACGATAAACGGATCCTCCTGCATATCCTCGGGCAGGGCGCTCCTGAGATTAAACCCGAATCCCTTGGTTTCAGGGCTGGCATGGCTGACCCCCGACGAGCCCGCCAGCGCAGCAGCGAGCTGTTCGCGATGCTCGGGTTCGATGTGGAATGCATTGAAGGTGAAGAGTCGGTGGACCGGCGGCTTGTGACAAAGGACACCGGTCATGATGAAATCGCGCAAGGAAGCAATTCCGCTGGTCGGCTTGGTACGGCTGACATCAGCGGCTTTGGCGAAAGCGGCCGCGACATAGGAGGATAGCGCGTCGTGCCGTCCCGCAAAGCGCACCATCAACTCGTGCCGGCTACTGCCCGGATTCGCCGAACCCACAAACCACATTGGTTGGGTCGTGTGCAGAAAACGGTAGAGCTTGGTGTGGAAGTGGACCGGCTTGCTGTCGACGATTGAAACAATAGGGTCGACGAAGCGCAGATCGATCAAAGCCTTCCTCAGCCGGCGCATGTCCTCCCACGTCTTAGGAATGGATGAGGCAGCGTCGAGGCCAACGGCGATCCTAATCCGGCAGGTCCGCCGCTTTGCCGGGGGTACATTTCGACAGAGCGCGATAAGCGGTTCAACACTGTAGAATCCGCCGAGTATTGTAATCTCGGTCGCCGTCTTCGCTGCTTCATTCAGCGCATCGCCAATATGTTCGTATTCGACGTCGTCAGCGAGATCGATCAGGTCGGGACGACCGACAAAAATGATGGGTGATAGTCCGCGTCTGCCCGTCATCCGCGGCTCCCCCATCGGTTGATGACCAGCTTAGGATTTGAGGGGGACACCAAGCAAGACCGAAACGAAGTTCAGTACTTCGAGCGCTACATCCAACGCGTCGGGTTTTAGGCAGGTCGCCCCAACGCGATGACGGCGACCTTAGGCGGGTTCGCAACACCTTTCCCCATTAGTCTGGCCGCTGGTTCCGACCGCTACGCGCGGGTTCGCTGACGCATGACCCATGGGGGCCTTCGGCATCGTCTCAAGGCTCCCTGGGAAAGAGGGAAGGGGGATCGGGAGTGGTGTCCGGGATGTGCCGGATGCCAGAAGGAGTTACTCCAGTGATCCAGACCATGAAGCTCAACAAGCTCCGTCTCTCGCCAATCAATGTCCGCCGACTGCCCGAAGAAAAGCTGCAGATTCCGCAGATGGCGGCCGATATCGAGGCGCGAGGCGTTCTCCAGAACCTGCTCGTCACGCCGGCCAAAAAACCACGCGGCACCTTTGAGGTGTTCGATGGTGGCCGCCGCCTTCGCGCGCTTCAGCGTCTCGCCGACGCAGGCACGATCAAGGCCGACGACTATGACGTGCCCGTGATGGTGCTTCAGGCCGATGAGGCGACGCTCTCCGAAACCTCGACGGCGACCAACTTCCAGCAGCTCAAAATGACGCCGGCCGAGGAATGCCGCGCGTTCCAGCACTTCATCGGAACGAGTGGCGATATTGATGCTGTCGCCAAGCGATTCGGCGTCACGCGTCGTTTCGTCGAAGGACGCCTCCGTCTCGCCGCCCTTGCCGAGCCGATCTTCGAAGCCCTGAGCTCCGGTGAAATCACCCTCGACGTCGCCAAGGCCTATGCGTCGACCGAGAACCAGGAGAAGCAGCTTCTGGTCTGGAACAACTACCAGAACAGCTATGTGAACGCTGACACGATTCGTCGCGTCATCGCCAACGAGACCCTGAAGGCGAATGACCCGATCGCCATTCTGGTCGGCGAGACCCGCTATATTGACGCGGGGGGCAAGATCGATGGCGACCTGTTCACCGACGGCAACGACCGGTGGGTCGATCCCGAGATCGCGCATCGGCTCGCCGGCGAGATCATGGAAGCCGAGGCCAAGCGCGTCGGCGAGGAGACCGGTCTTGCATGGATCCGACCGATCGCCAGCAACTACGCGCATAATGCGGCGCACGGTCTCTATCGGGCCATCCTTCGCCAGCCCGACCTGACTGAGGAACAGGCGCTTCGCCTGACCGCAATCGACGAGCGGCGTTCCGAGCTCGAAACCGAGATGCAGGACGAGTCTCTCCTCGAAGAAGACTTCAAGTTGCTCGACCAGGAGGATGATCGCCTGATCCAGGAGGCCGAGGCGATCGAGAACCGCGCACCCGTTCTCCCGGACGAACTGAAAGCGCATGTCGGCGCGTTCCTGCTCCTCACGCCGCAGGGTGCGATGGTACTCGACACCCAATATTACAGCGAGCAGCAGATCCTCATCGAGGAGCCCGCTGACGACGAGGGCAGCGAGGGCGAGGATGGCGAACGGTCGTCAGGTGGTTTCCGCATCGGCGGCCCCAAGCCGTCCGAGCCGAGCCATCGCCCCGAGGCCGTGGCGCCGGGGGGCAAGCCGCTCAGCTCCCGCCTCTATGACGAACTGGCGATGCAACGCCGTGACATTCTCGCGTCCTGCCTCCTCGCCCAGCCCGCACTCGCGCTCGACTATGGGTTGTTCGTGATGGTCGATGCCCGGACCAAGACGTCGAGCCGCTACACCTACAACTCGACGAAATACGGAACCACGATCCGCGCGAGCGGGCCGCAGGACCCGAACACCGGCGACATGCCCACGTCGCGCGCGCGGGACTATCTGGCGGAGGCTCATGAAAGTCTCGACGTGGGCTGGACCGAGCACGAAAACGAAGTCGAACGCTTCGAGGGCTTCCGGGCGCTCGACGATGACAGCAAGGCTAACTGGCTTGCCTACATCGTGGCGATCTCGCTCGAGGCGAAGCCGGGCATCAGCAACGAGCAGATCCCCCTTCACAACCGACTGGCATCGATCCTCGAAATCGATGTCGCCAGCTGGTGGCGCCCGACGTCGGAGAACTTCTTCGACCGGGTGAACAAGGGCAGTATCCTCAGCCTTCTCGACGAAGTGGGCGGGCCCGCGCTCAGCGGCCGGCATGCCTCGCTCAAAAAGACCGAGATCTCAGCGAGCTGCGAGAAGCTCTTCGCAGGCGACACAATCGTCGAAGCTGAGGTCAAGGAAGCGGCCCTCGCCTGGGTACCAAACGCGATGCGGTTCCTCGACGGGCAGCCCGAGGACGTCGTCATCGAGGCCGACGAGACCGACGAGGCCGGACATGACGAAGACGGTTTGGGCGACGTTGCCGACGCGGCCGCCGACCCGTCCCAGGCTGGCGACGAGGTGCTCGAACCCGCCGCCTGATCGCCGAGCGGGCGGGGGCCGGCGGCGCGCCGGCGGTTCCCGCCCCCATCGCTCGTCCTCCTACTGGCCACTTGTGCCCGCTTTCCGGAGCTGATCGTCATGTCCGCAACAGCGAAACCGAGCCGCGATGTCGCGGCAGAGATCACCAACCTTATCATCAAGAAGCTCGAGGAGGGCGTTCCGCCCTGGAGACGTCCCTGGCGCGTCCAGGGAAGCAGTGGTCGGCCGCTCCGTCATTGCGGCACGCCCTATACCGGCATCAACACTTTTTACCTCTGGGCGATCGGCGACGCGCAAGGGTACCGGTCGCGCTACTGGATGACGTACCGCCAGGCCGAGGCGCTCGGTGGCCATGTCCGCCGCGGTGAGGTCGGCTCACTGTCGGTCTATTATTCGAGCTTCAAGAAGACCGAGGCGAACCCCGTCACTGGTGCCGAGAAGGAGCGAAGCATTCGCTTCCTGCGCCACTACATCGTCTTCAACGCCGACCAGATCGACGGCCTTCCAGCTCGTTACTATCCGGCGATCGAAGATCCGGCGCCGATCGATCCTTCGCAGCATCAGGCAGCGATCGATGCCTTCTTCGACGTAATTCCAGCCGAGGTCCGGCATGGCGGCAACCAGGCCTATTTCACGCCGACCCTCGACCATATCCAGATGCCGCATCAGCGGACCTTCCGGACGATGGACCATTACGCCTCGGTCCGGGCGCACGAGACCACCCATTGGACCGGCGGCACCAAGCGCCTGGCGCGCACTTTCGGGAAACGGTTCGGCGACAAAGCCTATAGTTTCGAGGAACTGGTTGCCGAGATCGGCAGCGGTTTGGTCTGCGCCCATCTCGGTCTCCCGAATGAGCTGCATGACAGTCATGCCAGCTATGTCGGCCACTGGCTGGGTATCCTGCGCGGCGACAAGACCGCCATCATCCACGCAGCGTCCAAGGCCGAGCAGGCATTCAACTACATGATCGCCTTCGGGGCCGATCCCGCCGCAGCCTCGCCGTCCGAGGCATCGGCCGAGGGCGATGAGCTTTTGGCCGAAGCAGCTTGAAGGAGGCTGGCATGACTCTCGAGATCCAAATGCTCGCCTGTCTTTCAACCGGACATGTCGATGAGCAGACCGCGCGCGAACTCGATGCTCTTGTCGAAAACCCTCTTCCGGCAGCAGCCCGCGACGTCCCCGACATTTGGCAGGGCCAGATCGTCGCCGAGCGCTGGCAGCAATATGGATGGTTCGTCTGGGTCCGATCCCCGGGCCGCGACGCCATGCCGTCCTCGCTGCGCGCCTGCCTCGCGCTCGCTGAGGCCGCGGGCGCCACGTGGATCCAGTTCGACCGCGACTGCGCGCCGATCGACGCGCTGCAGGTCCACGACTGGTAGTTTTCAAAGCTTATACCAAGGAGACCCGGCATGGGCTGGCTCACAATGTCGCGTTACCACATGGGCGGCCACGCGACCGCCAAGGCGTATCTCGATGCACAGTTCACCTACAGCCGTGACGTGGACGGCGTCGCCAAAGGGTTGAAGCTGCTAGCCTCATCCTGCCCGCAGAACCGGACCTATTACGCCGCCGCCCAGGTCATGGTCGATGGCGTTGGCGGAGAGGTCTTTGCGATCGTCTGCAAGGTGACCTGGAATCCAAAGAGCAAGACCGGCGAGCATTTCGGTTACAAGGACATGGATGAATCGATGGGACCGTGTGAGGACAACTGTCCTGCCCATATCCTCGAACTCCTGACCCCGACCGACAAGGAGCACGCGCTCGACTGGCGTCGGCGCTGTCGCACCAATCTCGAGCGGCGTGCCCGTAAGATCGAAGACGGCGACCGCATCAAGCTCGCCGCAGCCCTAACCTTCACGGACGGCCATGTCGGGGACGAATTCATCGTGGTGAGACGCGGCCGGCGGCTGAGCTTTCGCGACCCCGAGACCCGCACCGGCTATGCGATCAGCCGCTTCATGGAACGAGAATGGACGGTCGTTCCGGTAACCAAAGTCCATAAGACGATATTTGCCTGAGGCCGCGCGTCCGGGCCATGATGTCTGTGAAAAGGATTCGACATGTTTGCCCCAGCACCTTGGCTGTCGCCCAAACGCTATCTCCTGTGCAGCCGTGAAAATGCGCACCGCGTTGCATCCCGGCTTTTTGATGCGCAGCCTGGCCGCGTCAGCATCGTTCGTACCGGAAACCCTTTGCAACCATTTCACGTCTCAACTTCGCCATCGCGCGATGCACATGTCGAGGTTGAGATCGTGTCATGATGCGAGCGATGGTTCTCGCTGCGCTCGTCTTTGCCTGCTGCGGGGCGTCGGCCCAAGTGGCCGCTGACCAGAGCTTCAACGCCAAAGCGCGCGCGCTAGACGGCGACACCGTCGCCGTCGACTTCCGTCTTCTCGGCGTCGACGCCTTCGAACGCCGCCAGCAGTGCGAACGCCGTGGTGACTGCTGGCAGTGCGGAAAGGCGGCGCAGGACTTCGTCGCGAACTTGCTTCGTTCGAAGACGGCCGAAATCAGACTCACCTCATCAAGCACATACGGCCGCCCTGTGGCCACGGTGACCGTCGAAGGCAGCGACCTTGGAGAACGCCTGATTCGTGCCGGGCTCGCCGTCCCCGAGGCCCAATATCTTCGCAGTGATCCCCGCCGTGCCGCCCGCTACGCCGCCGCCTTTTCCCAAGCCAAAGATGCAAGGGCAGGGGCTTTAGCCGGACACTGGATCGAGCCTTCCAATTGGCGGCGTGGAGAGCGTCTTCAGTGCGAGCGCCGATCAGATTGACCCGTCCGTCTGACCTCAGGCCGTAAGCGAGGGATCGGCCCACCAGGAAGGCCCCTGTTCAAACTCGGCGTCGAGCTTGACCAACGGTCCATCGGGAGCGTCCGCCACATAAGGCTTGGCGAGCGGCATGCACCGACACTTCATCCGTCGAATTTCGCCCGCCACGCGTCCACGACGCTCCAGCAGATCTTCCAGCCATTCGAGGTCGTCGAGCATGTCGACCACACCCCGACCCGCAAGACAGAAATAGATACAGCGCTGGAAATCGTCCGCGCCGTCATTGGCGAGTATCTCGGCGAGCTTTCGCTTGGCCGCTAGATCGCCCTCGTGCGTCCAGGCGATCGCCTCACGAAGTTCACGAACCGAGTAATAGGCGTCCTCGACGTCCATGCCGATGGCCGCGTTCGCGATCATGCGACGTGTCGGCCGGTTGTCGGCATCCAAGGCGGCGTCTCGCAGCGTGATGTCGAGATCAAATCGATCGTGAAAAACGGTCTTCTTCATCGCAAGTCTCCAGCGATCGGGAACGTAACGTGAACACGTGCGCCGGTCAAGCGCATGACTGCTCACCTCCGGAGGGCCATCATGCCGATCGACATCATCGTTGGGCTTCCGCATCTCCGCGAGGGCCCCATCCTCCAGCGCGCCCGGGCGCTGCAGACCACCGCTCTCATTTCGGCCAACGGCCTCTCCCGCTGGGCTGCCAAAAGAGGTTGGCGTGAATGGAGCGGTTGGCGAACCGAACAGCTCGGCAACGCAGTCGGCCTAGTAGGTCTCTGTCTCGATTCTGCCGGCTTTGTCGCTGCCTCGCGCTACGGCGGCTTCCCATGGACGCTGGCCGACTATGTCGCTCTCGCGGCAGCCCACCCCTTCCAATGGTGGGCAAGCGCTGACTATTGCGTCGAGCACGAAATTGCCGCCGATCGCGAGGAAGTGACGGATCGCTTGTCGCGCACCATCCGCGCCAATCGCGACTGCTGGCGACTGGCCGGCGACCACGGCATCGCCGAAAGCATGATGCCGGTCATTCAAGGCCGCAGTCCGACCGACTATGAGCGCTGTGCCGACGCGCTGAGCGGGTTGTTTCGCCCGGGCGCGCTGCTGGGCGTCGGCAGCATGTGCCGACGCGATATCCATGGTCCCGAAGGTCTGATCGCGGTGATCGACCACCTTGATCGCGTCCTGCCAGCAGGAATCCGGCTGCATGCATTTGGGGTCAAAGGGACTGCGCTCCCGTTTCTGCTTCCCTATCGCCACCGCGTCGCATCGATCGACAGCCAGGCTTACGGCGTCGGCGCGCGGCGCGCAGCGTTGCGCGGTGGCACCAGCAAGACCGACGCGTTCGTCGCCAATCATCTCGAGCAATGGGTTGATGCGCAGCGCGCTCGGTTGAAAGAGGGGCCTCGCCAGCTTCCTCAGATCCGGCCAGCCCACCTCAGCCCGCTACTTGTCGACCCGTGGGAGGCGGCGATCGCTCAAGCGCGCGCTGAAATCCGGGACCTGATCGAAGCCGGAGAGCTCGACCATGACGAGCTGACTGCGCCGTGGATCGAGCAATGGGCGGCTGACATCTACCGGGACAGTCTCGCCGGCTGAGAGAGGGAAGGGGGGCTTTGAGGTCCGATCAGGGGGTGGCCGAAGCTGCTCTCGAACGCCGAGGAGCTGCCCGCGATGCCCACCGCTCTTTATCAAGATCACGATGTTAGTCCGCTGCATGGCGCAATCCGGTGAGCGCGCGGTCCTCCAAGCCCGAGGTGCGCAATCCGATCCTCGCCCTACCGTCCGTGGCGCGCTTGCGGGCGCTCAATCCTGAAGCGCGTCTCGCGCTTCAGGACATTCTGCTCGAGATCCAGAGCGATGCTCGCCTGCGCGCGGAAAAGAGCTGGCGCAGTCGCAAGCCGCCGGTCGCGGCTTACTGGGCAGCCTGCGCCGTCTACGCCGGCCACATTGCGCGTTCAATCGGGCCGGGGCGTGGCCGCCGGCCTCGCGCGAGCGTCGCGCTGCATCCCAATGAGGAGATCACACCATGTTGATCGAACTGCGCAAGCTCAGGATCATCAAGGCCCTCTCAGAAGAGACGCCATGCTACACCGCAGAGATCTGGATAGACGGTGCGCTCGCCTTCCACGCGAGTAATCGCGGCCACGGAGGCGCCGACGACTATCGCCAGGTCAGGGCGATCACCGAGGCCGAGGTCAATAGCTGGCTCAGGGTCAACCGACCGACGCGCTCGTTCCACGGCATGTCGTTCGAGCCGGATCTCGAAAACGAGATCGCGCGCCTGATGGACGAAGCCGAGCATCTGGGGCTGCTTCGGCGGCGCAGGCGCACCAACGTCATCACGATCGAGGACGGGGAGGTCTATACCTATCCGTTGAAAGGCCGGCCCGCGGCAACGCTCATCGCTGCAATACGGGCCAAAAAACCGGACATCGAGATCGTAAACGAGACCGGCGAGGCCGGCCTTGCACGGGCCGTGCGGGTCCTGCTCGCAAAGGCATCGGATCACCAAGAAGGGTGACGCGCGATCTGCCGGACGCTCCTGGCCGATGGCCAGCGATCGATTGAAAAGGGGAGGGGGAGGGGCCGAGCGAGCGGATTTGCGCTCGAGACCGGAGGCCCACCCCATGCACTATGAAGTCGCAATGCGTCACCAACAGGCGCTTGATCCCAGCGCACTGACCACCATCGCTGCCGCGCTCCATGCGATCGATGCGGCCATCACCGACTGCCGCAACGCCGGCAAGGACAGTGAAACGGACCCGGCCGTTATCCTTCTTGCACGCCACCTGGGCACCGTCTGCGCTCGCGCTGCAGACGACACGATCCTCCGCCGGACCTGTATCGACCAGATTGCAGAGATCCGCCGGCATCCCGTTTTGCGCACGCTCGCTTATCGCGGCGTCAGCTATGACGAGGCAGCCAAGCGCGTCTTTCATGCAGAAGGCCGGGCTGCGATGCGCCGCCTCGCCGAGGCCTTGGAACTAGACGAGCGCAGCTTCGACATTCGCTCGAACAAAGCCGGACCTGCCGTCTCTGGCGAGATCACGCTGCACGGCGAGGAGCTCTGGGTCCGGCTTTCGCTCGGTTGCATGGGGCCGGATACCGAAGTTGCCTTCCGCCAGGTACGCGGTCGCGACGATCACTGCGGTGACCGCAATCGGTGGGCATCCATCAACGAGCTGCTGGCGCCCGACCGCTTCGCCGCACGTCTTCGGCGCGAATTGCGCCTAGCCGCCCCCACTGGCCAGCCGGCGCGGCTCTTCGCCTGATCCCCACCGCAGGAGTATTACGATGGCCGTTTACCAGTCCGTACCGGCATGTCCGGCTGTGCCGCCGATCCTTTCTGCGATGCCTAATCTGGCAATCGACTCGGAGATCATCGGTGCGATCCGCGCTGGCGCCCGGATCGTCTTCAATGTTTCAGGCGGCAAGGATTCCAGTGCGGCCATGTTCGCGGTCAATCTCTACCTTGACCTTCTCGGGCATCCGCGCGCCCGACGCATGGCCATCCACGCGGATCTAGGGCGGGCCGAATGGGCGTCCACACCCGCGACGGTGGCGCGCATCACCGCGCTTGCGGGCATGCCGCTTACCGTTGTTCGACGGGCGGCAGGCGACCTCGTCGACCGCTGGATCCAGCGCTTCGAAAACGCCAAGCGGCGCTATGAAGCGCTGGAAACCTATAACCTCATAGGCCCCTGGTCTTCGGCCTCACTTCGGTTCTGCCAGTCGGAGATGAAGGCGGCAGTCATCGGCCCGGCGGTGGCGCGGATGTTTCCCGGTGAACGCATCATCTCGGTGCTCGGTCTGCGCCGCGACGAGAGTCACAACCGCTCCGCGATACCCGTCGCCAAGGCAGATCACCGTCATGCCAAGGCCGGAAACCGCCGGGGGACGATCATGTCGCTCTGGCATCCGCTCGCCGACTGGACGGCCGGCGACGTATTCCGAGCGCACCAGCTCCTCGGCATCCCGCTGCACGAGGCGTATACCGAGTGGGGCTCGACCCGCTTGTCATGCCGATACTGCATATTTGCCTCGCTCCACGACCTCCAGGCTTCAACCGCAGCGCCGCCGAATGGCGAAGTCTACCGCGAGCTGGTTGGCATCGAGGCACGCTCGACCTTTCCGTTCCAACCGACACGATGGCTGGCCGACGTCGCACCGCAGCTGCTCGGTCCCGCCCTCCACTCAGACATAGTCCGCGCCAAGGCCGACCAGGCGGAGCGTCGGCGCATCGAGGCCGCAATGCCGGCGGGCTTGCGCTATGTTGCCGGTTGGCCGCCACGCCTTCCGTCACGCCCCGAGGCCGAGGACATCGCAGCGGCGCGGCGCCCGATCCTTGCGCGCCACCGTCTCGAAGATCGCTATCCGTCGGTTACCACCATTTTGGACCGATTCTCAGAATTGATGGCGATCGTCGCCCGAAAGCGCGCTGCATGATCAGAATCACGGCGAAAGTCGGTCGCTTCGAGATCTCGACGTCCGTTGATCCCGTCGCCCCGCTGGGCTGGCGCTTCTGGACGCTCGCCGGATTTCCCGGTGATCCGGTTGAGCCACGGCCCTATGGCGGCTTTCGCCGCTTGCCGCTCACGCTCGTCGCGATCGACGGCCAGCCCCGCTGGCTCTGCGCGATGGAGCTGGACCGCTCGTTCCGCCTCCTAAGCAGCCACGACCTCTTCCCCTGCGCGCGACAGCGGGGAGTCGATGACTTCGCTCAGGCAATATCGAACAGCATGCGCAGCAGCCCAGGCCGCTCTGAAAAGGACCGCCCATGATGGAAACGACCCGCAACCTGTGCTGGCGGGAACGTCGCGCCCCACGCCCTTCACCTTTCTCATGATCGAGCTTGCCTCTGGCGAAGGGTGCGACGGCGCGGCGGAGGCCGCGCGCCGGCTTGAAATGGCGACGGGCGCCATCCAGGGCGTCGCCCAGGCCATCCAGCGCACGGGGTCGTCCGCGCGCTGAAAAGAGAAGGGGGGCTGAAGAGGCGGCAATTTGCCGCCTTTCAAGCCCGAGGCCTCCCAATGTCTGTCCTGTCTCCCCACCGACCCGCCGATTTGCCGAGGCAGCCCGACAGGCTCCTGGCTGGCGCACCGGCGCCGATCGTCCTCGCCTATGGCATCGGCGTCGATTCCACCGCGCTGCTTGTCGAGCTCGCAGCGCGCGGGGAGCCGCCGGATCTGGTCCTGACGGCCGACCCCGGGGCCGAGAAACCGGAGACCTATGAGTATCAAAAGCTGATCGCCGCCTGGATGGCGGCGCGCCGCATTCCTTATGAGGTCGTCCGTTACGTGCCCCGACGCTTCAAGCATTGGCCTCCATATTATTCGATCCTCGCGAACGTGCTCACCAATGCGACGCTCCCCAGCATCAGTCTGGGACGCCATAGCTGCTCGCTCAAATGGAAGGTCGCGCCACAGGATGCCTTCCTCAAGCGATGGGCGCCGGCCCAGGCCGCATGGGCGCGCGGGCAGAAGGTCACACGCCTGATCGGCTATGACGCATCCCCTGCCGACACGCGCCGCCATGCCCACGCCTCAGCGATCGACGACCCGCTTTTCGATTGTCGCTATCCGCTGCGCGAGTGGCGCTGGACGCGCGACCATTGCACCGCTCGCATCGAAGCGGCCGGTCTGCCGGTCCCGCCCAAATCGAGCTGCTTTTTCTGCGGCGCGATCCGGCCCGATGAGGTGCGTGCGTTGCCGCAATGGTGCCTGCGCCTGATCGTCCTCATCGAGGCGCGGGCCGAACCGCGCCTTCGCACCGTCGAAGGTCTCTGGCGCCGGTCGACCAAAACCAAACCCGGCAGGATCACCGATTTCATTCGCGCGGAGCGCCTTCTTCCCGAGGCCGAGATCGATGCGATCCGCCGCGACGCACCGACCGAGCTTGTCCGCTTCCAGGACGCCGCCGGCCTCGTGCCAATGAGCGAGCGTCCGACGATGGAGGAATGGCTCGAGAGCTTCAACGCTGGCCGGATGGAGGCAGCATGACCGACCGAATGTCACGGATCGCCGCGCTCAACGACCGTTGCCGCCAGGGTCTGGATCCGACCGGCCGCATCGTCATAACCGCCGCCTGTCTCGCGACCTTCGCAGGGGAGGGGGGCAAGGTTGCTCAGATTTTGGCCCAGGCCGAGTTGATGGCCGCAATCCGTCGGTACGTCTTCAGACCCGAAGATTGCCGCGAGCGGGCGCGAGGCGACCTCGTCGTCGCCGGCCACGCCGTCCGCTTCACGATCGATTATTATGACCTGACGCTCGAATGGGGGTCCGAGGACCCGGCTGACCCGCTGGTCACGGTGAGGGTCATGACGATCATGCTCCCCAGCGACGACTGAGCGTCGCGCAAATTTCCGACACCCAATCCGGAGACCAGCCATGCGGCGGATTACACCGGCCGGGCCCGAACATGGGCAGGCGATAGCAATAGCAGTTGAGCGTCTGCGCGAAGCCCGTACTCTGCTCCGGCAGGCCGGCGCGCGTCAGGCAGCCTCGGCGGCCGGCAAGGCGATCAGCAGCGCCGAGGGTGCTGCTCGCCACGTGCAACACAGGATCCGAAGGACGACCCAATGAGCCGGCATGACCTTCAGCCCAAGGCCGACCAGCCGCATGTCGTGCGCGCGACCGTCGGTTGGGACCGCCCATTGCAGACGTTCTTCGCACAGGTGTTCTTCCGCACCGAAGACGAGCCGGATGAAGGGGAAGCCCTGATCTGGCTCGGCACCGAACCCGGCGAAATGTTGACGCCCGAGGCCGTGATCGCCGTGGTCGCGCCCCATGTCGAAATGCCCCCTGACCTCGCCGAGAGGCTCGATGCTGAAATGCGTCAGACGACCGGCATGAAAGACGGCCGCCATCAAGCCGCGGCCAAGCGGTCGCTGTTCGGCTCGATCCACTGATCCGCTGACGCTCTCACGCGGCGGACACGCCCCGCAACTCGTCGTCTTCCCCCATCCATCCGCTCCGCCGGCCATCACGGCGGGGCCCATCGTCACGTGCCCAGCGCACCGATGATCTAGGAGCCGTTATGGCAGACCGTGTCTCAGCATCGATCTTCATCGGTGGTTCGCTCTCGGCATCGGCATATGCCGAGCTTGCCGCACTGATCAGCGATGAGGGCCTTTCCACCGAATGGGACGGAGAAGCCTTCGCGCCTGAACATCGCGCCGTCGGCCGACCCCTCAACCTCTACGCGCACGAGGTCGCGTGGGGACGTTTCGGAGAACTCGAAAGCTGGTGCGTCGAGCGACTTGTCCCCTTTGCCAGATGGTCGGGCGGCTATTCCGGCCAGTGGGGCCCCGAGCGTGTCGTTCACCAGGGCGACGGGACACTGACCTCCTACGCGACGACCGAAGACGACATCGTCGTCATCCCGCAGGAGGTGCTCGAAACGCTCGGATCTTTCGAGGCAACCCTCGCACACTTCGCCGCAGTGGATTTCACCGTGCCGCCGCTCGTCGTCGAAGGCGATCTGCCCCAGTTCGGGATATCGACGGAGTCCACCCTGGATGCGGAAGGACTGCCGCATGTCGAATAGCTACTCCGCCTCTGATCGACTTCGCGGTTGCGCCACAGATGCAGACCTATAGCTTCATCGCCCGGAGACTGACGATGACCTCGATTTCGACCGATTATGATGCCGCGCGTGCGGCGCTGACGCGCCTCTTGCCGCTCGCGATGTCCGACACCGGCCAGGCGCGCCGCGTTGCCAACTTCCTGATGGCCTGGTGGAACGGCCCGGACCTGGGCCATTTCGAGATCGCCGATATGTTCGGCCTCGACGTTGCGATCGCCAACGACATCACGACGGTCATCGGCTTTCTCGGTCAGAACGACCGCGGCGCCGTCTATATCGACAGCCTGGGGTTCGCCGAAGAGATGCAGGACATCATCGCGCTGTGGCGCAAGCCGGCAACGCCGCCCACCAACTGACGTCTCCATACGCCCCTGAGACGATCAGGAACGACCCGACGGCGCCGAAGAGGCGTCCGTCGGAGCGGCGCTGGCGCGCCTTACTCGGCCGAACGGCCGAGGAGCTGAGTGGGTGAGAGAGTGTGTTCGGACAAGGGGTTCGAGCAGCACAACTCAAGGAGACTTCCCATGAACATCGGCACCATCACCCAGAACGCCAGCGGCACCTACACCGGCAAGATCTCGACGCTCACCGTTGCGATCGTGATCGCCCTCCGCACCGTCCAGTCCGCCAACCCGCGCGCGCCCAAGTTCGAAATCCTCGCCCTCTCGGCTGCCCGCCAATGGGTCCAGGTCGGCGCGCTGTTCGAGCTGTCCTCCAACTCGACCGGCGAGACCTTCCTCAACGGCAAGATCGAGGATCCGAGCCTCGACAAGCCGCTCTACATCTCGGCGTTCCGCCAGGAGGATGGCTCGTATAACATCGTGTGGTCGCGTCCGACCCGCCGCCGCGATGCCCCCACCGACGCTGCCGCAGCCGACGATGGCCTGCCGCCGCTGCCGGGCGCCGACGAGCCGTCTGCTCCTGCCGGCGGCGACGGTCTGGGTGAATCTTCGGCCGATGGCGCGTTCGGAAGCGAGCCCGCGGCGGCCGGTGGCCGCAAGCGCCGCACGCCCGAAATGGCCGACTGATCGGTCGCCACCCGTCCTCTGACGCGCTTCTTTCCCGGCGCGTAGCTCCTGACAGGGCTCGCTTCGCTCACCTGGCGAAGCGGGTCCTGTTTTTCGTTCGCTCGAATCTGTCATCCTGTCCGGCCGGCGCACTTGCATGCTCGGCAACCATGTATATGTTGATGTATATGCAAAGGAGGCCGTCGTGGCAGCTAATCATCCTCAGGCTTCAGTCTCGCGTGAAGTGAAGCTTTTCCGAAACAACAAAAGCCAGGCGGTGCGTATTCCCGCCGACTTCGAGCTGCCCGGCGACCGAGTGATGATCCACCGCGAAGGCGACCGATTGGTGATAGAGCCGATCAAGCGCAAAAACATCCTCGAGGTGCTCGCGGGCCTCGAGCCGCTCGGACCGGACGACCAGTTCCCCGATATCGACGATACGCTCCTGCCAGCCAGGGCAATCGACCTGTGAGCAAACTCTACATGCTCGACACCAACATCGTGTCTGAGCTTGCGCGAAATCCGCACGGTATCGTCTCGTCCAGGATCGCCGAGGTCGGACCAGACTCGATATGCGTCAGCATCATCACAGCGGCGGAATTGCGGTACGGCTGCGCGAAGAAGGGCTCGCCCAAACTGCTGACACAGATCGAAGCGATCCTCGGAAGCGTTCAGGTACTCGCCCTCGATGTCCCCGCCGACACCGAATATGGCGGGATCCGTGCCGAGTTGGAGAGCGCGGGCAAACCGATCGGTCCGAACGACCTCTTCATCGCTGCCCATGCCTATGCACTCGAAGCGACGTTGGTGACGGCCAATGTCGGCGAATTTTCACGCATCCGCGCGCTCACCGTCGAAAACTGGCTCACCGACCGCCCCTGAATCGGCGACTGGCCTGCCAAGACTGATGTCGCTTGGCCGGGGTCTCCTCGGTGAATGAGACTGCGACGCACAGCGGGACGGACTATCGCCGAGACCGTGATGGACTGATGGCGCAAGGCAAGCTTGGCCGGGTTCGCCCGCCTTCCTTCGCCTTTGACTGACACCTGCGGCGGACGGTCTCGCATCACAACCCCATCCAGTCGCCCGTGTTGCCGCTCCGCGGCTGCCCGCGCCAGCTCCCTCCAGGGGTTTCCCTGCGCTTAGCGCTCCGGTGCGATGCGATCCCGCACGCCGCTCTTCGGTGTCACCGGCGGGAAGGCCGTCGGACCCAACAAGGAGCACGCCCATGAACATCGTCAACATCACCGGCCGCGTCGCAAAGGATCCCGAAAACCGCGGCACGGTCACCACCCTCATCGTCGCAACCGACCGCGTGAAGCTCAAGGACGGCAAGACCTATGTCGACGAAGCCACCGGCTACACCGCCAAGGAGACCGAATTCCACAAGGTCACCTGCTTCAACGGCCTCGGCAAATCCGCCGCGACCCGCGAGAAGGGCAACGTCGTCGCGATCTCCGGCCGGATCCACTATTCGAGCTGGGAAGACCGTGACGGCGTGACACGCTACGGCTGCGAAATCATCGCCAACAGCATCGACTTCTTCTGACCCTGGGGCGGGCGGCGCCGAAGGCGCCGCCTCGCTTCGCAAGGATCGGTTTCCTGTAAGCGTTCAGGCGTGGCGCGGCGCGGCTCCAAGCAGATCCGCAACGCTCTGCGCAAAACTCTGCGCAAGGAGCGCCTCGTCGCGCGACAGCGTGATCTGGCTCGTCATGCTCGCGTCGAGCAACGCTTTGAGCCGTGCCGCCAGTGCCTGGGCGGCTTCCTTGAGCAGTGCCTCGTCCATCCCGCGCCTCGCGTCGTTGATGCTGCTGACCGATGGCGGGCACGGGAATCACATCGTGCTGCTGCCTATCGAGGCCGACTTATAGCATATTTCGGCCTGTCAGCTCGCGTCCTACTCTCCCCCTCCGGAGATCGGAGCGGCGAGCGGGGCCACAGCCGTGGAATAGACCCATGCCCGCGCCAACTGGTCGGAAAGCGGGTCACGGAACATGATCTTGCGCCACCGGCCCTTACTCTCCTCAACCGCAATTTCGGTGCCTTTGGGCGCCTTCAAGACGACGGCGCCATCGCGAGCCGGGGCATTTCGAAACGTCGCATCGCGTGAGAGATAGGCGCGCGCATGCTGCGCCAGGAACGCAGCCTCGGATTGCGCCGCCGCTTCATGGTAACGATGATGCTCCGCCTGCGCATGGTCGATCTTCTGGTTCAGCGTGCTGAACGCTGCTTTCTCCTGCGGGCTCATCGTCGGCTGCTGCGGAATAAGTGCATAAGCACCCAGCAGGGTCAGGATGAAGCTGATGAAGCCTACCAGACCCATACGCTGCAACTCGGGCAGGGTGTTCGGACCAAGGCCCTGGAAGGAGCTCAGCACGAGGTCGAACAAGGAACCTTGCAGGCGGGCAGTGTCTTCGTCCGTCTCTGCCGCGGCGATCGCCACGGCGACCCGCTGCATCTCGATCACCGTGCGCGCCGCAAACGACGTCGCGGTTTCCCGCTCATCGACGCTCGCGCGCAGCGTGAGCGTGTCGATCACGAGCATGCGCTCGGCAATCGCACTGAATGTCGAGAAACGCGGTAGCGCCGCGGCTATCATGCGTTTGTAGGTCGCGCCGGCATTGGCGGACGCGATCGCCGATGCGACGAGCGACTTGTTCGCATCGAATGCCTTCACGGTGTCGAGAACCGAAGAAGCCAGATGACGTTGCTGCTCGACCAACGACGTATTCTGCTCAGCGAACCGGCGCGCTGTGTCCGTAACCGAAAGCGCCCAGGCGTTGCTGGTCAGGTGCTTCAAGCTCTCGCGGTCCCTCCGATCGCGCTCAAGCGTGTCGAGTATCCCGCGATAGGGTGCGTCGAGATCCAGCCCGCGCAGCATTTCGCTGGCTGTCTTCGCCTGCTTGACCACGTCGGCGATCGCACTGCCGCCAAGTGCATTGCGGAAGAGGGCGGCACGTTCACGCTCTTCGCGCAGGAAGCGATCGGTGGCACTCTCGGGTAAGCCAAAGGGATTGTTTCTCATGATGCCATGATTGTCAGATCGGCACGACCAGCGCGACCAACATCTGGGCAACCAGAGTGCACCGCGGGCAGACAGTTCGACGCATCCCGGCAAAGCCGGGACCGGCGCTCTACTCGGCTATCGCCTCCCGAAGCCCCCGGTGCCCGGGTCTTCGCCCTGCGGGTAACGATCACCTTGCGGGGAGCCCGGGGGCGAGGGGGGTGCCCTAAAAAATCTCTCTCTCTGAATGCCTAGATATGACGTGCGGGGATCCGAGCCCGTCAAGGATGAGCGGTACCCCCAATTTTCACGCGGCCCGCCACTCTCGCTTCGCTTCGTTCTGGGCCACGAGAAAATCGGCTCCCCCACTCCCCGCTGGCGCGGCGTTAACCGGGGTCCGGCTGCGCCGGCTTCCCGGTTAACGTCCCTGACTGCCACGACCGCCGCACGTCGAATGAGAAGCCTCATCGAATGGATGAGATTCATGGAGGCTATCATGACCAACTTCACGAACTTCGCCGACCTCGCCAGCCACATTGCGGCCGCGCGCGAGAATGAAGACCTGACCCAAACCTACGAGGGTGCGTTCATCGAGCATAGCGAGATGGCGAAGCTGAGCATCGTCGAAGCGCCCGAAGCTCTCGACATGCCCGATCCGGAGCAGGTGCGAGCGGCTGTCGAAATGATGATGCAGACGATGTTCGATGTGCTGCGCGATACGCGCATGGAGCCGTTTGCCACCGATCTGGTCTGGGGGTTCGCCAACAGCTTCCATGTCGTCGCCAAGCGGATCGAAGGCCGCGAGGACGATGCGGCCAAAAAGTTAGGCGAACTCGCCCGTAGCTACGACCCTTCCGAAATCTACGCGACCGAACTGGAAGACACGCAACTGCTCTGCCAGACGCTGCAGGGGTGCCGCGAGGCAATGGAGTGCATGCGCGACCATGCCGCCGAAATGTACCGCGTCGAGACCGGAAAGCCCTTCTCGCCGGTCCGGGGGAGCCGGGTGTCGAGCGCGCTCAACGCCTCGATGATCGATGCCCGCGACTATCTGGCCTCACGTGCCCGGGAACGCCGGGAACAGTTCGCCCCCGAGGGCCCGGTGGTGGCCTTCTCTGGAGGCCAGGCGTGGGAGGATGCCGATCTGCTCTGGAACGGACTCGATGGCATCAAGGCCCGCATCCCGGAAATGATCCTCGCGACCACGGCGCAGGCCAAGGGCTGCGATGCCGTGGCGCACGCTTGGGCGGCCTCGCGCGGCGTGAAGGTCATCCAGTTCCGCCTCGACCGGAGCCAGGGCAACCGCGCCGCCTTTGTCCGCAACGACCGCATCCTCAATCTAAAGCCGGTCGAAGCCGTCATCTGCGAAGGGTCGGGCATCCAGCAGAACCTTGCGCAAAAACTGCGGCAGGCCGGCGTCCCGCTGCACATCGTCCGCCTCGCGCACCAGCGCACCGCACAGCGGGCGTGAGCCCCTTGTGGAGAGGTCCTGGCTTCGGCCGGGGCCTCTCCACTCTTTTCTTGTGTCGACATGCGGCGCTCAGGGGCATCGAGCCCCTTCGCGCCGCGCTGGACTGAGCGCCTGCGCGCTCGCCGATCGAGACCCGCGGCCACAGATCAGGCTCACGAAGCGGTCAGAGGGGAGGGGGGCAGAAGAAGCGGTTCAACAGGGGAGGACGAGATGTCCATCACGTTCCGCATCGCTACCGCCGCCGACGATCAGCCTCGTCCGATTGCCACCATAAACGCCCGCCAGCTCGCCGCCTTCAGAGCATTCCTTCGCGAGGAAAGCGAGCGGACGTGCACTGTACTTCTCGCTCCGGACGCGGACGAAGACGCGTTCCTGTCCTATCATTTCGAAGCGCGCGTCTGCCCGTTGGCGCTTGCCGCGGTGACGCGCGTCTTCGACTTCCAAACCGACGTCATCAGCGTCGTCGAGGAAGCGCAGTTCCGCTGCCGACGCGTGAGCGTCTGTCGCATCGAAAAGACCGGCACGATTCACATGCGGGTCGCCTTGACGTCCGATCGGGGCTTGGAGCTCGACCTGGCCGCCGCCAACGCCTTTGCACTGCTCGAAGGCCTTGGCCTTCGCCCCGACAGCGTCGGCGAAATCCCGATCGACACGGTGCGCGCCCGGCTCGCTAATCCGGCCGTCCGGCGACGCGCCGCCGAGCACGGTGTGACGGCCTATCTCGACCGGCTCGATCAGCTGCTCGCGACCGCAGATGCCGACGACACTTCGCGGCTGGAATGGGCTTAGCCTCCGTCCACATCCCGCCGACGAAGGAGGGCGCGCCCCTAACGCTGGCGCGCCCTTTTTTTGCCTATCTGGCGCAAGCCTTGAAATCGTCACAGCCGGCCACGATCTCTCTCGGAAGGGCGTGGCCACGCCCTTCCATGGACAGCGAACCAGAACCAGCGAAACCGAAAACTCGAAACCAGCAAAACTCAGCAAACCAGACACACAGCAAACCGAAAACAGCCAGCAAAACTCAGATCCAAACAGCGAACCCGAAAAACCAGCAAACAGCAAACCCAGATCAAAAAGCGAAACATGGAAATATAGAGGTTCGGCCTCTCAAAACACCGAGCAAGCGCGTTGCAACGTAATACCCCTTCAATCTGGGGGCGCGTCCCCATCGCTGGAAGACAAAGCGATGGAATGGCACAATTTCGCAGAGATCCTGTTTGGACTCGCGGCTGTAATCACCGCCCTCAAGCAGGGCGGAAAAAAGAAATGAACGACGGGGCGGCAGGTGCAAACCTGCCGCCCTTTCGGGTTCGAGGGCGCCCTGGAAGCAGCCGCCGTCACGCTATGGCGGAAACCTTATCCGGGCGGTTTCGCAAGAGCGTGTCGATCGCCCCTTGGAGCTGTGTCGCGGTCGCTTCCTCCGTCACGCTCTGAAGCAGATTGTGAGCCTGCCGCATCAGCGCCAGTGCCATCGCCCGGGTGACGGCCGGGTCCTTCTCGTGATGTTCCATATCGCCCACTCGGAGGCGCGCTCATGCCGCGAGAGTGCTGGTGCGCCCGCCCAACAACTCCCGCGCGCTGGGCGCGGGAGCCGGGGCTGGTAACACGCCGAGACATGCGCCTACGCTTTTAGTGCCGAGGCACCTGGACATATGCGCAGGCACCCCGGCGTGAAGATCACACCGAGTTGCCGTTCTCAGCGGGATTACCAGTCCCGGCGCTGCCCGTTTTGCAGCGCCCGCCGGGACTAACACAGCGACTTGGTTGAACCAACCAGAAGGTCACTCCTCACCTTCTCCAATCCCGGACGAGGCCATCATCGACCAGCGTCCGCTACGGGCGGGAATGCCGTTCGTTATTTCGGGGATAGGAGGATCAGCTTGGACTGAAGGCGCTGCGCGTCAGCATGAATCCGGTCGGCCAGGTTTCGCGCTTCTTCTTCCTCCCAGACGAAAATGGTCCGCTCCGCACGCCGGTTTTTGAACGACGTCATCCGCACGACTAATGTCCAACGACCAGCCTGATCGACGCTGATCTTGCCTAAGCCATGGCAAAGCGGCGCGCGGACGCTGTCATGTGCGCGGAACGCCTCGAGCGCCTTGAGGACCGGGGCCGCGCCGTCACCGAATGGCCCGTTCGCGGCGATCGCAGCGGCCAATGCCTCGAAGCGCTGGCCTACCAGATGGGGGAGTTTTACCAGGGCTCCCCGCTCCGCGTCCTGCGATAACCGGTCCAGCGCCTCGGACACGGCATATTCGGCGCGCGAAAACGCGTTCAGGCAGCGGCCGCGCCATGCATTTACCGTCTCATGGACACTTGCCCATGCGATGGTGTCGGCGGCGGCGATAGAAACCTGTTCGTTCATCGCACGCTTCGTAGATGTCGCGTCTTAAGTCCAGGTTGCCACATCTTCGGCGGATAAGCGGTGTCGACATCTGGCAGATCAGCAGGGCCTATTACGCTTGCAAGCAGTAACCGATACCATAGTCTGTCGGGATACTGGCTCAGCGGGAAAGCAGACGATGAAAGAGCGTTCCAATCTGCCATCGCGTAGTGTCGTTTGGCTTGCCACAGCGGCGCTCCTGCTCTTTTCCTATTTCATCGCAGCGCTCCTGCTCCTGCACGTCCTGCGACCCGACTATACGATCGCGGATCACATGATCAGCGACTATGCCATCGGTGCTTTCGGCCCGATCATGACGAGCGCCTTTTTATCGATCTCGCTTGGCTGTCTGGCGCTAGCAACGGGCCTACTGCGGATAGGACCAAAATCGTGGCTCGGGAGGGCGAGCGCGGGCCTCCTCATCGTTGCATTTGCGGGATTGATCGTCACGGCGGTGTTCCCGACCGATCTCGAAACCGCGGCATCCACACGGACGGGAGATATCCACAACATCAGCTTTCTCGTGAACATCGTGAGCATCATGCTCTCATCGATCTGTCTGAGCCTGAGCTACACTTTCGACCCGCAGTGGAAGCGCCACCGGGTGGCTGCCCTGGCACTCGCCGGCGTCCTCCTCCTCGCCTTCGTCGCGCAATACCTCACCCTGCACAGGGGCGCGCCTTATGGGATCACCAACCGCCTGTTCGTGGCGGTCCTGATGGTCTGGCTCCTTTCGAACAGTCTGTGGCTCAAGGCCGCGGCGAGCATCAGGCTTGCGCAGCCCGAATAAGCGAAGTTCAGATGGCGCCAAGCGCAACCGTATGCGTGCCCATCAGAGGATAAAATCTCTCACAGAATTCCGAGCATGTCGTTGAGGGAGCCACCGCGTCAAGGACGGCGGGGCCCCACCATTTTCTTCGGCGGAGCGAGCGGCAGTGCTTCCTTTCGGCGGCGGTGGCCGCCGAAGAAAATCGTGACCCCCACCGCCGCTTCGCGGCGCCGGCTGTGCCGGCGTCCCTGACCCGGCGGCTCCCTCAACGACGACCTTTCCCCTGTCATTTAAGACGACAGGAGGACAACATGCAGATCATCTCGACCGCCGCCCATGCCGACACCGCCAACTATCTCGCCGCGCTGGCCTTCGCAGAGCGTCGCGCGCTTCACAGCTTCTTCGACCAACACGTCATTGAGGACGCGCCCGGACGGTACATCGCGGTCGACGAAGGCGACTATAACGCGCTGCCGATGATGCTCATCGACCGGGTGGTCCACACGGTCCCGGGCCGGATGTCCGACGAGTTCTGAAGGATCATGGGAGGGGCTCCGGCCTTTCCCTTTTTTTTGCTGGGAGAGGTACGGACATGGGGGGCATCGAACCCCCCATGTCCGTGCCGCGCCGTTGGCGCGGCGGGTCAGGGTCAGGCTGCCAGCCGCTTCTCGACTGCCTCGATTCCGAGGGTCTTGATCCGGTCGGTGAGGGCCGCCAGCCGTTTGGCCTCGAGCTTGAGCAAGCCTGATCTTTCGACCGTCGAAATGGCCTGCTCGCGCTCTTTTTCTTCGAGCCTTCTGCGCCGCTCTTCCAGCCGACGCGCATCCTCTTCGAACGCCAAACGCTCCTGTTCCAGTGTCTTTGCCATAAGGGCCTCGTGTTCAACGCTAATCGGGCTGTGAACACCGTGACTATAACGGCGATTACAGCGCGCCGGAAGAAGCAGGTGAAGGCGGGGGCGCATCGGGCTCATCGCCCGATGACGGCTCTATTCGCTAGAGATCCCGTCGTCCTGGACGGACGCCGGGATCAAAGCTCACGGAGCCAAGGCGTTTGCCTTGTCTCCGCCCTGCCGGGTTACGATCCTCGCCCGGCCAATGGGGCCGGTGGCCCCCATTGATGCGCGCTTCGGGACCAAAGTCCCGGCGCGCATGGGGGAGGGCATCGCTCGCTTGCCCGTCCCCGATCGCGCAGCCTGACTGCTTCGCAGCAGACGCTATGCACGTTCCGCCCGTAGGCGGAGCGGTCCCCAGCCGGCCCCGGTAACGGGCACCCCAGCAGACATCGCTAGACAGCCCAGGGACAGGGTATCGGTCTCTGAGGATATGCACACCCTACGCACCTGAAGGTGCAAGGTTTCCGTTGCTGCGCAACGGTTTAGCGCGGATGGAAAGGCGACTACATTGTAGTACGGTTCTTGCGGCGCGTAAAAGCCACACAAATCCGCCACTTGAGCGTAGTACGGACGACTACGATGGTTTGGCACTCGACGATCAACTTGCCGCGTGCCAGCCTCTAGGCTATAAGTCAGGCCTTCTTCAGTCCCCACCAGCCTCCCTGCTAGGAGGTTGGTCTTGGCTACCAGTTACCGGCACTATAATGTGCGGCTCGAGCGGACCCAGTGGGATCGGCTGAGCACCATCGCTGCGGAGCGCAAGCTCAGCGTCGCCGACATCATCCGGTCGGCGCTGGACGTCTTCCTCTCCTCGTCCGATCTGCTGACCGCCAGCCACCGCCGTCTTGCACGGATCAGCGAGTTCCAGCAGCTCGCTTTGGACATCATCATCCGCGAGCAATATCCCGAGCTTCGCGAGCGGCTCGTCGCCGAAACCGACAAGCGCCTGGTTCAATATCATGGCGCGTGAGGACATCCGCTCGAACGGGAAAAACATCCCGCTGACCCATCACTCCGCGCGGGGCCGGGTTCAGCGCAACTCGGGCAATTTCACACGCGGCAGCCAGCTCCTCACCCATGAGATGCTGATGTGGTTTTCGGGCGCGAAGCTGCCCATCATCGCCTGGTTCTTCGCCTTCCTCGCCGCCTGGTTCATCATCCTTTCGCTGCGCCTCGACGAGCATGGATTCCAGCTCGTCTGCATGAAGCTCTATTCGGCGCTTTGGAACTGGGTCGACCTCAATCCCAACAAGCGCGTCAACGTCACGCTGCCGAACGGCGAGATCTACAAAACGATCATGCCGGCCGTGCCCTATATCCCCGCCGTCCAAAAGGCGTGGGCAACCACGGTCCACGCGTTTATCGGCTCGATCCTCGTCTCGGTTTTCGTCATCGCGCCGATCACGATCTGGTTCGTCGATATCTCCCGGCGGCGCGGCAAGACCATCCTCCAGGAACGCCACGAACGCGGCGCGATGCTGGTCGAGCGCGATGTCCTCTTCGCCGAAATCGCCCAGCATAACGCCGCCAAATTCGAGGAAGATGCGCGTCAATTCTTCCCCCGGCTAAGCCCTTCGGCGGTGCTCCGATTGCCCTTTGCCGAGCGGAAAGCCGGCGGCATTCACCACCCCTATTCGCTTGCCGGCGTGCCCTATCCGCACCGCATGGAGCAGTCGCACACGATGCTCATCGGCACGACCGGATCGGGCAAGACTACCGAGCTTCGCAGTCTCGTCGCGCAGATGCGGGCGCGCCAGGACAATGCGGTCATCTTCGACCTGACAGGCGCCTATGTCGAAGCCTTCTACGATCCCGAGCGGGATACGATCCTCAACCCGATGGACCAACGCTGCCCGGCCTGGTCGATCTTCAACGATTGCCGCACGCACAGCGAATTCACTGCGGCGGCTGCAGCCCTGATCCCGTCGGACGGTGGATCCTCGGAGCCCTTCTGGGCGCTGGCGGCGCGCACGCTGTTCATCGAAATGTGCGTCCGCCTCCAGGAGCGCGGCCAGACCACCAATCTGGCGCTCAGCGAAAACCTGATGACGGCCGATCTGAAGCGCGTTCACCGTTTCCTCGCCAACACCATCGCCGACCCGCTGACCGCCCCGGAAGCCGCCCGCATGGCGGAATCGATCCGTGCCGTCTTCAACACCAATGCGCAGGTCCTGCGCTTCCTGCCCGACGAGGGCGAGCAGTTCTCGATCCGCGACTGGATCACCGGCGACAAGCAGCCCGGCGCGATCCTCTTCATCACCTCAAACTATGTCGATCTGGCGATGAACCGGGCGCTGCTGACGCTCTGGATGGACCTGTGCATCAACCGTCTCATGACCATGCCGCGCACCCGCTCCTTGCGCATGTGGTTCATGTTCGACGAGCTCGGCGCGCTCCACAAACTGCCGGCAATCGAGAATGGCCTCCAGACCGCGCGCGCATTCGGCGGCGCGATGATCCTGGGCATCCACAGCTTCGAGAAACTGGTCGAAGTTTATGGCGAGCAGGGCGCCCGCAATCTCGCCTCGCTCGCCCGATCCAAGCTCATCCTGGCAACCGCAGACCTCGACACGGCCGAGCAATGCGCGCGCTACATCGGCAACCGTGAAGTGCGTCAGATGGATGAGGCGTACAGCTATGGTTACAACAACAATCGTGACGCCTCGACGCTGACCCCGCGCAAGCAGGTCGAACCGCTCGTGATCGCCGACGACATCACCAACCTGCCTTCGATGCATGGCTTCGTGAAGTTCCCCGATGGCTTTCCGGCGGCCCGCATTCTGCTCGAATGGCAAGACTATCCCCAGGTCGCCCAGGGGTTTGTCGCGCGACCCACCATGAGCCCGGTGCGGTCGAGGCGCGGAGAGGAAGTGTTCGCCGAAGAGGACGGCGCAGGAGGCGAGGCAGGTGGGCGTGATGGCGCCGTCCAGATCGTGGAGGAGGTGGTCGAGGCGACCAATCTCGCAAAGGAGATGGCGGCGCGGATCCTCAGCACTCCGACCGAAGAGGAGAATGCCGAGACGATGCGCGCGGCGCAGCGCACCGACGATCGGAACGAGCAGACGACGCCCGCTATCCATGCGGCTGACAAGGCGCAGACAGCGCGCGACAAGCCGGAGGAGCAGGCCGCCGGCACCCGGACCAGCGAGGAGCGCCGCGACGGTCGCGACGCGCAACCGCGCGCCGCCCAGGTCGAGGATCAGACCCTGGTCGAGCTGCGGGAAGGCTTTGCCAGCGGGCGCGATTCCGATGGCATGGATATGGGGATCTAGGGCGTGCTCTCGGTCGCCTCGGTCCGCTCCGCCTCGGGCGCCGCGAACTATTTCGCGAAGGACGACTTCAAGGACAATTACTACACCGCCGATGGCTCGGCTGAGCAGAGCGAATGGGGCGGGGCGGGGGCCGAGACGCTCGGCCTCGAAGGCGAGGTTTCGAAACAGGCGTTCGAGGAAATCCTGAGCGGGACGCTGCCGTCAGGCGAGGGCGTCGCCCAAGTGGAAAACCGCCGCAACGGCGTGGATCTCACCTTCTCGGCGCCTAAGTCGGTGTCCCTCATGGCCTATGTCGCCGGCGACAAACGCGTGCTCGCGGCCAACATGGCTGCCGTCCAGAAGACGATGGCATGGGTCGAGAAGAATCTCGCCGAGGGTCGCAAGGATGTGGAGGGCCGCAAGGTCCCGGTCCAAACCGGCAATCTGGTCTATGCGCTGTTCCAGCACGACACGAGCCGCGCGCTCGACCCGCAGGCCCATGTCCATGCCGTCGTCGCCAATCTGACGCAGATGCCAGACGGCAAATGGCAGGCGCTCCACGCCGACAAGATCTGGAGCAGCAACACGACGATCGGCGCCATCTACCACGCCTATCTGAGGGCCGGCCTCGAGAAGCTTGGCTACAGCGTAGAGCTCAAGGGTAAACACGGCACGTTCGAAATAGCGGGCGTGCCCAAGGCGGTGATCGACGCCTTCAGCCAGCGCCGCGAGGCGATCCTGGAAAAGGCGGCGGCACTCGGCATCGTCTCGGCCAAGGGCCGTGACGGGATCACCACCAACACCCGTGATCCCAAACTCAATGTCGATGACCGCGACGGGCTGCTGAAAGGCTGGATCGACAAGGCAGCGGCGCTCGGCTTCGACGGAAAGGGCCTGCTCGCTTCGGCCGAGGCACGCTCAGGTCTGAGCGCCGCCGACGGCCGGCTTGAGCGCGGCTTCCGCGCGGTCAGCGACGCGATCGCCGGCGCGCGCGACCTGGTCGGCGGCTTCCTTCGCCCGCACGATCCGCTGGTCGATTCAGGGCTCGCGCGCGTCACCCAGTCTCCCGCGACAGCCCGCTCGCAGCTCGCCGTCGCGTCCGCCGTCCGGATCTTTTCCGAACGCGAGGCGGCATTCAACGTCCACCTGCTGGCGAAGACCGCGCTCGATCTGGGATTGAAGGGCGTCACGATCGACACCGTCGAGCACCGCATCGGCCAGCTGATCGAGAACCGGCAGCTGATCCCCGGCGTCGTCCGCGCCGGCGACAAAGGCGTGAGCATGGTCACCACGCAGGAGGCGCTCCGCACCGAAGAGAGCATCCTCAAGGCAGTCGAGGCCGGTGCGGGAAAAGCCGCTCCGATCGTCCAGACCGCCGATGCGCCCGCACGGCTGCAGACGGCCGCGGATCGCCCGCTCAATGCCGGGCAGCTTGCCGCGGCCACGCTGATCCTGGCGTCTGAGGATCGCACCGTCACCATTCAGGGCGTCGCCGGCGCCGGCAAATCGACGATGCTGCAGGCGGTCGCCCGGGTCGCCGAGAGTGAGGGCCGCAATGTTTTCGGTCTCGCTTTCCAGAACAAGATGATCGCCGATCTTGCGACAAGTGCCGGCATCAAGAGCCAGACGATCGCCTCTTTCGTTCTCGCCAACGAACGGTTCGTGACCGAGCGCGACACGCCGCGGTTCGAGGCTGCGCAGGCGAAGTTCGCAGGGGCCATGCTTGTCGTCGACGAGACCTCGATGGTCTCGAGCGACGACATGCTGATGCTCCACCGGATCACCGAGGCGCTCGGCGTCGACAAACTCGTGCTGGTCGGCGACCGCCAGCAACTCTCCTCGATCGACGCGGGCAAGTCGTTCGCGATGATCCAGGCGGCCGGCGGCACCATGGCGCGGATGGACGAGAATATCCGCCAGCGCACTGATACGCTGCGGACCGTCGCGGCGCTCGCCAATGTCGGCAAGGCCGGCGAGGCGATGAAGGTGCTGGGCGACAACGTCCATGAGAGCGCCAGCGCGCCGGAGACCGCCGCCGACATGTGGCTGGCACTGTCCTCGGGCGATCGCGAGGCGACCGCCGTCTTCGCGTCCGGCCGGGAATCCCGTGCGATCATCAATCAGCGTATTCAGGACGGCCTCGCGGCCGAGGGCACCGTGAGGGGGCAGGCCATCCACCTCACCGTCTATGAACGGGTCAATCTGACCCGCGAAGAGCTGCGCTACGCGTCGACTTACCAGCCCGGCCAGACGCTCGATGTCGGCCGCGGCGGTGCGCAGGACATCGGCCTCGGAAAAGGCCGGTACGATGTCACCCGCGTTATGCCCAACGGCAGGGTCGAGCTCAGCGATGGCCGCCGGAAGATCCGGTTCGACCCGCAAAAACTCTCGCCGACCGAGAAACGCGACCGGCTCGAGCTCACCCAGAAGAAGGACCTCCACGTGCGGGAGGGCGACCGCATCCGCTGGACCGCCAACGACAAGCCGCGGGATCTCCACAACGCGGCGCTCGCCCGCGTGCTGACAGTCGATGCCAATGGCGTCACCGTGGAGACCGCCGGGCAGCAGAGGCTGACGCTCGATCTGGGCGATCCGATGCTGTCGCGTCTCGACCTTGCCTACGCGCTCAACATGCACATGGCGCAGGGCATCACGACCGACAAAGCCATCACGGTCATGGACAGTCATGAGCGCAATCTGTCCAACCAGCGCCTGTTCAATGTCGGCGTGACGCGCGTCCGCGACGTTCTGACCATGGTGGTGGACAACCGGGAAAAGCTCGAGCGCCAGCTCGATCTCAATCCCGGCAACAAGACCTCCGCGCTCGAGACGGTCGGTCGCCTCGATATCGACGCCAAGAAGGGACCGGCGCCCGCGGCGAAGTTCGACCCGGGTCCGATCGAGGGCATCAACATGGTCGATCAGCCCGACATCTTCGCCGATCTGCCACCGGTCCCGGACGGACCGGTCGCGCCACCCCCGGCCACGGCGAAGGCCGGCGACCTCAAGGCGCCGTCCGATTTGAAGCCGGACAAGAGCGACCTTTTGCCCCCGCTGCCCGAGCGCAGCCTGGGGCTCGATTTGTAGCGAAGCGTCGGCGCGGTGCCGGCCAGAATGAAGGAGACCGACCATGGCATGGGATTTTGACGAAGGCGGCAAGTTTGGCAGCGAAAAAGCGGCCGAGGATTATGCGCGCCGCAACGGCCTCAGCGAAGCGGATTTCCGCACCCGCCGTAAGGGCGACCAGGTCGAACTCGAGATCCGCCGCTCGGCGATCGACGGCCGCACGCTGCGGGACAGCAACGAGGGCCGCAAGGACGGCTGGAACTGACACCGTTGGCGCGTGATCGCCGCGAGGCGGTCGGCGCTAAACCGAAAAGGGGAATCCCCATGTCTCATCTTCCCAATTATCTCGCCCAACACCCGTTGGTGGTACCGATCCTGATCGGCGTCGCGGTCGTGCTCTTTCTCATGTCGCACGGTATGAGCGCGGTTCCTCCGGCACCGGTCGCGAAGCCTTTCCTGACGTCTCGCGAGCAGGCGATGCTCTTCGCGCTGGAAGAAGTTCTGCCGATGTACCGGGTTCACACTCAGGTTGCGATGGGCGCATTGCTCACCGTTCCCAAACGACTGGGGCGCAGGTCTACCCCGGCCGATCGCAATGCCTTTTCCCAGAAGATCGTCGATTTCGTGATCTTCGATCAAACGACGGGCAAGATCGTCGCCCTGGTCGAACTCGATGACCGGACGCACGACGCTCAGAAAGACCGGAAGCGCGATGCGATGACCGCACACGCGGGTTATCAGACAATCCGCATCCCCGCCTCGGCCCGGCCCACCGTCCCGGCAGCGCTGGCCGCCGTCGGTCATCTTCGCGAGGCGGCGCTCAGCGTCGCGCTCGCAGCCGCGTAGGGAGACGGCCGATGGGTCTCGATGATCGCGACTATATGCACGAGCGTCGCCGCCGCGAAAGCGGCGCTCGCCTCGGCAGTGCCGCCTGGATCGACAAGAAGGGGCGGCTTGAGCACCATGACCTGTGGTTCGACGGCAAGGATGTCGGTTCTGGTCGGAAACATCGGCACAGGTCCACGCCGCGTATGGTCTCGCATCCGTGGCAGAAGTGGATAATCTTGCTCTCGGCGACCTCAATCCTGGTCCCAATGTACGGAGAGGCCCAGCGTAAAGGGTGGCTACCGGATTTCGAGAAGGCGGCACCGTTTCCTGAAACAGGATCGGTAACGGTGCCGGCAAACATGGTCGGCATCGTCAGCAGAAGCTCTCTGACAATCGTGACGAGCGAGGCCAATGCTGTGGTTCAGCTCTTCGACCCGGATACAAATAACCACGCGCTGTCGATCTACGTTGCTGCCAACAGCCGGGTCACCGTTCCGGTGCCGTCAGCTACCTACCGGATGCGGCTGATCGAGGGACAGAACTGGCACGGAACGACGCGCTATTTCGGACCCAACACGTCGTACGAGACTGTCGCGGAATTGATGACCTTCGGGCCGCGCAGCGGGTATAGTATCGACCTGCATCGAAGGCCCGATGGCAATCTCAGGACCCGCCTCATGCTATCGCAACCAGAAAGCCTCTAGCTGCTGGTGCCACCCGTGACACTTTACCTGGAAACGCTGGGTAAAGTGTCACTGATGACAATTCCCTCGCTTTGCGCCCCTTGTTGCAGAAGCCGGTGCCCGATTTCCCCAGTTAGCTGTATTGGGGATAGACCAGTCAGGGATAACCATGCCGATCCAACAAAAGTATTTCGAGCTGCGCGACGTCCACGCCCTCCAGGGGCGGCCATGGATACCGCTGCGCCATGACGCCGACGTGGAAATCAGCCCCCCGGAACCGGGTATCCTGGAGTTAAAGGAATATACCGGGATCGCTACTGCCGCCATCTACGACACCAAGAGGATTGATGGCGAAAAGATCGGATGGAGTGACCTTGGCGTTGCCGCACATCGGGGCGGCATGGAGCCCTGGGGTTATCGTGCGTCCGATCTCTTCTATCGCAGAGCAGATGAGCCGATCGGTGTAAACCTCGTGATCGACCAATATCTCGAGGACGAACATCTCCACATCTGGCATCTGCATCCTGATTTGATCGTCGCCCTCAAGCTCTTACGCGAGGGCGATAGCTGGTTTCGGCCTTCGGAGGGTTGGGCCGAGGTTGCGCGACTGAAGCGAGACCACCACGAACGACCCGTGCTGCTTGAGATCCGGGCTGAGTTTTTGGGCGACTATCTCAGCGCGCGTGCCATGGCCCTCTACTGCTCAAGCTACTGGCAACGAACCGCCGTCACCGCCGACAAACCCGTTCACAGCTGGCCTGGTGACTCGTTTGACGAGGTGGCAGGAAGGGACACGCGCGAGGGGCGCATCAGCAATGGCCGCTGGCCCGTGCCAACCGATCATTTCAGCATATTGGGCGCGATGTGGCGGACGGAATGGGTTCAAGCGGGAGGACGCAGTACCCGCATCCGGGGCGATAAGGATCCTCACTCGACCAGTTTCGCGCTGGAGAATGATGGTCGGCGCGCGTCAGGAGAGGATCTCGCCGGCGTGTCGTCCTGGCTCTATTTCGACCCGACCGTGGTCTCCGCGCTCATGCGCCATCGCGGCGCGACGCTGCACTGGTACAGCGCGGAGACTGGCGCGCTCGGTGCCAGCACTAACGTGCATTTCGGGGTCAATCGGCTCGGCCTCATCACTGTCTTCGCCAAGGATATCGGCGCGCTCGATCCGTGGGAGCAACGATTGTGGAGTGCTCACAACGTGACGCCCGACGGTGGTGTGTCCGCGGAGCTTTTCGCCGCCCAAATGGAGGTGAGGCCAGCAGCCACCGTCGCACCCGAGTCCGAGCTCTCAGTTGCGCTCGACGAGATTGATACGGCCTTCAAGGCGAAATACGGGCTCCCACTGCTTCGAGCCGATAAGGCAGTTCCCACATTGCTACGCCGGGCGCACCGATTTCAGGTGGCTGAGGCAGACGGCCTCCTTGAGCTCTCGAAGGAAGTAACCCGCCTGTTTACGGAGCGGGTCGACGTCGACGCCGTCCTCTCGCCGCTCGCCGTGCCCAAGCAAAAGGACGGCAAAAAGCCCGGCTCGAACAAGGCGCTCGAAAAGCTCATCGGCAGCCTGCTCGGAGAGGCTGCTGCAAGCAGCATGACGGCACCCCTGTTCGGGATCTACGATTTACGGCTCGCCGACGCCCATCTTGGCTCGGGCAACATCGCGAGCGGCAAAGTGCGGGCGGGGGTCGACGACACCGCCCCGGCGGCCATGCAGGGGCGCCAATTGCTCGACACGTTCGTAAAGACACTGCGTCAGATCGCAGCGGCGATCATCTAGCGGCTATCAGGCAGGGCGTCGCTACAAGGCAAGCGCGGTTTGAATTGCGCTACCCGCAATCTCTTCGATGATGAAGGTTCGCGCCGGTGGTGTCTCTAGCAATTCGGTCTCTGGAACGGTTCGGTCAAGCCACTGCATGACTTGCCGCCGGTGAATGATCGCGCCGTGCCGCTCCTGGAACCGGCTGACCTCCGGGTTCGCCGTAACGGTGACGATCTTGTAGCTCTCTGGCCAGTCGGCCATCGCTGGCTCCCAGACCGCAGCGAGGTAGAAGAAGTTCCCGCCATCAAGCGTCACCCGATACCGCTTGTCTCCAACCGTCATGTGAAATTCGGAGGCGGGCACGAGGCAACGATGGCTCGGGAAGGTCTTGCCCTCAGACCGCACGAACCTGAAGGACGTCCCCGCGCCGAAGCGTGGATCGGAACCCCACCTGGCGTGGACCATTTCCAGTTCCAGCGTTTTCGCCGGGTTGTAGCGGATGATTGCGCGCTGTGAGCCGAGTGGCGCATCTGTGTCGAAGGGCGTTGCCTTGTCCATCGCAAGGAACATAATGGGAACGTCGTTGAGTCGCAAGCCAGATCAAAGTGAGAAGCCGGATGTGCAATGACTATCGCCTGGAAGTCGATATCGCGTCGATCGTCGAGGATTTCGATAACCTCAAGATCAAGGTCAAAATGCCCGAGGGGACTCCGAACGTCGAGGCTCGCGAGGACATCAAGATCAGCGATACCGCCCCAATCGTGCGGAGTGGGGAGGCTCGCGGAACGGGTGAACTGCTCAACCGTCGATGGAGTTGGGCCGGGCAGGGCGGCAAGCCGGTCTATAACTTCAGGTCGGAAGGTAGGGAGTTCACATCCCACCGGTGCCTCATTCTAGCCGACGGCTTCTACGAATTCACCAAGCCCGAGGATCCTAAGCAGAAGCGTAAGACCAAATGGCTGTTCACTCTTCGCGATCATCCCTGGTTTTGCATCGCCGGCATTTGGCGCGAGACGCCGGATGGCGAGGCTTTCACGATGCTGACCATGGAACCGGGGGAAGACGTCGCGCCGTACCATTCGCGCCAGATCATCCCGCTCACCCGGGATCAGTGGTCCGACTGGCTGGACCCGACCGTTCCGGCCAGCGCCGTGCTACGAAGCTTGCCAAAGGGAAGCCTGACGACGGCACGGGTTTATCCGCCGCTTGCTGCGCAGCATACCATGATCTGAACTCTTCTGCCGGCGCCACTAAAGCCACCACTCGAATCGACCGGTCGTCAAGCAAACGTTCTCTTTATGTTCGGATCGTGCTAACTCGGCATCCATGGTTTGCGAGTCTGCAGTCCGAAAAGTGATTCATGTCGACATGGACGCGTTCTTCGCGTCCGTGGAACAGCGTGATGACCCCTCGCTCAGGGGAAAGCCGGTCGCGGTAGGGCACGGTGCGACGCGGGGCGTCGTGGCTGCGGCGAGCTATGAAGCGCGGACCTTCGGCGTCAAATCGGCGCTACCGTCAGTGACCGCGCTGAGGCGCTGCCCCGATCTCATCTTCGTCCCGCCACGCTTCGAGGTCTACCGCGCTGTGTCGCAACAGATCCACAGCATCTTCGCCGACTACACCGACCTCATTCAGCCTCTCTCGCTCGACGAGGCCTATCTCGATGTGACCGCCGATCGCCGCGGCCTGAAGACAGCATGGCTTACCGCCAAGGAGATCCGCGCGCGCATCCTAGCGGAAACCGGCCTCACCGCGTCCGCCGGCATTTCCTACAATAAATTTCTCGCGAAGCTCGCCTCGGACCATCGAAAGCCCAACGGGCAGTTTGCGGTCACCCCAGACATGGGTGCAGCCTGGGTTGAGACGCTGCCCGTCTCCCGCTTCCACGGCGTGGGCCCCGTGACGGCCGAGAAGATGAAGCGACTGGGCATCGAGTCAGGCGGCGATCTCCGGTTAAAGTCGCTCGCTTTCCTGCAGCAGCATTTCGGCAGTTCTGCTGACTGGTACTTCGCGATCGCGCGCGGCGAGGATGAGCGCCCGGTCAATCCGAACCGGATACGCAAATCGTCGGGATCTGAAACCACGTTCCGGCAGGATCTTGTCGCCTCTGCAGACATCGAGGCTGGCGTCGTCCGCATGGCCGAGGAGGTTTGGGCATGGTGCGAGAAGCGCCAAGCGTTTGGCCGAACAGCGACCGTGAAGATCAAATACGCTGATTTCCAGCAGATCACCCGCCGTAGGAGCCGTCCGTCGGCGATAATGACATTTGAGGAGCTTCGCGAAGCGGCTCTCGACCTGATCCGGTCGATTCTTCCGACCACCAAGCCGATCCGTCTTGTCGGAGTGACAGTATCGACGTTTGAGGACGCCTCCCCGGCATCCGCACCACAGCTGTTCGAGGACGATCCGCAAGCTGCGCCCGAGCTAGTCGACGAAGGAGCGTGAGGCGCTCCCCGCGATCGGCCGCGCTCTCCGATTGAGGCTGGTGTCAGGTCCGTCGCCTTCGCGCAGCCTTCTCTGGCGCCAGCTCGATCCATGTCGGGGCGTGATCGCTGCTTTTCTCCCATCCGCGCACGTGACGGTCGACCTGAGCGTCGACGAGCCGGCCGGCGAGGGCGGGACTGAGCAGAAGATGGTCGATGCGAAGCCCGGCATTGCGGCCATAGGCGTTTCGAAAATAGTCCCAGAATGTGTAGATCGTCTCGTCGGGATGGATGGTCCGTAGCGCATCCGTCCACCCTTGCTCGATCAACCGGAAATAGGCAGCACGGACCTCAGGCGCGAACAGCGCATCGTCCAGCCAACGCTCCGGCTTATAGACATCGCGTTCGGTCGGCATCACGTTGAAGTCACCTGCCAGCACCACGGGCGCGCCGGTCGCCAGCAACTCCGCCGCATGCTCGATCAGCCGCTCGAACCAGGCGAGCTTGTAATCGAACTTCGGACCGGGACATGGGTTGCCGTTCGGCAGATACAGGCCTGCGATGAGGACGCCGTTCACTGCGGCTTCGATGTATCGGCTTTGGGTTGGATCAGGGTCTCCCGGCAAGCCGCGCCGCGTTTCATGGATGTCGCCGACGCGGCTCAGCATAGCGACGCCGTTCCAGCTCTTCTGTCCGTGCCAGATGACGTCGTAACCGAGGCTCCGGATGGCAGCCTCCGGAAACTTTTCCTGGGGAGCCTTCAGTTCCTGAAGCACCGCGACGTCAGGCTGCGCTTCCGTCAGCCACCGAAGAAGCACGGGCAGGCGACCGTTCACGCCATTCACATTGTAGGTAGCGATCTTCACCGTGTCACAGGTCCGGCAAGGTCTGGTCGGCGCGGCCCCAGCCCTTCAACACCTTGGAGGCAGCCCGTTTCACGAGTTCATCGGCATCGCCGATGTGGAAGTGGTTCGGCGCGTCGATCGTCTCCATTTCTTTCCAGGTGATGGGCGCGGCGACCGGCGCCTCCGGGCGCGCCCGTACCGAATAGGGCATGACAGCCGTCGCGCCGCGCTGATTGCGCAGGTAATCCACGAAGATGCGTCCCTTGCGCTGCGCCTTGGGCAGCGCCGCGGTGAAGTTTTGCGGATCGCTTTGCGCCACGGCCTGGGCCAGCCTGTGCGCGAAATCCTTCACCTCCGGCCATTCGGCCTGCGGTACGAGCGGCGCGATTACATGCACGCCCTTCCCGCCGGTGAGCATCGGGAAGGTCTCAAGCCCGATCGATTTTAGGATGTCGCGGAAATGAAAGGCGGCGGTGCGCACATTCTCAAAGTCCAGCCCCTCGTCCGGGTCCAGGTCGAAAACAAGGCGGTCAGCCTTTTCGACATCCTCGATACGGGCACCCCAGCCGTGGAATTCGATCGTTCCCATCTGGACGCAGGTCATCAGGCCATCAGCGGTATCGACGAAGAGATAGGGCTCCTCGTGGCCATCCTTCTCCAGAATGCCGACATGTTTGACGGCGTCGCCAAAGCTGCCCGCGTCATGTTTCTGGAAGAAGCACTTTTTGGCGCGGCCCTGCGGACAGCGCACCAGACTGATCGGGCGGCTGCCCAGCCACGGCAGCATGATCGGCGCGACCCCCGCATAATGGTTCGCCAGCTGGCCTTTGGTAATGCTGGATTCCGGGAAGATGATGCGGTCGGTGTTGCTGATCTTGACGCGCGATACCGCCGGTGCCGCGATCTCGGTCACCGATTGCTCGACTTCAAGGACGACCGCTTCAGCCTTCTTGTCGGCGCGGAGCCCGAGATAGCTCGGATGGCGCAGCGTGCCTTCGTTTGTCATCTCGGTGTAGGCGATCTCCGCTACGAGCTTGGGTAGAAGCCAATGGGCGCCGCGAACCTCCGCACGAGGTGCGTTCACAGTTGGCGTTGTCTGCTCGAGCGGGCGCATCGTCTCCATCAGACGCTCTATCTCGTCCATGCTAAAGCCCGTTCCGACCTTTCCGGCGTATCGCAGCTCGCCCCCCTCATGGATCCCGAGGATTAACGAACGAAACCCGCGCGACTTGTCGGACGGCGTCCAGCCGATGACGACGAACTCCTGGCGCTTAATGCATTTAGTCTTAAGCCAGCCGCCCGAGCGCGAACCAATGTAGCGGCCGTCGGCCTTCTTTGAGATGACGCCCTCGAGCCCGGCGTCGCAGAAACTGTGAAGCAGCTTCTCGCCGTTACCCTCGATATGTTCCGAATATCGGATGCGGTGGCTTCCTTCGGGTAGGATCTCACGCAGCTTCGCCTTCCGCTCCGCGAGGGGCAACCGGGTAAGATCTTCCCCGTCGAGCTCGAGCAGATCGAAAGCGATATAATCGATACTGGACGGCGCGCCTTTGAGCGCTCCCTGGAGATCCTGGAAACTGGAACGCCCGCTATCGTCCATCACGACCGCCTCACCGTCGAGCAGCGCCGACCGAATGTTGAGCTTGCCCGCTTCGCCGACGATGCCAGCGAACTTTTCCGACCAGTCCAGGCCGGACCGCGTGTACGCGCGGGCTTCATTGCCGCCGACGGCGACGAGCAGCCGGTAGCCATCATATTTCATTTCGTGCAGCCAGCGATCGCCGGTTGGAACTGTGTCGACCAAAGTTGCCAGCTGGACGGGTTGAAAAGGGGGCGGTCTCAAAGCTGGTAAAGCTCGAGCCCTCGACGGTTTCCGGGCCCTTCCTTCCCCTGGTTCTGCGAGCAACTTGGCCATGACTGATAGACTCGTGCCTGGCAGACTCGTTCCAGCGCTGATGTGACTCGGTTCATCGACACAGCGCGCCTTTGGAAAAGGCTGGCGGAAACTCTTCAGGCAACCGGCGTTCCGTTAGGGCAGCAACCCGCATCAAGGAGGTATGGAAATGGCTGACGACAAGACGCTCCGCGCGCCCCAGGATAGCTCGCGCATCGCGCTCGGCGAGGATTATGAGGTGGAATACTGGACCAATAAGTTCGGTGTCAGCCGCGACAAGCTCGCCGAGGCGGTGAAGGCAGTCGGCAATGGCGCCGACGCGGTGGGCGAATATTTGAAGCGGTAAGTTATTGGCGCGCATCATAGTATAATGCGACTTTCCGGATCGCAGAGGTGAGTGCCCGGGGACTATTCCGGAGCGCCCCAGGTTTACGACGAACGCGACAGTGACCCGGTAGATGGCCATGACGGTGGCCGCGAAGTCGCCGTCAGGACAGGCACGCGAAAGACACTTCCGTGCCGTCCCTTTTCGGCGGGGTCTTTGCGGATGGGGGAATTGTCCCACAAGTCGTCGGCAGCAATCGACCAAACCAAGAAGTTCGCAGCACGCTTTTGAAATGAACGGAACGAGGAAGTCTTACCGTTCGCCGAGGGTTAGGCTTTGGGCTTTGCCGCCGATGGATCAAACTCGTAGCGAAATTCATCCTCGGTCGACTTGCGCAGCCGCCAGCCCTCTTCAGGATCGAGCAAGTCGCTTAGAAGACCGCCGCCTGGCGGCCAATAGCCCGGCGGCCAAGCGGGAGACACTGGCTTTAGCAGGGCGTCCCAGATCAGCGTGACCATCGTGTAAGGTGCAGTGGCGGACTCGTCCGAGCTGGTGACGATCCCGATCATCTTGCCGTCGGCATCGAGCACCGGGCCACCGCTCATCGCACCGACGGTGGCGAGCGCCGCCGCGAAACAAGGTCGGGGCGCCATCACGCGGTCGCGGCCTTGCGGCCAGACTTCCAGTATCGCGCCCGAGCTGAGCAGGAAAGTCCCGGCTACGTCGGGAAGCACCTGAATTTCGGGTTCAAGTGCTTGCCGGGCGTTGCGCGGACGGAAGCCGACTGCCGTCACCCGGTCGCCGACCCGCGGCAGCTTCGCGCTGAGCAAGAAATGCGCCACGTCGACCGGCGAGCGGGGTTCGCAGGCATGGGCGAGGGTCAGCACTGCGAGGTCGCCGTCGAGGCTGTACGTGATCTTCAACACCTGCCAAGCAGCGAGCCCAGTCGCGCTCACGCCGAAGGCATAGAGCGCGGCGTCGACCGCCTCGAACAGCCCGTCGCCGTCATGCTCCGCGATGACATGCGCTGCGGCGATGGCGATGCCCGGGGCGACCAACGCTGCTGAGCCATAGATCGCGCATTGCCCGTCGCCAAAAGCAGCGAGAGTAAGGATGCTGCCCTCCAGGCCATCCATATTCTCGATGAAGTAAAGTCCGTCGTCCGCGAAGGGCGTAAGCCCGACCGGCTTTATATGAAGCTCTTGGTGCAGCAGGGGCTCGCGCTGCGCCGCGGCGATTACGACCGACGCAGATTCCATCACGGGATGCCCACCGCCCGCGGCGTCATAGATCGTTCGATCGGTCATTGCGTCCCGAGACTATCGGCGTCCGCTGCGTCTAGATCCTCGAACTCGCTGAAAATCTCGAAAATCCCGCGATTCCGTCGCGGGTGCGTCGCCAGGAGCTCGGCAGTATCCGCCACGCGCTTGTCGAGGAGGAAGCGCCCATGCTGCCCACGAATCTCGTAGAAGCGCACCGGACGATCCCGGCCTTCCAGAGCCCGGATAACAGCGAACATGACCGCCGAAGAACAGCGCATGCCGAAGATGACCTCTTCGAGCTCAAGCGGCGAATGCTGCTCGCCGCGTGGACCCAGCAGCCTCCATTCGCGTTCGTAGGCCCAAGGGCGGGCCTTCCTGAGGAGGACCGCTTCATCGACTCCGCGCCGAGCCGCACTGTCGCCGGCGAGCATTGCCGAGACCGCGCTGGCCTGGACGAGGCGCGAGCCGCCATACTTCATCTTGTGGATGTCGATGGTAGCATCGGCCGGCACCGAATAACCGAAGCAAATGCCGTGGTGCTGGTCGCCATAATGGCTCCACATCAACGGGCAGTTGACGCGCTCGGCGAGGGAGAAGACCCCACGGTCGTATCGCCGCAGCAGCTCCTCTTGCACGTATTGGCCAAGCAAGAACTGCTCCGGATCGGCCACCTCGTATTCCGGATTGGTGGCGTTATAACGAATATCAGCGAGCAGGCGTTCGGCGGCCTTGCGGCTTTGGCGCGCGATATGATCGAGCGTCTTTGGGCCGTTGTAGCGGATCGTCTTTGCCGCCGCCGCCATCTCGGCCGTTGTCCGTTCCTCAATCATCTGCGCCAGAACGGGTTCAAGCGCCGCGCTCGGCAGATCGGTGTCGAGCGTGGGCTTCGTGTCGAGCGGATCATTGAAGGTCGTCGGGTCGGCAAAATAGACCGTGTCGTTGACGAGCATGCCCAGCGTCAGATTGCTGAAGCTGCGATATTTGTAGAGCCGCTTCGGCGGAACGCGTTCGCTCATGTCACCCCCTCACTCCGGCCGTACTCAGCCCCCCCGTTGGTATCCGCCTGCGTCAGCGGTCGTCCGGCGGAAAGACAGGCGACGCGATCGCCCGCGCGTCCGTCTCGACCATGACCTCCTGAAGAAACGTCGTCTTAGGCACATAGCGGACACACGGCAGGTTGGACTCATCGTAAATTTCGAGCTTCACAAGAAAGTCGCCGCCGAAGTCGATGTAGACCGGACAGGTGGCTTCCAGCCACGTCCGCCGCGGGCGGACCCAGTCGTATTGGTGGTGGCCGCAATAGACCTCCTCGACATCAGCCTGGATGTCGCGAAGGCTGAAAATCCGCCCGAAACTCAGTGTCGCCTTTGTTACCGTCCGTTCGGGATAGTCACGCTGCGTCTCGGAAAGCCGGAAGAACAGCCCACCGGCCGCGCCTTGCATCGGCCGGGTGGCCTTCGCCCACACGATGTCCTGGGCGATCTCCGAACTCGGATGGGGCAGTCGATGATAGACTTCGAAGTTGCCGCGAAAACCTCGCCCGTCGATCACCCACACCAGGTTCTTGTAGAAGGCCTCGCGCGAAATACGCTCGGCGTCGGTCATCGCCGAATGTTGCACCTCAATGTAGATCCCCGTCGCGGTCATGATGTCGGCTCGGTGAATCTCGCCGCCGGGCGCGGTGTGGGAAATCTCCCGGCAGGCCTCGGGGAAGAGATTTTTCCATTCACGGTGCCACTCGGTTTCATTCTCCCACCACGGGTCGCAATTCCGCCGGCCGGCATGCGCCCAATGATGGAGGATGCGCGGCCCGCACTTGGCGATCATCGCCGCCCCGCAGGTCGGGCACTGCCCACGCCCGCCGGGGAAGGCTTCGAGCCGCTCTGAACCGACGAGTGCGAGTTGCATGATCTTGCTCCACCAGCTGCGGACCCCTCGGTTGTATCCGGATCAGCGATTGCATCGGATAGCGGGATCGGGGAGGCCGCGGCAACGCGGGCGGGAGAGATGCCCGTTGGTGATCGTAGGCGAGCCGCCTAGGCTCGGTTGCACCTTTGCCGTGCGGTCCTGACCCCGATCCGCTACGCACGTAGCGAATGGGAAGGGAGAAACGTGGCGCTGGCGCAAATCGGACAGGGAGATGAGGGCTGGTACGTCCGGGACGTGGGCCCCGGCCAAGGGCGGCAGCTATGGCGGTTTGTCGATGCGACCGCAATGCGCGCGGGCGTCACCAACCCCGAAGGGGGCGCGGGCACCTATTATGCTGCGGATCCGGGCGAGACGATCTGGGCGTGCCTGCGGCGCTCAACGCCCTGGCTCGACGGACTGGATGGTTCCGGCCCCTTTCAGCGGATGGTCCGTCGGCCTGGGGAATTTCACCCCCGTGTCGCACGCCCGCTCGCGTTGAGGGAGAAGGAAACGCTCTGGTTCCCCGACGATGCAAAGGAGCAGCGCTATATCACCAGCGCGCAGAACCAACTCGGATCCTTGATTGATGATCTAAGAGCGATCTGTCGCGTCGTGCAGCCCGCAGCCAGCACCCTGTCGGTTTATGGGCATGAAATCCGCAACCTCTTGATCCTGGCGGCGACCGAGGTCGAGATGCACTGGCGCGGCATTCTGACGGCCAACGGATCGACTGCAAAATTCAACACGAATGAATTCGTGAAGCTCGCCGCCCCTCTCGGTCTGCGGGATTACGCCGTTCACTTCCATCCTTGTCCAGACATTGCCCCGATCAGGCCCTTCGACGGCTGGGACGTCCTCGATCCAACAAATTCTCTCCCTTGGTTTGCGGCCTATCATGGCGTCAAGCACAACCGCGAACATGAGTTCGATCAGGCGAACCTGGCCAATGGATTTATGGCGGTCGCAGCTTGCGCGGTCATGATGGTCGCGCAGTTCGGGCAGGATGCGTTGACACGTGAACTTAAAGGTTTCCTGTCGGTCCAGCCGCCCGCCTGGCCAATCGAAGAGATGTATCTGATGCCCGAGGCGGAGGGCGACTGGTCTCCAATTCCCCTGCAACTCTCGGTGAAGCTGTGACCGGTAAATTCTCACCGTTCGTCGTCAAGGCGCTGGTCGACACCATCACGGGCGGGGCCGGCAACGACAATGCGCCCGCCATCGGAATCTATCGTTCTGGCCCCAAGATCGAGCAATTCTTCCTCGACTGCGGGCTGGACATGCGCATCGGCGTTGGCTCGCGCGTTCCAGCGACGACGGATTTTCTGCGCAAGACTGCAAACCATTACGACGGGAATGGCGATGCCCTTATCGCCCGGATCATCGAGCGGGTTTGTGATCCTCGTGATTACCTGGCGGAACCTGACAAAGCGATCGCCGTGCGCGAGCATCTCAACAAGGCGCTGGCTCCCGACGGCTTGGCCGTCGTCATCGTCGGCGGGAAAGCGCTTCTGACAGAACGCCGAGGGTCGGGCACGATCGTCGAGCCGTTCATCCAGAAAGTCGCGACCTTGGATTTCGACACCGTTCAGATGGAGATCGCCCGTGCTCTTCCCAATCTGGAAGATGATCCGGAGGATGCGGTGACGGCCGCGTGCTCGCTGATCGAAGCGCTTTGTCGCTCGATCCTCGTCGAGCTCAAATTGCCGCTTCCCGCCAAGAAGGACATCGATGGCCTTATCCGTGCGGTGCAGGAGCCGCTTGGGCTGTCGCCTGGTCGGTCAGACCTTCCGTCCGAGGTTGAAGCCGACGTTCGGCAAACCCTCAGCGGTTTGACATCCGTGGCCAAAGGCATCGGCGCACTGCGGACGCATGGTGGAGACGCCCACGGACGCGAGAAAGGCTTCCGCCGCATCGACGCGCGGATCGCCCGCCTTGCCCTCAACGCCGCAAGTTCGCTCGCCTTGTTCCTGATTGAGAGCTGGGAACGCAAGGAGCATCGGTCCCTGCCACAGCATGCTGGCGAGCCTTGATGCCTGAACAACCCTCCGCCACGTCCGAGCTCGAAGCGCTGCGCCCAGCGCGTAAGGATCGGGTGATCGACCTCGTGCGCGCCGCGGGTCTCGATGTGTCGGACTGGTCGAATAGCAGCCGGGGCGAGGCCGGGGCGGCCACCAATCCCAAATATTGCTACGAATGGGTCTTCGTCGAAGCCGGCAACGCCATTGTTCTCAACCTCTGGCACGTCCTACTGGCGGAAGACGCCGAAGGCCGCATCGTCCATCGCGGCAATTTTCGGGAGGATGCCGAGATCCAGTATGCGCGGGGTCGCGGCAACCCCTGGGGTCTGCGCGCCACACGTCTCGACGCGGCGCTCCAGGCCGCCCTTCGGGACGATCTTGCGGTCCGCGTCATCCTCAACGCCGGGGTTCGCCGGGATCGCGACGATCCCGATGCTGAAGCCTCAAAGGTGGAGCTGCGAACCCTCGACCCGGAGCCGTGGTCGATCGGCGCCTATGACGCGGCGACCGGCAAGCATCTGCTTATACGCGGCGCGGCGCCGCCGGCCTTCGTCGATCAATTCTCGATCGATTCGGATCCCGGCGGCGCGTCGGTGCGGAGCGAGCAGACCGGGTCCGTTTTCGTCCGTAATCCCAAGGTCCGCGAGGCGGTGCTCAAGCGCTCCTGCGGTCGCTGCGAGCACTGCGATGAACCTGGCTTTCGTCGAGCAGACGGCGCCATCTATCTTGAGACGCATCACATCGTGCCGCTGCACGAGGGCGGCCCAGACCTCATCGGCAATGTCATTGCACTGTGCCCGAACGATCATCGCGAAGCACACTATGGCGAGGCGGCCGCCGCGCTCCGCCTCCGCTTCATCGCCATTGTTGCTGTGGCCTGACCAGCGCGGGAATGCCTCATCAATTCCCGTTCCGAACTGTCGTTCGGATGAAACTGGAATCTCAAGTGTTGCTTGGTATCTGCCGTGCCTGGGATTCGCTGCGAGCGATCGCCTCGCCCCAATATTGGTTGCACCGTACGTTATCGGAAGTCGCGCGGTTTGATCTTGATGCCTTCTGTCGGCTGCCCTGGAACGATACCAGACCCAAGGGGGAGATCCGGAATGAAGATATCCCGCGGTGACCTGCCAAGCGGCGACGCGCCGAGGTCGCGTGGGTCCGGGCGCATCGGGCTTTTGACTACATCGGCACGACTGACGCGGTAGACTTCGGAAACGTCGACACGATGGCCGACGCTGGCGAGAAGGGGCGACAGGTCATCGAGGCGCTGGGCAATGAGGTGAATGACCTCGCCCTCACGCTGGACCTGCCCTCGCACGCCCATCATCGAGGCGCCGAGCACCGTGCGACGGTTCTTTTCGAACACATTGGTCCAAACGACGAGGTTGGCGACATTCGTCTCGTCCTCCAGCGTGATGAACATGACACCCTTCGCCGACCCGGGTTTTTGACGCACCAGCACGATGCCGGCCAGCTCGATCCAGCGTCCGTCCTTGACGGTCTGGAGCTGCTCGCAGGTGATCATCTTTCGCGCCTTCAGCTCATCGCGAAGGAACGCAAGCGGGTGCGCACGCAGTGACAGCCCGGACGCGCGGTAATCCTCCACGACCTCGGCTCCCTCGCCCATTGGTGCCAACAGCACGGTCGGTTCGATTGCCTCCTGCCGAAGCTTGCCATCGCGCTCGTCAGCAGCTGCGAACAGGGGCAGGGCGGCGTTGCCGAGCCCTTTCACGTCCCACAAGCCCGAACGACGGCTGAGCGCCAGTGAACCGAACCCATCCGCCTCGCCGATGCGATCAAGCGCCCCACGACCAACGCGGGCCCGGCGCTGGATTTCTTCAACGTTGGAATAGAGCTGTTTTCCGCGTGCCGTGACGATGGCCGCGCCGTCCGCATTGGCCAGATCGCGCACCATACGGAGGCCAAGCCGCACGGCCTTGTAACGACCGGCTGCCTCCTCGAGCGTGCAATCCCATCGGCTGTGGTTCACGTCGATCGGCCGGATCTCGACGCCATGCTGGCGCGCATCGCGCACGATCTGCGCCGGTGCGTAGAAGCCCATCGGCTGCGCATTGAGTAGCGCTGCGCAAAACGCGTCGGGATGATGGCACTTCACCCAGGACGAGGCATAGGCGATCAGCGCGAAGCTGGCGGCGTGGCTTTCAGGGAAGCCGTAGGACCCAAATCCCTCGATCTGCTTGAACGTCTTCTCGGCGAACTCACGGTCGTAGCCCCTCGCAACCATGCCATCGATCAGCTTGTCGCGGAAATGCGACACGCCGCCTGTCAGCTTGAAAGTGGCCATCGCTCGCCGAAGTAGGTCGGCCTCGCTCGCCGTGAAGCCGGCGCACTCGATGGCTACCCGCATGGCTTGTTCCTGGAACAGCGGCACACCGAGCGTCTTCTCCAGGACCCGTCGCAGTTCCTCGGTCGGATAGGTCACCGCCTCCTCGCCGTTGCGGCGACGCCGATAGGGGTGAACCATATCCCCCTGAATCGGCCCGGGCCGCACGATCGCGACCTGGATGACCAGGTCGTAGAATGTCTTCGGCGCCATCAGCGGGATCGACGCCATCTGCGCCCTGGATTCGATTTGGAAGACGCCAAGAGTGTCCGCCTTGCGAATCATCGCATAGGTCGCGGGGTCTTCCGCCGGGATCGTGGCGAGGTCGTGTTTGATCCCTTTGTCATTCTCCAGAAACTCGAACGCCCTGCGCATGCAGCTCAACATGCCAAGCGCCAACACATCGACCTTCATGAAGCCTAAAAGATCGATGTCATCTTTGTCCCACTCGATCACCTGGCGGTCTTCCATTGCCGCAGGCTCGATCGGAACAAGCTCGTCCAGCCGGTCGCGCGTCAGGACAAAGCCGCCAGGGTGTTGCGAAAGATGGCGCGGGGTGTTGATGAGCTGCCGCGCCAGTTCCAGCGTCAGCATCAGCCGCTTGTCGCTAAGATCCATGTTGAGCTCGGCCGCATGCTTTTCCTCGACGCCTTCCCGGCTCCACCCCCACACCGCACCGGATAGCCCTGCGGTCATGTCTTCTGAAAGCCCCAGTGCCTTGCCTACCTCGCGGACCGCACCGCGCGCGCGGTATCGCGTCACCACCGCGGTCAGAGCGCTGCGGTCACGACCATAGGTTTCGTAGATCCACTGGATCACTTCCTCACGCCGCTCATGCTCAAAATCGACATCGATATCGGGCGGCTCCCTGCGCTCCGCGCTGACGAAGCGCTCAAACAGCAGCTCGGAGCGCACGGGGTCGATCGAGGTGATGCCGAGGACGTAGCAAACGGCGCTGTTGGCGGCCGAGCCGCGCCCCTGACACAGGATTTCGCGCCGGCGCGCCTCCATCACGATCGAGTGCACGGTCAGGAAGTAAGGCGCATAATCGAGATCCGCGATCAGTCGCAGCTCATGCTCGAGCTGCGACCGCACCTTGGCATCCAGGCCTTCAGGATAGCGCTCGGGGGCCTTCTCCCACGTCAGCCGCGCAAGCTCCTCTTGCGGCGTGCGACCCGGGACCTGGATTTCGTCCGGATACTGGTATTTGAGCTCCTCAAGGCTGAACGTGCATCGGGCCGCCAACTCCACCGTACGGGCGACCGGGCTCACATCCTTCAGATAGCGTCGGAAAAGGCGCTCCATCTCCGCTGCTGTTTTCAAATGGCGGTCGGCAAAGCGCTCACGGCGCTCGCCCAGATCATCGACCGTGCATTTCTCGCGGATACAGGTGACGACATCCTGCAGAAGTCTGCGGTCGGGTGCATGATAGAGGACGTCGTTGGTAGCGATCGTCGGCACCCGCGCTGCGGCAGCCATGGCGGCAAGATCGCGAAGCCGGATCGCGTCGCGTGGGCGCCGGCGGATCGACAGTGCCGCATAGCAGCGATTTCCAAAGATGCGGCGCATGCGAGCAAGCGCGGTCTCGGTCGTGGCATCGGCGCCATCGGGTACGAGGAGCGCGATCAAGCCATCGTGCCATTCTTCGAGGTCCGACCAGTCCAGATGACAGGCGCCTTTGCCTGCGCGTCCCTTGCCGACGCTCAAGAGTCTGCACATGCGACCATAGGCCGCCTTATCGGTGGGATAGACGAGCAGTGCCGTGCCGTCAGTGAGATCCAATCGACAGCCCACTATCGAACGCACGCCGGTCGTCTTTTCCGCGTCCCAGGCACGTACAATCCCTGCAACCGAATGCCGATCGACAATGCCAAGGGCCGGCAGCCCAAGGAGCGCGGCTGCGGCAAAAAGCTCCTCTGGACTGGAGGCTCCGCGCAGAAAGCTGAAATGGGTCGTGACCTGCAGCTCCACGTAGCCGCTAGCGGCGGTCACGCGAACGCTCCATGGATGAACCAGCGCATCGGCCCTGTGACCGGATTCTCCCCGTCGCCTGCGCGAAAGAGCCAATAGCGGCCGCCGGTTTCGGTCTCGACCTGATAATAGTCGCGCACCGTATAGGGCTGCTCGCCTTCAACGCCGTGATCGCGCCACCACTCGCCATATAGGCGCTCGGGTCCATCGCCTTGGGTAACGCGGTATCGCCTTCGCCGCCAGATGAACAAGCGAGGTGCCTCGTCGGGGAGCAGGGCAACCACATCGATCGGTTCCGGCCGATCCAGCATGCGCGCCGGTCGAGGCAGGTCGCCTGCCCAAGCTATGCCGCTGGAACTGGCCAACGCCGCGAACCGCGCCACGGAGCGTTCAGGCATTGCGCTTGGCTGAGGCCCCGCGCGGTGAAGGTGCCTCTGGCCGAAGCGATTAGCGAGCGCATCGACCAGCGCGGCAATGTCCGGACCCTTGCGACCGGAACCTGCCAGGCCGTCGCTTTGCGAAGCGCTCATCGCTTCGGCAAGCGGCGTCACGAGCGTCATTGCTTCTATGCCCAGCCCTGGTTCGATCGTCTCAATCTTCGCGCACAGCAGCTTGGTCAGATGCGCGTGATCGCGCGACGGAGCGGCCGTTCCGACCCGAATTGCCTGCCGGTGCCCATCGACGCGAGCGAAATGACAATCGAGCCGACGAGCTCCTTTGCCCAACGCGGTCAACTGGACCACGATGTCGGCGACTAGATCGCCGATCACCCTTGCGAATGCCTCTGGCGTGGCGATCGGCTCCATCAGGCCACGGCGGGCCCGAGGCAGATGGTCCGGGAAGATCGGATCGATAGGCTCGGGTATCTGGCCCAGCGCCTGATCGAGCCGACGATAGAGTTGGCGTCCGAAGCGCTTGGCGAGGGGCGCCCGCGGCGCACCAACGAGTTGTTCAATCCGCTCGAACCCGAGCTTTCGGAGGCCTTCCACGTCTCGCGCATCCAGGCGCAGCGCAGCGATCGGTAGCAGCGCCATCGCTTTGCGGTGGTCGCCGGGAGCAATTGTCACGGGGCGGCCAGCGGGAACCTGGCGGGCCACCGCATGCGCACATCCCGCCGTGTCCGCGACCGCCAGCTGCAACGAGAGACCAAAACCAGCGACCCGCCCGTGCAGATCCTTCAGAAGCGCCTGCTCGGACCCGAAAAGGGGGGCGCAACCCGTAATGTCCAGCCAGATGCCATCTGGCACATCGGGCGCAACGACGGGGCTGTACCGCTGCCCGGCCCAAAGCGCGAGACGCCGCAACCCTTGAAGGTCGGCTTCCGGCTCCGCGTCGATGACCAGAAGCTCTGGCGCGAAACTGCGTGCCTTGGTGATAGTCATACCTGGTACGATCCCGAGTGTCCGTGCTTGCCCGTCAACGGACGCCACCACCCGTCTCCCATGGTCCGGGATCGCCGTGACCATCGGTGCAGGTGCCGCGTCAGGCCGCGAACTGGCGTTCTTCCTGCGCAGCCGGTCGGTCGACCAGTGCGGCAGGAAGAGCGATACGACCCGTCGCATCGCAGCCCTCCACAATCCAGCTGTGCGGATTTCCGCCGCGCACGCGTTCCAGCTCAACCCGCCAGCGTGGTCGCCCGAGGCTCGGAATACCAAGGTCCTCACTGGGGTGAGCTGTCACGCGCCAGCGCGTCACCGCAGCCGTTCCCTCTACGGCCTGCTCAACCCTCGAGGCGCGTCGGAAGACGAAGGCGGCTACGCCCGAACCCTCTGCCGCGAGCTGCAGGCGTTTGGAGGCAGTCGTCGAATATTTCGCGACTTCGCCAACCACCCCGGCAAGGCCTGGTTGGCGCAAACATTCCTCCATCGCGAGGAGCACGTTGGTGTCGCTGCCGGCCTCGACATGGATCACCCGGTCCGGATGCAGTCCAGCCAGGTGAAGGGCAGGGGCAAAGAGGTCACGCCAGCGCAGACACCAGAAGACCGGACCCTCGACACGCGCTAGAATGCCCGCAAGGAACACCGTTGCGCTAGCCTCGTCGGCCAGATCGGTACTGCCGGCGATCTCATGCAGCGCGCCTGTGGCTATGCCACCGCCTGGCAGGCGACAATCAATGCTCTCAATCCCGAACGGAATGGCGTCGTGTCGCCCATCAGCGCACTCGATCTGCGCGATGCGCGCACGTAGATCATCAAGGACGGCTGACTCGCGCATAGCATCACAGAGACTCGGAAGGCGGTTGATTCGTTCCCTCTTTGTTCTGATGAGGGCGCGCCAGAGTCAAGCGCGATGGAGATCGCCTCTCGCGCCGTCGCCGCAACGACCGGCAAAAAGGGACACATCTCCGACGCGAAAAAATTGGTGGAGGTCTCTTGGATAGCGGCCGACGTTGGAATCCGGCAGATTGCTCCGATGAACGATCTCAATGGCAAGTCTATCGCGGAGATGCTCGCGCTCCATGCCGCAATCAACGAGGAACTACGATCGCGCAACGTCTTGCGGTCTGCCAACAATCCGACCGGAGACCTGGCCGAATATCTCTTTTGCGCAGCTTTCGGTTGGGAGCAGGAGGCCAATTCGAAGAAGGGCTTCGACGCGGCGGACTCGGACGGCGTCCGCTATCAGATCAAGGGCCGGCGGCTGCACAGGCGCAACAAGTCGCGTCAGATGTCGGCGATCCGGTCGACGGACGGTTTCGATATATTGGCCGGCGTTCTCTTCAACGACGACTTCTGCGTCATTCGCGCGGCGCTGATCCCTGCAAGCGTGGTGTTCGAGCGAACGAGCTTCGTCGATTATACGAAGAGCCATAAATTCTACCTTCGCGATGATGTGTGGGATGCACCAGGCGTCAGCGACGTTACCGAGCGCCTCCGGGCCGTCGAGCAGGCCTAGATACCAACTGCGGCTGACCTGCGGTGGCCGCGCGAGCGGCCAAGCGGGCAAGAAGTGTCACAGCAGAAAAAACTGACGAAAGACGCACGAACGGGATTCACATTGCCGCAAGCGATGCTAAGATTCATCTTATGTTCCACCAAGCCGACCTTTTCGATGCCGTTGAAGTCGGTCAGGGAGCGCCTGCCAAGCCCCTGAATTTGCCGGCGCTGATCGAACGGATCGCGGATTTCTCGCCACGACCGCGCTATGCGTTCATGGTCCTCAACCTGATTGCCAAAGCCGCCGGGGGGAACAGCGGTTCAGCGGGCCCCTATGTCGATACCGAAGACGAGGTTCGCGTACCGCTCCGCGACTGGTTGTGCGATTCACTGGTTCCGATGGCAAAGCGTGATGCCCGTCGCCTGATCATCGTCGAAGAGGTCAAAGCTTCGCTTGCTGCGCAGGATGCCTTGCCAGACGACGCCGAGCAGGCCGCAAGGGCGATCGACAATGAGGTCCGTGAACGGGTCCGGCGCTCAGGCCGGTGCAACGTCAGCCGCGCCGTTTCTGATCTCGTGCGCGCCGGTCTGGTCCGACGACACTACCAGGGCTACCGCGTGGACCACCACAATCGTGGCGCTCAGCGCGAGGCGGTGTACACCATCACCGAAGCAGCGGCTCGGGCCCTTTGGTCTCAAAAAGCCTCATAACCACGCCGGGACCATAGATCATTTCACCATTCTGCGACTTTCAACGGTTTGTTGAAAAGCATGTTTCAGTGAAATAATTTGCAATTTCAGCCGAATCATGATTTCAACGGTTCGGTGAAAGACGCAATGGACACCGAACGACGGGCGGCAGAAGCGCTCAAGGCCTTCCTGGGCTCGATCCCCCAATTTGCCCTTGGCCAGATGACGATGATCGGCAAGCCAGGCGAGGCTGATCGCGGCGTAGACATCGTCGCGGAAACCGAGTTCGCCGGCCGACCGCTCAAGATCGTGGTCGAGGTCAAAGGCAACGGGCAACCCCGGATAGCGCACCAAGTGGCCTACCAGCTCAAACGCTATCTCGATCAGACCGGCCAAGAGGGGGTGCCGATGTTCATCGCGCCCTATTTATCCGAACAGGCGCAGGCGGCATGTCGCGAGGAAGACATCGCCTACCTCGATTTTCAGGGCAACGCGCGCCTCGTTGTCGATACCATCTTCATCGAGCGCAAGGTCGAGGGGAAACCCGATCCCGAACGACGTTCCCTGCGCACCCTGTTCAAGCCAAAGTCGACCCGGATCTTGCGCGTACTGCTGAACGAGCCGCATCGGCCCTGGCGCGTGACCGAGCTTGCTGAAGAAGCCAAGGTCAGCCTCGGGTTGGTCAGCACGATCGGCACCGCCCTGCGCGAACGCGAATGGGCCGATCAGACCGAACAGGGGCTGCGGCTCGTCGATCCTTCCGGTCTGCTGGACGAATGGGCCCGCAACTATGAGCCGCCCAGAGGGGAGGAGGTCCGCCTCTATACCCACCTCCATGGCAAAGCCCTGACGGAGCGCCTGCGTGATTTAGCGACCGAGCAGGGAAGGGTGGCGCTGGCCTCGTTCAGCGCGGCCGATTGGTACGCGCCCTTCGTTCGCCAAGGCACCAGCTATTTCTACGCTGACGAGAAGGGCCTTGGCGCCTTGCAAACAATCTTAAATCTGACTGCACCCGCAAAGGGTGCGAACATTGTCGTGCGCGTCCCCGATGAAGATGGCGTGCTCGACGACGCGCGGGCCGTCGCACCGGGGGTCATCGCGACGAGCCCGGTTCAAACCTATCTCGATCTCATGGCGGGCGGCGAGCGCGGCGTCGAAGGGGCAGAACATCTGAAGGACAAGCTTTTGCGGTGGCCTTCATGAACGACGAACCGCAATCGGCCACAGATTATGACGACCGCACCAGCGCCGCTGTGAAGTCGGTGCTCGTTGAGATCGGCCAGACGCTGGGCAGCTTTCGTGGGAAGTTCGCGGTTATCGGCGGCGCCGTGCCTTGGCTGCTGCTCGAGGACAGCGAGATGCGCCACGTCGGCACCCTCGACATCGATCTCAGTCTCGACGCGCAGGCCTTGGCCGCCGGCGAGGAGTATGTCGCTCTCGTCGATGCCCTCCACGAACAGGGGTACGCACCCCGCGACACGCTCAAATATTTCCAGATGGTCCGGACGGTCCAGCCGAAGGACGATGGACCGCCGATTGATGTGATCGTCGATTTCCTGCGGCCCTATGACGCCGTGCTGGAAAAGAACCGGCCGCCGCTCACCACCGAATTCGCGACCCAGCGTGCGTCGGGCGCGGAGCTTGCCATTCACTTCCACGAGCTCGTCGCGATCGAAGGCGATATGCCCAAGGGCGGGACCAACAAGGTGATGATCGCTGTCGCCTCGATTCCGGCGCTTCTCGCCATGAAAGGCTTCGCGCTCGACGGACGGTACAAGCAGAAAGACGCCTACGACGTCTATTACTCGATCCGGAATTATCCCGGCGGGATCGATGCGCTTGCGGACGATTGCCGCCCGCTGTTGGAGCATCAGAGTGGCCGGGACGGCTTCGCGCATGTCGTGGCGAAATTCGACGATCCGGACGGCTACGGGCCGACGTGCGTGCGCAATTTCGTCGAAGGCTCCGATATCCTGGACGGCCGAACGCCGGACGAGTGGCAGCAGGATGCCTTTGGTCAGGTCGATGCCTGGGCCCGTGCGATGGGATTGCGATGACACACCGATCTGCGAAGCCACAATGAAGCTCATTCACACAGCGGACTGGCAGCTCGGAAAGCCGTATGGCCGGTTTGAGCCGGAGGTACGCGCCGCGCTGTCCGAGGCACGCTTCGACGCCATTGATGCAATTGGCAAGGAGGCAGCTCTCCACGGCGCGGCTCACGTTCTGGTCGCCGGCGACGTCTTCGACACCGAGGGACCAGAAGACCGCACGATCGTTCAGGCGATCTCTCGAATGGAGCGCCATGCATGCCGGTGGTGGCTCTTGCCCGGCAATCACGACTTTGCGCGCAATGGTGGCCTCTGGGACCGCGTGCGTCACCGCGCTGGTAACGGCATTACCGTCTTGGCAGAAGCGCAGCCTCACGAGATCGAGCCGGGAATCTGGCTCCTGCCGGCGCCCCTTACGCATCGCCACAATCTCGATGATCCTACCGAGCTCTTCGACAGCATGGAGACACCCGGCAGTCGCATTCGCATTGGCCTCGCGCACGGATCGATCCGTGACTTCGGCACCCAAGGCGAAACCAAGAACCAGATCGCGCCCGACCGGGCCCGTCGCTCCTCGCTCGATTATCTTGCGCTTGGAGACTGGCACGGGACGCTCAATATCGACGCGCGCACCTGGTACGCCGGCACACCCGAAACTGATCGCTTCCAGCGCGACGAGCCCGGCCACGTGCTGCTCGTCGATATAGCCGAAGGCGGCGACCCGTCGGTCACCCCGATCCGCACGGGGCGTTTCCAGTGGATCAGGCGAAGCTGGACGGTGAACGACCAAGCCGGTTTCGATGCCGAGTGCGATCAATTGCTGGGATCCATTGATCCCCCGTCCACCCTCCTCGAACTGTCGCTGGCCGGAATCACCAGCCTTACGGATCGGGTCGGGATGCTGGGCAGGCTGGAAAATGATGTCGGGCACCGGGTCCGTTATCTCGACGTTCGGTCTGACGACCTTGTCGGCCGCCCGAGCGAAGACGACCTCGCAAGCCTTTCGGTAGAGGGCATGCTCGGCGTCGCGGCGGCGAAGCTGTCCGCCTCGATCGAAACGGGCGGTGCCGACGCTTTGATCGCGAAGCGTGCCCTGGAGCGCCTCTTCGTCGAATATAGCCGGGAGGACAGGGCATGAGCCTGTACCTGCGTCGTATCGCCGTCGATGGCTTCCGCAAGTTTCGGGAGCCAATGGCGATCGAGGGGCTGACCGACGGTCTCAATATCGTCATCGAACCCAACGAAACCGGTAAGTCGACATTGCTTGAGGCGCTTCGCGCGGCGTTTTTCGTTCGCCACGGCACGAAGAACCAGCTTGCCCAATCGTTCGCGCCTTATGGCGAAGCTGTCGGACCGGAGATTCAGGTTTCGTTCGACGCCGATGGCGCGCCATGGACGGTGACCAAGCGCTTCCTGCGTGGCGCGTCGATCGAGGTCACCGGTCCACAGGGCAAGGCACAGGGCGAAGAAGCGGAAGCCCGCCTGCACACGCTGCTGGGGTCAGTACGCGATACCAGCCAGAAGGGCGATGCCGGCACATACGGCGCGCTCGGACTTCTTTGGGTCGCACAAGCTGAGGCGCTCGCGGTCACCGGGCCAGGACAGATCGTGCGGGACACGGTCCGCTCGACGCTTGAAGCGGAAGTCGGCTCAATCATGGGCGGCCCCGCCTACACGCGCGTCCGATCCAGGATCGACGAGCAATATGGGCGGTACTGGTCCCCCACCGGACAAAAACGCGGGCGACAGAATGAAGCACGCGAGCGTGTCGAGCAGGCGGAAGCGGCCGCGCGCGACGCCGCTGAACGTCTGGCTGGGCTTGAAAGGACGTTCGCCGAGCTCGAAATTGCGCGGGCCCGGCTCAAGGTCGTTCACCGCGAGATCGCGGACGACACAGATGTGCAAACGCGGAAGGATCTCGCCGCCTCTCTCGAGACAGCTCGCGCGGCCGCCCAAATCCTCGCAACGCGGCGGGCCGAGCATGAGGCCATCAGCGCGAAGGCCCGTAGCTTGGAAGACCTTGTCGATCGTCATCGCAAGGCGACGGACGATCGGAACAGCGCCGAACTCGCGCTGGCCGATGCGCGCATACGCCGCGCCGAAATTCTCGATGGCTTGGCAACGGCGAAGCAACGTCTTGCCGAGACACGCAGCGCACTGGAGGCTGCGCGCACGGCCCGCCAGGAGGCTCGCCGTGCTCTCAGCACGGGCGAGGACGTTTTGCGCGCCTCGCGTCGCCGTAGTGCCGTAGACGCGGCACACGCGCGTCATACCGAACTCATCGACCTTGAGCGGCTTCAGGGAGAGGCTGCGGCTCTTGCCACGACGATCATTTCCACCAAAGCCATGGAAGCGCTTGAGACAAACGAGCGGCTCGTAGCTGAAGCGCGCGCGTTGCGGGCCGCAGGCGCCACGCGGATTGCCCTGGTGGGCGATGCAGCCGGCGTATCGATAGATGGCGAGCCGATGGCGCTCGGCGAACGCGCTCTTACAGGCGAGACTCGCGTTCGGTTCGGGAGTGCCGAGCTGGTCATCACGCCGCCGGCAGGCGCGGCGAGCGCCGAAGGAGCTTTGGCTTCAGCGCTGGAGCGCCAGAGGTCCGCTCTGTTAGAGTTGGAAGTTGAGAGCCTGTCGGCAGCACGCGCACGGAACGACGCCGCGCGCGACGCCGCGAGTGAGCTGCGCACTATCGCTGCGCGCATTGCGGCTGTCACCGCTTCGGATGACATTATCGAGCTCGCTGCCGGTCCAGAGGCGCTAAAGCTCTTTGTCGTCGGACTGATCGACGAGACAGCCATCGTGGAAGCCGATATTCCGGATATCGCTTTGCTTACCGCAAACTTGGAAGCGGCTGATACGACTCTTGCACGGGCCGAAGGTGCCCAGGAGAGCGCTGTCGAAGCCCTGCGCCGTGTTGAACAAGAGGACGCGCCGCTGGCCAGCGCGGAAGCGGGTGCTGCCAGCACTCTCACCAACGCCGGCACCCAGATCGAGACGATTGAAAGCCGTCCTGAATTCCCGACGCTCGCGGTGGACCTGGCTCGTGCCCGTGAGCAGACCGCCGAGGCAGCTGTGAAGCTGGAGGAGGCCGCGCGCGACGCTACGGCGCACGACCCTGCGGTGATCACGCGGAAGATCGAGACAATCGATGCGCGGACAAAGGCGGCGGGGGAGGCACGCACCAAGCTCGAGATGGACGAGGCGCGACTGGAGGGGACGATTGAGAGTGAGGGCGGCAAAGGTCTCGCCGATCGGGAGGCGGGTGCTCGCGAAGAGGCGGAGGCGGCACGCGCGGCTCTGCAGCGGATCACCGAGGAGGCCGATACGCTCAAACTGCTGCGCGATACGCTTGACGAAGCGCGCGATGAGACCTCAGCCAAGTTCGTCGGACCGGTCGCAAAGCGCGCAAAGCGGCACATCGAGCGTCTTTTGCCGGGCTGCGACCTCAGTTTTTCAGAGGATCTCACCCTCGAAGCTGTGGTGCGCGGCGGGATCAGCGAAGGGTGCAGCGATCTGTCGCGCGGCACACAGGAGCAGCTAGCGGTACTGACGCGGATCGCGTTTGCAGATATGCTTCTCGACCAGGGGCGGCCGGTATCGTTGATCCTGGACGATCCACTCGTCTATGCCGACGATGCCCGGCTCGATCTGATGGTCGAAATACTGAGCGAGGTGGCCGAGCGGATGCAGGTCATTGTGCTGACCTGCCGCGATCGGACGTTCCGCCATGTCGCTGCTAATAGGATCAGCCTTTCTTCCGCCATGCTGAATGACCGCCTCAATGCGCCTGCTGCTTGAACTCTCCTTGACCGGTTGGGACCAGCAGCCCACGCTCAACATAGGAGGATGAATGCTGTGGCGCGGACTGCCGAATATTCGATCAAAGGTTACGTCTATCAGTTTCTCCGATATCTTTCGGAGATCCTCGAAGCGACTGACGGCTCTACTATAACGATCGAGGGAGCGATCGAGGACATCGACGTCACGACACCGGACCTAACGACGGCCGTGCAGTGCAAATATCACGAGCAGGCTGAGAAGTTCACATTGGGAAAGGTCTACAAGCCAATCCTGCTGATGCTGGAGCATTTCTCTCATCATAGCGCCCCTCCGAAGGTTCATTACAGACTGTTTTGCTATTTTCCTGGTTCGTCCGGTTCACAATCATTAACGCGCACAGAGCTGGAGACAGTACTCGCCACCAATTCCGTGCCACTCAAGGCGATAGTGGCACGCCTCGCGCACGGAGCGGATTTGGACCTGTTTCTGAGCCGGTTTTCGATCGAATTTGGGCCTACCTGCGAGGCGCTTCAGGACAGGGTCCTAGCTTCGCTGAACGCGAAGGGCTTCTCGTCCGAGGACGTCGACGCGATCGTATATCCGAACGCCTTCCAGCGCATAGTCGACCTAGCTACCCGGTCGACAGCTGCGGAGCGGACGGTTGAGCCATCGGCTTTCATCACGGCGCTGAACGATGTGCGGCAGGTCACCTTTACGCGCTGGACTCGCGAGCTTGCGACTCGTGCCAAAATTTTCCAGCGACTGCGCAAGGATCTGAAATTCTCGCTCGGTCAGAATTCACGAGGACGGTACTTCGTGATCGATCCGACGATGATCGCCAATTTTGACGGCGAGATAGTCAGATTTATCAAGAAGTTCAGCGAGCGCTATAGCTTCAAATATCTGCACGCCAACCCGCCGCTTTTCGCAATCACGGGAGAATATGACGTCGGCGCATTGCAGGCGCGACTGCACGACGTGGGCCTCCGATGTGCAAACGGCTTGGTGGGCGGCACCGAGTTTCGGCCCACTGAACTTTTCCGAAAGCCGATGCGACGGAAAAGCCCAGACGAACTCGAGTTCAGGGTGAGGTTGGCGAAGCGTTCGGTCGTGACCGAAACAGGCCCGAAGCGACCGGACGATCTGTTCCTAGTGAACATCGCGGACGACGACTGGGACCATCCAGACGTCAACGTTCACAAATTTGAGATCGAGCGCCTCTCCGACCTGGAATACGCGCTTCAGCTAAGGAACGATTATGCTTGAGCTTGGAGCCCCAATCGGCTGCGTGACCGACAGCTCGCCCTCGCTTATTCGGATTGAAATCAGCGGGGCGGAAGAATTCGAAAAGCACAAGTCGAAGCTTGGCGTAGGCCAATATCTCCTGATCGCCTCGGGAAATAGTCTCCACCTGCTGAGTACGATCACCGCGGTACGCGCGTCTCATACCGAGCGATCCCATGGCTCTAGCGACGCCGAGGTCGGCGGAGACGCTGAGGCAGTCGCCTTCCGATTTCAGGTCGATACGCAACCCATCGGCACCCTGTCCGACGAGAGCGAATTCACCCGAGGCTCGCATTCGTTGCCGGTGCCGACCGAATTTGCCTATGTCACTCCTCCGAAGGTGCTGAGCAGCATCTTCTCGCATCAAATCAAATCCCCATTCCCGCTGGGTACACTCAGCATCGCTCCTGAGGTTCGGTTCGACATCGATGGTGACCGGTTCTTTAGTAAGCATGTCGCCGTGGTCGGCTCGACTGGATCCGGCAAGTCATGCGCGGTCGCCAAGATACTTCAGACCGTGGTTGGGATCGAGTCCAAGGCGAACAGCCACAAAGCCGCGCAAAAGAACGCGCATATTGTGATCTTCGACATCCATGCCGAGTATGCTGCGGCGTTCCGGCTTGCCGACGAGGAAAGTTTCACACTCAACCTGCTCGACGTGGACACTCTCCGGCTGCCCTATTGGCTGATGAACGCCCAAGAGCTGGAAGAGATGTTCATCGAGAGCAACGAACTCAACTCGCACAACCAAGTTTCGCAATTCCGCCATGCCGTCGTGCGGAATAAGTGTCGGCATAACCCCGGCCTCTCAAACGTGTCGTTCGATAGCCCCGTCTATTTTTCTATCGATGAGGTGGTGACCTATCTGGAGAACATGAACTCGGAGGTGATCGGCAAGTTGCCCGACGAGGGAAAGCCGAAGCTGGCGGCTGGAACGCTCATCGCGGACCGAGACACGTATTATTTCGATGCAGTACAGAGCTTCGTGGTTTCGTCCACCGCTGCCGCGACGAAGGCGTCGAACGGTCCGTTCCACGGCGAATTCGATCGGCTCATCCTCCGGCTCCGTACCCGTCTCGCGGATCCGCGCCTTCGCTTCCTCTTCTATCCGCAGAAAGCCGATGGCAGCTCGTTATCGACCAGCGACTTTGCGGACGTGGTACGACAATTCACCGGCTACCTTACGAAATCGAACGTCTCCATTGTGGATCTCAGCGGAATCCCATTCGAGGTCCTCAGTATCGTCGTGAGTCTCATTTCCAGAATGATCTTCGACTTCGGATTCCATTATTCGAAAAGCCGCCACGTGGGCGGCCAAGTCAGCGACGTGCCAATCATGATCGTTTGCGAGGAGGCCCATAATTATGTGCCTCGATCCGGCGGTGCTCAATATGACTCTTCCAGGAAATCGATCGAACGCATCGCCAAAGAGGGCCGAAAATATGGGGTGACGCTGATGGTTGTGAGTCAGAGACCGTCAGAGGTCTCTGAGACAATTTTCTCGCAATGCAGCAACTTCATCGCGCTGCGGCTCACCAATTCGGTAGATCAAAGCTATATCAAATCGCTGCTGCCGGACCTGTCTGCCGGGATTGGCGACCTCCTTCCAAACCTCGGCCAGGGCGAGTTCCTCACGGTTGGAGACGCGCCCCTCATGCCAACGGTTGGGCGATTTGCATTGCCCGTGCCTGAGCCGCATTCGCGAAGCGTGAACTACCTTCAAGAGTGGAATGCGGGATGGCGGGAGGTCAATTTCGACGATGTCATCGAACGTTGGAGAGGTAAGATGCTTGCGGCATCATGATACGCTACCTGTCCACCGGGATGGTGCGCCTCTCGCCAGCGCGTTGGGTAGAATCATACTTTTGGAATGACGTTCATCGCTCATGACCGGACTGGGTCAGTTGCACCGCTCACGCTATGAAAAACCAACTATTAGTCGGGAGAAATTGATTCGTGGACGATTTTGAACAACAGCCATTTGCCGACGCCGAGTTCGCAGAGAACCCTGAGCAGCGCTGCCCCTGCGTCCTCCTCATCGACACCTCAACGTCAATGCGTGGCGCCCCGATCGATCAGCTCAACCATGCGCTGATCGAGTTCAAAGAGGAGCTCGTTGGCGATGCCATGGCGGCAAAGCGCGTTGAGCTAGCCATCATCACCTTCGGTCCTGTTCAGACGCGCACCGATTTCACCACCGTTGATGGTTGGTATCCTGAGGCGTTCGAGGCCAACGGCGCTACTCCGCTCGGAGAGGCTGTCGTGACGGCGCTCGATCTTCTTCGGCAACGGAAAGACCGATACCGTGCGAACGGTGTCAAATACTATCGGCCATGGGTTTTTCTTATCACCGACGGCGCTCCCACCGACAGCTGGCAGGAAGCCAAGCGCCGCGTCCATGAAGGGGAAGAGCGCAAGGAATTCATGTTCTACGCCGCCGGCGTGGAAGGCGCAGACATGTCCGTGCTCTCCCAGATCGGAACGCGTGCTCCGCTGAAGCTGCGTGGTCTCGCCTTCCGCGAGCTGTTCCAGTGGCTCTCGAGCTCGCTGAGCGCGGTTTCACAGTCCAATCCTGGTGACGCCGTGCCGCTTGCCAACCCCACGGCACCGGACGGCTGGGCCGTTGCCGGCTGATCCAGGGCGGTGGCGGTGGGCCGCGGCCTCAAGGATCGGAACGTCGCACCTTAAAGCCGGAACGCGGAAGCAAGACGCTTACGCCGTTAAGGTCCCAGGGCCCGCTACGTTGTGCGTTGTGGTGTCGGACGGAGCGGGCAGCTCGAGTCACGGCGGCGAGGGCGCTTCCCTTGTCTGCCGAATACTGTCGACCGCTATCTGCGATTGGATCGCGAACCACGACGGGCTGCCGCCAGACGATCAGATTTACGAGTGGCTCGATGCGGTCAGGGACCGGCTTGCGTTGGTCGCTGAGAAGCGGGGACTCACAAAGCGCCAGTTCGCATCTACCCTGATTGCCCTCGCGGTCTTTGGCGACGAACTACTGGCGCTGCAGATCGGTGACAGCGCCCTGGTTGCGCGGAAGGCAGGACAGTGGGAAGCGATCTGCTGGCCCGAGAATGGTGAGTTTGCCGCCACCACCTACTTCGTGACAGACGATCCGGAACCGCGCCTGCAGATCACTCGCAAAACCGCTGGCGTCTATGACGCCTTCGCGGCGTTCTCCGATGGCATCGACAGCATAGCGTTGCACCATGCCAACCAGGAGCCCCACGCGCGCTTCTTTGATCCAATGATCAAACCGGTCGACCAAGCGGCAGAGCGTGGGCGACTGGCCAGCCTCTCGGCAGCTTTGGGGCGCTACCTCGACGGCCCGGCGATCTGCGATCGCACCGACGACGACAAGACGCTGGTACTGGTATCGCGGGTTTGACCCAGCCGGCGATCAAAATCGATGGCCAGCCATTCGCGCTGGGCAAGCGCATCGGCAAGGGGGGCGAAGGCGAGGTCTTTGCTGTCGAGAACAAGCCAGACAGCGCCGTCAAAATCTACAAGGACGAGCTGCGGGCGAAACGCGAACCGAAGGTGCGAGCGATGGTGCTTGCCGACCTTGCCGACACCACGAAATTGGTGGCGTTCCCTGCCGCGATCGCGACCGATGGCAAAGGGGGCTTCCTCGGTTTCCTGATGCGCCTCGTATCTGGCTACCGGCCTATCCACGAGCTCTACGGCCCCAAATCTCGCAAGGCTCATTTCCCAAAGGCCGATTACCGCTTCCTCGTGCGCGCGGCCCTCAACGTGTCCAACGCCGTGGTGAAGGTCCATCGGAGCGGCTGCGTCATCGGCGACTTCAACCACTCGGGTGTTCTGGTGTCGAACGAGGCGACCGTTTCGCTTATCGACGCGGACAGCTTCCAGTATTCCAGGGACGGCAAGCTATTCCCCTGCGTGGTCGGCGTGCCTGATTTCACGCCACCCGAACTGCACAGCGCTGATCTATCGACCGTCCGCCGCACCGAAGCGCACGACAATTTCGGCTTGGCGGTGGCCATCTTCCACCTCCTAGCTATGGGAAAGCACCCCTACGCCGGCCGCTTCGCCGGCGGTGACATTTCTATGAGCGACGCGATTGCACAGCATCGCTTCGCCTTTTCACAGGTCCGCACGTCGGAGACGCGCACCACACCGCCGCCCGGGTCGGTGAGTTTGAAAGACTTCCCACTGCAGATCGCCGCCGCATTTGAAGCGGCCTTCGGTCGAAATTCGGCGGCGCGGCCAAGCGCTGCCACTTGGGCGACCCTGATGAAGGAACTCGAGCAGGCATTGAGTCACTGCGGAAAGGTTCGCACCCATTATTATCCGTCAGCGGCGTCATCCTGCCTATGGTGCCGTGTCGCCGGCCAGTCCGGGGTCGATATGTTCCCCGACCTGCTTGGGCCCACCCCACAGATCGCACCCGGTGGGCCGTTTGACATAGAGCGGATCGCGGCGCAGTTCGCGGCCATCAAACTGCCTGATCCAGCCTCATTGCTCCCAATTTGGTCCGGTCAGATTACGACCGTGAGTGAGGCAGTCGCTGCGGCCAACCGGGCGCGCATGGGCCATCGGGCATTGGGGGCTGTGGCCATGATAGCCGCCGTCGGCGGCTTTCTGGCGGCCGCCAATTTCGCGATCGTGTGGATCGGGATCGGCATCTTCGGCCTCATCAGGTTCTTCGGCGGATCGGTCGAACAGGCACCGTTCAAGACGGCCTACAGCGATGCCGACACCCGGGTTCGCTCACTTCAGCAGGGGTTCGTTGATCGGCTCGGCCTCAGCGAACTGGTCACGGTTCAAGCCGACGTCGCGGTCTGGATTCGAGTGTACCGCGACCTCGATCGCGACCTCGCGCAGAATATCCAGAAACTGAAGGCATCACGCGAAGCGCGGAAGCGGGAGGAGTATCTCGATCGCTTTCTCATCCGGCGTGCCCGCATCGCCGGAATCGGCGCGGCCAAGACGGCGACCCTCGCATCCTATGGGATCGAGACCGCCGCAGACATCAAGTCGACCGCCGTACGCGCTGTGCCCGGCTTTGGTGAGGCGATGACGGCGAAGCTGCTCGCATGGCGCAAGGCACACGAAAACAGATTTACCTACAACTCGGCTCCAGACGCCTCCGACGTGCAGGCTGAGAATGCCGTTCGCGCCAACTGGGCCGCAAAGCGTGCTGATCTCCAGACTAAGATTCGCTCGGCCCTAGCCGCGCTGCAGACAGGCCCGCAGCAGGTCGCGATCCGTGCGCGGAACGGCGATCCCGCGCTCATGGAAGCGCGCTCAGGCAGCGCACGATCTCAAGTCGATTGGAATTCCAGTACCGACTACTGCGCCGTTCACGCTACAGACCCGGCAGGCTCCTTCACCGACGCTATCGCCTAGTACTCCGCCTCGCTCGCCTTCGACAGGAGGCGCATCCGCGCCGAGCTGCCCGCAGTGCGGATCTTCGATGCAGCGCCGGACCGCTCGGAAAGGTCATCGCGCTGGCAAACAGTTCTGGGGATGCACTCGCTATCCGACGTGTCGTGGGACGCGGAACTAATGCACTCCAAAACGGTGGCGGCAGCGCAGACTTGTGTCCGATAAGCCCGATCCTCGGACGAGCTTGGAAAGCGGTGCTACCGCGGCTATAGATATCCAACTAACACATTGATATTATTTAACATAATCCTTATTATCAGTCTTAAAAATTGTAGCAGGGTGGATTCTATTTTGAAGTGCGAAATTCGAGGATTTCCGGGCACTTTGTGCCCCACTCAAGAGGACGCACAATGGCTCGAAACTACCGACATCTCAGTCTTGAAGAGCGTGATACGATCATGCGT
>Ga0255338_1000679_pt1 | contig 90321 bp, 78 predicted proteins | sample MeOH1_35cm_T4_19_FD_203715 | JGI IMG/M metagenome (GOLD analysis project Ga0255338, IMG submission 203715) | Sandy soil microbial communities from University of British Columbia, Vancouver, Canada - MeOH1_35cm_T4_195 | ecosystem: Engineered > Artificial ecosystem > Sand microcosm > Unclassified ... | reverse complement strand
GCGCCATTTACACCGGCCGGATCAGCCCGGCGCAAGCCAAGCGTGTGGACGAAATGCAGGCTGTGGCTGACGCTTTAAGTCTGCTGGCCAATATCGTGATGGCATGGAACACGTCACAAATGCAGGCAGTCCTGGATCGCTGGTCGAACCGCAGGCAGATCATTCCGCCAGAACTGATCGGCAAGATTGCTCCGACCAGGTTGGAAAGTATCAACTTGCGGGGCGTATTTCGCTTCCCTGTCGACCGCTATGCCGGTCAAATCCTGCCCTCTCAAGGCGCGGCGAAAACTGGCACCGATGGTTGAAACCGATCACGCATTGACGCCACCAAATCGAGATTTGAAAGTGAACAGAAACCTGAGCGAAATCAACGATCTACCAACACCACCCCCGCGTCAGTGCTGAGTTTGCGAACCGTCACTTATTGCACTGAAAACGAGGGGACCCCAATTTGGCGCTGGCGACAACTCGCTGCGGACCTAAGGCCATTCCTGTCGCAAGATCTCTACAAGGTCAGGTATGCGCGAGGTATTAGGAACAACATCTAACGTGGCCCAGCGCACGGTTGTTTGAGCAAGGTGCGCTGAAGCGCAATTCGCGATGCGTTGGGTTCGAAGGTGATCCCGCCAGACCTCCACGCGATGAGCAGTCTGGCGGGCTGCGAACAACCGTAGGTAGCGGAGGCTGACCGTCGATGGGACCCGGCCCTTAGCCTTCGTGTGACCAACCAGACATGGCGCGGTTAGCAAACCCCCGATTCGTCCTGAAATGCCTAGTCCAGCAAGCGGGCCGCCGGCCCGGCAGGCGCTGCACCGGCCCGGATGTACCCCAACACCACTGGAACACTGCGGTGGCCCGTCATGGCCATCGTATCGGCCAACCCCACGTTCTGGCGACCTGCCTCTGTCGCAAATCCCGAACGCAGCGAATGGGCCGAAAAATCCCCTTCAATTCCTGCCAAGGCACAGCGTTCCTTCACGATGGCCCGCACGGCAGCCGGGGAGAGCGTTTCACCCAAGTGCCCCCCTTTGCGCACCCGCCTAAAAATCCGCCCCTCGGTAATTCCTGAGGTCTCCAGCCAAGTCCGCAGCGCCTCAGCCGCCATGCCCAGCAGCGGCTTGCTGTTCTCCGGCCGATCCACGCCCGCCTGGTTGGTCTTGGAATAGGCCAGGGTGTAGACAAAGCCCTCGGGAATCGATTTGAGGAACTGCATGTCGGCCCCGGCCACCTCCGAACGCCGGCGCCCGCCGCTGGCCCAGGCAAACAGCAGCAGGGCGCGGTCGCGCTGGCCGCGCAGCGAGTCATCGCAGGTGGCCAGGATCGCCTGCAGGGGATCCCTGGTCAGTGCCTCCTTTTTCTGGGGCAGGGCGCCGCGCTTGGCGTAGGCTTTGCGCGTGCGCGACAGCAGCTCGCGCACCTTGGGGTCGTGGCACGGGTTCCTCAGTTCGCGCAGCTGGTGCACCTTGGACAGCACGGCGATCCGGTGCACCAGCGTGTTGTGGGCCAAGGCGCCCAGCTTGCCCTTGTAGCCGGCCTGAACCAGCGCCTGGTCGATTAGGGCCGGCAGCTCGGACACCAGGCCCTTGTCCGTCGTCCGCTCGGCATGGTCGACGATGAACTGCAGCACGCAAGGGGAGGGCAGCGGCAGCTGGATCTGGCCGCCGTAGCGGATGCCGTACCAGGCGGCCCAATAGCGCAGGGCGCTGCGGTAGCTGGCCAGGGTGTTTTTGGATTCGCCTTCGCGCAGCAGCTCGTCGACCGCGCGCTGCGTCACCTCGCTGAGCTCGGTCGGCTGCAGGGCCGGGACTTTTTGCAGGACGGGCAGGCGCATGTTCGGTTCAGGATAGTTTATTGATTAAATTCATACATGTTATGTATGATGTATTACGTAGATTGAGAATAAGTCACGATAACATTCTCTTATCGTTGGTAAATATAGCGACCGGAGCCCACCCATGCAACCGAAAAGTACGCGAGGTGTTCAGCAAGTTGATGTGGACTTCGCAGCCGATGCGCTAATAGCGGAGCGCGCACGGCCGACGGTCGAGCGGGTGCGCCTGAAACTGGGACGCGGCTCGCCCAATACCGTTGGGCCGCTGCTGGAGAACTGGTTCGCTGGTCTGGCGGCACGGTTGGGCGTGGGGCCAGGGCCAAGTGGTGAAGAGGAGGACGCGCCGCCGCCGGCGCTTCGCCAAGCTCTAAAGGATCTGTGGGCGCAATCGCTGGCGACGGCCCGTATTGAGGCGGCGGCCGGCGTGACGCAGGAGCAGACCCAGCTGGCGCAGGAGAGAGACGCGCTGCAGCTCGCCCGCACCGAGCTGCAGCGCCAGGAAACCGCGCTGGCGGAGCGCGGCGCCGCGTTGGAGCAGACGCTGGAGTTGGCCAAGGCCCAGCTCAAGGAGCTGGCTGGCCAGCTGGAGACGGCCGCGACGCAGCTGGCGCAGGCGCGCGCAAGCCTGGTCAAGCTGGTCGAGGAGCGCGACGCCGACCGGCGCCGCTTCGACACCCAGGCCGGAGCCGCCGCCCAGGAGCGCGAGCGCCTGCAGGCGCGCGAGCAGGCCACCGAGCGCCGGCTGCTCGACGAGGTAGACCGGGCCCGGCAGGAAGCCAAGCAGGCACGCGGTGAACTGGGGGAGGCGACTCGCCGGCACCAAGCGGTCCTGGAGGAGGCGCACCGCCGACAGCAGGGCGCCATGGAGGCCGAAGCTCAGGGACGCCTGGAGATCGCAGCACTGCGGGAGCGGCTGGCGGCCGCGGAACAACGCACGCAGGACTTGCAGGCGCAACTCAGCGCCGCCCGCTCGGTCCCAGTTGCGTCTGCCGGTGGTGCGCGAAAGACCGCGGGAACGCGCCGCAAGCCGGTGCGGAGCTAATGTTTCGCTGTTTTGGCATGTTTAGCTGCGCAGCTAAACTAAAAATGAATTCAAAAGTTCAATTTAGCGGTTTCGACTAATTTCGCCTAAAGGTGTCAGCGCATTCAGCCGGACATGGTTGGCGCCTAAACGATCCAAGGAAGCTAAACATTCATCGGTGCTGTATGCGCCTCGGTGCGGCAGTGCGAATCGACCTTAACGACTGCCACGGCGCTAGGTGTGACAATTTCACTTCCGGAGTCGTGACAATTTCACTTCAGCGGATGGCAAGGCAAACCGTATCAATTTGCACAAGAAATACAACCGATCCAAAAATCACGAATTTATAAGTCTTTGATTTATATAGGATTTGTTTGCCCAACCGTATCAATTTGCACGAGAAATACGATTACCCCAACGTGAGCAAGCATGCCGTGGTGTCCCTGAGCGAAACCCTGTACCAGGATTTGTCGCTGGTGACCGACCAGATCGGCGCATCGGTGCTGTGCCCGTTTTTTGTGGCCACTGGCATCGGCATGAGCCACCGCAACCGCCCGGCAGAACTGGCATCCGGCAAACCGACCAAAAGCCAACTTATTCAGCAGGCCATGACCGGCAAGGCCGTCGGTTCCGGCAAGGTCACCGCCGCCCATGTGGCCCAACTGGTGTTTGACGCCATCGCGGCCAACCAGTTTTACATCTACAGCCACCCCAAAGCCATCCACTCGGTGCAAACCCGGCTCGAAGATGTACTGCAGGCGCGTAATCCGACCGACCCGTTTGCCGACAAGCCGGAAATTGGACAGCAGCTCAAGCAGGCGTTGCGCGCGGCTTGAGGTAGCTGACGCGAGATGCGCACCAGGGAGATAAGGTGAGGTGAGGTGAGGTGAGGTGAGGTAAAAGTGTCCGCGCTGAAAACACACGGGCAGCTATTTCTCCGGACTGGGCATGGGTGCCCGGAAGCTTCCATAATCATGATTCATGACATCCGAAGGCTTCGCGCTTTTTGACACACCCATTGGCCACTGCGGCATCGCCTGGGGCGAGCGCGGGCTGGTCGGCCTGCTATTGCCCGAGCACAGGCTGGCGCAGACCCGCGCTCGCATGAAGCGCCTGTTTCCGCGAATGCACGAAATACCTCCCGCGCCCGACGCCCAAGCCGCGATCACCCGCATCACTGCGCTGCTGAATGGCGAGCGTGACGATCTGAGAGACATCGCGCTGGACATGCGCGATGTGCCGCCGTTTCACCAGCGTGTCTACGAGGTCGCCCGCGCCATTCCGCCGGGCCGCACGCTCACCTATGGCGAAGTGGCCGCCCGGATCGGCGAGCCGGGTGCCGCCCGCGCTGTAGGGCAGGCCCTAGGGCACAATCCCTTTGCGCCCGTCGTGCCCTGCCACCGTGTGCTGGCCGTGGGCGCCCGCTCGGGCGGCTTCTCGGCGGGCGGCGGCGTGGCGACCAAGCTGCGCATGCTGCAGATCGAGGGCGCGCAAATTGGCAGCGTGCCCGGCCTGTTCGACGATGATGGGCCGCTCCAGCCGGCGCGTAATCCGCCAGATATCCTCGCCGACAAGCCCGAGATGGGCCAACAACGCAAATAAGCGCTGCGCACCGCCGGGCTCCAATACTGTTCAGCCAAGTTATTCACCCTGAATCGAAATGACCAACACCTTGACTTGTCATGGCGGGCCCGACCCGCAATCCATGAATCCCGGATCAAGTCCGGGACGACAAACCAAGCACAAGGATTGGCTGAGCCGTATTGCGCCTGGCTAGAAAAAACGGCGGTATCAAGATGGGTACAGAATGCGATGACGGGCGGACACGGGGGCCCTGCGCTATCCTCACGTTAGTTGCTCTCTATTTCCAATCCTTTCCTGCGGCTCATTTCATCCTGCCATGACATTCAAACTTTTCCCCGCGGCGCTCATCGCGGCGTGCCTGCTACTTGCGGGCTGCAATGACGCTCCGAACGCAGCCTCGGGCACAACCGCAACAAAAGCGGCGGTCATACCAGTCTCCATGGAGGCTATTGCCGCAGAGGCCAAGGGCTTTACCGTCGGCTCAGCCCTGAGCACGCGCACCGTGTATGTTTTTTTTGATGCCCAGTGCCCGCATTGCGCCGCCTTGTGGAACGCCGCCAAGCCGCTGAAGCCGCAGGCTAAATTTGTCTGGATACCGGTGGGCATCCTGAATTCGTCCAGCACCTCCCAAGGTGCAACCCTGCTGGCGGCTGCCGACCCGATTGCTGCAATGGATGAGCATGAAACCTCGCTTCTCGCCAAGCGGGGCGGTATCAATCCCGGCAGCAACATCGATATGCAAAAGGCCTCGGTGGCAAAGAACACCGAATTGATGAACCGTTTTGGCTTCGCTTCCATCCCGACCATTGTTGGCACGCATGCGCAGACCGGTGCGCTGGTGACGCAGGAAGGCGCCTTGCGCACCCCGGCCCTCGCGGCATTGCTCGGCCTGAAGGACCCCAGCGGCCAGCCGGCGGCACCTGCACAATAAACGCCTGCGGGCGATCAGTCTTGCGCGGGTGCTGCGCGCCGGATACCAATCTTTTTCAGGCGAAAAAACGTTACAGCCCAATAAGTACAAGGGCATCTGGCTATTGACTGGATACCCGTTGAGCGTTCGCAGCCCTCAATGATTGCTTATTTCGCCTTCGCCGCTTGACGCCAGTTGCGACTGGTTGGCCCACTCTTCAATCAGGGCCATATGCGCCACGGCGTCTTTTCCCAGTACCAGTCGCACATCGGTATTGCCAGACAGGTTATAGACTGGCACCACGACCGCGTGGCCCCGCAGGGCAAGCTTCAGGCTTTCTGCCGCCTGTTCGTAGCCAGCCCGGTACTGTATTTTCGTGTCCTGCTGCTTAAAGGGACGATCATTGGTCAGCCGGCTCACGGCAATGCCGTACCTGCCAAGCACACTCCTGATGCGTTTGGCCATACCGGTGATGCCGTTGCCGTTGGCAATCTCGACTCTGGACGGCCTGGCTGCTACTGCGAGCGTCGAGGAGGGCGTGACCGTGGATGCGGGAACAGGTGTTGCTGCTGCGGCCACCACCTGCGCGGCCTGTTTTTCCGCAACGACCGGGGCCATGGCAGGTATGGGCCTGAGTTCAAACACGTTAGGCACAAGCTGCACGACCTCCATGTGTGCTTGCGGCACCGAGGGCGGGATCGCGACCGCAAGTTCCTGCGTTCGCGGTGTGGGCACGGATGCCGGCACGGGCGCTGGCGGCGACACAGCCGATTCGGCTGGGCGCTGCACTGTGGAAACAGGAACAGGAGCAGGTACGGAGGAGGGTGCAGGTACGGCGGCGCTGGCTGTCGTCACCGTTATCTCATCCTTGCGATTTGCAATGGCGTTTGCCGCGGTGTCTCCTGGCGGGATGCCTTGTGTGTCCTTCGCTGCCGGCGCAGATGCCGGCGCGGGTGCCAGCGCGGGTGCTTGCGCAATGGCAGGGCGCTCACCAAGTTTTGCGAGTTCCACCTTCGCCGCCTGGAGATTGTTGCGTGTCCGCGGGTTTTCAGAATCCAGCACCAGTGCGCGTTGTAGCGTACTCACCGCGGCATCGTAATTGCCCTGCAGATAGTGAACATAGCCGAGGTTGTTGTACGGATGCGCAACCGCCGGGTAATCAGCAACAACCTGAAGCAGCAGCACCCTGGCGTCTTCAAGCCTGCCCTGCTGGGCGTGAATGGCGGCGAGCGCGTTGCGCGCCTCCAGTTGCCGGCCATCCAGCTCTACCGAATACGCATAGGCGGCGCGGGCAAGATCGAGGTTGCCGCGCTCCTGGTGGTATTTTCCGAGCTGGTAATAGGTCGCCGCCGCCTGGTCCGCCGAATGCCGCACCCGCAACACGGGCTGCATGGCGAGTTCCTTCTGCGTGGGAGGCGCCACGCAAGCCTGCAGCAGGCAGGCACCGAGGGCAATGACGAGGGGACGGAGCTTGTGCATGATGGATCTCCTTTTCAATTGCCGCCGCTCATGGTGGGCAGCAGTACGCGGTAAATCTGGATGAATGCCGGCCCCATCAGCACGACCAGCAGGGACGGGAAGATGAAAAAGATCAACGGAAACAGCAGCTTCAGGGCAATTTTTGCCGCCTGCTCTTCAGCGCGCTGGCGCCGCTTGGTGCGCAACTGGTCTGATTGCACGCGCAGCGAGTCGGCAATACTGGTGCCGAAACGCTCCGACTGGATCAGCATGGCGACCAGGGCGTCGACATCATCCACGCCGGTGCGCAGTGCGAGGTTGCGCAGTGCCTTTTCCTTGGAGCTGCCGGCGCGCAGTTCGAGCGTGACCAGCTGAAGTTCTTCGCTCAGGACAGTGCTCTTCAGGCCAATCTCGGATGCAACGCGGGCGAGCGCCGCGTCCATGGCAAGCCCTGCCTCCACGCAGACAGTCATCAAATCCAGGGCATCGGGAAAGTTCTCGAATATTTCCCGTTGACGGCGCGAGATGATGTTTTTCAGCAAGACATTGGGCAGGTAGTACCCGATGGCTGCTGCACTGAGCAGCCAGAACAGCAGTGTGTTTGTGCCGTATTTTGCGCCGCCCGTGCTCAGGATGAAAAACGCAACCAGCGGCAGGCCGGCGGCCAGCGTCGTTTTGGCGGCAAAGTATATGGCTGGAGCGGAAGCCTGGCGGAAACCGGCATTTATGAAACGGGTGCGCAGCGTCGACATTTCCCAGCCGTCGCTGGGCAAGGAAAGCTTGGCCAGCGGTCCGCTCAATTTGATGATGCGCGCCACCCAAGGACTGGGTTCATCGTTGGCAATCGCAGTTGTGCGGCCAACGGCGACATCCAGGCGGTTCTGCACGGGGTTGGCGGTAAATAGCCGCAGCGCCAGCATGACGACACCGAAAACTGCCACAAAAATCAGCCCCAGAAATGCAAGTTGAAGGGTGGTCATGGTGTGTTGTCTCCTGAAAAAACCGGGTTGCTCACATCACACCCGGATACGGATGATCTTGCGCATCACGAAAATGCCGAGCACCATCATGATGAGGGCGACCACAAGCATCTTGCGGCCAGCGGGGTCGGTATACAGCACCTCCAGAAATTTTGGGTTCGTCAGCTGGATCATGAATGCGGCACCGAAGGGCAGCAACGACAAAACCCAGGCTGACGCCTTGCCCTCGGCGGACAGCACCCGCACCTGTCCCATCAGCTTGATCCGGTCCCGGATGATGGCGCTGATGCTCGTTAACAATTCTGAAAGGTTGCCGCCCGTTTCTCGCTGGATCAGCACCGCAATCACAAAGTAGCGCAGATCGGTGCTGGGCACCCGCGTTGCCATGTTCATCAGGGCATCCGGCATGGCAATGCCGAAGTTCACTTCATCAAAAGCAATGCGGAATTCACCGGCCAAGGGATCATTCATCTCGTCGCCCACCATCTTCAGCGCCGTCGGGAAGGCGTGCCCGGCACGCAAGGCCCGGCCCATCAGGTCCAGCGCATCGGGCAATTGCTGTTCGATGCGCTCCAGGCGTTTGCGTTTCGCTCTCGTCACATATAGAAATGGGAGCAGGGCGGCAGCACCCGCCAGCGCCATCCGCAGCAGCAAGGGCATGGCAAGGTAACTGCCCACAAAGAAAACAGCAAGGAACGCTATCAACGTCATCCCCAGGAATTCGCCAACACTCCAGGACAGCCCCGATTGTTCAAGCAGGCGGTCCAGCTTGCCAACGCGCGGAACCTCCAGCAAAACCCGCTGCATGAATGGCGTTCCGCTCAGCAAACGTTCTTTGGTGATGGAAATGCTTTTCTCGTCACCATGTCCGCCCGCAGACATGACCCGCAGTCGACGCGCCACACGCTCGGCTTCAGGCCCTTTGGCAGAGTTCCAGCTGAGGTACAGGCCCTCAACCAGAAGAACCACCGCAATGAAGATCAGCGTGGCAAAAAGATAGTAAAGGTAGTCCATGGCTGTTCAGCGATGCTGCCTCAGTGGTATTGCCGTGTGGGGTCAAACAATTTTTCGGAAACGCTGATACCAAACGCCTGCAGTCTCTCCAGAAATCGCGGGCGAACACCGGTGGCGCAGAAATACCCGAGAACCACGCCGTTTTCGCCCAATCCCGTCTGTTTGAAACTAAAAATTTCCTGCATGGTGATCACTTCGCCCTCCATGCCGGTGATCTCCTGGATGGACACTATCTTGCGCTTGCCGTCGGTCAGCCGCGCCACCTGAACCACCACGCTGATCGCCGAGCTGATCTGCTGGCGCATGGCCTTGGGGGGCAAGGTCGCCACGGCCATGCTGACCATGTTTTCCAGTCGGGTAAGCGCGTCGCGCGCAGTGTTGGCGTGTATGGTTGCCATCGATCCTTCATGACCGGTGTTCATGGCCTGCAACATGTCCAGCGCCTCGCCGCCGCGCACCTCACCCAAAATGATCCGGTCCGGTCGCATGCGCAGCGCGTTGCGCACCAGCGCCCGCTGGGTCACCTCGCCCTTGCCTTCGATGTTCGGCGGGCGCGTTTCCAGGCGCACGATATGCGGCTGCTGCAGCTGCAGCTCGGCCGCATCTTCCACGGTCACAATGCGTTCGGCCTCGCTGATGAACCCCGAGATCACATTGAGCATCGTGGTCTTTCCGCTACCCGTTCCCCCGGAGATAAGAATGTTGACCTTCGCCTTGCCCAGCCCCTGGAGGATTTCCGCCATCTCGGTCGTAAGGCTCTTGAATTCGACCAGATCGGCCAGACGCAGCGGTTCGGCGGCGAAACGGCGAATCGACATGATGGGTCCGTCGATTGCGAGCGGCGGGATGATGGCGTTGACGCGGGAGCCGTCCGGCAGGCGGGCATCGACCATGGGGCTGGACTCATCAATCCGGCGGCCGACACGCGAGACGATCTTGTCGATGATTTTCATCAGGTGCGCGTCATTGGAGAATGTCACATCGGTCAGTTCCAGCTTGCCGCGACGCTCCACGTAAACCTGCTTGTAGGTATTGACGAGTATGTCGGACACGGTGGGATCGGCCAGGAGCGTCTCCAGCGGACCAAACCCGAGCATCTCGTTCTGGATGTCGCGCGTCAGGTTTTTCCGTTCGGTCTCATTGATGACGACAACTTCCTCCTCGAGCAGTCGTTCGACCAGCATCCGCAGCTCTTCCCGGATCTGCCCTTGCGACAGACGCTGCATGCTCTCCAGGTCAACCCGGTCCAGCAGGGTTTGGTGAATGTGGTGCTTCAGCTCCTGATAGGCGCGGTTGTCGATGCCGCCCGATCGTTGGCCGCCTGACTGCGCGTGACCGTTCATCGCGCTGTTGACATTGCCGCTGCTGCTCCCGGTACCCAGGCGTTCCCTGATCGAGATGTTCTCTGTGTTCATGGCGATATCTCCATTGACTGACCAATCATGAATTCAGCACGTCACGCGCGTTGGAAAACCCGCGAGAACCAGCCCTGCGATGCCTGATCTTTGTCTCCCACCAGCGATCTGGCGAATTCCTGCAGGGCCTTTGAAATCGGGCTGTTCTTCGCGAGCTTCAATATCGGTACTCCCTGGTTAACCGAGGCCGCTGCGGCTTCGTAGTGGTTGGGAATGCTTCTGTAGACCCCCATGCCGTAAGCGGCCTCCAGGTCCTGCAACCTGATTTCGCCACTTTTTTCATGGCGATTGACGACCAGATGAATTTTGTCCTTGCGGTAATCCAGGGAGCGAAAAACGTTCAGGAGCCGCTTGCCATCCCGAATGAAGGGCAGGGTGGTTTGCAGAATCGGGAAAATCATGTCCGCCTGGTCCAGCGCGCGTATGCTCACCGCGTCCAGGCTGCGGCCCATGTCGAGCAGGATGAAGTCGTAATGGCGCCGGGCGAGCTTGATGATCATGTCAATATGCTCGGGCTTCACGTCGCTCGCATGCGTCGGGTCTTCCGGGGCGGCCAGCACGCCATAGTTCGGTTCGATGTTAAGCATGCTCGATGCAAGAAACGAGGGATCGAGCCGATGTATTTGCTGGCAGACTTCCGAAAGGGTTACCTGCGGTTTTTGATCAGATACAAATAGTGATGCATCACCAAACTGCAGATTCAGGTCAATCAGCGCAACCCGCTTTTTTTCCTGCACCGCCAATGCGTAACCCAGGTTGGTCGCCAGGAAGGTTGCACCGCTGCCGCCCTTGCAGGAGACGAAGGCCAGCACCTGTCCGTTGGCTTTGGCGCCACTTTCGAGTTTTTGTTCAATTCGCTCAATAGCTGGAACCAGGTCGCTGGCATTGACGGGGGAGGACAAGACCTCGCGCACCCCGGCGCGCATGGCCTGAATGAGGAACTCTGGCGTTTGCTGCTGGCAAAGAAGAATGAATGCCATGCGCGGATACAGGTGGCTCAGGCGCTCAAGCCGTTCCAGGTCACCACCTTCTACCGAAGGTTGGTCCAGCACCAGTACATCCGGCGATGAAAGGTCGGCGATACCGGCCAGCTTTTCCAGTGAGCCGGAAACAACATCCACTCCGTCCGAGGCATTACGCTCGCGGAGCAGCCTGGCTATCTCCGCGAGATGCTTGTCGTTCCGTGAGACAACTGCGATTTTCAATTCAAGTCCTTGGCCACATAGGCGGGGCGGTAATGTTTGCTAATCAAGTTCAAATCCCATGCTCTCTGCATACATGGTGACAACAGAGGTTGGAAGCCCGATATTCAGAAAGCTGAACATGGTGACCATGGGGCTATAGGTCACGCCGACTATTGAGACGCGCACGCTGTAGATGCAGCTGGCTGTCCGGGTGGCGTCTCCACAGGCGGAGAAGTTGTCACTAGGATCGACCGGGAAGGGGTTGACCACTGCACCGGCCTTTGTCAGGTAGGTGATGGTGATGTTGGAGTCCGTGACTTCGGCACCCGCAGGAAGCGATGTGCCACCGAACAGGGCGATGCTTTTAATCGTCGGGATCTGGTCAATCCAGCGAACCACCGCCGCGCGTGCGCCACGCCGGGTTACTTCCTGCATGGTGTTGTACACGTAAAGCATCCGCCCGAACTCGAGGATGGCGAACAGTATGGTGAAAAAGAGCAGGGAGATGATCGCGAATTCGACGGCGGCAACACCCCCCTGTCGCATGAATGGCGAAGGACGTGATGATGGGGTTGCTGATGGATATGACGTCCGCATTGTTTCTCTCCTCACAGCATGTAGCGCATGGTGGTTTGCGGTGAGAGGTCTGCCGTGTACGAAGAGCTCGCGCCAAGCAGGAAAGGAATAAACTGACCGATGGTCATGGAGTAGCCGACAATCTGAACCCGAACACCGCCTGGCGCGGTGCCGTTGGTGCAGGAGGCGTCATTGAAAGTTGCATCCAGGCAAGTCACACTGACGTTTGCAGTCGTGAAATTGGGCACGCCCGCGCTGGTCACCGCATTAACGACCGCTTGCTGTGCTGCTGTAATACCTCCTGGGGTAATGCTTGCCTTATCGGTGACCGACATCAGTCGCGCCCCATCCCGCGTGGCCTTGGTCAGCGCATCGTAGTACCAGAAAGCGCGGCCAAATTCGAAAATCCCGGCGAGGATGCTGATCAGCAACGCAAGAATGAGGGCGAATTCCACGGCGGCACCACCATGCTGGCTGCTTGGTTGCCGTCTCGCTGGAATGGGCTTTGCGGGGCTCATTTGCTTCACCGGTACAGCTTGATATCGGAGATGGGGACCGGCTCCACGAGACCGGCAAATTCACCGTAAACCTTCTTCGGGTTTCCCGTCAGATCCGCCCGCGACTGAAGAAAAAACCGGCCTATGCCCCTTACGGGCAAGGTTGCGCAAGACAAGCCACCACCGCTGATGCCAGCGCAATCGACGATCACCAGTTTCATCAGGCGGCGGTTTCGCGTGCCCGGAGGATGTGTTGGGGGAGGCTGGAAATACCTGTTAGCCGAACCTGAGGCTATCTCGTTGTACGGAGACGCCGAAGTTCCAGCGGGAAACGGCGGGCTTGCCGCCGAGCCAGGGTATGCCGACGTGGCAGAAAGCCCTGAGTTGTAAAGCGTTGGCCAGTCAGCTGGCGAAAAGGGCGCGCCCACTGTAAATGTGGGTGTTGTGCCGGCTGCCTGTACCGCGCGGGAGTGAGACCATAAAACGCCAAAGTTTGCGGCGGTTGTTGGATTTCCCGGAAAACCCACGGGTCTTTGCGTAGCCGGATCCACGCTGATCGATTGCTGGGTGGGAGCTGGACTCATCCAATCGGCTGGAACGCTCGGCGGGGAAACGGTCGCCAGTAAGGCGTAATCGTAGTCCTTGACATTGGTGTCTGGCGGCGAAGTCGCCGGGTCGCAGGACGACCCACCGGGGAACGAATCAAGGCGGGAATTGAAGGCTTTTTCAATGACACCCGCTGAGTAGCCGGTATTCGCATAGACCTGCAAAGTGCTGCCCACAATTGTTGAACTGCCCTGGCAGACAAAAGGCGCTGTAAAGTTTGCGCTGGAATGGGCGGGGTCGCAAGTTGCGGGCGGGCTGTCCACCGGATTGAGCAGCAGCGGCACACCGCTTCCGCCCAAGGGGCCCAGCTCGGGAATGTTGTAGGTAATGCCACGGCGAAACCCAAGTTCCACCAGTTCGTTGGTACCGGGCATAACGTTTGTCAGGTTCACCGGATCAATCGCACAGACACCCATGGGGGTTACATCAACCACAAAATAGCCAGCAACGGCAACACCTGATGTACTTACCGTGTTAATGCCGGCGACGCGCATCAGATAGGTGTCAAGCACTTTCAGGCCGGTATCCACTTTGATGAAAGTCTTACCCTGCGGAGCGGCTTGTGCAGCAGCAACGCTGACCCAAGGGCCGTCCGGAGTGTGGCCAAACTCGATGTTCGTCAGGGCCAGGGTCACATCAGTCGCAAAGTTATATTTATTTTTTGCCGATATGGCTTGCGCCTTGGCGACCGCGGCGTTTATGCCAGGGGTGGTTTCATTGAGGTCCTTCGCGCCCGCCAGCGCTGCAGCATCCGCGGCATTTTGCAATTCCGCCTTGGCTATATAAAGATGGCCGAGATCAAGAACAACGCCGCCCATCGCAAACAGAACGACAACGGTCAGGCCGAAGATGATGGCAACAGCACCCCGTTCACTTTTTCGATATCCCGATGTTGTTTTCATTGTCTTCACCTCCCCGGCGGGGTTCAACACAAGGCCTTATTTCCCTACGCTGATGCTCAAGGGGGTCAGCGGCGCAGGCGCCTGATATGACTTCTGGTATTCGTCATAACCGCTCTTGGCTGCCTTGCCGTTCATCCCCTGGACTGGATCGGTATTGCGCGACGCCTCAGGATTAAGTATTTGCTGCGCCTTGAGCAGGGAGACAGACTTGCCAAAATCATGGTCCAGGTTCGGCGTTGTTGATACGCAGCCCGAGACTGCGAGCAATAGTCCACACAGCCCGCACAAGGTGCTAGCGGTAGAGAGGTGAGTGCGTTTCATGATGGCCCTCCTTTATTTCACTTCAAAGCCGGTTGCGGGACCAGCCGGTTTCTTGTCTTCCGGCGGCGCGCCGCCTTCCATTTTTCCGCCCAGGAAGAACTCGGAGCGGCTGGGCTCGATGTAGGGATCAGTCGGCAGCTTGTAATCTGCCGGCAACGGCTTGACCAGATGGGGGGTCACAATGAAGACCAATTCAGACCTGTCGGTCTGAAAATCGCTGCTGCGAAAGAGCGCGCCAAGCACAGGTACTTCCCCGAGTATCGGGAAGGCGTTGATGTTGGCTGTGACATTGTTTTTGATCAGGCCGCCGATGGCGAAGCTTTGGCCGTCAAAAAGCTGCACGGTGGTGCTTGCGCGGCGTGTGGTGAATGAAGGCAAAATTGCCGTAGTGCTCGACCCTGTTGCCGAAATGCCAACGCCCTGGCGGTTCAGATCCGACACCTCGGGTGCGACTTTGAGGTTGATCCGGCCGCCTTCCAGTACGGTGGGCAGAAACTTCACTGAAACGCCGAACTCTTTCTCTTCCAGCGAAATCTCACCGTTGTTGCCTGTCTTGACTGGTATGAAGATTTTCCCGCCCGCCAGAAAGCTTGCTTCCTGTCCGCTGATGGCCATGATCGTGGGTTCAGCCAATATCTTGAGCAGACCGTCGCCTTTTTGCGCATCAATGGTCAAGAAATTTCCGCTGTTCTTGACCGCTCCGACACTGCTGGCGGCGCCGGTAAGCAGGTTGGACAGCAAGGTGTAGGTCCAGCTTCCGTTCGTTCTTCTGGCGCCAAGGCTTGCCCCCAACTGGTCTGCCAGCGTCTTGGACACTTCCGCAACTTGCACTTCCAGCATGACCTGCTGCGGCGCAGCGATGGAGAGCATGTTGACGACCTTGGCACTGTCGGACTGGCCGCCCGCCGAGCCGCCCGATGCGCCGCCAGCTTGCCCTCCGCGCGAGCTGCGCTGCACGTAGGCATTGGCGACCGAGAGGATCTGATCAGCCTTGACAACATCGGACACCATGCCGGAGAGGATCACGGTGTCGGCTGCTGTTGTGATTTTGATATCTTTTTCGCTGGCGAACATCTGATCAAGCCGCGTGCGCAGCGCCACGGTGTCCATGCCAACCGCGATGTCGATGATGGTCGCATCGTTGGCTTTGTTCCAGAGGATGAGGTTGGTGGAGCCGACAGATTTGCCGAGCATGTACAGCTCGCTGGGGTTGAGCAGAATCACGTCGGCGATTTTCGCGTCACCCACGGAAAGCCGTGATGCGGGGGACGGCAAACGCATCAGGGTGGATTTGCCCTCGGAGAGGGTGATTTGGGGTGCTAATTCGACCTTGCCGGTGATCGGAGCCCTCGCTTGAGTGACCACGGCCTTGGGCTGGGCGGTTGCGGCTTGTTTACCTGGCCCTGGCCCAGAAGTGGCCGTCGGTGGATTTTTTGCTGCGAGATTGCCTGCCTCGATAGCGACCTGACCATGCGCCAGTGTTGAAGCCGCCATCACGCCTGCTACAGCAAGCGCCACGCCCAATAAAGTCGGTTTTGCCCCGGTGGAATATGTTTTCATCAAATACCTCCTTCGGTTTCTTAAAATTGTTGGGTGCTGCGCTCCAACCCCTTGATCACCTCAATGCGGTCTGGGGTAGCTGGCATAGCCACCCGCCTGGGCGCAGCAGGTTTCACTGCGGCCTTTGGCGCGGATGCGGGCCGGGCTTCGGGCGCGGGGGCCTTGACGTCAAGTAATGTTGTCTTGGTTGCACCTTTTGTATTCACCGGGTTCGGATCGACCTGGTTCCTCAGAACCAGCGAGAGCGTGCCAACGCTGCGCGCCAAATCGAGCTTTTCCGCCTGATCGGGTGTCAATTCGAGGGTGACGGCATTGACGACCTTGGGCTTGGTTTCATCGCGGCTTGATTCCTGGGCGATGGCCAGCACCAGAATGCGCTCCAGCACGATCTTCGAGATGGTCTGGTCCTTGCCCGCGCCGCCTTTTCCTGGTTCGTCCTGGGTATTGACCAGGATGTCCACGAAATTGCCAGGCAGGGCAAACCCGGCTACGCCGACGACGTCATTGACGCGCACCGTCATGGCACGTTTTCCCTCTGCAACCACGGCAGAAAGTCCACCCTGGGTACCGGGTGGCGCAAGCTTGCCTTCCATGATGGGCTCGCCGCGCTGGATACTGGTGCGCGTGACGCGAGTCTCGACCTGTTTGGCATCGGTGATGGCGCCGGGCGGCATCGCACTTGCCGGCCAATCGACCATTCGTACCATTTCCGGGCTCAGTCTGGCGCCCAGGCTGATGTCAACAGCCGCGACCGCTACCTTGCTGGTGTCTGCAGAGGCCTGGGCACTGATCCAGCGTGCAGCCACAATGACTGCTCCGAATGCGAGTAGGACCGCCACGGCGATCATCACCAATGCACGTGTGTTTCTCATTTGTCACCCCCTCTGTTTAGTCCAACATAGTTCAACTTGGCCCCATATGACCAAAAATCTATCCATCGCTGCTGTTGATGATTCCGGCATAAGTTCTTTTTTCAGAGCGTTAGTGTCACGAACCAACAAAGTAGTTATTCCAGGCCCAGTCCAATACCCTGGCATCGAGAACAGGCGCCTTTCCGTCATACCGCGCAAGATCGCGAACCTGCGCGAGGATGTCGCGCGGGTAGCAGGCAAGCAGCGGACGCATTTCCTTGTAATGAAGTTCATTGAGCAGGTAGTGGAAGGCCTCAGCTGTGTAGGGCACATGGAATTCCTCGCATACCTGGCGAAATATCTGTTCGTATTGCTGCTCTGTCAGCGATCCGACGTGGATCTTGTAGCCCAGCCGCCGCAGGAATGCGCCGTCTGCCAGTTGCTCGGGCGGCATGTTTGAAGAGAACACCACAATCACATCAAACGGCACCTGAAACTTGTAGCCGGTATGCAGCGAGAGGTAGTCCACCCGTCGGTCCATGGGAACAATCCAGCGGTTCATCAATTCGACTGCGGAACAACGTTGGCGACCTAGGTCGTCAATAACGAAAATCCCGTTATTGGCCTTGAGATGGGGCGGTGCATGGTAAAAGCGCGTGCCGTGGTCAAACTGCAGGTCAAGCATGTCCAGCGTCAGCTCACCGCCAGTGACCACCGCTGGCCGCATGGATCGAACCCAACGTGTATCAAGCGGCGTGCGCTTGTCGAATGCATTTGGCTTTTCCGACGCGTCGCTAACGGGCCTGTGCACGATCGGGTCATAAATTTGCACGACTTCGCCATCGACCACAATGGCATAGGGCACCGAAATGTTGCCCTTCAGAAGGCCGGTCATGCGCTCGGCCAAATAGGTCTTGCCGGCGCCGGCTGGGCCGTGAATAAAAATAGCCCGCCCGGAGTTGACGGCGGCACCCAGTTGCTCCAGCAAAATTGGGCTCACCACAACACCCTTGAAGTCATTGGCCATGTCTTCGCGGGTGATACACATCTGTGCAACGCTTTGGGCCATGATCTGCGCGTTGTATGCGGCCAAAGTAACGGGTGCGGGTCCCACGTAAGCATTGCGGGCCACAAATTCTGAAGCCCGGGCGCGGCCAAGGTCGGTCAGGTTGTAGCTGAGGTCCGCATCGGTGCCGCTGTCGCCGCGGCGCGTGACCTCGCACAGTTTCTCGGCGCGCAGAAAGGTGATCAGCGGGTCCAGTACGCTGACGGGAAGCTTCAGGTGGGCAGAAAGCTCGACCAGGCGTACCTGCCCGCGCACAAAAAGCATTTTGGCGACAAGTTCAACCAGAAACAAAAAGGGCAGGCCGGTTTCTTCCGGCGTGCGCGGTGCACGGGGCAAGGGAGCAACGGCCGGTTCGAGATTGATCACGGTGTGGTCTGTAGTGGCTTCTGCAAGCATTTTTCATCCCTCTCAGTCTTTGTGTGCATTTTTTTGATCCGAAAAGCATCGAAAAATTTAAAACACGAATGGAATGACGCGGTAACGCACTCGCTGTGCGTACTCGGCATACACAGGATCTACAGTAAGGTGTTTTTCTTCCCGGACCAGACGGACATACAGGAACCCCAGCGACATCACGTAAAGAAGCAAGTTCCACCATGTGGTGTTTGAAAGGATGTATCCGGTGGTCAGCACCAGGTAGCTTGCGTAGAGGGGATGGCGCACAAATCTGTACATTCCCTTTGTTTTGATCTTTCGCTTGGCGGCAACAAGCGCATAACTGCGATTGAGCGAGAGCAGACCGAAAATCTGCAGGAAGAGCCCCAGGGCTATGAGGTTCTTGGCGGCTGGCAGAACTCCCCATGATGCGGGTATGGATAAAAGCGGTAGGAATGTGCCGACCACCGCAAAGAACCAATCCAGCGGATCCTTTGAAACAGTGACCGGGGCACTGCGAAAAATGAAAAGCGCTGCCGACAGCATTTCTGATGCAGAGATCACCAGATAGGCCCATTCCCCACTGGTTTGAAACGCGAGAATATGGCGGTAGGCGAACAGTCCCCACAGCGACGCCATGACAAATCCGACCAGCAGGTTAATGACCTTTGAATCGAGCAATTGCGATGGCTGTTTTATCCGGGTTTGGTGCGAGCCCGATACCTGCTCCGGACAAGGCATTAGCGCGCCCTCACCAGAAAAAAAGGAAGCCGCCGATCCTTCTGGGTTCATGGTGCGCGACATGAAGCGCGCTGGCTTTGTGTTCATGTTCATACAAAAAGCGCGTGCCCGCTGCGCACCAAAACAAGGTGAACAAAAGTACCGGCTGCGATTGCAACTGCGTAGGGAAGATCACCCGCTGAGCTTGATAGCGCATCAGTCTGCACTACACCGTCACGGAATGTCTTGAATATTGTTTGAGTTACCAGGATGCGAACATTTGCCATGGTGTGCCGCAAAGCGCCGCTCCATAGCGCGACGCCTACAGCAAGAATGCCTCCGGCGACGAGCGTCGTCAGGACAACACCAGCCGCGCCGACGGGCCCGAAAAACCCGCCCACCATAGCCATGAGCTTCACGTCACCGGCGCCCATGGCGCGCACCATATAGAGTGGAAGAAATAGCCCGAATCCGGTCAGAATACCCAAGCCCCAGGCAGAGACGCCACCGCCGCTGCCGAAAAAGAGTTGCATGCCAAGGCTTGAAATGAGGCCGGTCAGCACCAATGAGTTGGGGATCCGCCTCGACTTGATGTCGAACCATGCCGCAACACCGAGCAGCGTCATCAGAGTGGCCGCGTTGACCTCAGTAAATAAGTCGCCGAAAAGGGATAGCGCTTGCTGGGTCATGATCGTCCCTAAGTTACGGATGGGTCACATGGCGTTTTACGAACAAGTTGCGCCGCCGCCTGCAGCAGCCTCAACGCACCTTGAAACCATGTCCCACAAGCCAAACGTTTTACTGCCAACCAGAGCTACCGCACTCAAAATGACTATGGCAATCAATGCGCCCAAAAGGGCGTATTCAATGGTCGTGACCGCATCCTCCAGCGGTACCAAGTCGTTGATGGGATGAGTTCTCATTGTTTCGCTCGACTTTTGAGAAATGCTCCCGGCATCGACTTTCACCAGGAGCATTCTCAAACGACAACATGAACCCGCCTAACTCAAAGTAGCTTTCAAAGAGGTTCCGATAAAGTTGAAAACAGACGAAAGCTGAGTTCCGACAAGCGTTACGGCCGTAATGATGACCACAGCAATCAGCGCCGCAATCAGTCCGTACTCGATGGCTGTCACGCCGTCTTCTTCGCGAATGAATTTCTTGATGAAGTTCATGATGGTTTCCTTTTCAGATTAAAGAATTAACGTCCCTAAGGTCTTGCGCAAACACTCCTCAGGGGATGGGTCTGGAAGAGCCGCCTTGCTGGTGACAACTTCGCAGACCTCTCGTCAATGTCTTACACCCTGTTCCGTCGCCGTGGCGAGGAGTAGGGCGTAAACAGCCCTGAGCGACACCGCTTGCGTAAGAAACGTGCCTGATAAGGGCCCGTTTCACTTTCGGCGTTGTCTGGGATCAGTCTGCGCGTTACAGGCAGTTGCGCCAATAGCTTTAATTGGGTACCCTGTTATCCTGCCTCGCCAGAATGGTTTTGAACGTTGTGACGCCAAAATCCATGGTCATCTGGACATAGGTTGCTATCAAATTAGGGGGTTGGTTAACAGTATGAAAACGGTAGTAACAAAACGTATCAAATAGACTAAAAAGCAACAATTTCTGTAGGACAACACGAGGTTTTTATTTATCTTTCCAGTAAACGTAAAAAAATCACACCCCTGAAAATGACTTCTGCGGTCAAATGGCTGTGTGAATTAGTCACTTTGGTAACAAGAAGTATTTATGGCATGGGCCTTGCTGTTTGAGTCAACAGTACAGGGCAACACGGTGAAAGTGAGGGACTTATGGACAACTCAAGCAGGGGCGGCTCAACACTGTCGCCCACGCCTGGCGGCACCTATGGTCAATCCCCAGCCGCCCGCTCATCGCAGGAGGCCACTCCCTCGATGTGGCCCGCTTTTCTGGCTGGCCAGCCCGGCAAGCCGGTACGTGTTGTCCTGATTGATGATGATGTACACATGCGCAAGGTCATCTCTCATGAGTTGCTGGGCGATTTGCGTACCGATCTGGTAGGCCAGGCCACCAGCATGCGTGAAGGCCGCCGGCTGATTTCGCAGCACGAGTTCGACGTCATGCTGGTTGACCTGAATCTGGGCGACGGCAACGGCCTGGACCTGATCGACTACATGAAAACCGTTCACCCCCTGGCGGAAGCCGTGGTGATCTCTGCCATGGAAGACGAGCAGCACGCGCTGCGCGCGTTTGAGCTGGGTGCCACCGGCTACCTTGTCAAGAATTCCTGGTTCGGCAACTTTCCCCAGGCCGTGTTGCAAGTGGTCAATGGCGGTGCGTCCATCACCCCCAACCTTGCGCGCCGGCTGCTGCACAGGCTGGAGCATACGCAGGAAGCAGTCCGCCAGACTGCAGAGCAGAAAGACAAACTCTCCGACCGCGAAAAAGAAGTGCTCAAGGCGGTTGCTGCGGGTTACACGAGCGGTGAGATCGGTTCGCGGCTGATGATCAGTTGCCAGACGGTCAACACCCACATCAAAAACATCTACCGCAAGCTGCAGGTTCGCAGCCGGGCGCAGGCCGTCAGCTTTGCGGCTCATCGCGGTCTTTTGTAAAGCCTGTCATGTTTAATGCGGCGCAACAGGGTCTGGCGCTGGCAGCTGCCGCGGTCGGTCTGCCGCTGGCCTTTTTAGCGCTCAGAAACGCACGGAGAGCGTGGCGCTGCGATCACAATCCTGTTGACCTGGCCATGAGCATGGCCTCCGGCACCTGGCTGATCCATCTGCTGGTCACCACCTTGCTGAACATGGCAGCGAGCAACTCCCCATCCCTCGAAGTTCAATCGCTTTACGTGTCGCATGTGGGCTATCAGACGCTCATGGTTGCCGTGGGAATATTGCTGCTTATGAGCGCTGGCGTGGTCAATGCATGGCTTTACCTGCTGCTTGTTGCGATGGCTGCGGCCGGCGCGGTGGCGCTGAACTGGCACCATTGGACCGGCAGAGTGGAGGCGTCCGCTTACGATGCGTGGATAACGATCAACCTCCTGGCCGCCTCGCTGGTGACGGCGGCGGTGGCCTGGCGCGTCTACCTGACTCGCAGTTATTCGTGCTGGCTCACGCTGGCGGCCTGCGTCATCGGCCTGGGGTTTTGTCTTGATGAAGTCACGCTGACCGACAACGCGCGTCGTTTTGCAACCTTGCTAGATGATTTTTACGCCGCTTTTCTGGTGGTGATATGGCACCTGGTCAGGCAGCGTGCGAGATCTCCTGAAGGGAGAGGGCTCTCCAACTCTGATTTTCCGCGCAGCACCGGTTTTGAACCGCTCACAGGTTTTGAGCCGGCGCACGATGACGCCGCCTCGGCTGTGGCTCTGGAGCGCCGCCGCATTGCGCAGGACCTGCATGATGGTGTGGGCTCCCAAATCGTGAATATCCTGTCGTCGCTTGACAGCCATGCACCGCAACAGCAGGCCGTGGCGCTGGCGCTGGAGCAATGCCTGGTCGACCTGAAGATGACGGTAGACGCCATCGATAGCGCTGACGACAACGTGCTGGAAGCGCTGGGCCGTTTGCGCTACCGGATTCAGCACTCCCTGGACAAGCTCGGCATTCGCATGGTCTGGAAGGTGGATATCTGCGACGAGCTGGAAGCTGTACGGGGAGTGCAGGCGCAGCAACTGCTGCGAATTGCGCAGGAGAGTCTGTCCAACGTCATGCGCCATGCCCATGCCTCGGCGGTCGAGGTAGTGTGCCGCTTCGTGCCCGAGACGCAGCAGATGGTGCTGGAAGTGCGCGACAACGGCGGGGGCATTGTTCGCGGCAAAGAAGGACGTCCATCCGGCAAGGGGCTGGAGGGCATGCGTCGCCGCGCCCAGGGCATTGGCGGCGAATTGGTGATCTCGAGCAAAGCCGGTAGGGGTACCCGTGTGCGCCTTGTCTTGCCACTGGCTGGAAACCGGGTGTTGCCTCAGTCACAACCCCTGGCTGCCCTGGATAGCGCGCACGCCCATTGACCGGGCGGCAACAGCGAGGGCCGTGTCAACCGTCAATTGGCACGATGTCAGCTCGCGCACTGCAGGCTGACGGCTTGCATCGTGCTTCCGGTTTTCGTGTCGAAGACCACCAGGTTCACCTGCCGTGCATGGCCTGGGGTAGGCGCAATGCTGCGAAAGGTGAGCTTTTGCGGCGCCGCGCTGCCGGTCTTGTAGTCGCCGGCCTGCGTGTACTGGCGCACCACAAAATCATGCTTGAGAAATTCGCCGGCGTTTTCACCGGCTTGCACCCTCGAGTTATGGCCATGCTCGGTAATGGTCCAGTAGGCAGACCAGTTCGCGGCCGTGTGCAATCCGGAGAGGTTTGTAATGGGTGTCACGCTGGCTTCAAACTGGTCTGCACCCAGCTGTTGCACGGTGATGTTGGCGCGAGCAGGCTCCCTGGCGCTGGACTGGTTAAGCCCGATGGACCAATTGGGCCAATTGGTCAAGTCACGGCCATTGAACACGACTTGGGGCGTGTAGATGTTGCGCAGGTTGTTACGAGCCGCAACTTCGCGCTGCCGGTTTGTGTAAGCCGGTGCGGCAAAGCGGTCGACCCAGCCTATGTAGTCCCAGTAGCCGACATGAAAGGCCTGGACCACCACGCCCTTGTCCTTGAGGCTTGAGGCCCATTTATCAGCAGGTGGGCAGGAGATGCAGCCTTCTGACGTGTAGAGCTCAATCACTGGCGTGATGGTGGCACCAGAGCTGGCGGCGCATTGGGGTTGCGCTGAAAAAGTACTGGAAGCTACCGTCAACAGAGTTGTGACAGCCATGAGTTTTGAAGCGACCGGCGGCATGGTTTATCTCCGTGGTTGAGCCACGCGCCAGACCGGACCCGGAAGATTACCGTAGCCCGTGGCAGTAGCCTCCATTGGTCGCTCATCAAACCGGATTCTTACAGGCGGACGGGCCTTTTCCAGGCCTCGCGAAATGGCGAAAGCCAGGCGTCGGCGATATCTTCGTAACTCATGACACCGCCCATTTTTGCTCCTCCCCAACATCGGGGAAAGGCGGGGAGGGCGGCTCTGTGGACTTCCTTCTGTGGCCAGCGTGCGGTCTGACTGCTCGATGCGGTCGAGCCAGGTCTGCAGTTCGTTAGTGCAAAGCGCTCTGCCAGTACGGTGCTTGTGGCTGACTCGCGCTGGAGGTTCAACTCACGGGTGTATTGCATTGGTTGAAACAGTATCTGGGTCGATAAGGGTTCTTACATGAACCACGGCAACGTTATCCGCATAAAGGCGGCGCCATCCGGAAAGGTGATCGAGCAAGGTAACAGCTGCGCTGCCGGGAGGTAACAGCGTCCACTCTATCTTGTACTTGTCCAGCAGATTTTCCAAACCTGTCGACTTTGTCAGTAGAAGCGCTTCCACAAATTCCTTGAGAAAGTCGTATCCATACATGTCGGAACGGCCGTCTATGAAGGGGGGAATGCCCGAATAGATCAAGTACCCGCCCCAACGGTTGTCGTTTAGCACGGGCCCTTTGATGCCGGCCTCTTGAGCCACCCGGATCGCAAGAGCAGCATTGGCGGAATCCGGCGGTTGCAGTGGACGGGCGTGACCGATCCATTGGGAGAGCAGCACCAAGAAGCCGAGGGCCAGCAGGATCGCTCCCCTGCCTGCCGGTTGCGCCAGTTTGCGAAAAAATCGGTCGGCGGTTTCCATGTCCTGCTGGGGCCGCTGCGTCTGGCGCCACTGCGCTGCAAAGGGGGTCGCCAAAAAGAGCGGCGCAAGCAAGCCAAGCAATTCAGCATTGCGACCGTGTTTCAGGGCAAGATGCAGCAGACCGAGAAGTAACAGAAGCCTGATGGGTGGAAGCTTAAATCCCTTGTGCATGACCAGCGCCAATCCGCTGAGCAACCAGATTTCCAGTAATTGAAATTTCTGAAAGTTGGGTGATTGCCACTCACTGATGAATTCCAATGCATAGCTGCTCCCAAACAACATCTGCCAGGTGAAAAGAATGCCCTGCGTCCCATGAGGCGTGATGAGCGAACTGGCTATCGCAAGCGTAATGAAGAGGGCCCACGACCTGGTGGTGCTCGCGAAGCGTTGCGTGCGTCTCGCAGCGAATACGGCTTCCAGCGCGAAAGCACAGGCGAGTGCGAGCCCCAATGTGAAGCCACCGTGCAGATTCGCCCAAAGTGTCAACACTGGAAGCAGCCATAGCCGCGGTGCACGGCCCGATTCGCTGGCACGTACCAGGCCGAAGGTCCAGATGATCATCAACGGCATGGCGAGTACGTGAGGTCGGGCGAGCAGGTGATTTACCGTCAGGGCGAATGCGAACGCCGCAAACATCAGGGCGTAAATCGGCTCCAGAGATCTCAGCAACGCGCGCGTCAGTAGCGCCAGGGTGGCGGAAAATGCCAATGCCGAGACCGCAACGACGCCGGTCCACCCGCTCATGTCATGAACCGTGGCCAGGATAACTTCTGAAAGCCATTCATGTGCCGTCCACGGGATGCCGGGCATTGTGTGTGAAAACGGATCATGCGCGGGAATGGTCCGGTGCTGAAGTATCCAGTGACCCGCGGCGATATGCAGGTAGGTGTCGCCGTCTTCGAGCAGCATCTTGCCGCGTACAAGAAGGAACAAATAAACCAGCGTTCCAACAACCAGCGGCCAGGAAAAAAGCCAGGGGGCGCGTTGCGCCGTGGTTCCAATATCGACAATAGTTGTGGTTTTCAAGTTCATGGAGCAGGCCCCTTGGTTCAGGACTCAGCGCGAAAACATCAGCTGTTTCGCTTGCTATGGAAAAGCGACTATGAGTGTTTTCAGGGCGAGCCCGGTCGTTGCAGCGGCATCGGGCAAAGTCAGAAAAAAGTCACCCTTACAACCAGCCCATGTCAGTGGTGGTAGTCGCGCCGTCCGACCTGATCAAAGAAAAGCATATCGAACCCTTTCCTCGAAATGTATATCAAGGGCTTGGCGAACGTTCAGGGAACGTTACTGCGGGCTGTAAAAGAACGCTCGTCGGGTAGCGACCGCCTTGGCGTTGGCCAATATTTACCTTGGCCGATCAAGGCGGATGGCACAGGTTCGTCCATGAGGCGGTAAAAGGGGCTGAAAAACCTCTTGCGACAGTCTCGAGGTCCATAAAAAGACCGTTTGCGCGAAACTGCGCTGCAATCATCCGAGTGGTGCGCTTGTCGAGCCTTCGGCCTGTCTTGCGTCGGCTGACAAATGTTTGCTTCGCCGGCCCCATCCACCTTTGACATGCTCTGGACAGGCCAAGCTTCCCCCCCAAAGGGTGAAAGCGTCAAACCAGGGGGGTGTTGATGCTGTCGTTCGCGTGGTTGTTGTAACCGCCGGCGCGCCGCTCCAGGCGATCTTCCAACTGGCCCATATAAGCGGCCAGCGTGTTGTCTGATTGCTCGATGCGGTCGAGCAAGGCCTGCTGCTGTTGCGCAAAGCGCTCCGCCAGCACGGTGCCCGTGGCTGACTCGCGCTGCTGGGCTGCGATCGCCTGCACCTCCAGGTAACTGCGCAATTCGGTGAAGCGCGAGGCTTCGGCTCTGTCGGCCAACTCGCGCTGGGTGTTCAGCTCCCGGGCATATCGCCGGGTTTCCAGCAGGTTGGCGCTTTGCATGTAAAGCGTGCTGGCCAAAAAAACGACCGTGGCAACTACAAGCAGCAACAGCATGACAAGGCCCAGCGGAACCTGGATGGTGGTAAAGCCCAGGCTCAACACACTGATGCGCGTGAACTCATCCACATTAAGGGCAACAAATGCGGCCAGCAGGACAATGGCCAGAACTAAAAGAAGGGTGCGTAAACGCATGCGTGTCTCCCGGAATGGTTACGAAAACAGTTGTGAAATTTTGTGTCCAGGTCTCTGGTGAGTATGGATGTCCCGACGATTTTTGGCTGTGGGACAATGCCGACCCTCAGCGTCAGTTTGCTGGCGCTGGCCCGTCCCACACCGGCTTCGGCCGTGAGTGGCTACCAGGCCAGCCCACATTCATGGTTTTCGCCCCATTTTCTTTTTCAACATGCAAAAAATCATCCGCCAGATCGCCACAGAAATCAAAGTCCAGGAGCATCAGGTCAAGGCAGCGATGGATCTGCTGGACGGCGGCGCCACCGTACCCTTTGTGGCGCGTTACCGCAAGGAAGCCACCGGCGGGCTCGACGATATCCAGCTGCGCGAACTGGAGTACCGCCTGGGCTACCTGCGCGAGCTCGAAGATCGCCGCGAAGCAGTCCTCAAAAGCATTGAAGAGCAGGGCAAGCTCACCCCTGAACTGCGCGCGGCCATTGAACTGGCGGCGACCAAGCAGGACCTGGAAGACCTGTACCTGCCCTACAAACCGAAACGCCGCACCAAGGGGCAAATTGCGCGCGAAGCGGGTATTGAACCCCTGGCTGACAAGCTGTTTGCGGATCCCGCGCTGAATCCGGCGGAAGAAGCCGTGTCGTTTGTGAAGGCCGAGAAGAACGAGAGTGGCGACGATTTCACGACCACACAGGCTGTGCTTGACGGCGTGCGCGATATCTTGAGCGAGCGCTGGGCCGAGGACGCCGCGCTGGTGCAGTCACTGCGCAACTGGTTGTGGAGTGAAGGCCTGTTTTCATCCAAGCTGGTGACGGGCAAGGACGAGAACCACCCCGACAATGCGAAGTTCCGCGACTACTTTGACTACGACGAGCCCATCGGCCGCGTGCCATCGCACCGCGCTCTGGCTGTGTTTCGCGGCCGCGGACTGGAGATTCTGGATGCCAAGCTGGTGTTGCCGGAGCCGCCAGAACCCGGCAAACCGAGCATCGCTGAGGGCAAGATTGCGCTGCATTTGGGCTGGAGCCACAAGATGCGCGCGGCGGACGACCTGATCCGCAAATGCGTGGCCTGGACCTGGCGCGTCAAGCTCAGCCTTTCGCTGGAACGCGACCTGTTTACCCGCCTGCGTGAAGAGGCCGAAAAGGTCGCCATCAAGGTGTTCGCGGACAACCTGCGGGACCTGTTGCTGGCGGCCCCCGCTGGCCCGCGCGTGGTGATGGGTCTGGACCCGGGCATTCGCACTGGCGTGAAGGTGGCGGTGGTTGATGCGACCGGCAAGCTGGTCGAAACCGCCACGGTCTATCCGCATGAACCGCGCAAGGATTGGGACGGCTCACTCCACATCCTGGCCAAGCTCTGCGAAAAGCATGGCGTGAACCTCATCGCCATTGGCAACGGCACGGCCAGCCGGGAGACCGACAAGCTGGCGGCCGACCTGATCAAGTTGATGGCCAAGGTCGAGCAGGCAATTGAAAAGGTGGTGGTCAGCGAAGCCGGCGCCTCGGTTTACTCCGCCAGTGAATTTGCCTCGCAGGAGATGCCGGACGTGGACGTGAGCCTGCGCGGCGCGGCGAGCATTGCGCGCCGCTTGCAGGACCCGCTGGCCGAACTGGTCAAGATCGACCCAAAATCGATTGGCGTGGGCCAGTACCAGCACGACGTGAACCAGAGCGATCTGGCGCGCAGCCTGGACACGGTGGTCGAGGACTGCGTGAACAGCGTGGGCGTAGACCTGAACACGGCCAGTGTGCCGCTGCTGGCGCGCGTTTCCGGGCTGAGCCAGACCGTGGCGAAATCCGTGGTGCGGTGGCGCGATGCCAACGGGGCATTCGCCAGCCGTGCCGACTTGCTGAAAGTAACCGGACTGGGCGCCAAGACGTTTGAGCAGAGCGCCGGGTTTTTGCGCCTGCGCGGCGGCAGCAACCCGCTGGACATGACGGGCGTGCATCCCGAGACCTACCCGGTGGTTGAACAGATCATGGCGCACACCGGCAAGCCGGTGGCTGAGCTTATGGGCCGCGCCGAGATGCTGAAGACGCTCAAACCCGAGCTGTTTGCCAATGAAAAGTTCGGTGTGATTACCGTCAGGGACATCATTGCCGAGCTGGAAAAACCGGGCCGTGATCCGCGTCCGGACTTCAAGGTCGCGCGTTTCAATGAGGGTGTGGAAGACATCAGGGATTTGAAGGAGGGCATGACACTGGAGGGCACCGTGAGCAACGTGGCCGCGTTTGGCGCCTTTGTGGATATTGGCGTGCACCAGGACGGTCTGGTCCATGTGAGCCAGCTGGCCAACAAATTTGTCAATGATGCGCGTGAGGTGGTGAAGACTGGCGACATCGTCAAGGTGCGCGTGACCGAGGTAGACGTGGCACGCAAGCGCATCGGCCTGACCATGAAGCTGGGCGACGCACCGCCGAGGCGCGATGGTCCACGCGACAACCGCTTCGAGGGCGCGGCGCGCGGCCAGCAGTCACGTGGCCAAACCCACGCTGCGCCGCAAGGCACGGCCATGGCCTCGGCCTTCTCCAAGCTGCAGGGTCAGCGCAAGTAGCTGCTGCGTTTTGGTGGCGATGGAGGCCACTTTGACAAGGAGCGTGCACCAGGGGGATCTGCGGGATTGACGCTGCCGCAGAGGGTGCGGGGCGGGGCTCGGGCACAGGTGGCGCACGCCGTGGCTATGATGCTGGACATTAGCCACGGTTTTCGAGCTGCAGGGGCAATATGGAATAGTTGGAATGCGGTGGTCGGCACGCCCAGTCGCCCAACCGGGCTGGTGGTGGCCGGTGCGAAGCTTGTCTAAGAGGGCGGCGCAGTCGAAAGGGGGCCTTGACCCCCCGGCGAGTTTCGGACCAACGGCTTGACTGAATGGTATTGGCTACAGGGGAGGCGCCTCGTGACAGTTGACATCCGTTGGCGATCGGTTTTTTCTTTTGTGATCGCGACATGTCTCGTCATCAGCCCTTTTTTGATGTTTCCCCTCGTCAGCGGCGCAGCAGTCTACGACAACCAGCGGTTGATTGAAGTTTTTGGTGGGGTGCTCGCACTCGCCGTAATCTCCTGGCAACTGATGAATCGCGCCTCAATACCGCTGCTATTCAGTCGCCCGATCGCAATCCTGCTGGCGTTGTTTTTCTCCCTGGGATTTATTTCCAGCCTCACGGCCTATTCACCGCGTCATGCATTTTTTGACTGGGCAAACCTTCTGCTGTTGCTGGGCATTGCATGGCTGATTGCGTGGGAGGTCAGCCTCAGGAAGGACGCGCTGCTGGACAAGCTGCTCATGGTGTGCGGGCTCGCTTGTGCGTCTTACCTGCTGATAACAATTTTTCTCTATATCCTGGTGCTCAAAGCGGGAGTTCAGCCATCGCTATCGCTGCTTATCGTTGGGTACGATAACTACCGGTTCTTTAATCATGTGCAAACCATCTCCTTGCCACTATTGGGGCTGCTGGCGGCACGTATGCCTGACCGGGGTCGCCAAGTCATCTGGTGGGTGATCACCGCCTTATGGTGGATGCTTCTTTTTGTGGGCTTCGGGCGCGGCACTCTTGTGGGCCTGACCGTCGCAATAGCCCTTGTCTGGTACGCCATGCCAAAGGCTGCTGGCGCCTGGTGCCGTGCCATGGCACTTGCCGGTGTGGCGGGCTTGCTTGGCTATCTGTTTTTTTATGTGGCACTTCCACTCATGCTGGGTATGGAGCCATTTGGTCTTTTCCTTGCCGGCGTGGGCCGCACTGCAGAAAACCCGGCGTCGGGACGCCTCATGCTTTGGGCCCGTGCGCTGGAAATGATGCAGGCGAACCCCTGGCTGGGAGGTGGTCCTGGGCATTTCGCGCACTATGGGCGCGATGTGCCGTATGGGGCTGATCCGCATAACTGGGTGCTGCAGATTGGCAGCGAGTGGGGAATGCCCGCACTGTTATTGCTGAGCGGGGCACTCGCACTGGCGATGCTAAAGCTCTGGCAACTTCGAAAAATCATCTCTGCGGGAAATCAGGACACGCTCACCGCGTGGCTGGTCACAGGATCGTCTATTTTGGTGGATGGTGTGGTGTCTTCACTCATTACGGTGCCGACCAGCCAGCTTTGGATTGCCCTGTATGTGGGCTGTGCCTGGGGATGGAGATGTTCACTATCGCCGACAGTCAAAACCCTTGACTACCAACCATCTGCCGTGATCCGGGGTGGGATAGTCGCGGCAGCACTGCTAATGACTTTTCCCCTTGTACACCTCGCCTGGAACGTGTTGGCAGACATTCAAAAGAATCCCTATTCAAAGGAAATCCTCTATCGTCCCAGGATTTTTCTTAACGGGGATTTTTGAAGATCCGCGAGTTGGTGTGAAACGCCTCGACGGGGTTAGCGTGCCCACAGCGCCAGTACACCGTCAGGTAGAAATGCCATCGAATCACTGAAAAGTTGCACGGAACCGGAAAACACCACAAAATAAAACACAGCGGCAGAACTGTAACTTTTCAAACGGGATGTAGCGACGTGCCCTTCCATCGCCAGGCAATTTCGGTCCCGGAACCAACGAAGCCACAAGCAGGAAAGCCATGTCCGGGCCTGACTATCCTGGCGGAGGCTTCGGGGCAGCTGTTTGATGCCGCTGTCGGGTCCGACCTCCGCTATGGGTGGCCCTAATGGCGAACAAGCAAAGCACCTTGAGCGCGGGATTCCTTGAGCCTGGACTCAAGGTCGCGAGGCAGCTGGACATGGCATGGACGCTTACCTGGATCGTGCTTTGCATCGATGCCCTGTGGTTGCTTCTCGCGGGGTGGTCGATTTCCGGGCGCGGCGTCGCAGTGATCGCGCTAGCGGCGGCAGCCTTCTTTGCACCGCTGGCGATTGGCCGCTATCGCCGCGACCTGCGCATCTACACCACCTTGCTGGCCGCCGCACTGCTCATCGTGTTCCAGGCTGCAGGGGCGACTCTGAGCTACTTGGTCATCAGCACGAACGCCGCGCTGGTTGATGCACCGCTGGCGACATGGGATCGTGCGCTCGGTTTCGATTGGCTGGCGTTGCAGTCCTGGCTCCAGAGCCACCCGCCGGCACAAATGACGCTTCGCATTGCCTATCAGAGCGGACTGGCGCAATTGGTATTCGTGATCTTATTCCTCGGCTTTTGTGCGCGGTCCGACCGCCTCGATGAGTTCATGCGCCTGTTCATTGTCGCGACGCTGCTCACGATCTTCGCATCAGGTCTGTTTCCCGCGGCCGGAGCCTGGAAATACTACGCACCGGCAGGACCGTTCGACCTGTCGTCCCTGTCCCACTTTGAGCAGTTGCGCGACGGTCGCATGCGCGACATTCCGCTGGGCAGTATGCAAGGTCTGATCTCGATCCCATCGCTGCATGCAGCGATGGCAGTGCTGCTCGTCCACGCCATGCGTGAAACCCGTCTTATGCCGGCATTTGTCGTTCTCAACGTCGCGATGCTGGTGTCGACACCGGTCGACGGAAGCCACTATCTCGTCGACGTGCTGGCCGGTGCCATGCTGGCCATCGGGTTGATCGCGCTCGAGCGTCGGCGCGGCGGGCGCCCTCGGGCAGCCGCGACCACCGTTCCGACTGGCAGCCTGGAGGTCCTGCAGCGATGAATATATCTACCGCCACGTTGCGCGGCGATCCGCCGCGCGATGCCGCGGTGCCGAACCGTCAGATTCGTGTGTTGTGCGTGCTTTTCTTCTTCTCCGGCTTCCCGGCGCTGATCTACCAGCTGGTCTGGCAGCGCGCCTTGTTCCGCATCCTCGGCGTCAATATCGAATCGGTGACGATTGTGGTGACCGCATTCATGCTTGGCTTGGGTCTCGGCGGGCTGGCGGGAGGCTGGCTGTCGAAGCGCCGGGGCCTTCCGCTCCTGCTGCTGCTTGCGGCCATCGAGACGCTGACCGGTGCGTTCGGACTGTTTTCACTGTCCATTTTCGAGCGCGTCGGCGACCTGGTCCTGGGTGCACCGCTGCCGCTGACGGCGCTGGCAACGCTGTCCCTGGTAGTGGTGCCGACGCTGCTGATGGGCGCGACGCTGCCGCTGCTGGTGGGCCACCTGGTGCTGCGCTCCGGCAACGTCGGCAGTGCGGTGGGGCAGCTCTACTATGTCAACACCCTGGGCGCAGGTGCTGCCTGCCTGGTGTGTGCGGTGCTGCTGTTCCCGCTGCTTGGCATGCAAAGCTCGGTACTGGTTGCCGTAGCGTTCAATGCGGCGGTTGCGTTGGGGGCAGTCGCGGCGCATGAGGCTGACCGTCGCCGCGTGCGTCGCGCGGCCGCGCAGCCCGAGCCGTCGCCAACAACCGTCGCACCTCGCACCAGCCTGCCGTTCGGGGTCGTGCTGGCGATGTCGGGCGCAGGGGGCCTTGTTTCTCTCTCGTATGAGATTTTCTTTTTTCGCACAATGTCCTACGCCAGCGGCAGCAGTTCGTTCGCGTTCGCGACGACGTTGGGCGCCTTTCTGATCGGTCTGGCCTCCGGTGCCCGGTTGGGCGGTGAAGCCTGCGCGGGGCCGGGCGGCGAGGTGCTGATGCGCCGAATGCTGCGCGGCCTGCTTATCGCCAGCATGGTAGGGTTCGCATTCCTGCCTGTACTCGCACACCTGCCTTGGCTGAATGGCGGGATTCTCGGCGTGGGCCTGCTCCTTGTGTACCTGCTGGCGCGCCAGTGGGGTCTGGTCCTGCCGTGTCTGGCGCACCTCGGCGTTGCCGCCGACGCGCAGGCCGGCATGCGAACCGGGCTGCTGTACCTTGCAAATATTCTTGGCGCTGCGTCTGGTTCGGTGCTGACGGGCTTCGTGCTGATGGACCGCCTGAGCCTGGTGGAAGTCGGGCAGCTGCTGGTCGTTGCGGGGCTGGGGTGCGCGTTTATCCTGGGCCTGGCAATCCCGACGTCGCGCCACGCCAAACTCGGACGTGCGGGCACTATTGCGCTGGCCGGTGGGCTGGTCGTGCTGACATTGCCTTGGGCCAGCGACAAGCTATTGGAAGCGTTGCAATGGAAAGGTTTACAGGACACCAAGGTCGGATTCGCACAAGTCGTGGAAAACCGTAGCGGTATCGTCGCGGTCGATCGTTCGGGCACTGTCTATGGCAATGGGGCCTACGACGGTCATTTCAACGTCGAGTTGACCCGCGATGTGAACGGCATCGTGCGCCCGTATGCGCTCAGCCTGTTCCATGCGGCGCCGCGCGAGGTACTGATGATCGGGCTCGCATCCGGCTCGTGGGCACAGGTGGTGGCCAACAACCCGGACGTGGCCTCGCTGACGATTGTGGAAATCAATCCTGGCTATGTTGGCCTCGTGGCCGGCAACCCGAGCGTGGCGTCGGTGCTCACCCATCCCAAGGTCCGGCTGGTGACGGACGACGGTCGCCGCTGGTTGCGAATGAATGCCCACAGGCGCTTTGACGCCATCATTTCCAACACCTCCTACCACTTCCGCGCCAATGCAACCAACCTGCTGTCAACGGACTTTTTGACGATACTGAAGGCGCACCTTAATCCGGGTGGGATCGTGTTCTACAACACAACCGACTCCAGCCGGGTTCAGCGCACAGGCTGTACGAGTTTCAGTCACGGAGCGCGGTTTACCAACCACCTGCTACTGTCTTCTACTCCCATAGACTGGGACTTCACACGGTGGCGGCGCACGCTCGAAGCCTACCGCATTGATGGCCGGCCCATGCTCGACCTGTCACGCCCGGAACACGCCGAGGGACTGGGGCGGCTGATGGCGCTCGAAAGCCAGACACAGCCCAATGCGGTGCGCACCCCGGACGACTGGATTGAGCCCTGTAAGCAAGTTTTGGCGCGTACGACTGGCCAGACCCTCGTGACAGACGACAACATGGGCACCGAGTGGCGCTTTTTTTGGGAGCAGCATTAAGTACCGGGAGTGAGGCACCCCCTGGGGTGTCGTGCCAATGACAGGCTTGCGGCTCCAATAGTGCTCAAATAAGCCACACGTCTCATCAGGATTTTTTTGGGGCCCGCTATCCGCTATTTTTTTGCTATTGCACAGCAAGCATTCATGTCTCACATCGCCGGCAGCGCGACAAAACGCTGATCCCCGTCAACAAAACATCTCATGAGAGCCCTTCGCCTTTACGCCGGTCCGCAGGCACGCCGGCACATTGAGCAGCACGGCCTGCGCCCGCAGGACGTGCGGGTGGTGCCTGCTGCAGCCGGCGGGCCGAAGGGACTGGTGCTCGGGCCGCTGGACCGCTTTATTTTTGGTGACTGGCTGGCCTCCAGCTCGCAGCCGGTGCATCTGGTAGGCGCCTCGGTCGGCGCGTGGCGCATGGCCACCGCATGTCTGAATGATCCGGTGCAAGCCTTCCTGCGACTGGAGAGCGACTACATCCGGCAGCACTTTGAGGTGCAGCCAGGCCAGAAGCGGCCCAGCGCGCAGCTTGTCAGCGCGCAGTTTGGCCAGAGCCTCGAAGACTTCTACGGTGGCCGATTGCAGGAGGTGCTGCAACACCCGCGCTACAAACTGCACATCGTGACGTCGCGCGGCCGCCACCTTCTCGGACGCGAGCACCGCTTGCGCACCCCGCTCGGGTATCTGGGCGCCTTCGTGACCAACACTGTGCATCGCAAGGCCATGGGCGCGTGGCTGGAGCGGGTGGTGTTTTCCAGCCAGGGGGCGCCTTTGCCATTTGCCACCAGCGACTACCGGACACGCCAGGTAGCGCTCAATGAAGCGAACTTCAATCCGGCGCTGCAGGCCAGTTGCTCCATCCCCTTCATGCTCAAGTCGGTCCACAACATTCCCGGGGCGCCGCCTGGCGCCTACTGGGACGGCGGCATCACGGACTACCATCTGCACCTGAATTACGCTTCTGATTTGATAGCGAGTGGCGAAGAAATGACGGGCCTCAAGAAGGGAAATAGCTCTGAAAAGTCAGCAGGAACCGGCCTGGTGCTGTACCCCCACTTCCAGAAAGCCGTGGTGCCGGGTTGGCTCGACAAGGGCCTGAAGTGGCGGCACAAGGCCACGCATTTTCTTGACAACATGGTGCTGCTGGCGCCCGACCCGCTGTGGATCAAAACGCTGCCCAACGGAAAACTCCCCGACCGGGCAGATTTCATGCACTATGGCGCCGACCTTCAGGCGAGGATGAAGGCGTGGAGCAGGGCGACTGCGGCGAGCCAGCAACTGGCGGATGAGTGGCAGGCCTGGCTGGTGCGGCCGGACATGACGCTGATCAGCAGCCTTTAACGTTCGTCGGCCTGCTGTATTGAACCCGGTTCCGCTGTTCATGGACCCCTTTGCTCCCTGCGGCATTCTGCGTTTCCCGTCCCCGTGGGTATCATGTCCGTAGCGGGGCAGGCGCCGGGGCTGCCTGCATCAGCGCTGACATTCCCGACCCCCGACCAACATTTCCCCTCCGGGGTTGTCGGCCAGTATGTTTCCTTTTGAAGGCAATCGATTATGAGCACCCCAACCGATACAACGACCCGTGAAAAACGGCCATCCGCCGAACTGATGGCCATGATTGAACGCCTGATCGCATTTCCGACCGTGTCGCGCGATTCGAATCTTGGGCTGATTGAGTGGACCCGCGATTACCTTGCGCAGATGGGCGTCAAGTCACGGTTGACCTACGACGCAACCGGCAAGAAGGCCAATCTGTTTGCCACGGTAGGAGAGGGCAGCCGGCCGGGGCTGGTGCTGTCCGGGCATACCGACGTGGTGCCGGTCGATGGCCAGGCCTGGGATACCGATCCATTCCAGGCAACGCTGATCGGCGACAAGCTGTTCGGCCGCGGCGTCGCCGACATGAAAAGCTACATAGCCACCGCGCTGGTCATGGCGCCAAAATTCCTTGCCGCCAAGGCGGATGCGCCGCTGCATTTGGCGCTGTCCTATGACGAGGAGGTCGGCTGTATCGGGGTGCGCGGCTTGATCAAGGACTTGACGGAGTTGGGCCTGAAGACCGCCGGCTGCATCGTTGGCGAACCGACGATGATGCAACCGATCATTGCGCACAAAGGCACAAATCGCTTCCGTTGCTGCATCACCGGTCGCGAAGCGCACTCCAGTTACACCACGCAGGGCGTCAATTCGATTGAGTATGCGGCCCGCATCATTGTTTACATCCGCCAGATGGCGGACCGGCTGGCCCAGCTCGAGAACCGCGATTACGCCTTCACCGTACCGTTCACCACGATGCAGACCGGTACCATCAAGGGCGGGTTGGCGTCCAACATCGTGCCCCGGGACTGCGAGTTCCATTTTGAGGCGCGCACCATGCCGGGCGCCTCCGCGGACCGTCTGTACCAGGAAATCCAGGACTTCGCGGCGACTTTGTTGCCCGAAATGAAGCGGGTCGAGCCGAATGCCGCCATCCAGTTTGAAATGCTGGCCTCCGCGCCTGGCATGAGCATGCAGGAAAGCGACGCCATCGTGAAGCTGGCGGCCTCCCTGTCACGCAACAAGCCCAATGGCGCGGTGTCTTACGGCACCGAGGGCGGACTGTTCCAGCAGGCCGGGATCCCCACGGTGATTTGCGGTCCCGGCAATATCGAGCAGGCGCATCGCCCCAATGAATTTGCCAGCCTCGAGCAAATTGCGCAGTGTGAAGCCTTCATGCTGCGCCTGATCGAGTCGGAAGCCGCAACGCCCGCCTGAGCGGCGGCGGCATCGGCTTCAGAGCGAGGTTTCCAGCATCTCCGTGTAGTCCTCGACACTGGCCAGGCGCGGATTCGTCTTGTGGCAGTGATCGGCCAGCGCACCCACGATGATGCGGTCAAACCAGTCGCGCTGCACACCCATGGCGGCAAGGCCTGTGGGCAGGCCGAGGCGGGCATTCATGTCCTTGATGGCGTCGGGAATGTCACCACCGGAACGCAAGCCCATGGCGCGGGCCATGCGGTCCAGCCGGTGCTCTTTCTGGACTGACTCGGCGCTGGCATTGAAACGCACCACCGCGGGCAGGAACATGGCATTGAGCGTGCCGTGGTGCAGCCGCGGGTCAACGCCGCCCAGGCTGTGGCTGAGTGAATGGACGCAGCCCAGGCCTTTCTGAAAAGCCATCGCCCCCTGCATGGAGGCGCTCATGAGGTTCAGGCGCGCCTCGCGGTCGCTGCCGTCGCGTGTGGCACGCTCGATATGCGACCAGCCCCGCTCCAGGCCGTCCAGCCCGATGCCGTCGGCCGGTGGATTGAAGGCGGGCGACATGAAGGTTTCCATGCAATGCGCAATGGCGTCCATGCCGGTGGCCGCGGTCAGCATGGCCGGCAGGCCCAGCGTGAGTTCGGGGTCGCAAATGGCTGTCTTGGGCACCAGGTGCCAGGAATGAAAACCGAGCTTGCGGTGATCGTCGACGATGATGATCGCGCCGCGTGCCACCTCGCTGCCGGTGCCGCTGGTAGTGGGCACGGCAATCAGCGGAGCGACGCGATCCGAAATCTTGGGGGAGCCGCCTTCGATAGTGGCGTAGGTGGTTAGCGGGCCCTCATGCGTGGCCGCAATCGCCACGCCCTTGGCGCAGTCAATCGCCGAGCCGCCGCCCACGGCGATCAGGCCATCGCAGCCGCTGGCCTTGTAGACAGCGGCTGCCGCACGCACCGCCGCTTCCGTGGGGTTGGAGGGGGTCTGGTCGAACACCGTGACAGCGATGCCGGGCAGGGCGTCAAGTGCTTTTTGCAAAACACCGGCCGTCTTGACACCCGGGTCGGTCACGATCAGGGGCCGGCTGATGCCCACGCGCTCGCACTCCTGCTTGAGTAACTTGATCGCGCCAAATTCAAATTGGATCTGGGTGACGTAGTAAATGAAGGCCATGATTTGCTGTCTTTCTGCGTTGTACGATGCGGGTGTGATGTCCCAACCGGATTAACTCTACTTTAAAGGCTGGCGGAGCGCATGAGTTGCAAGCAAACCCCGATCGTGGTCGCCCTTCTGGCGGCGCGCCTGACTGTCTCAAATAATGCGGCATTCGGGTGACCCACACAGGCTGCTCACGCCCGCCATGCGGGACGTGCTGCGCCGCATGGCCCGGGCCGGCCATCCGCCATTTCACACGCTCACGCCCCAGCAGGCGCGGGCGGCCTATGCCGCGGGCGCCGATGTGCTGGAGATCCCCGCACCCCGGCTGGCGCGGGTGGAAGACTTCGCGCTGCCTGCCCGCGATGGCCACGCGATTGCAGCGCGGCTATATGCGCCTTCCGGGGACTTGCTGCCGGTGCTGGTGTACTTTCACGGTGGTGGGTTCACCATAGGCGGTATCGACACGCACGACGTGCTGTGCCGCCAGCTCAGCCATCTTGCGGGCTGTGCGGTGATTTCGGTCGATTACCGTCTCGCGCCGGAGCACAGGTTTCCGGTTGCCAGCCATGACGCCTGGGATGCGCTGCAGTGGATCGCTACCCATGGCGCCCACAAAGGCATTGACAGGGCGCGTATTGCCGTGGGAGGCGACAGTGCGGGCGGTACCCTGGCCACCATGTGTGCCGTACTCGCGCGGGATGCGGGTCTGCCGCTGGCTCTGCAGCTGCTGTTTTACCCGGGCTGCGCCGCCCACCAGGACACCCCCTCGCACCACAGGTTTGCGCAAGGCTTTGTGCTTGAAGAGCCCCATATCACCTGGTTTTTCAACCAATACGTGCGTAGCCCCGCCGACCGGGACGACTGGCGCTTTGCGCCGTTGAATACTCCCGATCTGGATGGCATGGCGCCGGCCTGGGTCGGGCTCGCTGAATGCGACCCCCTGGTTGATGAAGGTGTGATGTACGCCGACAGGCTGCGCATGGCTGGCGTGGCGGTGGATCTGGAGATCTACCGCGGCGTCACGCATGAGTTCATCAAGATGGGGCGCGTCATTCCCGAGGCCCGGCAGGCGCATGCCGATGCGGCGCAGGCCATCCGGCGTGCTTTTGAACAGCTTTCTTAACCGGAATTTTGGGACATGAAACGGCAGGACTTTCGCTTTTTACACCGCCTGCGCGTGCGCTGGGTGGAAGTGGATATGCAGAAAATCGTGTTCAACGCGCATTACCTGATGTACTTCGACACGGCAATTTCCGACTACTGGCGTGCGCTGGCCCTGCCTTACGAAGAGGCCATGCAGCAGTTCGGCGGCGATCTCTATGTCAAAAAATCCAGCGTCGAATACCACGGGTCGGCGCGCTTTGACGACACGCTGGAAGTGGCGCTCAAATGCGCGCGCGTGGGTAATTCGTCCATGACTTTTTCCGGCGCGATTTTCCGGGGCGACGAATTGCTCGTCACCAGCGAGCTGATTTATGTGTTTGCAGACCCCGCATCGCAAACACCCAAACCGGTACCGGATGCACTTCGCACGCTGCTGAGCCGCTTTGAGGGCGGCGAGGCCATGGTTGACGTTCGCGTGGGCGACTGGGCTGCGCTGGGAACAGATGCTGCCCAACTGCGAACCGCCGTGTTTGTGCAGGAGCAGGGCATTGCGCCAGAGATGGAATGGGACGAGGCCGACAGCTCCGCCGTGCATGCGGTGGCCTACAACGGAATGGGGCAGGGCGTTGCCACGGGGCGGCTGATCCGGCATGCGAACGGCGCGGGAAAAATAGGCCGTATGGCGGTTCACCGGGTGCTGCGGGGTTCGCATATCGGACAGGAGATTCTTCGCGCGCTGATGGACGCCTCCAAAAGCCGTGGTGATATCGAAATTGTGCTGCATGCCCAGCGCAGTGCCGAAGGTTTTTACCGGCGCCTGGGCTTTGCACCGCGGGGGGAGCCTTTCGACGAGGTGGGCATTGCGCACATTGAAATGTTCAGGGTGCTTTAGGTCAGAGACCGTTAACTCGCCAGCGAATCACTGGCAAATTACCAACGTCTTGTCCGGATGACTTTCCGCCTTCGACCACCACCACCACCGGACCCGACCAGCTCCGACTTGTGCCGCCCATGACAAGGAAAAAACGAAAGACAGCCGGCACGTCGACTGCCGGCGAGGCCGTGCTCAGGGCAAGTCCGGCCAGCTGGAGTGCCGGCGGCGCGCGGAATGATGACCGGACCATCATCATTTTTTCCTGCATGTTGTTTCTGGTGGCGGCCCTCGGGGCGCCGTACGAGGAGTTGCTGCAGGACACCCTGAAGTCGATGGTTGTTTCATTTGCAGTGCTTGGCGCTGGCCTGCTGTTTTTCTGGCAACAGCGCCACCGCCCGGGCTTCCTTCACTGGCATGCCCTGATGGGTTTCCCGCTGGTGCTCATGGCCTATGCGCTGGGCTGCATGGTGTGGTCCCACACCTACCTGGCGGGCGTCGAGGCGATTCGCTGGTTTATTTTCGGCCTGCTGCTATGGCTGGGCCTGAACACATTCACGCGGGAAAAATTGCCGTCCCTGTTTTGGGGCATCCATGGCGGCGCCGTGGTGGCATCTCTCTGGACGGCTCTGCAGTTCTGGATCGACTTCAGGTACTTTCCTCAGGGGCCAAATCCGGGCTCCACCTTTGTCAACCGGAATTTCTTTGCTGAATATGTCGTCTGCACGCTGCCCTTTTCAGCACTGCTGATCGCGCGGGCGGGCAAGCCCCAAGAGATCGGATGGCTGACCTTCACGACTGCTTTCAATATCGTGGCCTTGCTCATGACGGGGACCCGTTCGGCACTGGCAACCCTGTGGCTGCTGCTGTTTTTTGTTCTTCCGCTGGCCGGCTTGGCGTATCGAAAGCAACTGGCGTGCTTTGCCTGGAGCCTCACCCGGCGCACTGCCGTGGCAACCCTGCTACTGGTCAGCATCGTTGGCCTCGGTTTGATTCCTACCGGCAATCCCAGGATCGCAGCAGAACTCACTGGACGTAATGCGCTTGAGCGCGGCATCTTTCGTACCGTCTCGGTCGTTACCGACAGCGATGAATTTAAAACGGGCTCTTTATCCGTTCGCCTGACCATGTGGAAGGCCACTGGCAGGATGATTCAGGACCGACCGTTGAGTGGTGTGGGCGCCGGCGCCTGGGAGGTCAACGGGCCGCTTTACCAGACGGCGGGCGCACAGCTTGAGACCGATTACTACGCCCACAACGAACTTTTGCAGCTGATTGCGGAGTATGGCCTGGTGGGCTGGATCGCCCTGGCAGGGCTGCTGGGTTACCTTGGCCTTGCCGCCTGGCGCACCCTTGGCGATCGCCGGCCCGAGGCCATGGATGAGGGGCCTGTGCGTGCCGCTGCGCTGGCCGGCCTGCTGGCATTGCTGGTCGTCAGCAATGCAGGGTTCGCCTGGCGGCTGGCTTCTACGGGCGCTCTCTTTGCCGTGTACCTTGGCCTTCTCGCAGCATCCGATGCGCGACTGGGCTACCGGGGATTCAGCGGTGTTTTGCACTTGCCCTGGAGCCCAATGCTTTCCCGCGCAGCCATGGGGGCCTTGGCGGCGAGCCTGGCACTGGCGACGTACATCAGCGACCAGGCGGCTGAAAGCGAGCGGAAAATTGTGGGCGCCGTCAAATTGGCATTCATGATTTCCGGCTCGGGCAACCCCGGCCATCCGCAATGGGACCAAACCAAAAAAGACATGCTGCGCATGATCGGGGAGGGCATCGCCATCAATCCTCATTACCGGAAGATCACGCCCATGGTGGCGGACGAACTGGCGCGCTGGGGGGACTGGAAAAACGCCATCTGGATCTGGGAGTCCGTGGTGGCCTCCCGTCCGTACATTGTGGGCATCATGGTCAACATCGCGCGGGGTTACGCCCAGCAGGGAGACAACGACAAGGCGTTTGCCTATCTGGCCCGCTGCAAGCAACTGCAGCCACTGGCCGTTTCCGTGCGCGCGCTGGAAGTGATTCTGCTGAGTCGCGTTGGCAATGGGGCCGAAGCCGCCCGATTGGCAAAACAATACCTGAACGACGGCACCTACAACTACGACTTGCTCGATGCCGCGTGGCTGCTGGGCACGCAAATGGGTGACCCTGACCTGGCTATCCAGGCTATCGAGTTACGCAACAAGGGCTGGCCCGACCAGCGGATCGACGGCTTGCTCAAACTGGGCAATCTTTACGCTGCGCAGAAAAAGGAAGAAGCCAGGGCTCTGGCGTCTTATCGGGCCGCCCTGGAGGCCGCGCCGGGCCATGCGAGGGAGGCGGTCCGGCAAAGAATCCCCGCGGCTTATCTTCCCCGCCTCTAATATCCCCGTTTCCAGCCTCTATCAGTCTCTAAATACCCGCTTGCAGCCAGGTCATCTGGTAGCTGCTGGCCAGCGAATGAGCGGCGGGGTGGCTGGACGCATGGGCTGTGGCTTGCGCATCTGCCCGGGCATGCGTTCGTTCCTCCACCTTCAGGTTCCAGCGCCTTTCGCCTCTACCTTTGCCAGGTTCAACGGCGCTGGCAAGCAACACGGTGCTGCAGCGCGTGCCATAGGCGTTTTCAGGAAAGTCCACGAAAGCGCTGGACAAGGCCTCTTCAGTCACCAAGGGCACGCCGGTCGCTGGAAGGTTCGCAAGAGGGGCGCGCTGGCGATTGTCCAGGGCCGCCCACAGTGGCGCCAGCAGCGCCTCCGGCTGATGCGTATCGGAGCTGGCCGTCAGAACTGTGGCGAGGGTCTGCTTCAGCTCTACGGTTTTTGGCCATGGCGTGTCCAGCGCCGCATTCGAGAGCCCATAAACGCCTGCTTGCAGCGGCTGGGCATGCCAGCGCGAATTGGCCGTGGCCCGGAATGCGTCAGCCTTGTTGGTCACCCAGGTCCACGTATCCCGCTGAAAATCACCCAGCACAAGATTGAATCCGCCGTAGGCCGCACCGTCTTTTTCCAGCGCGCTGATAAAGTCGCCGGCCTCGCAGTCCGTTTCCAGCCAGCGCATCACCAGCTCACCTCTGGAGCGCGGTGCGGCTTGCGGACGACCTTCGCGCACATTGGTCAGAAACGCCATCCGCCCGCCGGATGTCATGCCGAGCCAGGTTCCACCGGCATGCAGGTCGCGGCCCGAAATGACTTCCTGTCCGGAAGCACTGGTCCAGCGGGCCAGCGGCAGGCAGGGGCGGTCCAGAAACTCATCGCGGTTGGCCGCGATCACCAGCGGCCAGCGGGCAGAGGCGTTGATGGCAAAGGCAATCAGGCACACGGTAAAGCCTTTAAATTTCCCGGTAAATCGCGAGGGTCAATTCAGATATCTTCGAGCAGCGGGTAGGGCAGTGGCAGCAGTGCCAGCGGCGCACCCGCGGCACTTCCCAGCGTGAGGTGCCCCTCACCCGCATCGGCCGCGGCTGACGTCTGCATTGACACAATGACATCAAAACCACCCGAGGGGTTGGCCGCAGCGGCGGCCACCAGGCCACAGGGTTGCCCGGCGTCCGAGACATGGAACACCTCTTGCCCGACTGACGGCACGCCCACGGTATGTGCCAGGTAGGCTCGCCTTTTCAGCGTACCGCGAAACTGGCTGCGTGCCACGATTTCCTGGCCGGGGTAGCAGCCTTTCTTGAAGTTCACGCCACCCACGGATTCGTAGTTGAGCATTTGCGGCACAAAGGCCTCAAAGATCGGCTGGGTGATCATGGCAATACCGGACCGCACCGCCAGCCAGTGCCAGTGCGCAATGTCCAGAGGCGGGCCCTCGGGGCGGGGCGAGCTGGCGGGTGCGCACCAAAGGGCGCGCGGCTGGCCGGCGCCGGGGTGTAAAAACACCAGGCTGGCATCGCCAATGTCGGACTTTGTCCAGACCGGGCGGTTGCCGCCAACGATCGATTCAACGGCATTTCCTGCCACGCCATACAAGGCGAACTCGGCGGTGGCATCGCTGAGCCTGGCCTTGGCGCGCAGGACGAACATCGACAGGCGCTTGAGTGTGGCCGGCAAAATGTCGCGGCTGCACACCAGCAGGACTTCCTCGGGGCTGCGCTTGAAAATCACAAAGCTGGCCTGCATGCGGCCTTTCGCATTGCAAAAGGCGCCCAGCCGGGCCTCCGAGAGGCTCAGCAGGGCAACGTCCTGCGTCAGCTGACCCTGCAGGAACTTCACGGTATCTTCGCCAGCCACGCGAATCACCCCCAGGTGCGCCAGGTCGGTTACGCCTGAGACGGGTGTGGAAATCTCGGTGGCAGTTGTGGACAGGGTCATGGGGCTCTTGGAATGGTTATCGGGATGGCCTGAATTATCATAGCCCTGTGTTCTTGGGTTCCAGTGTCGAAAAGGTAGCCGGGTTGTGCGTCGTGTCTTTACAAGTTTGCTGATACTGGTGTTTGCCGGCGCCCTGCTGTTGTTTGGTGCCGCTTTGTGGTGGGTGCATGAACCGATTCCGCTGCGGCTTGCCCCCGGTACCCAGGTGCTGGACCTCGAAATCGAGCCGGGCACACCTGCCAGTGGTGTGGCCCAGGTGGTGGTGGACAGCGGTGCCCAGGTGCCTGTGCTGCTGCTGCATGCATGGTTCCGTTTCTCGGGGCAGGCCCGGCAGATCAAGGCCGGCAGCTATGAACTGGTGCCGGGTACCACCCCCCGCCGATTGCTGAGCATGCTGGTGCGCGGCGAGGAAACACTCAAAAGCGTCACGCTGGTCGAGGGCTGGACTTTCGCCCAGGTCCGTGCCGCGCTGCAAAAAGCAGAGAGTCTGGCGCCCGAGACGCTTGGGCTTGGCCCGGAAGTCATCATGGAAAAACTGGGCAGGCCGGGTCTGCACCCGGAAGGCCGGTTTTTCCCGGACACCTATACCTACGCCAAGGGGGCCAGTGACCTGTCCGTGCTCAAGCGAGCCGCCCGCGCGATGGACAAGCGGCTGGAGGCCGCCTGGGCCCTGCGCAATCCGGACACGCCACTCAAAACCCCTGCGGAAGCCCTGATCCTGGCCAGCATTGTGGAGAAAGAAACCGGCAAACCGTCGGATCGCCCCCAGATCGGTGGCGTCTTCACCAACCGTCTGCGCCTGGGCATGATGCTGCAGACCGACCCCACGGTGATTTATGGCCTGGGCCCGCAATTTGACGGCAACCTGCGCAAGCGCGACCTGTTGACGGATGGCCCTTACAACACCTATACCCGGGCGGGTTTGCCACCCACGCCGATTGCCATGCCCGGCAAAGCCGCCTTGCTGGCCGCGGTGCGGCCGGCGGCAACCCCGGCGATTTATTTTGTTGCCCGGGGCGATGGCAGCAGCCAATTCAGCGCGAGCCTGGACGAGCACAACCGTGCCGTCAATAAATACATCCGGGGTCAATAAACATGCACGGCCTGTTCATCAGTTTTGAAGGCATAGACGGTGCGGGCAAGTCCACGCACATTGCAGGACTGGCCGACGCCTTCAGGTCGCAGGGCAGGGCCGTGACCATGACGCGTGAGCCCGGGGGTACCCCGCTGGCCGAAAAGCTGCGCGACCTGGTCCTTAACGATGCCATGGACCCGCTGACCGAGGCCCTGCTGATTTTTGCCGCCCGACGCGACCATCTCGTGCGCGTGATCGCGCCGGCACTGGTGCGCGGCGACGTGGTGCTGTGCGACCGCTTCACCGATGCCACCTTTGCCTACCAGGGGGGTGGACGGGGTTTTGACCTGGCTGTGCTGGCTACGCTGGAGCAGTGGGTGCAGTCCGACGAAGGGCTGCTGGGCGATCCGGCCGGCAACTTTCCGATGAAGCCTGAAGTCGAAACGGTGATCGAACCGCATCTCACGGTCTGGTTTGACCTGCCGCCCGAAGAGGCTGCCCTGCGACTGCAAGGTGCACGCGTGCCCGACAAGTTTGAAGCCCAGCCGCTGGAGTTTTTCCGTCGCGTGGCGCAGGGCTATGCCGACCGCCAGCAAGGGCATCCGGAGCGCTTTGCCCGGATCAATGCTTCGCAGTCGCGCGATGCGGTCTGGCAGGCGGTGCGGCAGGTCTTTGTTGCCAAAGGGTGGCTGGCATGAGCAACGCCAGTGACGCCACCAGCGAGACAAATACTGTCAATGCCGCAAATACCGCAGTCAAAAAAACACCTCTGGCACCCTGGCTGCAGACCCAGCTGGAGAGCCTGCTGGCCCAGCGCGGCCACGCCTGGCTGCTGAATGGCCCGTCAGGGCTGGGCCAGTTCGAACTGGCGCAGGCCCTGGCTCGCGCCTGGTTGTGCGAGCAGCCTACACCCCAGGGCGCCTGCGGCCATTGCGGCAGCTGCCACGCGGTGGACGTGCATACCCATGCTGACCTCTGCCTGCTGGTGCCTGAAACCCTGTCGCTCGCCCTGGGCTGGCCACTGGACGAAAAAACACAGGACGACCTGGACAGCAAGAAACGCAAGCCCAGCAAGGAAATCAAGGTGGATGCGGCGCGCGAGGCGGTGTCTTTTACCCAGTTCACGCGTTCGCGCGGCACGACCAAAGTGGTGCTGGTATTTCCGGCCGAGCGCATGAACCACATCACGGCCAATACCCTGCTCAAGACGCTGGAAGAGCCACCCGGCGCTGTCAAATTCATTCTTGCGACCGATGCGGCCCATCAATTGCTGCCCACCATTCGCAGCCGCTGTCTCGGCCATACCATGGTGTGGCCCGATTTTGCGCAGGCCTCTGCCTGGCTCCAGCAAGAGGCTGCCAGCGTGGACGAAGGTGGGGGCAGTGCCAGTACCAGGAAAGGGGCCCGACAGGCCGCGCCTCCAGACGCCGCCGACCTCCAGACACTGTTGGTGGCGGCCGGGGGGCGCCCCGCCGATGCCCTGGCCTGGGCGCAGAACGGCGCCCCTGGCGAGGCAGCCAGACACTGGCAGGGCCTGCCCAAGGCGATGGCCCGCGGTGATGCTAGCGTGCTGACGGACTGGTCGCCGGCTCAGGTCGTCGATGCCTTGCAGAAGCTATGCCATGACGTCCTGGCGGTCAGGATGGGCGCTTCACCGCGATTTTTCAATACCGCAGACCTGCCGGGGCCGGTTGCCGGCACACCGGGCAGTTCCCCTGCACGTGCGCCAGGTCTTTATGCGCTTGCCAGCTGGTCCAGGGAACTGGCCACCACAGCACGGACCGTGGAGCATCCCTACAACGCGGGATTGATGCTGGAGTCGCTGGCCAGCCGCGCCCAGCTGGCGCTCAATTCAAAATAGTCCAGGCCAGAGGCAAAGGGAGTGGCAATGACGGCAATGGCAATTGGCCTTCTGCTCACCCCACCTGGTGCGGGCCTTGAACAACAGTTCACGGGTTTTATTTGTGCCTGCAAGCGGGCAACACTACACTAACGCCATGAGTACAACACCCGCCGCCAGTTCCCCTGCAGCAGCCACGGCCCGCCCCAGCGTCGTTCAGTTGGCCATCAAGGAAAAGGCGGCACTGTATGCCGCTTACATTCCGCTGTTCAAGGAAGGCGGCGTGTTTATTCCCACGGCGCGCGAGTACAAGCTCGGTGATGATGTCTATGTGCTGCTGACACTTCCGGAAGACATTCAGCGCTATCCGGTGGCCGGCAAGGTGGCCTGGGTCACGCCGGCGCGCGCGGCGGGCAACCGCACCCAGGGCGTTGGCGTGCGATTTCCCTCTGACGAGAAATCGCGCCTGCTCAAGATCAAGATTGAAGAAATCCTGGGCGCCCATCTGGCCTCGGACCGGCCGACACAGACCATTTAGACGCCTGCCGTTCGGGGTTTTCAATCTCGAAGCGAGCTGGGCTTGTACTGAATGCTATATTTTCAATAGCTGCCTGCGTCCATTTTTATGGCGCTTCAGGTGCTTTTTCCCATAAAGACGGTTTGTTTGAATGTTCACAGATTCTCATTGTCACTTGAGCTTTCCGGAGCTTCAGGCACAGTTGCCACAGATTCGCCAGGCCATGCAGGACGCCCGGGTCGACAGGGCGCTGTGCATTTGCACCACGCTGGAGGAGTTTGAAACCGTGCATGGGCTCGCCACCCGCTATGACAATTTCTGGGCCACCGTGGGCGTGCACCCCGACAACGAGGATGTGCGTGAACCCAGCCTGGATGACCTGCTTGAACGCGCGGCCCTGCCCAGGGTGGTGGGCATCGGTGAAACCGGCCTCGACTATTACCGTCTGGGGGGCCGCACCGTCGCCGACATGGAATGGCAGCGCGAGCGCTTCCGGGTGCACATCCGGGCGGCGCGGCAGACCGGCAAACCGCTGGTTATTCATACGCGCAGCGCCTCGGACGACACGATAGCCATCCTGAAAGAAGAGGGCGGCCAAGCCGGGCAGGCAGGCAGCGCCACGGGTGTTTTTCATTGCTTCACGGAAACCCGGGCGGTGGCGCGTGCAGCGCTCGATCTGGGCTTCTATATTTCGTTCTCCGGGATCCTGACCTTCAAGAACGCCGGCGATTTGCGCGAAGTTGCCGGGTTTGTTCCAATGGACCGCCTGCTGATCGAGACCGATAGCCCCTACCTGGCACCGGTTCCTTATCGCGGCAAAACCAACAATCCGTCTTATGTCCCGTTTGTGGCGCAGCAGATTGCCGAGCTGAAGCAGCAGTCGGTGCAGGCCATTGCCGAGGCCACCAGCCGTAACTTTGAGCAGCTCTTTGTCGGGGTGACCGCATGAAAAAATACTTCATAAATCACTTTAAAAAAGCAATATATCTATTTGTTTTAATTGGATTTAACATTGTATTTGCTGGCTCATACGACGATTTTTTTGTCGCCATCAAACAGGATGACGCCGGCAAGATCAAGGAACTCCTGGCACGCGGTTTTGACGCCAACACCATCGACCCCAAAGGGCAGCACGGTCTGTACCTCGCGCTTCGCGAGCCTTCGCTCAAGGCCGCGCAGGCATTGATCGACTGGCCAAAAACCAATGTCAACGTCCTGAACGCCAAGGACGAAAGTCCGCTCATGATGGCAGCGCTCAAAGGCCAGAAGGACCTGGCCGACAAGTTGATCAAGAAGGGCGCCGACATCAACAAAACCGGTTGGACGCCCCTGCATTACGCCGCCAGCAGCGGGCACCTGGCCATCATCAGCCTGCTGCTCGAGAACAGCGCCTATATTGATGCCGAGTCACCCAACGGCACCACGCCCCTGATGATGGCTGCCATGTACGGCACACCTGCTGCCGTCAAACTTCTGCTGCAGGAAGGTGCCGATCCTCAACTCAAAAACCAGCAGGGCCTGACAGCGCTGCAGTTTGCCCAACGCGGCAACCGGACGGATTCAGTCGATGCCATCGCAGCCGCCATACGTGGCAAGCGGCCGGCTGGTCAATGGTAAAGGCCGGGCCAGGGGCGGCATGAAGGCTCGGCCTGGAATCCGGTCTGGAGATTCAGTTTGGGTTGGGGGCGAGGAGTGCGAGGGAGGCGAGCGTAGCGCAAAGTACCTGATGCAAGCTTGCGTGCCGGCAGGCAGGCGTCTGGTTTCATTTTTGCTCTGGAACGAATCCTGCGCCGAATAAAGCGATGGGCGTGTAAGATCATCCGCACAGTGTGGGCTCACAACAGAAAATCCCGGAGTGGACATCGAACATGGGGCATTTTTGAATCAGGTTTTTTCTCTGAGGCAAGGCCCCTTTAACTCTTTACCCCAGGAGCGGGCAGTGCCTGGGACGAGGGGTTCTGCTGCGTTCGATGACAGAACCAGCATTTTTTTCCTGTGTTTGCGGCAGTCTGCCAGCGCAAGCCGGTGGGTGTAGCGGATGGACGGAAAACGCGCACACCTTGACCTGAAATCGGCATTTGCCCTCACGGCAGGGGTTCTCGTCGCCGGCCTGATAGTGACCATCGCGGCATGCAGCTGGCTACAACGCGATATCCACACCGATGCGCAGTCTCGATTCCAGCGGCAGGTGGAAATTGTCGAATCTGAAATCCAGCGACGCATCAACCAGCCAGTCTACGGGCTCAAGGGCGCCCGGGGGGTTTATGCGGCCAATCCGGCTGTTGGACGAAGCGCCTTTCGTGCTTATGTCGAATCGAGGAATTTGCCTCTGGAGTTCCCCGGCGTAAGGGGGTTTGGCTTCATTCAAAGAGTGCTGCGCGAAGAGGTTGACACTTTCATCGCTATTGAAAGGCGAGACGACGCCCCGGATTTCGCCGTTCGCACCCGGGGCACTGCCCCGGATCTCTACGTCATCAAATTTATCGAGCCACTGGCTGATAACCGCGCCGCCTGGGGTCTGGATTTGGGGGCGGAGCCTGTGCGCCGCGAGGCCATAGAGCGCGCTGTCCGCTCGGGCGAAGCAGCGCTGAGCGGCCGCATCGTCCTGGTCCAGGATGGCCGGCAAGGGCCGGGTTTTCTTTATCTGGTGCCGGTTTACCGCAATGGCGCGCATCCTGCGAACCCGCAACAGCGGCAGGCCGCTTTGCTGGGTCTGGTGTATTCGCCTATTGTGGTGGCCGAGATTCTCAAGGGGACCATTGATATCGGCAGTGGGCAGATTGATTTCAAGCTGTTTGACGCTAAGGCGGCGGACGCGAGCAACCTTATCTTTGACTCTGCCGGGCATCGGAATCCGGCGATAAAAGTTACCGACAGCGCGAACGCGGCTGGCCAGATGTTCACGACATCTCGCACGATGATCATCGGGGGGCGCCCTTTAACCTTTCAGGCCAGCAGTTCTGCCATGTTCGAGGCCGCTCTTGACGAGTCGACGCCCCTGCTGGTCGGCTTGGGCGGAGCGCTGCTCAGCGCGTTGCTGGCCTTGTCCGTCTGGTTGCTGGGCACCGGGCGTGAGCGTGCCCAAGCCCTGGCACGAAGCATGACGGCAGATCTTGATCGCCTGGCCAAAGTGGTGGAGCACACTTCCAACGTTGTCATCATTACAGACCCCGACTTGAGAATCACCTGGGTCAACGAAGGATTTAGCAGGACCTATGGCTACACACTGGAAGAGGCGATGGGACGCCAACCGGCTGAACTGCTGGGCAGCGGCCGCACCGATCCGTCAGGTCTGCAAACTTTGCGTCAGGCCATTACCGATGGCGAACATTGCCGGATTGAGGTCCTCAATCGCACGAAAAATGGCGAGGAGCTCTGGATTGATCTTGAGGTACAGCCCAAACGTGATGCGCGGGGACAACTGACGGGTTTCATGGAAATCGGGCTGGACATCACGACTCGCAAGCGGGCCGAAGAACAGCTGCGTACAAGCAAGGCTTTTCTCGACCGGGCCGAGCAGATTGCCGGCGTGGGAGGATGGGAGGTCGATCTGCGTTCGAACGTTCTCACCTGGTCTGCCCAGATGTACCGTATTTACGATATTGCGCCTGAGGACAAGCCGCCGCTGGGCGATTCGCTCAAATATTTTGCACCTCAGGAGCGCGAACTCATCGAACGCACCGCACGGGAATGTATCAAGTACCGCAAACCGTGGGATTTGCAGCTGCCCTTGGTGACTGGCCGGGGACGCTCTATCTGGGTACGCTCTGTGGGGGCGGTCGAAATTGAAGACGGCAGGCCGGCGCGAATGGTCGGAACCTTGCAGGATGTGACTGTTCAGCGAGCGATGGAGGCGGAACTTCAGCGCAGCAACACCGTCATGCAAAGCATCGTTGACAACCTTCCTTGCGGCCTCAGCGTATTCGACGGCGATCTCAGGTTGGTGGCGCACAACATGCAGTTCCGGCGCTTGCTTGATTTGCCTGACGCCCTGTTTGCCGGGGCTTGCACCTCCTTCGACGCCATCATCCGGCACAACGCCTCCCGCGGGGAATATGGGGAGGGCGCGGTTGAAGACGTCGTTGCCAAAATCGTGGAACGCGCGCGCCGTCCGGTTGCACATCAGTTTGAACGCCTCAGACACGATGGCAGCCCCCTTGAAATTCGCGGATCACCGATGCCGGGCGGTGGCTTCGTCACGACCTACGTGGACATTTCCGAACGCAAGAAGGTCGAGCGGCTGAAAAGTGAGTTCATTTCAACCGTTTCGCATGAGCTGCGCACGCCCCTGACCGCCATTTACGGATCACTGGGCCTGCTTGCATCGGGTGTGGCGGGCGATTTGCCGGCCGAGGTCAAAAACCTTATCCAGATTGCCCACCGGAGCAGCGAGCGGCTGGTTCGACTGATCAACGATGTGCTGGACGTGGAAAAGATCGAGTCCCGCAAGATGAACTACAAGATGATCCGGCAACCTCTGGCGCCGCTGATCTCGCAGGCCATGGACGCCACCAGAGCGTTTGCCAACCAGTACGGCATTGCGCTCGAGTGCGAACCGTTGCCCGGCGAGACGCTTGTGGAGGTCGACTCGGACCGTATCGTTCAGGTCCTGGTCAATCTGCTATCCAATGCTGCCAAGTTTTCTCACGCAGGCGGTGTGGTGACTGTGAGAATGTCGCCGACGGAAGGCAGTGTCCGGGTATCCGTGCGCGACCATGGACAAGGCATGCCCGAATCATTCCGCGCCCGGATCTTCCAGCGGTTCTCCCAGGCGGACAGTTCTGACAGCAGGCAAAAAGGCGGCTCGGGTCTGGGCCTGAACATCTGCAAGAGCATCATCGAAGACCACCAGGGGCATATCGACTACACCAGCACAATCGGGGTGGGGTCAGAATTCTTTTTCGACTTGCCAACTGCCCATGTTCAGTAAGAAGAGGCTCATTCCGGCGCAGCATCGGCGGTGGTGAATCGGGTTTTTGGTATTGGTTTACATATTCCACGATGTATATTATGTTAAGTAATAGTTCCGGTGATGGGTGATGGCATGTCCGGGGCATTCACCCTGTGCGGCGATCAGATGGCCGCGCGTATTGGCTCAGCGTCGGCCGAGGTCGACCGGAGGGCATCTCCGAAAGCACGCAGGCGCTGCGCGAAACTTCCATCCTCCACCTCACGGGACGTAAAGGCCGCGGAGAGTACCGGCGTCTGGTGCAGCACGCGCCCGATCTCGGCGATTGCATTGGGTGCGCCGCGCGATCCCATCGTGGAGACACTGGCCACCCGGTGCAATTCTGCTTGATGGTTAACGATAAAGCTGCGCATTGGCCCTGCCAGGCGGTATACCCAGATTGGCGATACCAGCACCACCGTATGGAAATCCACCGGATCAGGCCCCTCGTAGCGCACCGCGGGGCAGCGATGCAACAAAGAGTCCAGCACGCAGCGCAGGGTGCCACTTGCACCGGAGCGCCCCTGCTCTTCCAGAACCTCGCCCAGCGGCCAGCCCTGCTGGGCGCTCAGCAACTGCGCTAGCCGTCGCGCGGTTCCGGTATACGAATAAGTAACCACAAGAATGCTGTTCATGGGAGGCCCCCCGTTGCAGTAATAACTTTAGGCGGCGCCCCTGCCACGCAAGATGATGCAAATCAACGAATCCTCGTATCTGCGTTTCTTTCAGGCACTTGTCGCAGAAATATGGGGGGGCGCCCGTGCGGGTCATGCTCCCACCCTCAGCCGCGGGGTGTCATGGGGCGAGGCGAGCTGCCCGGCGGTCGCCGAGGCACCAGACCTGGTGGGCGGCGGTGGGTTATGACCCTGGCAGTTGTAACCCGCCCCGCGCGGCCTTGCAGCCTTTAATTGATCAACATCAAGGCTCATGCGCCCCGCTCAGCTAACACTGGCGGCATCACAATCTTGCCAGGAGGCATCATGTCTGCTTACAAACGTATCCTCGTGCCGATCGATGGCAGCGAGACTTCCACCAAGGCCCTCGTGGCTGCGCTGCAAATGGCACGCGACGGCGGCGGCCAGGTTCGGCTGATCCATTCGGTGGACGAACTGGCCTATGTGACCGGGTTCGAATATTCGGGTGACCTCATCAAGATCGCCCGCGATTACGCAGCCAAGGTACTGGATGATGGACTTGCAATGGCCAGATCTGCCGGCGTGGAGGCGGACACCAAACTGATCGACTTTCCTGGCCAGCGACTGGGCCAGACGGTGACGGACGAAGCGAGCGAATGGAACGCCGACCTGATCGTGGTAGGTACACATGGCCGGCGCGGACTCGGCCGTGTGCTGCTGGGCAGTGGAGCCGAGCAGATCATCCGCATGTCGCCTGTGCCTGTGCTGGTCATCCGGGGCGAAGACCGCGCAGGTTAAGTCCTGGCCTCAAGGACTCAGGGCCAGGCCCTGCTGGGACATTTCCTGGCGGGCGGAGACACAACTGGCGGGGGGCGACTGACTTTCGCGCCCCCGCAGGGCCGCTCCTGCTTCCGCAGGCATGCCCGAGGACCCGCGCTTATCCTGCCTGGCGTTTTGGCTGGGTAGCGGGCTTGCGACGCGGCAGGAACGGTGGCGGGCTCCACGCGGGCCGGTCCTTACGAATTGACTCAACCACAATGAGGTAGCGGCCCGCATCCCCAACCGGCTGACGATTCGCATCCAGCACCCATAACTTCTCCCCTTCCCGCACGGCCTGCTCGTAGCCGGCGTCGAGTACGCCGTGCAGGTCCAGCAGCCGGTTGAGCGACGCGGGAATGCGGATACAGCCTTTGGACTGCGCGCTGCCCAGCCGGCGCTCGAGCACATCAGGATCGGTCGCATGCATCTGCAGGCGCATTTCTATCACCTTGCCGTCCCCCCATCCTTTGGGCACGCGCTGCCAGCCGAAGTCGAAGATACGCATGCCCTTGACGCCATAGCCGCGTATGCCGTTTTCATTGAAAGTGCCCTCCGCGCGAAAATCTGGGTTGGCCGTGCTGTGCTCAAACACGCCCAGTGGCGTCTCGAAGTGGTCATAGCTGCCGGGCATGCCGGTGGACACGGGGGATGCGCCGACGCCGATCCATTCGCCGCTGCCAGATCGCCAAAACAGCAGCAGGGCCTGTACATGGGGGTGACGGTCGACCACCGCTATATGCTGCGGTTGGGACAGTGTGATTCCCGCCCTGGACAATTCGGCCTCCGCAAGCTTGCCGTAGCGCGACATTTCTTCGGGCGGTACGTCCAGCCGGAGGTCGACCTGCGCCCGGTAGAGCGCGGCTGTGTCGGCGGCTGGCCCTGCGCCCCACGCCGACACAGCCTGGACGGCGAGCATGGCGATGACCAGAGCAGCACTTCGCACAGTACTTTGCAGTGAAAAACACATGTAAATCTTCTTGCCGTAATGGTCAGCCGATTGTGGAGACTCGCGCCACCCCGTCTGTTGCGCCAGATCAAGCCGCTGCGGCAGCCGCGCGCACGGTGCCACTATTTGCTAAATATCAAGTCGCCCCGGCTAAACGTCCATACAGTGACAGGTGATGAGAAGTAATGACATGTGACGGTCTGATCCGCGCTTGGGCACTCATGCAATCAAAAAACACCTCCAAAACAACAGGCCGGCGTCCACCCAGCGCGCCTGGCAGCCCGAAAGCCCCGCAATGAACGTCGCCCCCCTATTGATCCAGGTATTTGGCGGCGACCCGGAAGCCGACCGGCACCATCTCCTCCCGCGCTCCATGTAAAGGATCGCCACATGGCCCTGCCGTCCCGGAAAATTGCCCGCGAGCCGATTCTGAAAATGCGGGCCGTTTGCAAGACTTATGGCTACGGTGACACGGCGGTGCATGCCCTGCGCGAGGTCGATCTCGACGTTCACGCCGGCGAGTTCGTGGTGCTGCTCGGCGCGTCGGGCAGCGGCAAGTCCACCCTGCTGAACATCCTCGGCGGCCTGGACCGCCCTACCACCGGCGAGGTCGAATTCCTGGGGCAGCGCCTGACCGAGGCACCGGACGATGAGCTCACGCGCTATCGCCGCGAGCAGGTTGGTTTTGTGTTCCAGTTTTACAACCTGATCCCCAGCCTTACCGTGCGCGAGAACGTCATGCTGGTCACCGACATCGCCACCGACCCGATGCCGGTGGACGAAGCGCTGGGCCTGGTAGCCCTCACGGCGAGGCGGGACCATTTTCCGTCGCAACTGTCCGGAGGCGAGCAGCAGCGCGTCGCAATAGCCCGTGCCATCGTCAAGCGCCCTCAGCTGCTGTTGTGCGACGAGCCGACCGGTGCACTTGACTACGTCACGGGAAAGCTTGTGCTCGAGGTCATTGCGAAGGTCAACCGGGAGCTCGGCACGACGGCTGCGGTCATTACCCACAACGCGGCGATCGCCGGGATGGCCGATCGTGTCATTCGCCTCATGGACGGTCGCATCGCCAGTATTGAAGTTCCTCCCCGGCGTCTGACCCCGGCGGAGTTGTCGTGGTGATGGCATGAAAGCCCTTGACCTCAAGATATTGCGCGACCTGCGCCTGCTGTGGAGCCAGGCAGTCACCATCGCGTTGGTAGTGGCCAGCGGCATTGGCGGATTTGTCGCCTGCCTTTCTGCGGTGGACTCATTGGCGCTGGCACGGGACCGTTTTTATGATACGGGTCACTTTGCCGAGGTCTTTGCCAGCGTCAAGCGCGCGCCTGATAGTTGGGCAAGTCGCCTGGCCAGCATTGAAGGGGTTGTCGCAGTCCAGCCCACCATCGAATCGCAGGCGCGGGTCACCGTGCCGGATAGTGTCGATCCCGTCATCGGCCAGCTGATCGGCCTGGACATCCGCCGCCCTCACCAACTCAACCTTGTCAGCCTGCGAACGGGTCGCTTCCCGGCGCAGGGTGCCCGCGCGGGTGGCGAATTGGAGGCTTTGGTGTCGGAGGGATTTGCCAAGGCGCACCGACTCGGCCCCGGAAGTCAAGTTACCGCACTCGTCAACGGGAAGTCAAGGCCCCTGCGCATCACCGGCACGGCCTTGTCTCCGGAATATATTTTCGCCGGACTGTGGGGCATGCCAGACCTCCGCGCCTTCGGCGTTTTTTGGGTAGACGAGGACGAGCTCGCCGCAGCGCTCGACATGAAGGGCGCATTCAATCGCGTTGCGCTGAAACTTTCCCCTCAGGCTGTGCAGCCGGCGGTCATCGATGCGGTCACCCGCCAGCTCGCGATCTTCGGCGGCCAGCCGGCCATTGGCCGCGCTCAGCAGATATCGCATGCGATGCTGGACAACGAAATCAACGAGCAGCAGGTGCTCGGCACCGTACTGCCGTCCATCTTCCTGTCGGTATCGGCATTTCTGCTGCACGTGGTTGCCGCCCGCCTCGTGGCGACCCAGCGGGAGCAGGTTGCGGCATTGAAGGCCCTCGGCTACCGAAACCGCGCAATCGCGGCGCACTACCTGAAGCTTGTCACACCCATGGTGGGCGGCGGCTGGCTCCTCGGGCTGATGCTGGGGAAATGGCTGGGCCTGATGCTGATGGGCCTGTATGTGGAAGTGTTCAGGTTTCCCAGCTTCGTGCACAGTGTGGCCCCATCGCTGGTGTGGTTGAGCCTTGCCGTGGTGGCCGTCACGGCCCTGTTGGGAACCCTGACCGCGATCAGTGCCACCGTGCGGCTTCAACCCGCAGAGGCGATGCGGCCACCTGCGCCCGGCCGGTACCGGCGATCGTTGCTCGAGCGCGTTCCGCGTCTGCAGCTGGGTCCTGTTGCGCGGATGATCTTCAGGAACGTCGAGCGGCGGCGCCTTCGCTCGGCCGTGACCGTTGGAGGCATTGCCTGCGCTGTCGCAATCGTCATCATGGGAAATTTTTTCCGCGATGCAATCGAAGTGATTGTGGATGCCACCTTTACTCTGGGAATGCGCGGGGACATCGCCGTCTGGACAAGGGAGCCTGTGGATGCATCGGCTGCGCGCGCCCTGCAGCGAGTCCGCGGCGTGCAGCAGGTCGAAGCCGGCCGCCGCGTACAGGTCCGGTTTGTACATGGGCAGCGCAACGAAACAGGGTTGGTGCAAGGGCGCCCGATCCCCCCTGAGCTGCAGCGAATCATTGACGTGGACCGCCACGCCGCGCCGCTGGCGACGGATGGCTTGCTGATGGGAGAGCGCCTGGCAGACAAGCTTGGCCTGAGAACCGGAGACAGCGTGACGGTGGAGTTTCTGGAGGGGCGCCGCCATGTGCGCCAGGTCGTGGTGGAGCGGACGGTACGCGACATGATGGGCCTGAACGCCTACATGGAGCGACGGGCGCTAAACCGGCTGCTCGGCGAAGGTGACGTGGTATCCGAGTTCACACTGGCCATCGAGCGTGGAAACGTCCCGTATGTCCTTCAAGCGACGCAAGACATGCCGGGCGTTGCAGGGGTCTTCAGCAAGGCGAGCCTGCTGCGCAACATGCAGGAAGTCACCGCGCGCAACATTCTCATCATGAGCGCCATCCTCACCATATTCGCCGCGGTAATCGCCGTGGGAGTGGTCTATAACAACGCACGTATTGCGCTTGCCGAGCGGACCTGGGAGCTGGCCAGTCTGCGCGTGCTCGGCTTCACGCGCGTGGAGGTTTCCACGATACTTTTGGGCGAACTGGGGCTTGCCATCGCATTGGCCCTTCCGCTGGGCATGGTCCTGGGCTGGGCGTTGACCCATTCCATCGTTGAACTGATGCGGTCCGACCAGTTTCTTTTTCCGGTGGTTATCCGGCCGCGCACCTACGCCTGGGCAGCCCTGTGCGTACTGGCCGCCGGCGGCGCGAGCGCCATGGTGGTGCGAAGGCGGATCGACCGGCTGGACATGGTGGCCGCGCTCAAGACAAGGGAATGAACGTGTTGAAGATGAATAAAGCGGCATGGATATGGATTGCGCTGGGCGCCGCAGCAGTGGCGGCATTGGCGTGGGCGTTCTCGCCCAGGCCGGTCGAGGTTGAAATAGCCACGGTCCAACAGGGCGTTTTCGAGCAGGCAATCGAGGAAGACGGTCAGACACGCCTGAAGAATCGCTATGCCATTTCGGCGCCCGTCGCCGCACGGCTGGCCCGAACAACCTTGCGGGAGGGTGACAGTCTCGCTGCGGGCGATATTGTGGCGGTGCTCGCCCCGGTGATGTCATCCATGGTGGATGAACGCAGTGCCCGCGAGTTGGCGGCTCGGTTACGAGCCTCTTCCGCAGGCATGCAGAGCGCCACCGCGCGACTCGAGCGCGCCAGGGTCGCGATGGAAGAAGCTCGCCTGGATCTCAAGCGCAACCAGCAGCTTGCGGATGACGGCTTCGTTTCGACGGCACGGCTGGACACGGCGCGGCTGGGTCTGGCCGCGGCGCAGCGCGAACTGGAAGCAGCCAGCGCCGAGCGCGAGGTCGCCCTCCACGAGCGCGCCCAGGCCGCCGCCGCACTTCAACCCATCACAACCAGCGGCACCAGCGGCCGGCTCCTCGTCGTGCGATCCCCGATTTCCGGCGTCGTGCTGAAGGTGCCGCTGCAGAGCGAAGCCACGATCACGGCGGGTACGGTCCTGCTCGAGGTGGGCGACCCGGCGCAGATGGAGGTGGTGGCTGAACTGCTGACAACCGATGCGGTGCAGGCACAGCCCGGCACGCGCGCCGTTATCGAGCGCTGGGGTGGGCCGCCCGTGCAGGGAAAAGTCCGCCGCATCGAACCGGCAGCGTTCACCAAAGTATCTGCGCTGGGCATCGAGGAGCAGCGCGTCAAGGTGCTCATTGACATCGTGGATCCGCCCGGGACCTGGCGCAACCTGGGCGACGGTTTTCGGGTCGGCGTTCGCGTCATCACCACGCGTGTCGACCAGGTGTTGGTGATACCCGTCGGCGCTCTTTTCACGCAAGGCGATGGCTTTGCCGTTTACCGGCTGGACGGCAACCGGGCCAGATTGCAGCCGGTGGAACTGGGCGGGCGCAATGGCACTTCCGCATGGATTCGCAAACCACTGGCAGCAGGCCAGTCCGTGGTGGTCTACCCCTCCTCCACGGTGGTGGACGGGAAACGAGTCAAAATCAGGAAACCTTGACCAGGTGCTCGCAACAACGGCCGCCCGCAGGCATGGATTCCTTGCCGCCCCTCAAATCTCGCGCGGCCGCGGCATCCGCAACTTCGTCCCTCACCGGGATTCAGCCTGCCACTTCTGACTCCCCATCAGAAACCGGAAATGATCAGGTGCCCAACGCCGCCCTTGCGGTGTTATTTGTTTGCGTCCCTGGCCTTGTCCGCCGCCTCCCTGCTGGACTCGGCCGACTCTCGTGTCGCCTGCTCCGCCTTGCCCAGTGCTTCACGGGTTGCTTTTCTGGCGTTCAGCGCCTCCTCTTTAGCTGACTGCGTGGTCTGCTTCAGCGCCTGGTCTGCGCGCGTGGAGGCCTCCCTCACAGTATGTGCAGCGCGTCGTGCCGCTTCGGCGACCTTGCGGGCAATCTCTTTCATGTTGTCAGTTGCGGACGCGACCGCACGCTCGGCTTTCTGTTGGGCTCGCCTGGCGGCCTCGTCGGCCTTGCGGACCTGGCGCTGAATGTCCTGAGCAGCACGGCGAGAGGCATCCTCAGCGGTGCGTTCGGCCAATTGCATCGCAAGTTTGGCCAGATCCGCAGCAGCCCGGGCGGCGTCGGCCGCCTGCTCTGCGGCTTCTTGCGCCGCCGCACGTGCGCGTGCCGCTCGGCTACCCGATGCGGCCACCGCCGGAGAAGAGGCAGACTGTCGGGATGGATCGTCAGTTTTTGCGTCGGCGGCATAGCCGGGTATGCATACGGCCAGGGCAGCAACGATCGTGATTTTCCTGATACTCATGATGCATTCTCCAAGGTGGTTGCAAATGACAGCATGCGGCGCCACGGTGACGGCGTAATTGACCTTTGACAAATGCTGAGCATTTATTTTCGTGCGCTGCCTGCCCCGGGACTGGCGGTGGATGAATCAGGACAATCAGGACAGGCGGGCTGGGTCCGCGCGGTAAACGACCCGTCAACGATCGAGACGCTTTGGCCGAACTTGATTGGAGGGACCGCCCGCCCCGTCCAGCCACCCTGCCCGTCTGATTTTCCGAGGACCAGCAATTGCTAGAGGGGGACAGTGAGGTGAGGTGCGGTGCAGTCGCGGCGGACATGGTAATGGCCAAGCGGCGTTCCGGTACGTGCATGGAACAGAAACAGCGGCGCTGACCAGCCGGCTTGGCAAGACAGACCAGCACGTGCAAAGTTTCAATCGTCACATAAAAACCGATAGCCTGGAATATGTTTGCGTTAGCGCCTTCTTGGGCGAACAATGCATGTAGGACTAAAGAGGATCTTGCGAAAACCGCTTCGCCCCGGTGGCAAACTGTCTCCATGAATCATATTTGGCGTTCGGCGTTAAAAAACAGCTTGTCCGGCTTACTGGCTCTGGCATTGCTGGTGTCGGTCGGTGTGACCGCGGCAAAAGCGCAGGAACTGGCCGGCGAGAAGCATGCTGCGGCATTGCTTAAAAAACATGAACTGCTCACCGAGCAGCTGGCGCACAACCCGTACCGGCGCCCCCTGGTTCTCGACTCCTCGGAAACCCCCAACGCGGTCAATGGCAATGCCTATGCCGTGCTGGATTCGCCGTTCAGCACCTTCAGCGCTGCTTTTAAAAGTCCCAATTACTGGTGTGACGTACTGATCCTGCATATCAATACAAAGTACTGCCGCGCAAGCGCTGACACCAGCCCGAGCAAGCTGAAGATGAGGATAGGCAAGAAAACCGAGCAGGAGCTCCAGGATGCATTTGCACTTGAATTCGTCTATGAACTGACGGCGGCCTCGCCGGGCTACCTGTCGGTGCAGCTCAATGCGCCCGAGGGACCTCTGGGCACCACCAACTACCGCATTGAGCTTCAGGCCGTTCCTGTTGGCGAGGGAAAAACCTTTATGCATTTGCGCTATTCGTATGGCTACGGCATGGCTGGCAAACTGGCCATGCAGGGTTATCTGGCAACGATAGGTCGCGGAAAAATCGGTTTCACGCAAGTGAGCGATGGCGAAAAATCCCGCCCCGTGGGGGGCGTGCGAGGCACTGTCGAGCGCAACACCATGCGCTATTACCTGGCCATCGAAGCCTTTCTCGCTTCGCTGGGCCAACCCACAGCGCAACAACTCAACATGCGCCTGCGGCACTGGTTTGATGCCACCGAAGAGTACGCCCCGCAATTGCACGAAGTGGATCGGGACAATTACCTGAGCATGAAAAAGGCCGAATACCAGCGGCAGAAAACTTCATCGCCCGACTGATGGCGATGGATCACACCACGTGGAGCACAACGCGCCACCCGTCCCGCTTCCGGGCCTGAACAATTGCCCTGCTACATCGCCTGGGGAGGTGAGTTGGTACCGGGTTCCCGGAGGGATGCGTTGCCTCTGGGGGGCCTCGGGCCCCCGGGTGGCACGATCAGCGGCGGAATTTCATTGGGCACATAAAGTCCGGGGCTTGGGGGGGATGATGGCGGCTGCTGCTGCACTCACGAAGTCTCCACAAACATGGGTAGAAGCTCTGGGCGTCGTGTATGAGCGCCCCACTTCACCGCCTGCGCCCGCGGCTCCAGCCTGCACGCAGCGCAAGCGCAACCAATGCGCCAGCCACTGCGGCCAGCAAGGCCGACTGATACGGTTGAGCCGCCACATACCGCCTTATTGCATGCTCATAACGGGATGGAAGGTTTTGACGGTCGCGGGCACAAATGGCTTTGGACAGGGGCCGCGCGCTGGAAAGATCTGACTCCATCGCGCCAGCCTCGACAAGGACCGCCTCTTCAGCTGACTGGAGCACTTCCTCTTCAAGTTGCCTGGGAGCGTGTGCCGCATCCGGCGCGGCAGGGGCGCCTGGGTGAGCGAAGCTGGCGGCGTCTACAGAGTTGGCGGAGTTAGCGGAATGAACGGGAAAAGACGATTGCATTGAGAAACCCAATTCGGAGAATCCACGTCAAGAGTTCACGTCCTTTGGTGTCGGGAGTGACTCTGGTAGCCTTGGCCGCCCCTGCTCACGGCAGCATCGAGGTGTTCGCTTTGGGCCACGCAGTAATCAAGCAAGGCGTCAATTTCAGTTGACTTGTCAAACACGGCATCCACACCCAGCTGGGCACACCGCAAACGCATTTCACGGCTTGTGTAATTGCTGAAGACCACCATTTTCTGCAGCATTCCCCGCGTGCGGCAAGCTTCAAGCACACCCAGCCCGCTACCTTTTTTGAGAAACACGTCGACGATCGCAAGATCCCACTGGTCGTCGTGACCCGTGAGCCAGGCGGTGCCCTCTTCTTCAGTATCTGCCGTACCCACGGTTTCAACCGGCGCGAGCTCTTCCAGCGTGCTGATCAGGTTTTCTCGGATGGTCGGGTTGTCTTCGACCAGATAGGTTTTCATTTTCATTGCTAAGACCAAACAAGACCAAACGCCGACGCCTGACGGAAATTAACCAAAGTTCACTTCGCTAATTTAAGTGGTGGCCGGCCATTCAGCTGCCAGAGGTGCCAGCGAGTGCATGTAGGAGAACGCGCCATTGCGCCGTTGCTAATCGCATTGCCATTCAACAGCGAGCGGCGAGAAGCGGCAGGCCCGCCTCGCTGCCCAGCATGGGTTGGTTGGCCTAAAGCACGAATTTTGTCTTTCAGACCGCCGGATGGTTGCCATAGGGTTCGGTTGAGTTGAGTTGATCCTGACGCCGGTAAGCGGCGTCTTACGCCATAAAAAGACAGTCCCTACATGCAACACGGACGTCAGGCTACCCGCAGGCGCCCCGCCGGCGTATATGGTGCTTGTAGACCTCTATGTTGGACTTGGACCTTTACGTTGACCCCGGCAGCAACCACCATGAAATCTGAAACAGGATCTGAAGCAGGACTATTGAACAGCCTGGCGGCAGCCATGCTGGCCGCCTGGAGGGTTCATGCCAACCCCAAACATACTGATTTTCTCCATATCTTTCTGACGGTACTGGTCTGGGCAGCAGGACTGTTCCTGGTGTCGCTGCTCTTGCCGGACGATCTGGCTCAGGGCGCACAGGAGTTCCTGGGCTGGTGCCTGGCCGGCACGGTGGCAACGCTGGCGCTGCTGGCGAGCGTGAAGATGCTTGAGGGTCTGCTCGATTCATAAACGGCCCGACAGCTGTTTCTGCACGGGCTGCAACAAGCGGCTTTCAAGAGTGCTGAGAGGGGTCTTCTTTTCTTTTAATTCTCAAGCCCTCAAAAACAAGGAATTTACATGCCTCCATCCAAGCGCAAAGTCGCTGGCCTTAGCCGGCCGGCGGACAGCGCCCGAGACAAGCTGACCCAGCTTGATGCTTTTACTCCCGGCACCGCCAGTGTTCTGACCACCAACCAGGGTCTGCAGATTCCGGACAACCACAACTCCCTCAGGGCTGGTGTTCGCGGACCCACCCTGCTGGAGGATTTCATTCTTCGCGAAAAAATCACGCATTTTGACCACGAGCGCATTCCCGAGCGCGCCGTCCACGCCAGGGGTTCGGGCGCGCATGGTTATTTCAAGCCGTACAAATCGATGGTGCAGTACACCAGCGCGGCCTTCTTGCAGGACCCCGCCATTGAAACGCCTGTGTTTGTGAGGTTTTCAACCGTGGCCGGCTCCAGGGGTTCGGCAGACACGGTACGAGACGCGCGGGGGTTTGCGGTGAAGTTCTACACCCCCGAGGGTAACTATGACCTGGTCGGCAACAACATTCCGGTTTTCTTTGTTCAGGACGCCATCAAATTTCCCGACCTGGTCCACGCCGTCAAGCCTGAGCCGCACCATGAAATGCCGCAAGCGGCAAGTGCGCACGACACGTTCTGGGATTTCGTGTCGCTGATGCCGGAGTCCACCCACATGTTGATGTGGACGATGTCAGACCGCGCGTTGCCGCGCAGCTTTCGAATGATGGAAGGGTTTGGCGTTCACGCTTTCCGGTTTATCAATGCGCAAGGGGATTCACATTTTGTGAAGTTTCACTGGAAACCCAAGCTGGGCGTACACGGCCTGGTATGGGATGAGGCGCAAAAGATTGCCGGCAAGGACCCTGACTTTCACCGTCGCGACCTGTGGGAGGCCATTGAGAGCGGTCATTTTCCCGAATGGGAGTTGGGTGTTCAGATCGTGAATGAAGGCCAGGAGACCGAGCTGGGCTTTGACATCCTGGACGCCACCAAACTCATTCCGGAAGAGCAGGTTCCCGTCCAGATCATCGGCAAACTGGTGCTCAACCGCAATCCGGACAATTTTTTCGCGGAAACCGAACAAGTCGCGTTTCATCCGGGCCATCTTGTGCCGGGTATTGATTTTTCAAATGATCCCTTGCTGCAGGGACGGCTCTTCTCGTACACCGATACCCAGCTGTCCAGATTGGGCGGTGCCAACTTCCATGAAATCCCCATCAATCGGAGCGTGTGCCCGATGCATAACTTCCAGCGGGATGGCATGCACCGCCAGACCATCAGCAAGGGACGTGTGGCCTACGAGCCCAATACGCTGGGCAATGGCGCGGAATACCGGGTAGATGGCGCTGCGCAGGGTTTCCAGCCCTACCCCGAGCAGCTGGAGTCGCCCAAGATCCGGCGGCGCAGCCCGTCATTTGACGATCATTTCTCGCAGGCCACCCTGTTCTGGAACAGCCAGAGCGTTGCCGAGAAAGACCATATCGTCGCGGCATTCAGGTTTGAGCTGTCCAAAGTGGACGTACCTGAAATCCGGCAACGCATGGTGGATAACCTGGCGCACGTGGACCTCAAGCTTGCCAGCCGGATTGCGACGCCTTTGGGCATCACCGCCCCGGATCCCAAAGCCGCAGCGGGGCGGCTGGGCTTTCGGGATTACCGAATCACCAACAAGGTCGACGAAGATCCCGCCTTGCGCATGGCTGGAAAGCCTGGCGGTGGGGTGAAGACCCGCAAGGTCGCCATTCTGGTGGCCGATGGCGTCGAGGCCGCCTCTGTCAGGCGCCTCCAGCAGGATTTGACGGAAGCCGGTGCCGTATGCAAACTGGTTGCACCACACTTGGGCACGGTAAGCACCGCCAGCGGCCGCCAGCTGGCGGTCGACCATACCTTTGCCAACATGCCGTCCGTCATGTTTGATGCCGTTCTGATTCCCGGGGGCGCGTCCTGCGCCGCGGCATTGGGCGGGCTAGGCGAGGCGGTTCACTTTGTGCTGGAAGCTTACAAACACTGCAAAACCATTTGTGCAGTGAACGATGGGGTGCAGTTGCTCGGCACGCTGGGCTTCGGCCATGGAAAAAACCCGGAGTTGGTGACGGTGCCCACGGCCGGTGTTCTGATTGCCGATGGGCGAAAGGTGCTGGATGGACAGGTGTCGCAAGACTTCATGGCCGCCATCGCGCTGCATCGCCATTGGGACCGCCTCAACATCGATGCCATTCCGGCTTGATGCCTGAGCAAGTGCCGGCCCGGCAGGCTGCCCGCGCAGCGCGCGCCTCCAGGATCAGGGGGACAGCGTCAACTGGTGCGCGTACCCGGCCGGGTTCATTTGCAAGGGCCGGTACTCCACCCGCGCCCAGCTGTCACGCATGTCGCGATAGCGGCTGGAAAACACCAACCCGCTCTGGCCGGTCTGGTAAATGAATCGGGAATTCTCCAGGTCGGCGAGGTCGTACACGGCCCGCAGCGACGCGGCCTGTCGGTTGGCAAAAGGCGTTTTGTCGCCGTTGGCCCAATACTGGCCCACGTTGACCGTGAAGGTATCGCCACCCGTGGGGACCTGGACGTCGAAAAACCGCGCCAGCCATGGCACATTGCCAAAGGGCTTGTGCGCTGACAGCGCGGGGTGCGCCCTGCCCCACGCCCACTGGTTGACGTCGTCGCCATAGGCGGTCTGCAGGCGGGTGAGTGCCCGGTCCAGCGCGGCGGCGGACGGCACCGCGCATCCTGCGCTGCCGCACCAGCGGGCGTCATTGCTTTCCAGAATGCTCTCGAGGGTACTTCTGAAGTGGCGCTTGCCATAAAGCGCCGCGAAGGTCCTCTCACCGAGTCTTGCACCAATGACGCCCCGTGTGAGTTCGTCCGCCCACACTGCAAAGATGAGCGGCGCCGCCCTGTCAGCCTGCATGATGCCGTCAAAGCCTTCCATGGCGCGCCGGGCGGCACCCGCCAAGGGGTGCGCGGAAGATTGCGACAGCGCCATTTGGATGAAGGGCAGCAGCCGAACCGTGGCTGCCGACAACTGGTCGCCCTGGATTTTCTGCATCGAATCCACGTCGTGTGCTGGCCTGGCGGCGAGCAACTGCTCAATGCGGTCATAGCGGTAGGGGACGGTCCAGTCCTGACCCATGAAGATGGGGTAGCCTGGCGGGGTGATGCGCTGGTTGGCCGTAGACCACCAGCCTTTGGCGGCAATGGCGGCATGATCCGTTTGAGGTGTTTGTGCGTAAGGCACCCAGCCGGCCCAGTCGTAACGGGCATCCCATCCAGGCGAAGGCGCTATGCCCAGAATGTCGTTGTCGGGCCTGCGCAGCGGTATCTTGCCGACAGCCTTGAAGGCCGTACGACCGGCCACATCGGCCGCCACGACGTTTTGCATGGGGGAGTGGTAGGCCGAATACGCCGCCATCAGCTCGTCGACCGACTGCGCCCGATTTGCCCGCAGTCCCGCCAGTACCGTCTGGTTGTCTGCATCGAGGGCGCTCCAGCGCAGCGCAATCACGTATTTCCGGGTGTCAACCAGGTCTGCATGCGACTTTTGAACATCGCTGAGCACGGGGCCGTGACGGCTTTCCCGCACCACCAAACGCAGATCCGCTTCTCCTTTGACCCGGATGGTTTCCTCACGGACGGTGAAGTCCGCCCAGCGCACCCCACTGCCCCCACCTCCGCTGCCGGTATCGCCCGTCTGAGGCACCCGGTATTGCTGGGGATTGGCCGGGTTGAGCTGCTCCAGATACAAATCCTGCACGTCCGGCGCGGTGTTGGTAAAACCCCAGGCCACCTTGCCGGTGCGCCCCAGCACCACGAACGGCAAGCCGGGCAAGGTGGCGCCCATGACGTCCAGCGCGGCGGTGGGCTGGCGGTCCGGTGCCTGCAGATGCGCAAAGTACCAGGTAGCTGGCGCCGACAATGCCAGATGTGGATCGTTGGCGAGCAGCGGCTTGCCGCTGCTGCTGTGCTTGCCTGCCACCACCCAGTTGTTGGAGCCCTTGCCATCGACCTGGCCCAGCGAATCCAGCCAGTCACCCATGCCTGACGACAGGGCGAGCGCGTTTATTGCCGCGGGTTCAGTATCAAAAGTGACATTAGGCCTCGAGGTACGGAGCGCCGGAGCTATGGTTTTAGGCTCATCCGTTGAGCCCGCCCGGTACACTCCCAACCCCGCATACAAGCTGGAAAAGTCGACTGCGGAGGCCGGTTGCTCGCCGGGATAAGGGGGAAACAACTCCCACAACTGGCGCGTGTCCAACACCCTGGCGGCGGCCAGACGTGCGAATTCGGTTCCCCAGTTGCCGCCCAGGTCGAGAGCCATCATCAGCGACCAGCCCAGGCTGTCTACCGGTGACCAGGCCACGCCGGAAGTGCCGCCGGGCCTGGCCCCCAGCAGATGGAATTCCGGTGAGAGTGCCTGCGATGAACTCGCATAAAAAGCATTGACGCCATCGCTGTAGGACTGCAAGGCCACACGCCCCTCGTCCGGCAGGCTTTGCCATTGCCGCGCCGCCGCCCGCGCAATTCCCAGCGTGCGCATCAGCTTGTCGGTGTCCAGGGTTGACGGGCCAAATACCTCCGACAACTCGCCACGCATCAGCCGGCGGTTGAACTCCAGTTGCCAGCCGCGCTCCTGCGCATGCACATAACCCAGCGAGAACCACGCATCACGCGGCGACTGGGCCCGTATGTGCGTTACATCGGCGTGATCCCGCGCCACCGTGACACGGCTGCGCAGGCCAGAGACCCGCAATTCACCGTCCAGATCAGGAAAAGCCCGGTAGACATAAACGCCCGTAGCGGCAAGAAGCAGGACAAGCGCCACCATCAATAACCGGAACAACGCCGCAAAAACAAGTCTGAACCAGATCAAGATTGGTGCTCGCTGAAGGATAAGGTGTTGCCGCTGGCCGTCCTGAGCCTCGTCGGCGCCCAGGGGGCATCGGGACTCCATGCCCCGGTATCGCGAGGATACGCCAGACCGATCGGCAGGTCCGGCGGGTCTTTAAGCCCCAGGCTGATCGGCAGAAAGTTTGAAACGGACAGAAGGAATCGTGGCATCCTCGAAAGACGCCCCCAGCGCAATTTCCCCGTCAGCCAACAGCACGCATTCCTGCCGGCGCAGGGACACGACAGCCGGGCTGTCGGTGAACCGTATCCAGGTTCCGTAGCTGCTGAAATCCTCAAGATAAAACTTGCCGGCGCGCCACTCGATTTTGGCGTGCATGCGGGACACGCGCGGATCCTGCACGACAAATTTCGCTTCAAGATCACGGCCGATAAAAACAGGCAACTGAGTCGAGATAAAAGTGGAGTTTTCCTGCATCCAGGACAGCTCGATGGTGCCGATGGGCGCCACCGGATCGGCCACGGGAGGCGGGCCCAGATTATCTGCCACGGTAAAAAACTCGGACAGCAACTCGTTTTGCCATTCGATTCGATGGACCGTGCAAGCCTGGCTGCGTCCCCGGATGTCCATGGCGCCCAGGTTACGGGACCGCACGGTGCTGCCCGGCACCAGCTGGTTGATAACCGTCTCGGTGGCAAGAATCTGGCCCGGGCCGGACAAATCACTGAGCCGGGAAGCGACATTGACCGCATCGCCAAAGCAGTCGCCGTCCTGCTCCACGACTTCACCGCGCGCCATGCCGACCTGAAGCCGCATTTTGAGCAGTTCGGGCCAGTCACGAATGCGTTGCCGGTGCACCCGCTGCAATTCCGTGACGGCCTCGATGGCATCATTATTTTCGGGAAACACCACGAGTACGCCGTCGCCGAGGTATTTCACGACGCGCCCACTGTAGGCGTCACAGACCTTGCCGATCCAGTGAGTCAGGCGCGTAATGGCCCGGGTAGCTTTTTCATTACCCAGCGATTCGAAAACCCCAGTGCTTCCGGCGAGATCGGCAAAAACGACGGTAACTTCGGCCATAAAGTTTCTTGGCTATTTCTATTTGTAGTTGTTTTGGGTTACTGAATCATACGCATACAGTTCCAAATTACAAATAGGCACAATTGGAAGTGACCGTTGAAGTGGCCGTTGTTCTGCTGCATCAACTGGCGCCGGGTTTGAATTGCAGCGCCTTGAATTCCAGAAACTCTTCAAACCCGTAGACGCCGTTTTCCCGCCCATTGCCCGACTGTTTGTAGCCGCCAAAAGGCGCATTGCCATTGAAGGGGCCTCCATTGATATCCACCTGCCCGGTGCGAATGCGGCGGGCCACTTTCACGGCGTGCTCGTCGCTGCCGCTCCAGACGGCGCCCCCGAGGCCATAGACGGTACTATTGGCTATCGCCACGGCCTCTTCTTCGTCCCGGTAAGGAATGACCACCAGAACGGGGCCAAATATCTCTTCCTGCGCCAGTGTGTCGGTGGCCTTGATGCCCAAAATGGTGGGCTGCACAAAATAGCCCTTGCCCATGGCGGGCGCTTCGGCGCCGCCGGCAATCACCTCCGCGCCTTCTTCGATACCGGTACGGATAAATGCGAGCACACGGTCGCGTTGCGCCGCGCTGACCAGGGGACCCAGTTTGCTGGTTTCGTCCAGGCTGGGGCCAATGTTGAACCTGGCGATGGCCGCTTGGGCCAGGACTTTCGCCTCATCGTAGCGATGGGCGGGCACGAGCATGCGGGTGTGGGCCGAGCAGGTCTGGCCGCTGTTGAGCATGCATGCCGACACCGTGCCTTTGACGGCGGCTTCCAGATTGGCATCGTCCAGTATGACGCTGGCCGACTTGCCGCCCAGCTCCAGTGCCACGCGTTTGACAGTCTGGCTGGCCAGCTCGCCGACCCGCTTGCCGGCACGGGTCGAGCCGGTGAAGCTCACCATGTCGACTTCAGGATGTGTGGCCAGCACTTCGCCCACCACCGGCCCCATGCCGTTGACCAGATTGAAAACACCGGGCGGCAGGCCGGCTTCGTGAATGATCTCGGCCAGGATCAAGGCATTGACAGGTGCAATTTCGCTGGGTTTGAGCACCACGGTGCAACCGGCCGCCATGGCCGGGGCAATTTTGAGCGTGATCTGGCTGAGCGGGAAATTCCACGGCGTGATGCAGCCCACGACACCCACTGCTTCGCGAACGACCAGGGAGTTGCCGACTTTTTTCTCCCACTCAAAGTTGCGCGCGACTTTGGCAAAGTTGCCCCAATGCCAGGCCGGGCCGCCCACCTGCACAGCCCGCGCCATTTTCAGCGGCATGCCCACTTCGCGGGCAATGGCGAGCGCCAGGTCTTCCGTGCGCGCCTTGACGCCGGCCGCCACCTTGTCGAGATAAGCCGCGCGGGTTTCTACCGGCAACGTTGACCAGCCGTCAAAAGCGGCACGTGCCGCCAGCACGGCAGCCGCAGCTTCGGCGGCGGTACCGCTGGGCACTGTCGCCATCAGGTCTTCGGTGCTGGAGTCGTACACCGGCAGGGTTTCGGAAGACCGGGCGGTGACCCACTGGCCGTTGATGTAATGGGCTGGATAGGCAGTCGTGGGCATGGTCAATGTGGTCTCGAAAGGCAGGGAAATGCAATGGAGGGAGAGAGGAAACTTTTGGCTACATGTAGGTGGTGGTGTAGTACCAAAGAGTTAGACGGTGGTTAAAACCAGAATCGACTTGACATTTGGTTACTAACTCCTTGATTCATTTGTTGTTTTACGTTAACCATTTCGCACGAAACAACTTGCGCCAAAGCTATAGCGCTCTTAATCTAACAGAACAACTCGTCAGGCGTGAACACAGGCACAACCCGGAAAGCCCGGCAGAAAGTTTCGAATTCCATGGATTGGTTAAAAACCCATTTGAAAAGCAGTTTGATGGTCTTGCTTGGCTCCGGCGAGGTCACACCATCCCTGCTGGAAGACCGTACCGAGGACATTCGCCAGTTCATTCTGGATGAGTTGGGTGACTTCGGTGAACAACACTATCCCAAAATTACACGCCGGATTCGGTATGCCCAGGATCCCCAGGGGCTGTGGTATGCGCGCGGTGACGTGATGGCTGTACTGGCCGCCATTCACGGAGAAACGATTGCACGGGAAAAAATCAATCGCATCAACGACAAATTCAAGGGGCTGCTACCGCGAGGCCTGAGTTCACGGCCCTGCTCTCTCACCGCCTGACGCCCGGCAATTGGCGCTTGACGCCCAGTTCCTGACCCCCATCAACCAGCCTCGTGCTGGTTTATTTTTGGACTTTCGCGTCGGGGCATCCTCACGCGCGCGGGACTGCCAGTGGACTGACCATCAGCCTAATGCTGGTGGCCCCAGAGCAAAAATGCATCCCGGCCCTCCACTGCCAGCGTGGTTTTGCACCCTACCGGCAGCAGCACCTTGGTGGCCACGTGACCAAACGGCAATCCGGTCAGCACCCGCGCCTTGATCTGGCTCTGCAGCCAGGCCGCCACCGAAGGCAGTTTGAAACCCCGGTCGTGCGGCACCAGCCTGTAATTGGTGAACTGCCCAAAAATGACTGCTTTTTGCTGTGCCAGCACACCCGCATACAGCAACTGCGTGAACATGCGTTCCACTCGGTAGGGATGCTCGCCAACATCCTCGACAAACAAGATACCGCCCTTGACCATGGGAAGATAGGGCGTACCCACCAAGGACGACAGAATCGCAAGGTTGCCGCCCCACAGCACTGCATTCTTGATGCTGAATTGGGTTTCAGCCCCCTTCAAGCCCGGGCTTTCAGCAACTGAATCCAGGGCGGATTTCGGGAGTTGCCAACCCGTTCCCTCGCCCTGGCCCGAGATCAGGTCGTCAAAACAGGCCTCCATGATGTCGTCGGGGGCAGCCTCGGTGCCAAAGTCTTCGCCGAGCGCCGGCCCCGCCCAGGTGACCGCGCCGGTTTTGGCCAGCACAGCCGACTGAAACGCGGTGAAGTCACTCAGGCCCACGAATTGCGTGCCCTTGTCAATGGCCTTGGCCACGGCCTTGTAGTTGATGCCCGGCAGGATGCGCGTGAGGCCGTAGCCGCCGCGGGTAATGAGGGCCACATCGGCGCCGCTGGCAGCCGCGCGGTGAATGGCTGCCAGCCGGGTTTCGTCATCGCCGGCAAACCGCTGGTGCCTGGCCAGCGCAGCTTCGTCAATTTCAACCTCATGGCCCAGCGCCGTCAGGCGCCGCACGCCGCGTTTAAAGCTCGCTTTGTCGCGCACAGCGCTGGAAGGCGAGTAAATGTAGATATGTTTTTTCACAGGCAGAAGTATCCCATTGCTTGATCTGCATCCATGCGCGGCTTCAGGCCACCTGTCTGAAGAAGTCGACCGCACGCCGGGCAATCGGCTCGCCGTGCTCCTGCACGAAATGCCCGGCCTGCTCCAGCACCATGGGTGCGTCGCAGCCGCGAATAATGCCCTGCAACGCCTGCATGACCGGCGGGCCGAGAACCGGATCCTGGGCGCCGACAGCCATCAAGGTCTGCCCTGTCCAGCGGTTTTCCCAAAACTGGCGCGCCTCCCTGGAGACGGCTGCGCCATCGGCGTCTTCCGACTCCGGCACCATCCGTGGAAAGGCGCGCAACGCGGCACGATGGCCTTTGTCCGGGAACGGGGCGTTGTAGGCCGCGCATTCTTCAGGACTCATCTGTGGGTTGCCGCGGGCGAAGAGACGAGCCACATCAAACTCAGGATTTTTGGCACACATCTCGCGCCAAGCGATGAAGCCAGCTGACAACGGCACATCACCGGTAGCCAGCATGGTGTTCATGACCAGCAGGCCTTTGTAGCGCGGTGGTGCGGCCATTGGCAGCGTCAGGCCCAGCAGCCCGCCCCAGTCCTGCACGACCAGCACGATATCGCGCAGGTCCAGTGCTTCAACCAGTTCCAGCAGAACCTGGCGATGAGCGCTGAAGGTGTGAAAGCTGTCTTTTTTGGGTTTGTCGCTTTTGCCAAAGCCAATCAGGTCAGGCACGACCACCCGGTGGCCTGCCTGCAAGAAGACCGGAATCATCTTGCGGTAAAGATAGCTCCAGGCGGGATTGCCGTGCAAGCACAAATAGGTTTGCCCCCCCGGGCCGCCCGCGCCTTCGTCAAGGTAATGCATGCGCAGCCCGTCTAGTGCTGGCAGGTCGCTGACATAGCGGGGCTGCCACGGGTAGCCCGGCAAATCGTCGAAAGTCACATCGGGCGTGCGCAGCGCATCGTCACGCAGCGGATGGTTCAAGCGGGACTCTTCGCGCTTGTCAGCCCGGCGCCGGCGAAAAAACGTCTGCAGCAACTCGCCGCATTCCTCCGCCAATACGCCACCTTGCCAGCCGGTTTGATGGTTCAGCCGGGATTCCGCAAACAGGTTGATGACCGAGCCGGCTGCGCCGGTTTTGGGATCAGCGGCGCCGAACACCACGCGCTGGAGCCGGGCGTGCAACATCGCGCCACTGCACATGGCGCAAGGTTCAAGCGTGACAAACAGCTCGCATTCATCCAGCCGGTAGTTGCCCAGCGCCTGCGCTGCCGCGCGCAGGGCCAAGATCTCGGCGTGGGCCGTCGGGTCACTCGCGTCAACCGGTGCATTGCGACCCGTGGCAATGATTTCGCCATGTCGCACCACGACAGCACCCACCGGGACTTCCCCCGCTGCCGCGGCTTCGCGGGCCTGCGCCAGCGCGAGTTGCATAAAGAAGGCGTCATCCATGATTGCTATTATTTTAATAGCTGTATGAGCTTGTCCTGCGTGGGCAGGTGATGTTTTTTTACCTGCTTACTTGTCATCGGGCATGGGGCGGGCCTGCTGCAGGGTGCCCTCCACCGTTTGCCGGACCTGTTGCTGGATCTGCTGGCTCTGCGCCTGGGGCGTCGCAGCCGGAAGCGGCACCGGCACGGGGGCCACAGGGTCAGTGGTCGCTGATGCCTGCGTTCTGGCGGGCGCAGCCGACAAGCCGCTCATCTGTTTTTTTGCCAGCAAGCCAACCGTGGCCAGCACGATCAACAGGCTCAGAACTCCCAAAACAACACGCATTTCAATCTTTCCGGGGCTGGAGGGTATCGGTATTCATGCCCAGCTGACTCATCCAGCGGGCCAGGGCACGCTCATCGTCATTGCCAGAGGCGTATATCGCTTTCATCGCGGTGTGCGCTTCGGGCCTGTGCTGGTTGATTTTCAGCTTGCACTGCATGTCGGTCACCTGCAACTCGAACGCGACAATACCGGCCAGCATTTTCCTGGCAAACTCGTCACCCAGGCCGCGCCACTGTTCGGCATAAGGGGGCTCATGGTCACCGATCAGTTTTTTCAGCAGTTCGTCTTTTTCCTGGGGCTCTTCAATCAGGCTGGCCTGAACGGTGCAGTGCACGGCAAGGTAGTTCCAGGTCGGTACGCGCGCCAGATCGGGGTAAACCTTGGGCGACATGTATGCGTGCGGACCAAGAAACGTCACCACAGCCTGCGGGCGGGTCTGCAGATAACGCCAGTGCGGATTCGGCCTGGCCACATGACCCAGCAGCACCCATTGGTCGCCCCGCTCCTGCAGATGCAGCGGCAAATGGGTGACAAATGGCAGACCGGCGTCATCCACGCTGATCAGACTGGCAAAGGGATATTCGGTGATCAGCGTCGCAGCCTGCGCGCGGTCACCCTTGAATTGGGGGGACAAATACATGCCCCAAAGCATAGGCGAAAAGTGGCCGGCGTGACTTGCCACCCGATCCGTGATCCGGTCAGCCGCGCAGCGGCCACCGTGCGAGGGCCACGTGCCGGGTCTGACCGAGCAGACTGTGCACCAGGACGAACTCGCGCGCGGTCCAGCTGATCGTCTCCACGGCCTGCTCGACGACGCAGCGGTCATCGTACAGCAGGGTCACGTGCGGCGTGTAGCCCGGTTTGGCCCAGCGCCCGAGCCCGGCTTTCTTCATCGCCATCCCCAACGCCTGCTGGAATTCCGTCAATGCGGCGACGCCATCGCCCCCACGCAGAACAAAGGGCCGGTTGCGCGGGGCGCTGGAGAAGCTCGCCGCGCGGTCGAACGCGACCTCGAACGGCGCCATGGTGGTGACGGCCGCTGCCGCTGTGTCCGCCATGGCGACGACGTCAGATGGTACGCCCACATAATCGCCAAGGTGGTGCAACGTGACATGGAAACGCTCCCGCGCGAGCGGCCGGCCACGCAATTCATGCTCGCCACGCAGCTGCAGCGCAAGCGCTGCGATGCGCGCGGAGGCGTTCGCGTCAGGGAAGATGGCAAAGAACAGCCTGTCCGTCGGCTGCTGCGGCAAGGCATCAAACCCGGGTAATGACGATTGCGACGATTGCTCGGGCATGGGGTCAGCCCCTTACTCCCACTCGATCGTTGCCGGCGGCTTGCTGCTCACGTCGTAAGTGACGCGATTGATGCCGCGCACTTCATTGATGATGCGGCTGGAGACCTTCTTGAGCAGGGCATAAGGCAGTTCCGCCCAGTCGGCCGTCATGAAGTCGCTGGTCTGCACCGCGCGCAGCGCCACCACATAGTCATAGGTGCGTCCATCGCCCATCACGCCCACGCTTTTCACCGGCAGGAAAACGGTGAAGGCCTGGCTGGTCAGGTCGTACCAGGTCTTGCCGGTCTCGGCATCCCTGAAGTTGCGCAGTTCTTCGATAAAAATGGCATCGGCCCGGCGCAGCAGGTCGGCGTACTCTTTTTTAACCTCGCCCAGAATACGCACGCCCAGGCCCGGTCCGGGGAAAGGATGGCGATACACCATGTCGTGGGGCAGGCCCAAGGCCACGCCCAACTCACGCACTTCGTCCTTGAACAACTCGCGCAGCGGCTCAAGCAGCTTCAGGCCCAGCTGCTCGGGCAGGCCACCCACGTTATGGTGGCTTTTGATGGTGACGGCTTTCTTGCTCTTGGCGCCGCCGGATTCGATCACATCGGGGTAAATCGTGCCCTGGGCCAGCCATTTGGCGCCCTTGTGCCCGCCGTCGCCAGCCTTGAGCCTGGCCGCCTCGGCCTTGAACACTTCGACGAACTCGCGGCCTATGATCTTGCGCTTGGCTTCCGGCTCGCTGACACCGGCGAGATGGCCGAGGAACTGATCGCTGGCATCTACCCGAATCACCCTGGCATGCAGCTTGCCGACAAACATGTCCATGACCATGTCACCCTCGTTCAGCCGCAGCAGGCCGTGGTCGACGAAAACGCAGGTCAGCTGGTCGCCGATGGCACGGTGAATCAGCGCAGCGGCAACCGACGAGTCCACACCACCCGACAGCCCGAGGATGACTTCTTCGTCGCCCACCTGCTGGCGTATTTTCTCGACCGCCTCGCTGATGTAGTCGCCCATGATCCAGTCCTGGCGAGTACCGCAGATATCGAGCACAAAGCGCTTGAGGATGGCATTGCCCTGCTTGGTGTGCGTGACTTCGGGGTGGAACTGCACCGCGTAGAAGTGGCGCGCTTCATCGGCCATGCCGGCGATCGGGCACGAATCGGTGGAAGCCATGAGCTTGAAGCCTGGCGGCATTTCGGTGACCTTGTCACCGTGGCTCATCCAGACGTCGAGCATGCCCTGGCCTTCGGGCGTGGTGTAGTCGGCGATATCCTTGAGCAGCGCCGTGTGGCCGCGGGCCCGCACGTCGGCGGAGCCGAATTCGCGTTTGTGGCCGCCTTCGACTTTGCCGCCCAATTGGTGCGCCATGGCCTGCATGCCGTAGCAGATGCCCAGCAACGGAAGGCCCAACTCAAACACGGCCTGGGGCGCCTTGTCGGTAGTCTCTTCGTAGATGCTGGCGTGGCTGCCGGACAGGATGATGCCCTTGAGCGTGCCGTCTCTGGCGTAATCGCGGACCCACTCGTCGCTGACGTCGCAAGGGTGGACTTCACAGAATACATGGGCATCGCGCACGCGGCGGGCGATCAGCTGGGTGACCTGGGAGCCGAAATCGAGGATGAGGATTTTCTGGTGTTGCATGAGGGGTTCTTCAGGGCAAAAAAAGAAAAAGGCGCCTGGTTCATCAGGCGCCTTGGACCGTTCCGGGCTTAATCAGCCCTGTAGTTCGGCGCTTCCTTGGTGATCTGCACGTCGTGGACATGGCTCTCGCGAATGCCGGCGGAGGTGATTTCCACGAACTCGGCCTTGTCACGCATGTCGTCAATGGTGGCGCAGCCGCAATAACCCATGCTGGCACGCAGGCCGCCAGCCATCTGGAAAACGATGGTGACCATGGAACCTTTGTAAGGCACCCGGCCTTCGATGCCTTCGGGCACCAGCTTGTCGGCATTGGGGTTGCCGGTGCTGGACTCCTGGAAGTAGCGGTCCGCGCTGCCCTGCTGCATGGCACCAATGCTGCCCATGCCGCGGTAGCTCTTGTAGCTGCGCCCCTGGTACAGGATGACTTCGCCTGGCGCTTCTTCGGTGCCGGCGAACATGCCGCCCATCATGACGGTATTGGCGCCCGCGGCAATGGCTTTGGCGATGTCGCCGCTGTAACGAATGCCGCCATCCCCAATCAGGGGAACGCCGGTGCCGCGCAAAGCCATCGCCACGTTGTCGATCGCCATGATCTGCGGCACCCCGACACCGGCAACGATGCGGGTGGTACAGATGCTGCCAGGGCCAATACCCACCTTGACGCCATCCGCACCGGCTTCGGCCAGCGCCAGCGCGGCCGCGCCGGTGGCAATGTTGCCGCCGATGACATCAACCTGGGGGTAGTTCCGCTTGACCCAGCGCACGCGGTCGATCACGCCTTTGCTATGCCCGTGGGCGGTGTCCACCACAATGGCGTCCACCCCGGCTTTGACCAGCGCTTCGACGCGCTCTTCGGTGCCCTCGCCCACCCCGACGGCGGCGCCGACGCGCAACTGGCCATGCGCATCGCGCGCCGCACTGGGGAAAGTGGTCTGTTTGGTGATGTCCTTGACGGTGATCAGGCCCTTGAGCTCGAAATTGTCATTGACCAGCAGCACGCGCTCCAGGCGGTGCTTGTTCAAAAGCGCCTTGGCGTCGGCCAGCGAGGCGGTTTCGGAGATGGTGATCAGGCGGTCGCGCGGCGTCATGATGGTGCTGACCGGCACATCCATGCGGGATTCGAAACGCATGTCGCGCCCCGTCACAATGCCGACCACCCTGCCGCCGTCAATTACGGGGAAGCCGGAAATCCCGAGCTGCTCGCTCAGGGCCATGACCTGCCGGACGGTATGGGTGGGCGTGATGACCACCGGGTCACGGAGCACACCGCTCTCGTAACGTTTGACTTTCGCCACTTCTGCGGCCTGCTGCTGGGGCGTCAGGTTTTTATGGACGATGCCGATGCCGCCCTCCTGCGCGATGGCAATGGCCAGACGGGCTTCGGTGACCGTGTCCATGGCCGCCGACACGAGCGGCAGGTTCAGGCGGATGTTGCGGGAGAACTGGGTGGAAAGTGAAGTGTCCTTGGGCAGGACCTGGGAGAACGCTGGCACCAACAATACGTCGTCGAAGGTGAGCGCTTTGCCGAGTAGGCGCATAGGGATGGCTCCAAAAACACGATTGTACCCTTGTCCCCAAGCCCCTCGGTACTAACCCTTGCGCCGCCCTTTGCGACCCAGTTGCAAAAATACAGCGGTCCCGGCAAACATGCAGAAACTGCACCCGGCGGCGCTACACTGACCGAATGGATTTCAAATTTTCTTCAAAAACCCTGATTCTGGCGCTCGCCGGCGCGTCATTTGCACTCACGGCGGCCGCCCAGTGGCAATGGATCGACAAGGACGGCCACAAAGTCTTTAGCGACCGCTCGCCGCCAGCCGACATCAAGGAAAAAGATATTTTGAAACGGCCTGGCAGCAGCACACGAATTGCCACTGCAATTGCCCCCGCAGCCGGGACTGCCGCGCCGCCCGCCACGGCAGCGTCAACAGCAGTCAAGGCTGGCGCGCCCCAGCTGTCAGGCAAGGATGCTCAGCTGGAGGCCAGGAAAAAACAGGCGGAAGACGAACAAGCGGCCAAAAAGAAGGCCGAAGAAGAGAAAGTCGCCAAGGTCAAGGCTGAAAACTGCGACCGGGCCAAGCGCGGCCTGCTTACATTCGATTCAGGCGTCCGGGTGTCCGTCACCAATTCAAAAGGTGAACGGGAATTCATGGATGACAAGGCTCGCGCTGCTGAAACCAAACGGCTACAGGACATCACCGCTGCCGACTGCAAATAGGTCGAGGTTTATGCACCCGCGGGCCAGGCGCAGCAGACACATGCCATCCACGCAAGAGATCTCCTGCGGGGATGACATTTTTACCCGTCAGTAGCCCGCTTTACCGCCTTTTCGGGTTTTCACAAACAGCCCGGCCGTTCTGGCCCCCTGCCGCTTAAACCGCTCGCGCCGCGCCACTTTGGGATCTACCTGCAGACCGCGGTAGATTTCCAGCCGGTCAGCATCATGCAGTACATGGCCCAGGCTGGTTTTTCGGCCCCAAATACCCATCGAGAGGCGGAGATTTCGCAGTACGGGAAATTCTTCAAAAATGCCGCAGCTTGCCAGCGCCTGCGCCACGGTGCTACCCGTCGCGAGCTCCAGAACCCACTCGCGAACCTGCCGGGGGGCAGGTGAATAAACAAGCCAGATCTTCATGTCATTCTTGATGCCCAATCGGCCCGTCACGTCTGGCCGCGCCAAGCAATGGTTCAGGCCTCATCGTAGACATCGGCAGCCCGTTTGACAAAGGCATCCACCAGGCTGCCGGCGATCTTGTCGAATACCGGCCCCACCAGTGCCGCGAGTGCGGCATTGTCAAAGTCATAGCGCAGGGTGAAATCGACTTTGCAGGCACGCTGGCTGCCGTTCCCCAACGGGTGGAAGTCCCAATGGCCGTCCAGTTTTGAAAAAGGCCCGTCTACCAGCTTGAGGCTGACCTTGCGGTCTTTTTCGTGGGCGTTGCGGGTCGTGAAGCTCTGCGACAGGCCGGCGATGGAAATGCCCACCCTGGCAGTCATGCCGCCTTCGGTTTCATCGAGTACGGATGCCCGGTCGCACCAGGGCAAAAACTGCGGATAGCTGGCAACGTCGGTGACCAATGCAAACATTTCGGCTGCGCTGTACCAGATCAGAACGGACTTGTGGACAGTTTTCATACAATCAAAGGCTGGGCGCAATTGTATTAGCCGATGGCGCCCCTACCTTTTAGCCATGGCCACCAAAGAAGCACCCTCCTCCAAAAAACCAGCCGCGGCCTCATCCTCCGGAAAAGCTGACACCAAAGCGTCTGCCAAGGCAGCAGCGGCCGCCGTGCGCATTGCCGACAACAAGAAAGCCATCTTCAACTACCACATCGAAGAGCGCTTTGAGGCCGGCATGGTGCTCGAAGGCTGGGAGGTGAAATCGGTGCGCGAGGGCAAGGTGCAACTCACCGATGGCTATGTGGTGATTCGCGGTGGCGAGCTCTTCATCATCGGCTGCCAGATCAACCCTCTCGGAACAGCATCCACCCATGTTCGCCCCGATTCAGTGCGAACCAAAAAGCTGCTGATGCACAAGGACGAGATTCGCCGTCTGGTAGGCAAGGTCGAGCAGAAAGGCTTCACCCTGGTACCGCTGAACATGCACTGGAAAGCGGGCAAGGTGAAGTGCGAGATCGGACTGGCCAAGGGCAAGGGCGAGCACGACAAGCGGGACACCATCAAGGACCGCGAAGGCAAGCGCGAGGTGGAGCGCGCGATGAAGTCCAGAAGCCGATAAGCGCTCAGCGGCCATCGCTGGGTAGCGCCCTGATCAGGCCGCTGTTGCTTACTGACAAGCTATTTGGTAGCAATAACAGCAAATTTGGCAGCAAGCAGGAGCGACGCGGCCATGGAGCGATTCATCTTCAACACGCTCAAAACGCGTGGGCTGCGGCAATTTGAAATCTGAAATGCGGGATGCAAAAGATATCCCGCATTCACTTATGGCGCCCGGTATGGCCCCCGGGTCAAAGTGTGGAGCATTGCTGCAAAGAGGCACGGAAAATTCTTGCGAAAGTCCCTGTGATTTCATCTGGAGTGACCTGATTGGTCGTGTCCGTCAGCACCACGTTCGTGTATTTGACACAGGCCAACACCAGGTCCTGGCCAGAGGGGCAGGAGAAGGTTCCAGCCCCCGGGGGACCCGCCAAAAGGCTTCCCTGGACGCGTCCATTTTTGACTTTGAACGTGCCCTCAGCAATATCCAGGGCTGATGGGCCCACCTTGTTGGTCGCTGCAGGGTGTTTTCCACCTCTGTTAAAACATGCGTACACAGCAGCACCATCGGCAGACAGTGTGTAGTTCACATTCCCATTACCGAGGCCAGTCTCATCGAAGGACACGACAAGGGCGCCGCCGCTGTTGACACTGGCTTCTGCACTGAGGAAATGAGCAGCTGCCAGAGCGGAACCAGCAACGACAGCAAGCGTCGTTGCCAATAACATCTTTCTCATTTCAACCTCCACGTAATAAGTATTTACTGCACTTGGAACTTCCCTTTATCCTTCGCAGGAAAGACCACGCGTGCCGCGCTCACCCAGTGAGTTTTTGGCAGCTCGCGTCCAACGAGCGGAGAACAATTCGATGCTAGAACGGGCACTTTGGGCTCGCAATACTCCGCACAGAGTATGGAAATTTCCTGTGCTCAAGCTCCGCCAAGGTCTGCCCGTGAAGTGAGTCCGATAGCTCCCCGGGAACGGCCAGCGATTGGCCTCATGCGAAGTTTTTTTACTGCTGGCACTGCCGGCATTTTTGCCAGCCTTCGGTCGGCCGGTTACCAAGAGCAAGAGCCCACAGGTCGTGATGTTTTGCGTGGCGTGACGGTGAAACTCGGGCCTGCCCATACCTTGCGCGCGTTTGGCATGGAGTCGAGCCCCTGTTGGCCAGCCCTTCCCGGCTTGCAGGTCCGGCTGAGACCGAGGAATGGTGCCTTGAATCCGCCCGGGCCAGTTGAGTCTTCGTGGCGGACCCCATACCCTGAACATTGCCTGAACATTGCCGCAACGTCCCGGACCGATCCGGAAAGCCCTCGCGCGGGTGCGATGCGATGCGATTGTGTCTTCCGCAACAGCTTGTACTCCGAACGGATGATAGCTAATGCCTACCCCCGTTACTAACATTCCGTTGATGCAGGAAGTCTTTTGAGTCCTGTATTGCCCGGGCGCAATGCCAGGCTGAGAGTTGTAATTTTGTAACTCTACTAACTGTAGCAAGGGGGATGGTCATGAACACACTTTCGGTTACCCATATATGTCGCCGGCTATTCGGTGCTATCGCCGGCGTGCTCATTGCTGTGGCGATGGGCATAACGCCGGCGTACGCGGTTCTGAGCGATGGCTTTTTTGAGCTGGATGGCAATACCGTGGATCCGTCAGGTGCCAGCCTGCCAGACGACTGGAACAGCTTTCCTGCCGGTCAAGGACACACGACGCGAATTACCAACCCGGACCTGAGCGGAGGCCCTTACCTCGGAATCATCGGCGATACCAGTCCGGCGGTGTTCCGCAACGGTTCCAAAGATACCCAGGACATCAGCGCCTGGCGCTATGACCTCGGCTCTTCGCCGCCGAAAGACGACATGCTCCACGCCTACGCGGCCGCCTATACCGCCACCACCACCACCGGCACCACCACGGCCGGCGACCTGCTGATTTACTTCGGCGCCGACCGCGCCAGTTTCAACGGCACGGCGAGTCTGGGTTTCTGGTTCTTCAAAAATCCGGTTGCGAGGAATGATGCGACAGGCAGTTTCATCAACCCCGTCACCAACGGGCCGGCGACGCATGCGGAAGGAGATGTACTGCTGGCTTTCGAGTACACCAACGGCGGCGCAGTGACTGATGTGCATTGGTATAAATGGACCGCAGGTCATCTGCAGGACATGGGAACGGTTGGGGTTTCGGCGACCTCCATTGCCGGGGTGTTCTGCGATGTGAACGACAAGCTCTGCGGCTCCACCAACAGCGGCGCCCTGACCCTTCCCTGGAACGGGGTGATACAGGCAGGGCAGTTCTTCGAAGGTGGCGTGAATATCCCGAAACTGTTGCCAGGCAGTGACTCCTGCTTTTCTTCATTCATGGCAACCAGCCGGTCGTCGGATCAGCCCAACGCATCGATCAAGAACTTTCTCCTGTCGAGCTTCCCGGTGTGCCATTTGACAGTGACCAAGTCGTGCGAGAGCGCCGAGTTCCAGGCGGCTACCAATACGGTGCTGAATACCGTCAGAGGCAGTATCCTGAATGATGGCGGCGGCCCCCTGACGAACATCACGCTGAGCGACAACCCTGCGTTTGATACGGGCACCCTTGGATTCTTCACCTGCGACGCCAATGGTTTGCCGACCACAACACCCCAGTCTCCCGCCACGCTGGCAGCTGGTGCTTCGATATGCTACAGGGGTAAACATACCTCCAATACCCTCTCAACCCTTGACACGGTGACCGCAAGCGCGTCGACTGGTTCTGGCTCGGTGTCGGGTACAGCAAGTACCACCTGTACCGCAACGCCCCCCAGCGCAGGCCTGTCCGTGACGAAGATCTGCGACCTGGATCTGGAGCTTGTGAGCGGCAAGCTGGCGTTGAAGGTCAACTACAGTGGCTCAGTGACCAATAGCGGCGGCCTTGCCTTGACAGGGGTGGAGGTTTGCGAGGCTCATGAGCAGACCTATACAGGGACTCAAACGCCGTGCGATGTTACCCACACCACGATTGCAATCGGCAGCCTGGCTGCGGGCGCGTCGGCCAATTACAGTGGGTCTTACTACCCAACGCAGGCATTGACAGCGGGAGGCTTGTCGACACTGGCCGATCCGGAACTGTCCCTGTTCAAAGACCAGGTCATGGCCCGAGGAACCAAACCGGTGATCGTTGGCGGTGGCATAGAAAACTCACCGGCAAACGAAGCCACATGCCCGCTGTGCAAGTAATTTCATAGCGATCTGGCATTGGCCCGAGCCAACCGGGGATGGCGACTGAAGTCGAAAGTCGTCATCCCTTTTTGTCAACTTGTTAAATGCATTGCATTGAAGAGGTATCGCCATGGATCACAAGTCAGGGTGGAAACCTTTTGCCGCACTGTTGGTAGCGCTGACCCTCATCGGTGGATCGTCATGGTATGCGACCAGGCAGAACGTCGTGAGCACCAGCCATGATGGCCCGGCAGCAGTTTCGAATGGGCAGGGCCCCGCTGACATGGGTGGAGAAAAATCCGCCATGCTGGCGTCGCCTTTTGGCCTGCAGGGGCAAAAGACGGAAACTACCGGTGTCACCGGCCGCTGGATCGGCGGGCTGGATGTTGGCGGTGGAAACAGGGTGCAGGTCAGCTTTAACCTGCGGGAGACAGGCGGTCAACTGAGCGGAACGGCCACTTTTCCGGTTGGTGAAGGCAGCATCGAGGACGGCAAAATCACGGGCAACCAGCTGTCGTTTTCCACGCGTCACCGGCTGCAGTCGACGGGGCAGATCCTGGTCACCAGATTCGCAGGCGAGATGTCCGAAGGCACAATCGCCCTCCGGATGCAGACGGAAGGCGGTGAAAGCCGCTTGACCATCAATCAGGTTTCCCGTTAACGCGACGTCGAGGGTCCGGCAGCGCATCCGGCTGCTGCTGGCGTCTGCCCCGCCCCATTGCATAAGAAATTTATTACATTTTTACAAAATGTGTATTTTGTTTCATAAAAATGTACAGCTATTTCTGCCCAACTATGGATAGAAAATCTATTCGAGACTAGAGTTGAAAAGCTTAAAGAAAAAAGAGAGGGATCGGCTCTGAGGTCAACCGCCGGTTCGATTTTGGACGTCGATCGACATGTCATGTCCACTATTACCGTAATGAATATCAGCAATGACATCATTCTTCATGAATCCTGGCGGACGGCTTTGGCCCCACACGCGGATCTCAGCCTGATAGATGAAGTCAGAAATACCCTGCAACTCCAGCGCGTCACGCGAAGTGTGACGCCAGATGTTTTTCTGCTGGATTGGCGATTTCGATTCGACGACGGCTCGCCGCTGCTGCCTCGAATACACATGATCAGTCCGAAGACAAAAACCATTCTGTTTTGTGACGTCATGGGCCACCGCGAGGTTGTCGATGCCGCGGCACATGGTGTCAAAGGTCTGGTTCCCAAAAAATCACCCCCGGAGCAATGGCTGAAAGCCATTCGGGTCGTCCATGGTGGCGATATCTGGATCAACCGAAAATTGATGGCAGAAGCACTGGAGGTGTTGTCGCACCGCCCTGGCCACCACAACTTGTTGGCCGAGCTGGAGCCCGGAATCCTCACGAAAAGGGAATGGGAAGTTGTTCATTGGGTCGGCATGGGCATGACCAACAAGGAAATCGCCCGGGCGATGACCATCAGTGACAACACCGTGAAAACCCATTTGCAGCATGTCTTCAGCAAGCTGAAAGTCGGACGGCGTCTGCGTTTGCCGATCGACGCCGCTCCGGATTCAGTTTCTTCTTATTATTGATACCCGGGGGCAGCGGGCCGACTTGTTGCCCGCCAAACTTGAGCATTTCCCGCCCCGATTTTTTTGCCACCGTCTTTGGCTGACATACGACGGTCGCAATGCACCGGCAGCATCCTCTCGCCGCCCGGGTGCAAAGCTTTTTCCGATCAGATACCTCAGCAAAGATCGCGTAGCGGGTGCAGCTCCGCAGTCCAGGGACTGGCGAAAAAGGCATCCGCCATGCCCGGCTTCACGTCCTCAATGCGTGCCGGATTCCACCGGGGCTTGTAGTCTTTGTCGATGGCCAGTGCGCGTACGCCCTCCACCGTCTCGCTTTGTGCGCCCGGACGCAGGTGAAAGCAGTGATGCACCATGTCCCGCTCCATGCGCAAATCGTCGGCCAGGTTCATACTGCGTGCCCTGCGGATCTGTTCCAGCGTCACATGCAGCATCAGGGGTGATCGCATGCGCAGCTTTGCCGCGGTTTTCACCGCCCAGGGATCGTCGGCCGCCTCCAGTGCGTCAATGATGTGCTTCACCCGCGGCAAGGAAAAATAAGCATCGATCTTGTCGTCAGGCTGTATGGTGTAGGTATTCTCAGCTACTAATTCAGTAGCGATCCATTTCTCCACATCGATGGCCGAGGTGAAGACCCGGCGGCCCAAATCGGCCCAGAGGTCTGGCAACCGGGCCGCATTGCATTTGATGTCCGCCAGGCCAAAGGCTATCGCTTCGTCAGCGCCAATCACTTCACCGGTCAGCGCCAGGTACTCACCGGCATGGCCCGGGCAGCGGCTCAGGAAGTAACCGCCCCCGACATCCGGAAACAGGCCAATCTGGGTTTCAGGCATGGCCATTTTGGTTTTCTCGGTCGCGATGCGGACTTTCGCGCCTTGACTGATGCCCATGCCGCCGCCCATCACGATGCCATCCATGAAAGCGATGCAGGGCTTGGGATAGTTGTGAATCAGGTGGTTGAGGGTGTATTCCTCGGTGAAAAAGTCGTCAAGCGCCGCCAAATCCCCTGCCAGCGCGGCCTGATGAAAAAACCGGATATCGCCACCGGCACAAAACCCGCCAAACAGGCTCTCAGGAGTGCCTGGCCGGCCAATCTTGTTGGTCCCGCGGATCGCCACCAGCAGAACAGACGGGTCGCTCCGCCAGGTCCGAAGGATGCTTGAAAGATCCCTGATCATCTGCAGTGACAAGGCGTTGAGCGCCTTGGGCCGGTTCAGCGTGATCAGCCCGGCGCTTCCGCGCCGCTCCACCAGAATGTCGCTTTTCGTTTCTGCACCTGTCGGCCCGGGCATCACGCTTTTTTCGCCGATGGCCCCGATGTTCCTCTCGCCCGGATACTTTTCACCACCGTTTTTTTCACTCATGCTCTTTGTCTCCATCCAATCAGTTCATTGAGAACCAGTGCAGCGATCACCAGCGCCCCACCCGTCAGCACGCTGGCGCCAGGCACTTCATTGGCCCCCAACCAGGCCAGCAGAATGCCAAAAATCACCTCCAGCAAGGCCAGCAAGGCCACTTCCGGGGCTTTGAGGACACCCGCGCACAACACTGACAGCACGCAGGGGATCGCCAACTGGACCAGGCCCAGCAGTGCCAGCAAGCCCATGTCATGCGGGGTAGCGGAAAAAGGAAATGACAGCGGCAGGGTCACCAGCGAGGAAATCACCGCGCCCAGCAACACGGCAGGAACCAGGTCAATTTTCTGGCCATGCGCATGGCTGTGTTGCACGACGGTCCAGTTGCTGGCGCCAGCCAGCGGCACGAGCAGCGCCACCAGGGTTCCGCCGAGATGGCTGGCCAGATCCGCTTGTCCTCCGTACATCCAGGCAATGCCGGCGCCGGCCATGGCAATGGCAAACCAGGTCCGGGCAGGAATGCGGTGGCCAATGAAAATGCGGGCCAGCAGCGCCGTCAGAAATGGGCCGATCGCCATGGTCACCAATACATTGGCCACGGTGGTCAGCATGAGCGCCAGCATGAAGGCGGTGAACATCACGCTCCAGCAAATAGCCGAAAGCCAGAACGTGAAGCCGCCCTGGCGGATCTTGGAAAACACCGCCCGGCCCTGAAAGACAGGCAGGATCACCAGCAGCGAGATCACGGTGAAAAAGCTGCGCCAGAAGGTGATTTCAAAGCTCCGGGCAGACTCCAGGTGGCGGGTAACCACCCCGGCGATGGACCACATCAGGGTCACACCAACCATCAGCACGACGGCGCGGGAATGCGAGAGTTTCATGAAAAACTGTTGCCAGTGAAATGGATGCAGAGACAAAAGAGCCGCTGTCATGCAGCGGCTCTTTTACGTTGCCGATTCAATTGCCCTGTCAAGGCCGCCGCAGCGGCCTGGGCTTAGCGGCCGGCGCGCTTGCGATCACTTTCCTTCAGGTGGCGCTTGCGCAGGCGAACGGACTTGGGCGTGATTTCAACCAGTTCGTCTTCTTCGATGAACTCCACGCCGTATTCCAGCGTCAGTTCGATCGGCGGCGTGATCTTGACCGCGTCTTCCTTGCCGGACACGCGGAAGTTGGTCAGCTGCTTGGTACGCGTGGCGTTGACGACCAGGTCATTGTCGCGGCTGTGGATGCCGACGATCATGCCTTCATACACCGGATCGTTGGCCCGCACAAACATGCGGCCGCGGTCGTCCAGTTTGCCCAAGGCGTAAGTGAAGATTTCACCGTCGTCCATGGAGATCAGCACGCCGTTTTTGCGGCCGCCGATCTCGCCCTTGTGCGGCTCGTAGCTGTCAAAGATATTGGAGATCAGGCCGGAGCCGCGTGTCAGGTTCAGGAATTCGTTGGTGAAACCAATCAGGCCACGGGCCGGAATGCGGTATTCCAGGCGCACACGGCCGCGGCCGTCGGATTCCATGTTGACGAGGTCGCCCTTGCGCTCGCCCAAAGCCTGCATCACGCCGCCCTGATGGGTTTCCTCAATGTCGGCGGTCACGAGTTCGATCGGCTCGTGGCGCACGCCGTCCACATCCTTGTAGACAACGCGTGGCTTGGACACGGCCAGCTCAAAGCCTTCGCGGCGCATGTTTTCCAGCAGGATGGTCAGGTGCAGTTCGCCGCGGCCCATGACTTCAAAAATACCCTCTTCGTCGGTTTCCTTGACGCGCAGGGCCACGTTGTGCTGCAGCTCTTTCTGCAGGCGGTCCCAGATCTGGCGGCTGGTGACAAACTTGCCTTCGCGGCCGGCCAGCGGGCTGGTGTTGACGCAGAAATTCATGGTCAGGGTCGGTTCGTCGACCTTGAGCATGGGCAGCGGCGTCGGGTTGGCAGGGTCGGTGATGGTCACGCCGATGCCGATGTCGGCAATGCCGTTGATCAGCACGATTTCGCCTGGGCCTGCTTCCGTGGCCTGCACGCGCTCCAGGCCCTGGAAGGTCAGGACCTGGTTGATCCGGCCTTTGATGGCCTTGCCGTCCGGGCCTTCCATGACCACAACGTCCATCATGGGCTTGATCGTGCCCTGGCTGATGCGGCCGACGCCAATGCGCCCGACAAAGGTCGAAAAATCGAGCGCGGAAATTTGCAGCTGCAGCGGCGCGGCGGGGTCGCCCTTTTGGGCCGGCACATGCTTGAGAATGGTGTTGAACAGGGCCGACATGTCAGGGCCCCACTGTTCGTTCGGCGGCCCCTCTTCCAGCGAGGACCAACCGTTGATGCCAGAGG